>Ga0315284_10007472_pt1 | contig 15626 bp, 11 predicted proteins | sample YL17G09_16_MG_FD_203696 | JGI IMG/M metagenome (GOLD analysis project Ga0315284, IMG submission 203696) | Sediment microbial communities from Yellowstone Lake, YNP, Wyoming, USA - YL17G09_16 | ecosystem: Environmental > Aquatic > Freshwater > Lake > Sediment | place: USA: Wyoming | collected... | reverse complement strand
TTTTGAATCGCAGGGAGGACACACCACAAACTCAGGCCAGTCGTTGTTAAATATCAGCCTGAAAAAGTCAGCGATTTCTTTAATTTTTGCCTCTGTTAGTTCCGGGGGAGTCAGAACTTCACTTTTGAACTGTTTCCTTTGCTCTGTTCCGATTGACAGCGAGGGCGCCTGTCCGGTCTGAGCATTATTATCATCTGTAACAGAGGAAATATTTGTTCCTGAATTATATGCAACATACTTTGGCGGCTCATAGCCATTAAAAAAAGATGCCTGCGTATCCATGTATGCTCCCGCGTTTGGAACCCAGATGTGGTCGCCTTCTTTCAAATCGGATGGGAGATCGGCTTCGCCCAAAGTATCGCCCGAATCGCATGTCCGGCCGAAAACTATGTAAGGCTCTTTTTCTTCCGATAATTTCCGTCCATCCTTTCCTCTGGCTTTTAAATTATATTTCCAGCCATGAATGGGGTAATCGCTGAATGAAGTGAACACGCCGTCATTTATGTAAACGCATTTTTTACCCAGCCTTTTTTCCGTTGCCAAAACAGGGATAGCCAGATCGACCGATTCAGCGATAATAGCCCTTCCAAGCTCGAGGATTATTTGAGGATCAGATGCTTTATCCAGAGCTCCTTTGATATTATTTCTTACATACCGGCTGATTAATTCCAAATATTCTCTAAAATCAAAATCACCGCCCTCAAAATAATCAACAGGAATGCCGCCGCCGAGATTAACGCTGTTTACACCCCCCTCGCTTCTTGCAATTCCCGTCATAAATCCAATTCCTTCCTCAAAAGCGCGCGGGCTTGTATTTTGGGAGCCTGTATGGATTGAAAGGCCCCGGCGTACATTGCTGGCCTTTAAAAATCTTAACAACTCTTTGGCAGTTTCTTCTGTGACGCCGAATTTTTTTGACAGATCGATTTTAGCTTCAGGGTTCAGGGTTTGCAGTCTGACTGAAATCTCAGGCGCGCCCTGGGGAGCGGTTTGTAATATTTTCTCGATCCCCCTTCTGCTCTGAACCGCAAAATAACGCACATCTCTTTCAAGCGCGCGCTTTATGGCGTTTGCCGTCCTGATGGGATTATTGAAAAATATTTCCGCTTCGGGATTTTGGGCTAAAGCCATGTCGATCTCATTTGGGGATGAACAGTCGAAGCCATCGATGCCTTCTTCCGACAGAATTTTTATGATCCTGTTTTTCGCATTCGCCTTGACGGAATAAAGGATCCTCCGATGCTCGTTTTCAGGTAAAAAATTATCCCGCAGGATGCCGACTTTTTCCCTTAATTTCCCCTCATTCAAAAAGCATAATGATTCTTCGGGGCAGGTATCCAGCATTTCAGGCATGACATCATTCAGATCGCTTTTCGGGTGTCTGTAATAAATTGAATCATTATATGGTTTTATAAGCTTTTGCTGCATTTATTTTGATTTAATCGATTACAACCTGATTATCGCAACAAAAGCATTATCAAAGTCATAAAATTATTTAATAAAACATTTGTTTTTTTATTATGGTTTTTTATAAATGATTAAAAATATATGAAAAAAAGGTTAGCATTTAATGAAATTATAATTGTTTTTTCGAAAAAATATCATATAATGAACCTGACAATCTTCCCTCCGCAAAAAATCAAATTACAATAAATAATTATGAAAATCCTGGTTGTTGAAGATGAATTTGATATAGCAAACTTCTTAATCCGGGGGCTTAGGAGCGAAGGCAATGTTGTAGAGTATGTCAATGAAGGGAAAGAGGCTTTTAACGCAATCCTGAATGGAGATTTTGATGTTGTGATCTTAGATCTTCTTCTGCCTAATATGAGCGGGGAGGAGGTTTTAAAAGAAACCAGGATGAGAAAAAATGACACGCCTATAATTGTTTTGACTGTTATCCAAGATACCGAGTCTAAAATAAGATTACTTAATCTTGGCGCAGACGATTACCTCGTAAAGCCCTTTTCTTTTGTTGAGTTGTATGCCCGGATCAAGTCGATTTTCAGGCGGTCTGACAAAAAAAATCAGAACAAGGGTGAGGAAATTGTCGTAGGCGATTTAAAAATCATTTCAAGCAGACGGGCTATGTATCGCGGAAATAAATTAATCAAATTGCGTTTGAAGGAGTATGAACTTTTAAAATATCTGATGACTCACCCCGATGAGGTTATCGCGCGTAATACTTTGGCTGAAAAAGTGTGGGACTATAATGCCCGTATTTTTTCAAATACAGTGGACTCGCACATCTCTCTTCTGCGCAAAAAGATAAATGAGGGGTTTGATAAAAAAATTATTGATACTATCCATGGGATTGGCTATATACTTCATTCGGATTAAATCCAGGTAATATTCAAAAATTATGTAATTATTATTAAAATATTATTAAATAATTATTTTTTCTTGATTTAAGATTATCATAAATGAAGGGATTTGGTGATTTGTAAAGCATTTAAGTTAGGTTCAAAATAACTTAAGCGGATTATTTCTTAGGATTTTCAGTAAAATTTTATACATATTTTTTTTTGTAATTAAGTCTGGCCTCACATTCCTTAAGATTCAGGTAGAAGGTGTGCTTATGTATTCGCCTGAACTTTGAAAGGCGGACTTTTGCCAGCCTCCAGAAATTTTCTATGCCGTTTATATGTGATTTTTTATTTGCAAATTCATCTTCCCCGCGTTTTACACGGTAATGTTTTTTATAACCAATATCCACCAGGCCGTCGTAGGCGAAAAAGCCGTCCGAATGTATAACGCTGTCCCTGTCCACTTTTCCCTTTATCACATTCTGCAGGGTATAACGGCTGACATCCTCAACAATTTTTGTATAGACCTTCCCGTTTCTTTTAAGGATACCGAATACGGGTATTTTTTTGGCTGCTCCGCGCCCACGCATACCGCGTTGCCTTCTGGGGCCGAAATAACTTTCATCCACTTCGATTTCACCTTTAAACGGCGACTGTTCTTTACAGTGTCCGGCAATCCGGATTCTGATCGCCTTGAAATACTTGTTGACAGTCGGTCTGCTGAGACCGGTCAATGATGCAATTTTTGATGCTTCCAGATCGTATGCGAAATACTTTGCAACCCGACGGAATTGGTGCTCTGAAATCAGTGAATGGATTGAATACTTATTTTTTGGCATCAGGATAAGCTAAAGGGCAAATCAGAAGACTCTCAAGTTATCCTGAACCAATCAATATTTATAAAGAAACACAGGCAACGGAAAGATCCGTAATGTGGCGTCATTAGTGGTAAAAAGGTTTTGACGGCTGGATTCTCCAAATCGGAATTCCTGTCCGCTGAAAATACTGTCTTTAAAAAAATTATATTTTTCTATAAGAGCGGGAAAATTGTTTTGCTGGTTTTTGAGGGCTTTATTGTAAAAATTTTCTCCATCCAAAACATATACTGTCATAGTCTCAGCAAAATCTTCAAAAACATCTGTTTTGGCGTATGTGGAAACAAAATCATACTTATTACATTTTTTACGGCTAAGCATTATGGCCGATTTAAAGCAGATCGGATAAAAAGAGGTGACTGATGGGTCGTTTTGGTAAAACAAGAAAGGGCCGTTTTTAAAATCGGAACTGACACCGCTTTCCGGGTCACCCATGGTACTACTCCCAAAATCAATAGTATGGCCTATTTCATGTATAGCAACAGCCACAAATTCCCGATTCATATATGCATCTGTAATTTTCATGCATTCAATTACTGTGTCACATTCAAAATTGGTTTCCAATGGAAATTCGACAGGGTTAAATTTAAGTTTAAGACGGGGGCTTTTTGATTGTACATCCATATAAAATGAAAGAACCCCCCTCCTTGAAACCCCTAGCTTTTTAATAGAAAGGTTTTCCAGATTATTTATATGTTTTTCGGGCAAAGTTGTTAAAGCCTCAAAAAGCAAAAATTTATACCAATCGTTTACCTCTGAACTAAACTCAAAATCGATTTTAGGAAATGATGTATTTAGCTCTTTTTCAATTAAATGAGTGTTCTTATGAAATAATTCGCGCACTCCGCTTTGCTGCACAGAGGAATTAGCGTAAGCAGCAGGAAGCCCACACGCCATCGCAATTATAGAAATAAATAAGAACAATTTTTTCATTAGAAAGTCAAAGGTCAAAGGTCAAATGTCAAAAGTTTTATTCCTGTGCAATCTCCACATTCGTAATTAATCCTTTCTTTTCATCCACCTCAACAAACACAATATTATATTTACAAGTGCTGAGATACGCCATTTTACATTCCACAAAATATGTCTTCCTGCCTTCGTATTCTTCTAAGAGGTCGAATGTGTAATAGTCTGAATTTTCTTCTTCACGGTTTTCAATCCAGTCCTCCAAAATCGCTTTAGTTTTTTCATTTACCCCAACACCTCTTACATCCGCGAAGCTTTTTGAGGGGTTCTTTGTGGCATTCAGACCGTAAACTATCAAGCCTATAACAATTACTATACTAGCAAAAATAATATGTTTTTTATTAAATTGCACATCTCTAGATAATTTCGCCATCCTTAATGCGTCTAGCCCAAGAGGCGTTATCCTGCAAAGGCAATGAATTTCATCCTCGCTCGGCAGATATTGTACAAATTTTCTATCTTGTAAGTGATTAATGATTTTTTTAAGTTCCTTAGGCGACCAATCAGCTAGGACATTTGGAAGATCAAGATACAGGCTGACATGTTTTTGGTAGGTATTATAAAGCTCTTTTAGTATAACTTTTTCTTTTGGTGTAAGAAGTGATAGATTACTCATTTTTTAGTGCGAGTGTGAGCCTCCTGCCCGAATCGGTCAGGCGGGTAAATTTCAAGCGCTTGATTCATGTTTTGAGTCTCACACTCGCACTTGAGACTAAGAAATTATTGCTCCAATATCTTAATGATGATCTTAGAGGCTTCGGCGCGGGTTATACTGTTGTCTGGCCTAAAAGTCCCGTCACCATAACCGCTTATAATACCTTTGTTTTTGGCGAAATTTACATATTTCATATACCATGCTCCGCTTTCGGTATCGCTGAATGACGAAACTGAATCGGTCCCTATATCAAAACCTGCAGCCTCCAAAAGCATTTTGGAAGCTTCTGCGCGGTTAATAAAATTATCTGGTTTAAAGTATTGGCCGTATCCCACTACAATCCCATGGACCTTTGCGGCTTGTATATAAGGCGCGTACCAGTCCGTGATATGTACATCGGTGAATGGTTTTGAAGAAACGCTCCCAGGCACTTCATATCCAAATGCATTTACAGCCATTTTTGTGAGTTCAGCCCGGGTTATCGCATCGTCGGGGGCAAAACGCAAAGCTGATTTTCCGCTCGCAATGCCACGGCTAACTATTTGATTAACATAGGTTTCGGACCAATGGCTTATTATATCAAAAAATTTAACAACTTCTGCTGATTTAGGCGCTGCAAAGTGAACTGTAAAAGCATTTTCTCCGATTTCCGATGTCGTAATGACAAAATATGTGAAATGCTTTGTTTTAAATACCACCTTTCCGTTTTTCACAGTTGAGTTTGTCAGATATTGCCATTTGATCCCGTCATTTGAGAAATAAACAATAACAGGTGTGCCATCAGCCGTATTTTCAACAGGCACATTCATTGTTACATTATTTGAAAAATTAAGAGGGCTTAAAGTTGACCCTGCCTTTACTACCACTAATACATTATCGCGAAGGATTTTATTACTGCTGTTTAAAATTTCTTCACCGGATTCATTTATCATTGTGTTCGAGCGAAGTATTGGAGGCGAGATTATTCCGTCCCAGTTACTGTCTGCCACAACATTTGTGTCTGGAGGAATGACTACTGAAATAGTTGATAGGCTATTAGGCTTTAGAATAATCGAGCCCTCAGAACCTGTGAGCTTGGCAGTTTTAGAGCCTGTTTCTTCATTGACCGAAATAACATCGCTTGTCAGCTGAAGCGGGCGGCTGTATGAGGCTTCCCCGGTCGTTATATTTGATACTTGCGAGAAGATAATTGACGTGGTGCTATTTGAATCTGATGAAGGCGGTAATACTGAAGATCCGCCTCCGCCCCCATATGCAAAAGCAGTAAGAGGATTAATAGCGAACATTAATACACAAACGTAAAGATAATATGATAATTTTTTCATTTTAATTTGGGTTTAAATATTTTATCTGTTGACCAAAATACTATATAAGCAAAAACTTATAGAAAATTAAAAAATTTATTAATTATTTGTGAAAGGGTGGCTCTTTGTATTCCTTTTTTTTAATATAAATAAAAGAGTTTCTATTATCTATTAATCATTATGAAAAAAAATAAATTATTTTTGGCAATCAGGCTTTTATTTCTTTTGGTTTTGCCGGCGGCAACAATCGGTTATTTAATGGTAATAAATTTCATGCCGCTTAAGGCTTCTTATTATCTGAAAGTCGGAGAAAACGACAGCGTGCGCGGCGAAAATCTGAAACTGGATCCATATAGCCTTTCTGAGCCGGTTTCAGATGGGGGATTTATGGCCAGATCATTTATCCTGTCATACGCGCAGCTTTATTTTTCACCGGATGTCCGGCTATGGCCGGAGCATAAGCTTTCCATAAAAATTTTTTTAAAAAGTGAAGCGGATCTGGAGCTGGCGGTTGATTGTAAAGACTGCGGGCTCCCGTCGCAGTCTTCGCGTTATCAGAAATCTTTTGCTCTTTATAAAAAAGAATTGAATGATTTTCAGAAGATCGCCGGATTTAATGGCGTGAATGTTTACGCAGACCCCTCGCTGATCGATTATCCGTTTAAACAGGGCGTAGATTTTTTAAGCTGGCTTAAAGCGAATCTCGATCTTTTAAGCGAAATAAGTATCGGAACAATTGATTATGATATAAACCCCGGTAATTTTCCGATGAGCCATGACATCGATGCGGCAGACAAAGAAATACAGCTTAATATCCGAGGAGATGTTGATTTTGTTATATACGGGCCGGCGGATATTGACCTTGCTATATTCAAAAAAGACCTGAACTGGTACCCGAACCCTGAACCTGTGATGGTGAAAATATTTGACAGTAATCACTTGCTAATCAGCGAAAAGGAAATACCGGACGATCAGAATAAAGACGTCATACAATCAGTCCGTTTCCAGCTTAAGCAGCCGCATAAGGGATTGTATTTTGTTGAGATCACAGGGCCGGAAAATAACGGCCAGAAAGATAATGATTTCCTTATACCGAAAATAATCGTAAATACCGATAAAATCCTGTTGAGCGGAGACGTAATAACCGGTGGAAAAATTTCATATTATTATGAATCAAAAAATCCTATTTCCGTCAGGGTTACCGGCTGGACAAATGACAATATCCAGCCCCTTTTAATCGATGGGGTCGAACAATTTTCGATAATTGAGGAAGACCTGAGGAAATGGAAGACTATTGAGCTTCCAGCCGGGGAACATTTATTTTCCAGCAGAGCGTGGCTCCGGATTGATATGATGAATAACCTTTTCGCCCCGCAAAAAGATTATTTTTTCCAGCCGTATCAATTGAATATCAACAATTATTCCCCCCAGATTATCTTTACACCGCTGGATATCGATAATAGCGGCAACGGCTGGAATGAGGTCACACTAGAAATTCCGCTCAAACCTTTATTAGATTTCTGGGGAACTCCTGTTGTAAAAGAATTAAAATTTATAATATACGCGCCCGAAAGAAGTGAGACTTTTCAGTTTGAGAAAAATTTAAAAGAAGCCGGTTATAAGTATATGGCAGGTTATGGCGACATCCATATATATTCCTTAGGCGATCTGGAAAACGGACTTCATGAAATAATCCCGGCCGGCAGTTATCAGGATTGGATGAAACAGAATATCCCATTATACAGCGCTGTGGGAGTGGAAGGTTTCTATCCGGACATCAATGATTTCACCAATGATTTTCAGGAAGATACAAAATCCTCTGGCGCGGATTTTAAATCAATCGCATTAAGACCGCCTTTGGAATTAATGCTTTACGGCGACAGGGAATTGTCGGTCAGCATAGGATCCATGAAGGATTTTCAGGAAAATGATACGATCAAAATAGAATTGGCGGATCTCAATGATGAAGTGATTGATAGCCGATTATTCAAATTGGATGAAAATAAGGCTGATGATCAGGACATAATAGCCGGCATCAAAAGCCTAACCGCTTCTTTTCAGCTTCCGAAAAAAGGTTTGTATAAACTTAATATAAGCAACGAATCGGATAAGAGCCCGACAATTACTGATATTTCATTTAGTTCCTCTAAAGTCATATTAAGCGGCCTGGCGGATTTTGCTTCGCCTCAGGAATTCTACACAAAAGTTGATAATGATATGGAAGTGAAATGGATATATTCAGGTTTAAATCCGGAAGATGATCTTATCAGGATAACCCGCATCAGTGACAATACAGATTTAAAAATTAAACTGTCCGAATCTGCCGGAAAAGGAAAGTTCGCGCTGGCTCCGGGTGAATACACGATCCGGTTTCCCGGAGATATTAAGGTGGAATCGCCTTTATTAGCAGTTGATAAAAACAGCTTTTTTAAACCTTATATGTTTGATTTTGGCCCCAGGGATTTTCAGGATTTTATTGTAATTAAAAAATCTATTCCATCCATTAAATTATCTGATGTTCTCATTTCTCTTGAATAAACTTAAAAACATTTGGCATTTTGTTTTTATTTCAGCCCTTCTTCTTGTTTTGTCGGTATGGGCCATGGCTTTAAAAGAAGGCAATTCCCTTTTTTTCTTTCTTGCGGCCGCAATTGTAGCTTTAGGCACAATCATTTATCTGATTGTTTATTACAAACCTTTTTATCAGGCTCTCGAAAGTTCTGTAAAAATTATTTTGCAAAAAAACCGTTCAGCTGTGATTGCCGGATCCGTGATATGGCTTTTGATGATAGTTATTTTTTCAGTCCTATCGTATCATGGCCTGTTTTTTATCCCCCACCTGGATTTTGAAGTCTGGTTTTTTTCCGGCCTTGTAATCGCCTTTTTACTTGGTTTTATCTGTTTCACCAATCCAGATAATTTGTTTAAAGACGATGAAGAGATACAGGGAAAATGGTTTTGGATTTTGACCATCATCTTATTATCGGTCGGCCTGTTATTAAGGTGGATGCTGATGGGCATGGATTTTTTCAGCGTGGATGAACTTTATCATTTAAACGGCGCTCAAACCCTTTTGAACGGACATATGCCCGATTACCGGCAATATTTTGCCTATACCTTTCTGGTCGCCCTTGGCATGAAGATATTCAGCGGAGCGTTATGGGCGGCTCGGCTTCCCGGTATGGCGTTTAACTTATTGACCATCTTTTTTCTCATTTACTATTTAAGGAAATGGTTCAATGCTTTTGTGGGATTAATGGGCGGCATATTACTGGCTTTTTCAACATGGCATATTTTAAACGCGCCTTTTATCCGTATGTACAATCTGGTCCAGTTCTTTTTTTTGCTGAGTGTGATATTGCTGATAGAAGCCGTCAGCGCGGAAAATAAACGCAGAAAAATAATTTATGGCGCATTGGCATTGGCCTCTTACGGTTTAAGCGGATATTTCCATCCGGTAACTCTGACAGCGCTACCCTTGTTTATTATACTTTTGTTCGGGTTTGGGCTGGAAGCCATGGCAAGGGCGGACCGTCTAATGGGCTTTAAAAAAATTATCAGCCATTTCCCCTGGGTTTCTGTAACAGGCTGGCTGATGCTGGCGTTAGGAACCTATCTCATCTTCGCTGAAAAAATAGGCGCTTTACTGACAGGAATCGATATATCCTATAACCCCATAAAGGTCGGTGGAAATAATTATCTGGATTACGTGTCAAACCAATTTTATCCTCCAATAACTTTGCTGATTTGGGGGGCGGTATTGTTTTTTGGGTTTTTTCTGATCAAAAAAAATAAAACTTTGCTGATCCTGACAGTCTTGTCTTTAGGTTCGCTTTTGGAATTTTTATTTGTCGTCAACAGGTATTTTGCCCCAAAATATTTATTTCATATCCTGCCCCTTCTGACTGCGCTCACAGCCGTGGGATTATATGGATTATATAAGATACTGCGAAACATCATAAAGGCAATCATCGGCAGCAAATTCCTACAAGGAATATTTTGCTGCGTCGTTATATTTGGCCTGATGCTTTTAATGTTACTGCCGGCGCTTGGTCAGTTAGAAAGTCAGACCTACCTCAGCCTTTATGAGTCCGGCCAGAATCCTATCGGAGAGATTTATTATCCCTACCGCAACATAGACAGCCTTACCGCGAAACAGGGCAAAGCATCCTATATACAGATAAACGACGGTATATGGGAAATATTCAAAAATAACGCTGAAGATATTTATACTGTACAAACATATAACCGGTTAAATGGTGAAAAATATTCAGCTCAAAAGGTCGTTAAAGACTTCCTTGGTTATTTAAAAGAAAAAAAATATGGATATTATATAACTGATCAATACCGCCATAAGCAATGGGAATGCGGGGAAGGGGAGATGCCGCCTTGTTTTTTTCGCTACATCACAAAACGTTTTTTTCAGGAAACGCCCGCAAAGACGCTTGAAAACCTGATTTTATACCAATGGGAAGTTTTACAGCCGGAAAAGTCATTTTTATCAAATGACGATTCATCACAGGATTTAAGCGGATATGCCAGTGCCGGTTTTGAGTTGCCGGATAAAAATAAATCATATTTCATCATCAGATTAAGCCCGGAAAAAAGGCTTGAAAAAATTGCAGAGGGAAAAGACGCGCTTGGGTTTGTAACAATAATTTTTGAGCGGAGAGACGGAGAAGAGCAAAAAATCGGTAAATTATTTTCCCTGCCAAAGGTGTGGGGTGAAAATTATGAGTACAGGTTTTCAGTGGAAAATTATGACGAGGCAAAACCTGATCCAGTCGAATGGGCAAGCGCGGATTTTCAGTTCATCGACGAAAAAAACCTGAAAGTCATCCACCCGTTCGGGCAGCCTATTGTTCTAGGCCAGGAGAGATCATAAGATTTTTGGTTTGCTTTTTCGCGGTAAGGCTTTTGAGTTAATTCTGATTTTCAAAACAGGTTAAAATATAATTGAGTTTCATTGGCTAAACTCTAGAAATTGTAAAACGAAATTTACCAGATGGTGTGGTTGGAATATCATTAACAAAATTAAAAGAAAAATTAACTTCACCCAAATACTCTTTGATTCTCTTGTTCAAATAGGCGATATCTTCGTCTGACATACCTCCTCCGCGCACTAGGCTGACAGTCAGCTTGTCCAGCGACTCCTGGACAACCTGAAATTTTAATATATCAAAATCCTTGAACAAATGAGGAAAAAATTCTCCGGCCAAATATTTATTGTCGCCGAGCTTGATCATGTCCTGTGATCGCCCCAGGACCTTCTCCATAATCCTGAAGGGAAGCCCGCACGGACAAGTTTTTTCCTTAGGCGCCAGTATGCCCATATCCTCAACTCTATACCTTATAAAAGGCATCGCATGATTTAACAGCCCCGTTAAAATAATATTCCCCATGGTCCCATCAGGGACTGGATTGTTATTGTCATCGAGGATTTCGACATAAACCGAATCCTCATTTATATGCATATTCCCGTATTTGCATTCATGGCAAATATCACTCAATTCCCGCCCTCCATAGCGATTAAACACCTTACAATCAAAGGCCGATTCCATAATCTCCCGTTGTGATTCAAATAACGTTTCAGCACAATTGATCACCCCTTTCGGCTGATAGCCAAATTTAATATTGTTATCTAATATATACCTGGCCACAACTACCAATGGCATATTATAACCCTGGATTATTGCCGGCTTATATTTTTTGATATCAGCGATAAAATCTTTGATCAATTTATGGTCAAGCTTAAAGGCTGGATAAAACTTAACCCGCCTCAAAAATAAAATTATTTTATTTTTTATTTCATTTTTAAGATTGACATCAAAAGCGCTTCCCCATAAACGGAAATCCCATTCGCCCGGAAGCCAACCTGTCCACATTAAATTCCTGACCTTTAAGGCATTTATGTAGCGAGAGAAAGATTTATCAATGTAAAAATGCGTTGGGCTGCCCGTAGAGCCTCCAGTGCCGCTTTTAACCATATCATTATCAGATATATTGGGAGATTTCATTTCTGACAAATTTTCTTTTAAAATGCTTTTGGTCAAAATTGGTATATCAGGAAATTCCTTTAAACTGCTAAAGCCATCAGCACCAAAACCGCGCTTTTTAAAAAGCTCCTGGTAATAGGGGCAGTGGGATGCTGCCTGCGACAGAAGTTTTTTTATTCTAGACATTTGTAAATCATCGATGTCACTTCTGGATAAATGTTCATTTTTAAGCAGCTCTTGCAAACAGTCCCATGATTTGGCTCTTTTGTAACAAATCTTAAAAATTAATTCTTGTATCATAATTAAATTTTATACTGATAAATAATCTCAGGCCCGCTCAATATGCCCCTGCCAATTATTAGAGGGCTTGAATTTGAGGTTTAAATGGGCCAAGTCCACGTTCGATCGCATCTCGATGGAAGTGGGGGTCAGGCCGGGATAGTTGACCATTGCATTGCCAAACAGCCGGTCGATAACGGGTATTTTTTTGGCATCAAACCCCATGATCCAGGCAGCGGCAAAGTCTATGGCCAGTGGATGCAATCCCCCCATGACCACGCTGGTTTTCTTGGGCAGGTGCTCCATAGGCCCTTCCCCTTCGCCCGACAAAATGCCATCCGCGAGGCAAAAATAATTCCGCTGAAGCGTTTCCCGCAGGCAACCATCCTTATCCGCATAGAAAATGATATGGTTCAAATCCGTCACGGTCCGCCAGAGCGTGTCATTCCCATACCAGCTCCCTTCCATGAAGCGCTTTTGGTTCGGATTGGGGTTCAGTTCCCTGAATACCTCATAAGAGGCGTTGGGGAATTCCTTTTTGAATGTCTCAAAACCAGCCTCCATCAAAGGAACCGATTTGTTTTTTGACGCCCATCCCTTTTTCAGTTTCAGCCTGATCAGATGTTTCAGCCGGAAGGCCAGGCGATGGGTTTTGCGGATTTGCGTGGCCAACCACACTCCGCCCCATGCGGGATGCCGTTTGAGGAAGGTGAAAAGCCGGAATTCAAACCAGTCCCTTAGGTTGTAGCGGGGGAATTCGTCGCCCCCCAATGCCACAGATCCTTCGCGGTGGTGCGCAATCCAGCGCTTGTCCCCGTTCATACCAATCAGATTTTTGAGGGCCAACGTCAGACCGGCCTTCCGATGGGTTTTGAGCTTGGGCATATTGATGAAAAAGTCCGCGTCCAGAATGGTTTTGGCGATGCAATACTCGTTTTTTTCGGGATTGTGATGCTCGCCCACCGCGCCCTTGTCGTAATCGGTGATCATGAACTGTTTGTAGCGCTGGATGACCGGCATCAAGGCGCTTTTGCCGCCCAAATCCACAGCCGCATACCCCAGGGGATCCCGATCCGCGAACTCGCGTTGGTCGATGACTTTTTCGTCATTGGTGTGGGAAATTTCGCGCCTCAGGTCCAACAGACTGATCTCGAACCCCTTTTGTTTGTAAAATTCGATCAGCGCCCGAGTTCCGCTGACACAGATGATCTCGTCCCAAGCCGAGCTTTGGAGCGGAACATCGCAGATGGTTATTGCGCAGTCGCCACCCGTTGTCAGAAGCACATAGTCGATTACCGGCCGCATGAGTGAAGCGTGGGTGATCATGGAAAGCACCCCGATCTCACCCAAAGGGTGATCGCCTCTCACGAAGTTGGGCTTGATTACCACATGTTGGCCCGGTTTCACAAAATCCCGGAACGGCTTCCATTCGGCCGTTCCAATGTGATCTTTGTCCAGACCTAGCTGGATCAACGTCTCCCGCACCGCGCGGTACACTTGATTATTGGGGTCGATTTCCAGGCTGAAGGAATGGATTTTGAGCTCCGGAAAAATTTCCGGCGGGTGGAAAGGCGCTGGGGGATAAGAAAATGTATCGCTCTTATGTATGTAGACGACTTCTTTCTTCATATTAAATCAGTAAAAAGTTTTTTATACCTTTCTGCGATATCTGCAATATTGTGATTTGTTTTAGCGTATTGGTATGCCTTTTTTCCGTAATCCTGTTGCAAATTTTTGTTGTTTAACAGCATGGATAGCTGTTTTTTAAGGAGGTTAACATCATGATTGGCAAACAGGCCACACTGGTATTTTTCCAGCATGCCGTCGGGATTTACGCAAAGCGAGAGAATCGGCGTTTTGTTTTTGGCCGCCTGCACAAAAGTATTTGGAAAACCCTCATATCTGGAGGTCATGACATACGCTTTCGCGCGCCGGAAATAACCGTCTATTTCTGAAAACGGGACATACGGGATATGCTCCACGTTCGGCGCGCTTTCAAGCCTCCGTTTTACCTTTTCATAATAGGTCGGCTGGTTGTTGGAAGCCGGCGCCACCATCACAAACTTTTCTTTGGGGAAATGACTGGCCAGCTCAATAAACACCTCCGGCTGTTTCCAGTCCTCCACCCGCCCCACCCACAGGATGATATCCTTATCAACATCCTGTAAGTCGCTTTCAGGAGGGATTTTGTACATCGATTTTATCACAACGCTTTCGCGTCCATGGTGCGCCCGGATCATCCGCCGGTGTTCCGCGCTTTGGGTAACGACAAGGTCGGCGTGCCGGATGCCGTATTGGAAAAATTTGCCCTTGGGCCCACGGTTTTGTGCCTCAAATTCACCGTTGCAATCGATTTCGTGCGCGGTCATATAGACAAATTTCTTTTTCAGCAAATGCGCCATAAAACAGATCAGGCCTGTTCCGGCGCTGGCAGACCTCTGGATAAAAATATCCGGGTTGATTTTCCTCATGAGATAGGCAAGCGCGAGGGGTTTGGGGTGCGCCAGCCGCCTAAAGATCGAAAGGTACTTTTCCATCTTGATGCCTTTGTGGAGCTTGATTTTTCCATATGTTTCCACCGAATCCTGTCCCACGTCCGCCACCACGAAACTGATTTCAAAATCGGGAAATCCGGCCAGGGCTTTTCCCAATAGGGCCAGTTGCACCTCGGCGCCGCCAAAGGTTCTTTTATCCTTCGGCTCAAAGAGGGGGCGGACCCCCAGGCAAATAAAGCAAATTTTGATCTTTTTAATCATTGGCGGACAATTGTTTAAGCCATTGCGAAAGTTGTCGGCTGACACGAGTTAAATCGCAAAAATCATTGAAATAATTTTTCCCTGCCTTTTGGCATTGTTCATAGAGTTGAGGGTCATGGAGCAAGCGCTCCAAATGTTTTTCCAAGCTCGGCTCATGGCCATTGGCGCAAAAGCCAAACCCGTATCGTGTGAAACAGTCATCGGGATTGACCGAAAGCGACAGAACGGGCACCGCGTATTTCAGGGCCTCGAGTGCCACCATGGGCAAATCCCCCTCGTGGAGTGAGGTCAGAACAAAAATCTTGGCTTTTTGAAAAAAGGATTCGACCTGGTTATGGGCCAAGCCTTCAAAAAATCGAAGATTCGTAACATTTTGCGCCTTGGAGGATATTGTTTTGAAAAAAGAGTCCTGGTTCCTGGCCGGTTGGCAGATCATCACAAAACGCTCATGGGGGAACCGATGCGCTAAGTCTATGAATAATTCGGGCT
>Ga0315284_10007471_pt1 | contig 15627 bp, 10 predicted proteins | sample YL17G09_16_MG_FD_203696 | JGI IMG/M metagenome (GOLD analysis project Ga0315284, IMG submission 203696) | Sediment microbial communities from Yellowstone Lake, YNP, Wyoming, USA - YL17G09_16 | ecosystem: Environmental > Aquatic > Freshwater > Lake > Sediment | place: USA: Wyoming | collected... | reverse complement strand
TTGCACTTCCCCCTCCGCCGGGTAGTCCGCCATCTGCATGTTCCCCATGCGCAAGCCCATGCGCCCTCCAAGCGCCGAACGCACGGACCCCTCCCCAACCCTCCCCGCAACGGGGAGGGAGAGTCAGTGTTCCGACAGGACTTGCTCGTAGACCTTGACGGTCTGAGCGGCGACGGCTTCCTTGGAAAACCGGCGCATGGCCTCCTCGCGCGCCGCCCTGCCCATCTGCTCGCGAAGGCGCGCATCGCCAAGCAGCCTGTCAATGCACTCGACGAATCGGTCGTTGTCGCGCCAATCGGCGACATAGCCTGTCTCGCCGTCGCGCACGAGATCGGCGATGCCTCCGGCGGTGGAAGCGACTACCGGCTTGCCCGCGCTCAACGCCTCGCTTATCACCAGCGGGGCGGTCTCCTGCTTGGAAGGCAGAAGCAGCATGGCCGCGCGGGAAAGCTCGTCCATCATCGTCTCGACCGTAGTCTGGCCGAGGAAATCGACATTGCGCTCCAGACCGTGATCTCGCACGAATGCCAGGCACTGCTGGTAGTATGCGTCATCGGCTATCTTGCCGGCGACGCGAAGCTTCAGATCGGGCCGCTGCTTGACGAGCCTGCGCGCGATCTCCAGCAGGCCGAGCACGTTCTTGCGTTCATAAACAAGCCCGCCAAAGAGGAGCCGGTCGGGTTCGGAGTTGTCGGGCACGGCAAAGAAGCGCTCGTCGATGCAGTTGTCGATGACGTGGAACGTCGCGCCGGTGCGGCCGTTGTACTCCTTGACGACGTAGGGACTGGTGGCGATAATGTGCTTCACGCCGGCCATGGCCTCGCGGTCGTATCTGGTGTAGAGCAGATATCGGAGGCGGTCGAGCGGTCTTGTGAAGACTCGCGCCTCCTTGTGGATGACGCCGTGGACGGTGAAGACCGTCGGCAGGCCGGCTCGCAGCCCCGCCACCGCGTAGATCACCATGTTGCCGTTGACGATGTCGGGCGCCAGCCCGCGCAGCTCGCGCGTGAGCCGCCGGATGTTGCGGGTTATGTTCGGGATGAGGCGCAGCTTCGGCTCGGAAAGGAATCGGACGCGCAAGCCGTCGTCGATGCGATCCATGTCATGCGGGGCCTGCCCGCTGACCGTCAGCACGCGAACGTCGATATCGTCTCTTGCCTGCATGGCGCGCGCGAGATAGTACCCGGCGGTATGGACACCTCCGGGGAATCTGTCCGTCTCGAACGGGTATTGCTGGGCAAGAACGACTTTCATGGGCATCTATTATGCATCCGCCGCTTGGCACAATGTCATTCTGAGCAGCGCGAAGAATCTGCTTTGCGACAGCTTCAGAAAAAGCAGATTTCTCACTGCGTTCATCCCTCCAGGTATCCTACCTGGAGGCTAACCCCGAATGACAGTGTGCAGGGTTACGACGGTGCTCTCCCTCCAGGTATGATACCTGGAGGGACCGCTATGCGCGCTAGAACTCCGGGTCGCCGGTGATGGTTCCGCTGTCGATAGTGAGCCTGATTCCCTGCTCAAGTGGAACCGATGGAGCGAACCCGGTGGCGCGAATCTTGCTGATGTCGGCCTCCAGCCGGTCAATGTCTCCTTTCCAACTCTGCCCGGTGTAGGTGACCTTGCAGTCGGGCAGATCCGTTACCTTAAGGATGATGGCTACCAGCTCGCGAATGCTGATCGGATTGCCGCCGGAGATGTTGTAGACCTCGCCGTCGGCCCCCTTTTGCCCGGCCACAGCGACGAACGCGCCGGCGGTGTCCGAGACGAAGCAGTAGTCCCTTATCTGCATGCCGGTTCCCAAGACCTCGAGCTGGCGGGGATTGCGCTTGAGCTTGCGGATCAGGTCGGCGAGCACGTAGCGGGGCTGTCGCGGGCCGTAGGTGTTGAAAATCCTCATGGCCGTGAAGCCCAGCTCGAACATGTCGTGGAACATCATCCCCAGCCGCTCGGCGCCGAGCTTGGATGCGCCGTAGAACGAGGTGGGCTGCAGGGGATGCTTTTCGTCCGTCGGGACATACTGCGGCGGGCCGTAGACCGCGGCGCTGGACGCGTAGATGACGCGCTTGACGCCATACTCCCTGGCGGCTTCGTAGACATTGAACGAGCCGAGAGCGTTGGTCTCGAAGTCGTAGCGCGGGTCCCTCAGTGAGTTCGGGACGGAGGCGTTGGCTCCCAGATGGAACACGAACTCCCGGCCGTCAACTGCTCGCTTGACCGCCTCGGCGTCGCGAAGGTCGCCCCGAACGAACGTTATCCTGTCGCGAGACTGCCGGAGGTTGTCCTCGGTCCCGGCTTGGAGGTTGTCGAACGCGGTCACCTCGGCGCCGCGCTCGACGAGCGCGTCAACGATGTGCGAGGGGATGAAACCCGCCCCGCCGGTCACCAGCGCCTTTCTACCCGCCCAATTCATTGCCATAGCCTTACTCACCTGTCCGGCATTGTGCATGTCATTGGCAACGCAGTGAAGGATCTCGCCGAGAAAGCAGATTCTTCGCTCCGCTCAGAATGACAGCCGAGAAAGCAGATTCTTCGCTCCGCTCAGAATGACAGCCGGAAAAGCAGATTCTTCGCTCCGCTCAGAATGACAGTCGGAAAAGCAGATTCTTCGCTCCGCTCAGAATGACAGTTTGCGACCCGCGTCGGCCAGGACTTCGTCGTAGACCGCGAGCGTTTTCTCGATGACCGCCGAGCGCCTGTAGCGGGACTCGGCGGCAGTCTTTGCCGTCCGGCCCATGCTTTTGGCCCTGTCGGGGTCGGCAAGCAGGCGGCCGATCGCTTCCGCCAGGGCCTGCGGGTCGCCGAACGGCACGGTGTGGCCGGTCACGCCTTCCTCGATCATCTCCGGAATCCCGCCGACGCTGGTGGCCACGACGGGCTTGCCCGCGGCCTGAGCCTGCGAGATCGCCATCGGCGCGGTTTCCTCGAACGATGGAAGCACCAGCATCGAGCAGCGCGAGTAACGCTGGGCAACTTCTTCTTCGGTCACCATTCCCGCGAAGTCGAAACGATCCTCCAGCCCGCATTCGGCGACGCGGCTCTTGACGCGCGCGAGATACTGGTGATCGCAAACCGGTCCCACGACCTTGACCGCGAACTCGGCTCCGCGGGCCTTGAGAATCGACGCGGCGTCCACAAGATGCACCAGCCCCTTGCGCTCCAGAATCATGCCTATGAACAATATCTCGCCCGGCTCGGTCTCGTCCGGCAGGTCGAAGAACCTGTCATCTATGGGGTTATCGATAAAGTGCATCCTGGCGTGACCCAACAGATGGCCGAAAGTGTTGGCCAGGTAGCGGTTGAGAAGAATGATGTGGCGGGCGCGGCGGAACGCGTTGCGCTCGTAGAGACAGCCCAGCCGGGTCTGGAGCCGGCGCACAAAGCCCTTGACAAGCTCCACTTCCTTGAAGAACACCCCGTGAGGGGTAAGCACCGACGGATAGCCTCTTTCGAGCGCGGCAAATGGATACATCGTCTGCGTGTGCACGTGGACCAGATCGGGCTCGATCCGGCGCATTGCCCGAGAGATGCGGCAACGATCGACCGCAAAGCCGGTCAGACAGCCGAATCGCGCCGAAAGGGGCACGATGGTCACGTTCGCCCCCGACATCGACTCCCTTTGCTGATCGGATGTCAGACCCGGCGCGGATGTAAGCACGCGGACGTCAAGATCCCCACGCCCGGCCAGGCCCTCGGAGAGGTAGTAGGTGACGGCCTCCACGCCGCCCACGATCTTGCCTTCCTCCTTGGGATACGGGCCGACGATCAGGACCCTCGCTTGCTCACGCATGCACGAGTCCTCCCACGGACTCCGGCGACGAGGCGGGCTCTATCTCCTCGGCCTCCTGCTGTTCGGCCTCGATCTGCCCAAGCCGGACACCCAGCGCCAACAGCAGCCACAAGAAGTAACTGGGATACTTGAAGAACCTGATGTCGTAGAAAAGCGTTGACGAGATGTGGCCTATAACCGCAAGGATGATCAGGCTCACCAGATCCTTGCCTATCACGCCGCCGGACGGCATCCGGGCGCGTACCTTGATCAAATGCACCAGCAACGCGATCAGGGCGCCGGAAAAAAGGAGTCCGCCTACGATGCCCTGCTCGGCAAAGATGGTCAGGATCGAGTTGTGGGACGTGCCGGCGGGAATGAGCCTGCGCTGTGCAAACGTACGGCCGGGGTACAACCCTCGGGCGTAGAGTCCGCTGAGTTCGCCGACGTTGGTTATGTATTGATCCAGGGCGGCGTTTATCTCGCCCAGCCCAACGCCGAACAGGGGATGATGCTTGATGATATTGATCGTGCCCGCGGTGACGACCGCGCGGGTCAGGATTGTCTTCTCTTGAGTGAACCGCCGCGCGACGTCGGCGCTGGAGAACGCTATCGGCAGCGCGACGATCACGACCACGATGGCCGCGACCAGGAATGCGGCGTATTGACGGCGATAGCGCTTCGCGGCAAACGGCATGATAAGGAGCAGGAGAATGGGGGCAAGGAATCCGCTTCTTGTGAAGGTAAAGTAACACGCTACGAGCTGGAACCAGACAAGGGCGAAGCAGACAACCTTGCCGAACCTGCTCCGCACCGAGGCGGTCAGGTGCAAGGTCAGGAAGGCGGTAATGCCCAGGAACGTTCCGGTCACGCCGGGGTTGATCAGCGGCCCGCATGCGCGTCCCATACCCACGTCCTCGACCCTGAGCCTGAATTCGCGGCCCAGAAACGAGCTGAACCACATGCTTCCCGTGTAGTGCTCGTAGAAGGCAAAGCCCGCGACATACACTCCTGTCAGCACCAACCCGATGACGGCCCACTTCACATGCTGCCTGGTAACCAGCACGGACTTGGCGATGTAGTATACGAACACCGCCAGCGCGATGTGATCGAACCGTTCGGAGACGATTTGCAGGGTGGCCGCCAGATCGCCCGGGTGCAATATGAACACCATCAGGACCGTGTAGCCGATGAACGCAAGTATCAGCGATTCGCCGGCCAAGGGTTTTCTCATCCGTCGCCGATGAACCAACGCGCGCGCCAACAGCAGCCCCGCCATGGCTACGAGCACGACGCGGTCGAATGTGATAGCCGGCAGGCTGGCCCCGAAGTCCATCCTGAGGAACAGGAACCCCAACGGAGAGATCACCAGCCACGCGATGAACGCAAACGTCGGCTTGGCCGCGGCGACGATAATGCAGATTGCAGCGATGTAGAACGCCGTGATAAACGCCCATGCATCCGGGTCCACATCGAGCCGGTGGATCATAAAGGCGAGCAGCAGTTGCAGGAAGAAGTAGAAGGCGAAGCCGAATGCTACTATCGACCATCTGACCGCGACCCGCCAGCGCGGGGCCGCCAGAGTGCGGTAGAACCCCACCCTGTATTTGGCGCGATCGGCAAGTCCTTCCGGCGCGCCGGGCATGTCCGGCACGACGCGCGCGACGCGGCGCCACGCCCGCGTAAACAGCCTGGCTAGCGCCCTCAGTTTATCGCCGATCAACCTCATAGGTACTCCCCGCGGCCGCTACTCAAAATGCGGCGAGTTCGCCACGAACTGCCTGATGAAGCTCTCGAGCCTGGCAAGAGCCGTGTCGGTGTCTTCGTAGTTGAGACGGACGTCAAACCGGTAGCAGAACGTCTGGTTGCGAGCGTAATCTTGCTCGACAGCACGGCCGCCGCCCAAACCGATCCAGCTCTTCACCGTGGCCTTTATGTAGGCGGCCTGCGCCTGGCGCATGGCAAGCCGCAGGTCACCGGTCCTCGCGTAGGTCTCCGCCCCGGTCACATACCAGTAGACAAGCAAAGCGCCGTCCGGGTAGAGTTCGTTGGAAAACTGCAGACATGTCGCCCTTACCGTCATCGGCGTGGGATTGTCGAAGCGGATGGTCACGATCTTGTCCAGATCGATGGAGTTTCCGCCACCCGGCAGGCAACTGTGCGGATCGTGAAAGGCGTCGGTGTCCGCGGCAGCCATCACCGAGACGTGGACGGCCTCGGGGTCGTCCGGAACGACATAATAGACGCGTTCGAGCATAGCCGCCGTTTTGAGCTCCTCGCGGGTGATGGGGTCCAGTTCCAGATCCTGCGAAGTCCACCTTGCAAAATGCTTCGGGAAACCGGCCTTGTCCAGAGTGCCGCGGGCGCTCAGTTCCAACGGCCTTATGGCGAGGTTGGAAAGGATCACGACACAGAAGAGCGCGATGACCGCCGGGCCGCGAAGGCCTCTGCCGACCAGTCGATATCTGGGCGCGGCGTCCATCCTGGCCGCGTCGGCGGGATCGATCACGGGGTCGGGAATGCCGAACTCGTTGGCCTTCATAAGCCTGGCTATCCCGAACAGGATCGCGAACGACAGCACCAGTTCGAAGACCATCGCCCAGGAGCTGTGGAACTTCATCATCGCGGTGGCGGACTCGGTCCATATCCCGACGTAGCCGATGGCGGCAATGCGCAGGCCGTTGACCAGCAGGCTCAGAGGCAGCGAGACGGCGACCAGGATCGTCTTCTTCCACCAGGACGCGCGGACCAGATAGACAAAAAACGCGGTAAACGTGATCAGAGAGATCAGCATCCTGAAGCCGCTGCATTCGCCCTCCACGCGCAGCGTTCCCTCGGTTTCGCCGGGCACGTCCGAGGGCAGCTTCGGCGACATGATCTTGGTGCCCATCTGCTTGACGCTCCAGCCTTCGTCGGACTCGCCGACTATCCTGCCGGTCACGCTGAGCACCTTTGCGCCGATGGTCGTTGACCAGATCTGCACGGGCGAGGTCACTCTGTCAAGCACCAGACCCGGCGGCGGGACCATGAACAGCAGATAGAGCATCGGGAAGAGCAGCAGCCGGGTCATGCGGCTGCCCGTAAACATCAGCACCGCCCCGACAAGAAAAGCCATAAACGTCATCGCGCATATGTTGCCGGAACCGGTCCACCGGCCGTAGATGAACAGCGGGATCGAGGGGACAATCAACAGCAGCCCGATCCACGAAGGCGCGATCTTGGCAACAGCCAGCCGCTTCCGGTTGGCCCAGACCACGAACAGCGCGATGAGCGGTACGAGAGGCCCGTGCGAGGAGTAGGAGTTCTGCCTGGTCCAGGACTTCCACCATTCGACGAACGGGAATCCCCACTGCATGACGATGAAAAGAAGCGCCGCCACCAGCATCGGCCAGTAGTACCTGACCGCGCCGCTCAAGCCGAGACAAATGCCGGTCAGGGCCCGGCCGATATCAAGACGGGCTTGGTCATCCGGCGGAGCACCTGGAACCTGCTCGCCGCACTTTTCGCATTCCTCGACGTCCTCCGCAAGTTCGGTGCTGCATTTCGGGCACTCGCGCATCCTGCGTATCCCTCCATAGAGGTCCGAAGTCCTAGGTCTGATGTCAGAGCCTTCGGCCCGGAACCTTTAGCTTCCCAATCCCTCCAGGTATCCCTACCTGGAGCGGGCCGCCTCCAGGTAGGGATACCTGGAGGGATAAACGTTGTCTATTGGCTACGTAAAGCCCGGCGGCGTGTGTAGTGCGCCGCCGGGCGGTTCGATCAGCGACTACTTGCTGTTAGGTGCTTTTGCCACCCTTGATGGCTTTCTTGCCGGCAACAAGCTGCGGCATTCCGATGCCCTCGTAGGAACGGTGATAGTGGAAGTAACCGCTGGAATCCTCGCGTCTCACCCTGTTGAGCACGACTCCGAGGAGCCGTATGCCGATGCCGTCCATCCTGGCGTGGAACTCGGCCTCGCTGCCTCTGGGCACGCGGCCCGCCGAGTGAACGACCACGGCGTTGCCGACCATCGTGGCAATCAGCGTCGGGTCGGGGAATGTGACTCCCGCGGGCGTATCGTAGATGACGAAATCGGCAAGCTCGTGTACCTGCGCCGCGAAGTCCCTCATCTCCGACGAGCGAAGCAGCTTGACTGGGTTGTCCGGGACAGGTCCCGCGGGCACGAGCAGCAAGCCCTGAACCCGCGTAGGCGCGAGCGCGTCCTCCAGGGTGGCCGCGCCGCTGAGTATATTGGTCAGGCCGACTTTGTTTTCGACTCCGAATATCAGGTGCTGGGTGGGCTTGCGAAGGTCGGCATCGACGAGTATGACCTTGGCGCCCTCCCTGGCCAATGAAACGGCGAGGTTCGAGGCGGTGATGCTGCGGCCGGAGTCCGGCTCCGCGCTGACGACCACTATCGAACTGGAGTCCCCGCTCTGGCTGGCTATCCAAAGGTTGGAGGTGAGCATCTGATAGGCCACGTCCATGATCTCTGGGCAGTTCTGCCGCGGCAGGGAGTGCGCCCTCGATGCGGGCACGGCAGTCAGAACCGGCAGCCCCAGCAGCTTCTCGGCCTCGGCGGCGGTCTTGACGGTGTTATCCGTATAATGCAGCAGGAACGCCATGCCTACACCCATCAGCGGTGCCAGAACCAGAGCAAGGATGAGCTTGAGTGCATGCTTCTGATCGACGCGCCGGACAAACGCCTCGTCGATGGTCGTGAGCGCGCCCCCGCCAGGGTTCTCCTGTTCGCGCAACGTGGCCTCGGCGAGCTTGTTCTTCATCAGGCCGTAGGTTTGCGTGGCGGCGTTGAGGTCAGCCGTCAGTTCCGCGAGCTTGGCTTCCTTTTCGGGCAGGCCTTCCATATCACTCTTCATCTGCCGCACCACCGCCTGGGCGGCGAGTTGCTGCGCGTCCCTGCCCACGTCGTCTACCCTGGCGTTGACGTAGGTAACGACGGCGTTCTGATACGGCATGCCCTTGCCCTCGGAGGTCCCGGAGGTGTATTCCTCCTTGGTGTCCATCAGCTTTGCCTTGACATCGTCGATCTGCCCTTGAAGGCCGACCACATCAGGATGGTTCGGGCCCCTTTTGGACTGGCCCGGCGCTCCGAGAAGCATACCGGCCTTCCTGGTTTCCAGGTCCACGAGCTGCTCCCGGAGCCGTTCCCAGATCGGGTTGCGGGAAACGGTCTTGCCATTGGTCTCCCATTCGGGCAGCTTCGCCAGTTCCTTCTTCGCCTGCCTGGCCCGCGCGGCGGCGGCCTGGTGTTCGATGATCGCCTGGGCGGCCAAAGACTGAGCCTGCGTGATCTTCGTGACCGTCGCCATAAGCTGCTGGTCGATCTGGACTACGTGGTTCTGCTTTTTGTAGTCCCGCACCGCATCCTGAGCCTTGATCATTGCATCGCGCGTGTTGGGGATCTGCTTCGCGATGAAATCCTTGCTCTCTCTGACCGACTTGGTGTTGAGCTCCGCATAGAAGTTCTTGAACTCGGAGGCAATGACGTCGGCCGCCACTTTGGCTTCCTTGGGATCGGGAAGCGTCACATCGATGGCCAGGAAGTTGGTGTCCCGCACGGGTGTGACGTCTGTGGCGGCCAGGATCTGGTCCGGCGTGAAACTGAATCCGTAGTCGCTAAGCATCTGAAGGGCGTTGTCGAGAACAGTCTGACTGGTGGCGATATTGCCGAGGTTGGAGAGCTGCAGCTGCAGGTCGATGTTGGGGATCATCATCTGCGACTGGAACAGCGGCACGCCGATCTGCTGCACGCTCTTGGACTCGGTCAGGACGTGTCGGGCGCGGTATAGCTGCTGGGAGCTGAGGTTCCAGCTCCACACAGCCAGCACGGCCGCGAGCGTGCCGAGGACTATCAGCCAACGCCTCCTGCGTATTATCCTATAGTAGCGCCAAAATTCCACGTATTCATCCTCCTAGACAAACAGTCCAAAGTCAAAAGTCCAAAGTCAAAAGTCCCGGGAGGGGCCTTGTGCGGCTCGTCTTCTGACTCTTGACCTGCGACTCCGAGAGCAGGCAGAGCCTACCACCCCCAGCGGTGGAGGTAGCTGAGGTTGGTGGCCGCACCGATGATCTGTGCTATCTTGGACCAATCCATCTTCTTGCTGTCCGGCACGACCACGATGTCCCCGGACCTCAGTTCGATGTTCTGGGACAGGTCTCCGCTGGCAAACAGCTTCCTGAGATTGCAGTTGACCTTTTCGGGCTTGGCGGGATCGCCTCGCAGCACCACCGTGCCGATGACCGACCCACGCTCGTTCTGCCCGCCCGCCAGAGCAATGGCGGCAAGAAGATTGGTCTTGTCTTTTAGGGGATACTGCCCCGGCCTGTTGACCTGGCCCAAGACGTAGATTTTGTTGTTGTAATCATTGTGAGGGACGTAGATCGCGTCCCCGTGCTTGAGGGCATAATTCTGCGAAAGGTCGCCCGCAAGGAGTTTCTTGAGGTCGATAGGGATGGGCTTGTCGGAGCCCCTGTGCGTAATCGAGGCGGACTCAAGCATCGCGTCCTCGGTATAGCTGCCGCCCTGGGCTATGGCGTCAATCACCGTGTCCCCATCCTTGAACTCGAACGAACCCGGCCTCTGAACCGCCCCCAGCACGCGCACCTGTGGCTTGTGAAGCGTCAATATCGTGATTTGCACCCTGGCTTCATAGACAATCTGGGCGTCGGCGAGCTTTTTGACGACCTGCCGTGCCAGTTCGGCCTGCGTGAGACCGGCGGCCTGCATATCTCCCAGGAAGGGCACGTTGATCATGCCGCCGGGGGTGACCTGTATCTGCATATTGCTGAGCTGCGGCTCGCCCCAAACGTCCATCCGCAAGACGTCTTCTTCGGCTATGCGGTAGTTGGGCTCCGCTGTTGAGATTGGAGCTGGAAGGGCATTGCCGTCAGCAGTCCCGGTGTCCACGCCAACAGCCCCACCACAAGCGGCGGCAAGCAACACCGCCGCCGCGGCCAAGGCTGCAAACGGCGCAAGCGTGCGTTGATTCACGGTTCCTATCCTCCTGACATCCCGATGCGAGGGTCCTGCAGTTTCAATTATCGACCCGGCAGCTTCTATCTTTAGGCCGGGCCAAGCATAGACGCTACGATATTACGGTGAACCGGTCCCGCGGAGTTCCCGATGAGTCAACTTACCCACAAGCAGGCAGCCGGCTAAACCTGATGAGGCTGAGTTTTCGACGGCGCGGTCCGCGGGCCGGCTTCGGCCCTCGCAGAATTGCCAGGTTTGCCAACGTAAAAAGGGGGTTTGCTGCCCGCGATTCAGCGTTTTTGGCCAGACCCAATGAAGGCGCACCATCTGGCGGGATTAGTTGGATAGACACTGGTACGAAAAGTGACGGTGGAACAATGCCACCGTCACTTGATTCTACTCCAAGGCCGTGAGCCCTTGCTCACTTCTACCTACCTGCCGCAAACCGACAGGTTCACTGCAGGCAACCCGTGCACAGGCACAGCATGAACGCCAACCGGGTCCGAAGAGCCTTCAGAAAACCGCGCTTGGCCTTAGCGTGTCTGGCGTCGGCAACAAAGACACTTACCGCGACTGGACGTGTCGGCAATCCCGCGATCACGTTCACGCAGTCTGCCAGCAGTCCTCGAGCCATCTTGGCGGTAGTCAGATCTCTGTTTATCATCTCGATCACCTGTCCAGCCGGCACTGGTCGATAGCAGCCGTCGTTGTTGACCGAGCACAGGCTCAGTCCGTAGATGGAAGTGCAAGAACCGTGCCAATCGCCTGAGCCGGGGCACAATCAGCGCAATTGGCACATAGATCAGCACTTGCGAATCGGGCCAAGACATGGCATTATTAGAATGAGAGCGACTTTGATGGTCGTGCAGCAGAGGGAGTATAAAGTCATGGATAGGCGAGTTGGGACGCGGCTGCTGGAGGCGGCCGTCGTGACCGTATGTTTGCTCGTGGTTTTCAGTAAGGCCACCCAGGCCTATGTCGATCCCGGAACGGGCAGCTACGTGCTGCAGGTAATGATTGCGGGTATCCTGGCGGCTGCTTTTCTTATGAAGTCCACGTGGCGCAAGATCGTTGAGGCAGTGGGAAGACGGTTCGTCAAGAGAGCGGAAGATGACAAGTGAACAGGTTGCCGGCTCGTTTCGCGACCCCAGCGGATTCGTGTTCAAGCAAGAAGGGGTCATCTACCGGCAAGTAAACCGCTGCTACAAAGATGACTATGATTTTCTGATGTCCTCCGGGCTCTATGAGCATCTCGTAAGCGCCGGCCTGCTGATTCCCCACGAGGAAGTGACCGGTGTGTCGAGTCATTCGCCGGATGGGGCTTACAAGGTTCTCAAGCCTGAGTTGGTGCCGTTCATCTCGTATCCCTACGAGTGGTGCTTCAGCCAGCTCAAAGATGCGGCCCTGACCACACTTGCCGTCCAGAAAGCAGCGCTCGATTTCGGCATGACGCTCAAGGACTGCAGCGCCTACAATATTCAGTTCCACAAGGGCATGCCGGTCTTCATCGACACGCTGTCGTTTGCAAGGTACGTCGAAGGGGCTCCCTGGACTCCGTACAAGCAGTTCTGCCAGCACTTTTACGGCGTGCTGGCCATGATGAGCTACGCGGATATCCGCCTGCGCCGTCTCACCAGGTCGTTTATCGACGGGGTTCCCCTCGATCTGGTCAGTTCTGTGCTGCCCTACCGCACCAGGTTCGTCTTCCCCGTACTGCTTCACATTCATCTGCACGCCAGGAGCCAGATCCGGTATGCCGACATCCCTCTGGAAAGGACCGATTTCTCGCGCAAGGTGAGCATCAACGGCCTGCGGGGACTGCTGGACAGCTTGGAGGGCGGCGTAAGGCGGCTGAGATGGAAGCCCGCGGGCACCGAGTGGGCCGACTACTACAGCGATGACAGCTACACCGCCGCCGGCCGCGACGATAAGCAGGAGTTGATCGGGCAGTATCTGCGCGCGACGGCCCCGAAGACCGTTTGGGATATGGGAGCCAACACCGGTTTCCACAGCCGCGCGGCGAGCGCGCTCGGGGCCAATACCGTGGCTTTCGACGTGGATCCGGCGGCCGTCGAGATGAACTACCTGCAAGTCGTCAAGGCGAAAGAGACGCACATCCTTCCGCTGCTGCTCGATCTAACGAATCCGAGCCCGAGCATTGGCTGGGCGCACGACGAGAGACTGTCTTTGATCGATCGCGGCCCGGCCGATCTTGCCATGGGGTTGGCCCTCGTGCACCACCTCGCCATCTCCAACAACGTGCCGCTTGGACTGGTCGCCGCGCTATTTGGCAGGATATGCGAGTGGCTGATAATCGAGTTCGTGCCCAAGTCGGATCACAAGGTGCAGAAGCTGCTGGCCACCCGCGAGGACGTGTTCCCCAACTATACGCAGGAGGGGTTCGAGAAGGAGTTCAGCGCCCTGTTCAGCATAGAGCGTTCGGACCGGATCAAGGACTCGGATAGGGTGCTCTATCTGATGAAACGCAAATAGCATGAAAAACAAGACTTCGTTCCCGCTCTACCCATTCCTGTTCGCGATATATCCAGCGTTGAACCTATACAGCCGGAACGCACGAAGCGCGGCGTTTACCGAGGTTCTCAGGCCGATGGCTGTCTGTCTTGCGCTTGCCGCCGTCTCGCTTCTGGCCGCGCAGCTTGTGTTCAGGAACCGGGCCAAGGCGGGGATATGGACCTCCGTGTTCGTTATGATGTTTCTTTCCTACGGGCACCTGCTCAGGAGCGCCACGAGGTTGCTGCACAAGTTCGACATCGATTGGGATCCTGCATCGCATTTCACTGCGGCTCTGATCGTGTGGATCGTTGTTCTGGCCTTGTGCACGGCGCTGTTGGCAACAACCAAGCGCAAACTGGGCCCTGCTGTGCAGTTCCTGGTCGTGATGAGTGTCGCGGTGACGGCACTGGCGCTGTTCCACATAGGCGTGGTCGCGGCATCGGGGGGCCTTGGCCGCAAGCCGGACACGGGCGGATGGGAGAAGTGGATTGACGGTCAGCGCAGACAGGCGCGCAATTTCGGGCAGCAGCCGGGTAGGCCGAAGCCGGATATCTATTATATTGTCCTCGACATGTATGGCAGGGATGACGTACTGCGCAAGGACTACCACTTCGACAACAGCGCTTTTATCGACAGCCTGACCAAGAGAGGCTTCTACGTCGCCAGGCGCAGTCGCTGCAACTATGCGTGCACGCAGTTCTCGCTGCCCTCGTCTCTGAACTACGATTACATGGATAGCTTGATGCGGGCGGCGAAGGATCAGTCCACGCAATACAATCGCAAGGCCGTGCTCAACAGCAGGCTCGCCCGGATACTGCAGGACAAGGGGTATAAATACGTCTTCCTGACGTCTACCTGTCGCATCAGCAGCGAGTGCCCTTACGCCGACATATTGCCAAGCAGCGGCGCCGTCGTGTATACGGAACTGGAGCGGTGGATAGTGCAGAGGTCCGTCCTGAATTTTCTCAGTGTTTCGAACGCCGACGCTACTCTCAGGGACCAAACTCTGTTCCAACTCGATCAGCTTGGGCAGGTTCCGAGGATCAAGGCTCCCACTTTCACCTTCGCACACGTGTTCTGCCCGCACGACCCCTGGGTCTTCGATCGCAAGGGGAACATGCCCAACCAGACAGCCACCGAGAACCCGGAAGCTACACGCGCTGCGTATGTCGAACAGCTCCGATACCTCAATGACAGGATGCTGCAGGTTGTGGATAAGATCCTGGCCAATTCGCCTACGCCCCCGATCATCGTCATCCAAGCCGATCATGGGCCGCTCGACCCGACACTGCTGTCGCGGTGGCTCGGCAGCGGGGACATCAGAGACCCCGATGGAAAGATAAGGCTCCACGCCTGGACGAGAGTAGGGATTCTCAATGCCTATTATCTTCCGGGGGAGGCGAAGAACGCCCTGTATGATACAATAACTCCAGTCAATACCTGGCGGATAGTGCTGGATCACTACTTTGGCGCGCACCTGGGGCTGTTGAAGGACGCGACGTATTGCCCCACCCGCGGCTGGGTCGGCAGGGGGAGCGTTTTCGAGCTCAAGGACTTCTTGCCTTATGTCGAAGCCGATCCTGCGGCAGTGCCGTGAACGCACCAGATATGAAGCACAACAAGCCCGCGGTCGACCCCCGGAATACGCTCAACGAACTGGCCAATCGCGAGTGGATGATGCAGACCAAGAGCGTTTGGTTCAGCCGTCCGCCTCAGCGCGACAAGCTCAAGGCGCAGCACCCGGCGACGTTCGCGGAATCCGATATCGTCCGCCTGATCGAGTTCTTCACCAAGCCGGGCGCAACGGTGCTCGATCCGTTTGTCGGAAGCGGCTCGACGCTGGTCGCGTGCGTGCGCACGGGCCGCAGCGGGGTCGGCATCGAGCTTGTGGAGCACTGGGCGGGCATTGCGAGGCAGCGGCTCGATGCCGAGCAGATGGGGTCGGAGCAGCGAATTCTGACTGGGGACGCTCGCGAGATGATGACTGGGATCGACGATGAGTCCGTCGATTTCATCGTGACGAGCCCTCCGTATTGGAGCATACTGCGCAAGGATTGGGATCATAAGGTCAAGGCCGAGCGCAAGGCCAAAGGGCTTTCGACCCGATACAGCGACGACGCCGGCGACCTCGGCAACACCGAATCATACGATCAGTTCCTGGCCGAGTTGGGAAAGGTGTTCGTGCAGTGCCTGCGCGCGCTCAGGACCAGAGGCTACATGTGCGTGGTGGTCTCGGACTTCCGCCACGGCTCCCGGTTCATTGCCTACCACGCCGACATCAGCCGGCTGATCGAATCAGTGGGCTTCAGCCTCGAGGGGATCACCATACTCGTTCAGGACTCCAAAAACCTCTACCCCTACGGAATCCCGT
>Ga0315284_10007469_pt1 | contig 15628 bp, 22 predicted proteins | sample YL17G09_16_MG_FD_203696 | JGI IMG/M metagenome (GOLD analysis project Ga0315284, IMG submission 203696) | Sediment microbial communities from Yellowstone Lake, YNP, Wyoming, USA - YL17G09_16 | ecosystem: Environmental > Aquatic > Freshwater > Lake > Sediment | place: USA: Wyoming | collected... | reverse complement strand
TGCCTGGACTTTTCTTCGTTATTTGTTAAATATAAAAGCCATCTCGGTATTTTCATATGGCTATTTTAGCATAAAAACTGATAACAAAAAACGCATGGCTTATTATATAAAAATAAAAAGATTAAAAGATAAAATAGAACCGCTGGATTAGCCGAGCGGTTGAAAGTAAAAACCTAATCTTTCTTTGGTTTTGGAGGCATGCTGTACCAGGTATGTCCGTTTTCGCATTCCCACCATTCATTAGCAACACCAAGATTAGGATCTCCAAAATTATAGCGGATAAAGTGCTTGAAGGTCATATTTTCCCGGCAAGTCCAGCAATAACCGGTTATGGTAGTTTGGGCTGTCGTTTCCATTAGCTCCTCCCGTTTCAAGTTACCAGTTAGAACTTTATAATCTTTAATTGCGACTGTCAATTTTCCGCTGTCCGCCATTGACATAAAATATTTTTTTATGTAACATATTACAAGCTACCAAAACAACAAAAGGAAGGAGGCGCGTGAACAAGAAGAGGGCTCTTCGCGTCCACGCCAAAAGGCGGGCAAAAACTCGCTACGACCTGACAATCAACAAGTACAGGCGCCGTCAGATAGTCTGTTTGATTCAAGGGGAAAAAGGCAAGTTCCTGAAAAGGCACTCCCGTAGAGTCAGCGAATGGGAGATTGTTTTTGAAGGGAAAAAATTGAGGCTGCTTTACGACAGAAACCGAAAAGAAATCATTACCTTCCTGCCTCCACTGGAAAACGAATAAAAACGCGGCTCAAGAGCCGCTGTTTATTTTATATTTTATTTGCCATTTACACCTGCTTTACCTATATAACAAAAAAGCGGCCTTTGCCGCTATTTTAATTGCTGACTACCACTTTCATCATTTTTGCGACTGGCTTCAGAGCTTCCCTATGCTCTTCGACGGTATGTCCGCAGGAAAGCTGTGTCTCCGGCTCAAAGCTTTACAGCCCTTCCAGTTCTTCTGAAGCAAGCGTTCCGTAAATTTCTGCCGCATCGGTATTTGGGATAAATACCAGTCGGCCGGTATTTTCCAGAATATCCCTGAAAATTTCGATCATCTGGGGCGGAACAAACTGCGCAAGACTTTTGGCCACTTCCGGATAGTGCTCATATGCACAATACAGGGCACAGCACGCGGTAGATGTCAGCGCCATAAAGTCCTTTTTGGAGGTCATTGTCGGCTCCTTTATTTGCTGGATTGATTCTAACCCTAAAACCTCCCTCTTTCCAGACCTCTTATTCCCCCATTCCAGGCCACATACGCTTATTTCAATTCAGGCAGATGAGCGCGAGTGTTTGCGAAGCAATTTGTTTTATTGTTTGAGCCCGAATCCGTCTTGGGCGGAGAGGGCGAGTTAAAATAAAAACAAAACACAAATCATTTGAATTATAAGCGGATGTAAAGCCTGTCAGTTTTGGCACCACCTTTTGTTGACCCAAAAGGTGGCAAAAATACCCCCTCTCTTTCTCCTCTGACTGTACAGATTGACGATCGTCAATCTGTACAGTCAAAAACAGGCAAAAATATAATTTGTATAATCTGCGTACAATATAATCTGCGTGGTAAAAAGACGATCGTCTTTTTACCACGCAAAAATCCTCCGCCGGTAGATCCAATAATAGATTCAATCGGCGGAGGATTTTTAATCAATGATTTACTCCAAATCTTTTTTCTTTTCCTCAAATTCTTTTTTATCTATCTCGCCTTTGGCATATCGTTCTTTGAGAATATCTATGGCCGACTTGCTCCAGGGCCATTTCTGGTCGCGGTGCTCATACTTTCCGTGCCTCGCCCATTTAACCACGGCAACAACAGCCACGATAACCAAAACCCAAAAGATGAACATGAAAATGCCTCCGACAAGTCCCCATCCCGGTCCGTAAAATCCGTACATCATAATTTGATTAATTTAACGACTTAATAATTACTTATCGAAACATTTTACCATACTCTGACAAATAAAACGTCTTTGACAAATCAGCAGATTGCAGTAATCTATAGAAAGCACCCCAGAACCCAAAAAGGAGGGGCGGCATGGTCAACCAACGTTTCATTGACCTCATCAAGGACGGAACTTCATTCAAAAAGCTGGTGATGAATTTGGCCCATGAAAGTAGAAACGAGGCCGATCCGGCTCACTACTCAAAAATAGTTGCAGACGCCACAAAAAAACTCGAACGCCTGGAAAACATAAAGGTCAAAAATGCTTTTAAGATAGCGGATAAAGCGGGAAAGCTTGAGTATCGCCGGGCAAAGAGAGCCTATAACAAAGAAGTCAAGGAAGTCGAGCGTCTTAAGAAAAGATGCCAAACTCTGCTTGTAGAAGCACAGGCCTGGAATTCTTTCTGGAATTCTTTGTCGGGACCGCGTGACTATAGCTCCCTAAAAAGGGCTTTTATCAAAACGCTTAAGGAAATAATTGAATATGACTGCAACTACGATTTTGCAGGGATAGAAGAGCCTGTATTGATGCCTCCGGAAAAAGTCATCGCCCTTTCGCTCAAAAGACGGACAGAAGATATTGAAAAGTACTACAAAATGTTTCGCAAAGAACAGAGACGGGCCGAAGCTAACGAAAAATGGTTCGGCGCCCTCAAAAAGAGCTTGAGCGCTTCCAGAAAGAAACTCAATCCTCCGAAGAAAAAGACGGCAAAAAAGCCCTCCAAAAAGATAAAGAGCCGCAAGCGCGGCAGACCCAAGACCTCCCCCGATTGATCGGGGGAGTTTTTTTATTTCTTCTCCGGATTTATGGGAGAAAAATTGCACTTTCAAATAAAAATGGTATGCTCGTTATTATGAAAGAGAAAATTGTATTGCCCTTTGAGAGATTCGGAGGCGAGGCAAAAAAGAAAGGCAAAATAATCCGAGAGCCAGAAATCTCTGAAGAAGCCGAAAGCGGAAATGTTGTTTTCATAAAAGAATTTGCGGACGAGAAAGAGTTAAAACGGCTGGCTCATAAAGTCGGTCTTCCCGAAACGGCTCCGCGCAGGGAAATCCTTGACGCTCTCAAACAGCAGGAGACACACGCGGAATTAATGACACGCAAAGAAATTACCGACCCCCTTAAAAAGAGAGAAATTATTGACGCTCTTAAAAAGCAGGTGCCTGAATTAAATGAGAAATTAGTGACGCCCGAGGACTACGCAGCCGTGTCCATCCGCAAATTCGAACCCTCTGCTGAAAAACGCCCGGATTTTATTAGTCCCAAGCAAATTAAGCATCTATCCCAGATAAAAGTCGGCGAAAGATACCAGGAATACCATCTTGACAGAATAGACCCGGAGAAAGCCATCCCTTCAAAACGTTCGACTTTTCTCGTATTAAGCGAGCCGTACGAAAAGAATGGGGACTGGTGGGTTAGGGCAAAAAGGCAAATGCAACGTAGAGAGGAAGAGATATCCCTTGCTGACAAAGGAGTAATCCCCTATAAGAGCGGTCATTGGAATCCCGCCAACTGGATTGAGGTGATATGAAATACTAAAAACTGGCGATTAGCTGGTTTTTTAGCAATAATTTTTTGTCCTGACAGAACAACGACTAATCTTGCCTATCTCCTAACAAGTTCAATTTTAAGATGGCGGTTAAGCGCCGATGCAATTTTTTGTAGCGTTTCAGTGGTAAAATTCTGTTCGCCCGATTCTATTCTAGCAATATTGCTTTGTTTTGTATCAATCTTTCTTGCAAGCTCGGCTTGAGACATTCCTGATTGTTTACGCGCCTGCAAAATCTGATATGCGATTTCCAGTTGCTTTCCGTATCTTTCATAATGTTTCCTGAATTCCGAATTCTTCAGCTGTTTGGAAAGATATTGCTTGAAATCTATCGCTTTTTGTTTTTTATTCATAAATTTTTGGATTATTTATAACGATATTATAGTTTTCCTCGGCTTTTTTAATTTCGTTTTTAGGAGTTTTGCTTGTTTTCTTCAAAAATGCGTGGAGTAAAATTATGTTTTTCTTTATATTTTCTTTATAAATATAAAATAGAAAATTCTGTATTTATTGCGGGCAAAATCAACTCTCAACTCTCTAATTTTCCCCTTGATATGTTTTGAATATGGTTCGTCCAAATGGCCATTATTTTCACGCAAAAATTCTATATATTTCAAGACCTTTGCCTTCTCCTTCTGCGGTAACTGATCAATATATTCTTTAACTGGATCACTCCCAGTTTCCGGGTCTCTATAAAACTTGACTTTATACTCCTCTGATTTATTAGATGATATCATATATGATATATTATTGTCAACAGTAGCTGTGGATAAGTAAATGGCCTTTTAAGTATACCAAAAATCCTCTAATTCCTGTACTCCCTCGCTCTCTTAAAGTAAAAGCGGTCATTGGAATCCCGCCAACTGGATTGAGATGATGCCAGTACTTTTCATAATAAAAGGGCCGCTATTGTGTACGGCCCGTTGTCTCAGGCAATTGAAGGGTTTGTATTGCTTCCAGGTGCTTTTGAAAGTCAAATTCGGGAATTATCGGATGTGATTTTTCCCATTGCTTGCGCCAATCTTCAAGCGAATCCCATAAAAACAAATCATAGTCAAAAATCATTCCGTCTTCGGAAGGATAAATCATCATCTGTCTGCGCTCTTCCTCGCCGATGAAATCGGAAAGCCTATACAGGAGATGCCCCACATCCCTGTTCATGCCGCCCCACATGCAATCGTAGTAACCGACAAGTACGGCGGAAAAAAGCAGTTCCCTCGCCTGCTGTATGCTCCCGCCTTCATCGATAAATTTCTTAATGTGCTCCAAATTCTTTTTAAACCACGCGGCATCCGCTACAGGCTCTTCGTAATCGTCCATATTCATCTCCTTGTACTGCCTGTTTTATATACCCCGCTAAAAATAAAGTCAAACCCACCAAAAATCCGCCCGAGGCGGATTATTTTTTATTATTCAGGTCTTTTGCGGTCATCAATGACTATGTTTAGCGTTATAAACTTTTAGTTCAAGCTAGCTATCGAATAATTTAAAACTCCTGCAAATGATACCCACAAAATATACGGCAAAAGCAGCCATGCCGCCCATCTACTTATCGGATAGAATTTCATGATTGTCACCAGAATTGCCAGCCATAAAATAACCAGAACGGCAAACGCCCACGATGGAGAATGGAGCCCAAAAAATATTACTGACCAAAAGACGTTCAGTGCCAGCTGTATTCCGAAAATTATAACCCCTTCTCTTATATTCACTCCCGAAAACTTTTTAAGCCACACCAGATAAAGAGAAATGCCCATTAACAAAAACAATGCTGTCCAGACCGGAGCAAATATCCAGTTAGGCGGATTGAAGGGCGGCTTTATTATTCCTGCATACCATGTTCCGATTGAGGGAGCGGTAAAAATTGAGCCAATCAGCCCCGCTCCCTCACAAATCAATATCGAAGTAATCAATCTGAACAAGTTTTTCATAAATTCATTATACCAAAAAAAGCCAGCTGAAGCTGATTTTATTAAACCCTCTATAATTGACTGACATTTATAAACATGATAATACATTATCAGCACGATTCATCATGGAAGGAGGGAACGATGTCCGCTCTGGCGCTTCTCAACGCGGATGGAACTTTATACCGTAAATTGAGATTCAGGTCTTTCCCTAAGGGATTCACTGTCCCCATTGGAAAGATTCTCAGTTGGAATCAAAAAGTGGAGCACTATTCCATATATTACACCTATGAAGGTTTTACGCGGCGACATCCGCTGAGAGCCTTTTTCTACTGCGGGTCATCCTGGGCTTACGTCGATCGGATTAGAATCGCATCAAAAGGTTCCAAGCTCAGAGAGAGAAAGGGCCTGTACAACGCGTGCACGCTGAACATCACCGTTCAGAGCACGTCGCCGGAGGATCTGATGCACCTCCGCGATTACATATTGGGTCTGCTGGAGGAGAGCCGGAGCTGGAAAATCTGCAATGACCTGACCCGGGACACATAAACAACCGCTGTCAAACAAACACTGACATGGCACGCGCCGAGCATAGCTTGGCGCTTTTTTGTTCAAACAAAACCAATAAGTCCCCTACCAAAAAATCAGCGGTTAGCTGGTTTTTATTATCAGAATATATCAGATGAATCACTTATTTAGATTGACAGCTATTCTCAAATATATTAGCATATTTCCAGACAGATCATCCCGGTCTGTCCTCCACTAACGCGACCTTGGGGCCACTCAAGGCGCAGAGAAGAAAGGAGAAGGCAATGCCGAGTCTGGTTTTGCTCAACGAGGATGGTACTTTTTACAAGAAACTCCAACTGGTATCCCTCCCTAAGGAATATGTCGTTCCCGAGGGCAAGGTTCTCAGCTGGAGGCACAAGATAGTGTACTATCTTTCACATCCGACATCCGAAGCGATAGGGACAGAGTATCGATGCCCATTAGAGGCTTACTTCTATCTCGGGTCGGCTTGGGCTCAGATCGAAAGGGTTGGGTTTGAGGACAGAACATTCGATGGCACAACAATGCGCTGCCGCTACAACGTGAACACCCTGGTCATCACCGTCCAGAGCACGTCAGCCCAAGACCTGATGAGTCTGAGAGACTACATATTGACATTGTTTGACAAACACCTGACCTGGGGTGTCTACAACAACCTGAATCCGGAGCCCAGCATCATCCAACGAATCAAAAACCGGTTCCGCAAGACATCCCACTGACAGATACAGCACTCAGCTCGGCACCCGCCGAGCTTTTCATTTACCTACCACTTACTACACACTACTTATCCTTTATTACTTTTTCTCATCCCGCAAACTGGATTGAGTTAATATAAAAAAGAAAAACCCCGCAGGAAAAACTGAATTTCCCGTGCGGGGCTAGATCCACTCTCTGAGCGGAATGTTTCTCTTCCACCTGTACGAAACCATCGGGAACGCGATGGTTAAAGCCATAAGGAACATGTAGATGGGCAGGATGTAGTTTGCGAACGTGGGCTCGGTGATTGCAAAGATTGCCAGCCCATAAGCGATCGCGAACAAACTCCAAGCAAAGGGCCGATCCTCATCCGGTTGTTTCGACAAGAAGACGACCGTTGGAATAGCAGCGCAGGCGTCAGCAGCTATCGCAAGATAAAGAGCGTATTGCGAAAGCTCTTTGCTCTCATGCACCAGAGCCCACATCCCCAGAGAAATGAGGCCGATGGCAAGGCAAGCCACTTCCACCTTGTTCGGTTTCTTTAACCGGCCGCGCTGCCTAGCCACAATGAGAAAGGTGACGAGCATGGGATTAAAGAAACCAAAGACTGCCGGCCAAATGTTTGCTTCCGCCCCGGAACTCTTATAGGTGAGAAGGAGCGCCAGGCCGATCAGCGACCAGAGCGACCAACTCGTGAGGTTTGGATGAATCTTTCCTTGGTACACCCGAAGTGAGTAAGGAATAATACTCGCTACCACGAGACCTCCGGAAAGGAGGCCGAAGAACTCCGCGTTCATCTGACGCCTCCTTTCTGGTTTTGTTTGTTTAAAAGCGCTGCTTCAGTTTCCAGTTGTAATTATAGCATTATTCAGCAATTAAGTCAACTAAGCCACCTCCAATTCCTGCAAACTGGATTGAGGTGATATAAGACAAGAAATATCAAAAACCGGTGCTTAGCCAGTTTTTAACAATTTAGACCCAATTTTCGCCTAGATTATCCAGAATCCATTTTTGCAATTCCCTTCCTGAGACTAATTTAACATTGTTTGATTTCGCCAATTCAAAAGCTTCTTTTGTAAAATCATTTGTTGTAATAACTATCGCGCTATTGCAATTGTAAAAATTTTTAGCTGCAACAACTTGCTGTACTGCATCATTTCCAACGTGCCACTCTTTATATGCTTTTGCTTGAACAACTATTCTGTCTTGACCTCTTTGGATTATCAAATCACCACCCTGATCTCCGGTGTGTCCGGTATGCTCTACAACATATCCTAATTTTTCAAAAAGACGATAAAGCAGTTTTTCAAACTCGGTCCCGCTTAAATCCGCAAGATGTTTTGGCAAGTTTTCAGAGCCTCCTACTGTCCGCTTATATTCTCGATCTTGAATATAATCCCTTAATAGATTAAGAAAATCTCTTTGTTTTAGCTTCAACCCCTTTTTCTCCAATAAGTCCATAAAATCTTCAATCCTGTGCCAGTCAAATCTATAGTTTCTGTATTCAAATGCGCTATGACTTCTGTCCTGACCCAATCCAAAGCTAGCTATAAAATTATCCACTTCCGGCTTCAGGCCCATTTCTTGAACTTTATCTATTAACGATCCTCTTTTTCTTTTTCTCAAATAATTTCTAAGCACGAGAAGAAAAGCAATAAAAAGGAGTGCCGCAATCACATATACAATAACGCTCCAAAAAGCTGATCGGCTGTACAAATACAACCCCAATAATCCTAAAAATAAAAGTATTCCGGCATCAAGTAGAATATCCAAATCATTGGTTTCTCTTTTTCTATAATACTTTCTTCTGTAATATGACATTTTTACTATTATATTACATCAACCCAATAAGAATTTTTTAATCTTGTGAATCTTTTTAGATAAAAATGCTCCTGCTGCACCAATTATAAAGGCCGTTACCGATTGCACCAGAGCCATCGCGTAAGGATTTCCCAACAATTTATTTATTTTTTGTTCATGTTCAGCGCCATAAGCAATTTGGGAAAGATATTCAGTGATTACCAATAATATTAACCCCCAAATAAAGCTTAGCCCGAGAAATTCAAAATCTCCCTTCTTGTTAGAACTAGTAAAATAGCGGAATGTCCAAACCGCAACAAAACCAGGGATAATAAAAATCAAAAAGTTATATATATCTAGAGGAATCTGGTCCATGTTTTGCTAGTTTTCGTCTTTAATGCCAAGTATATTTCTAAATTTGTTTTCTAATTGCTTTTTTACGTCTGGCACTTTTTTTTGAATCTGATTCCATGCCAAATTCCATTCTTTTAAAGCTTCCTTGTGTTCTCCAACTTTTCTAGCCTCTATTGAATAATTGAATTTGTTCCATGCATCACGAAATCCAGACAAAAGAGAATCTACATCTTCAGCAAGTTTTTCCTCAAAAAATATTCTGTTCTCCTCGTAATAATTGATAAGTTCATTTGCATTTTTTGCAGCCTCCCTTCCCTTTTCTTCCTGAGTGGGCTCTCCGACTAATTGCAAAGGATTCATCAGAGAGTGAAAACTTCTATAAGTACTGACTATCTTCTTGTAAACTTCCTTAATAACCCCCACTCTTTCACTATGCAATCTTTCGTATCGAATTCTGAACTCAACGGCCTGCTTTTCTAAATCAGCTTTAAATTTCTCCAAATCTCGACTCAGCATCCGATTAAAAATCTCCCGCGCAAGCCAGGTTATAGCTACGATGGCGAGACCGATTATTCCAAAATTTTGTAGCATTTCTAATACAGACATGAGCTTACTGAAACCTTCTTAATTTTTGTTGGCCAATTATTCATTCTTTCCAACGCGAAATCCCATTTGATCTTTAACTTCAGCGGGCTGAAGTAATAGAGTGAAATATCCCAGCACTCCGTCAATTTTCATTAATAAATACTCTCTTTGACAGTAACTTTCAGTTGAATAATCTTTTTGCCCGGTAACATAACTAAAACTAGTCACCCTCGGCTTAATTTCTGATGGGGGCACCAAAAAGTCATCAAGATTGTCTGCTGAAATCTGGGCCAATTCACTAATAATGGTATTAAATTCATCCGCATATTTACGAGGAACTAGATCTTTTGGGATATTGTTTTTTAGCGCTGTCAGTTGTGCTAACAGTTTCGCAAGCTCTTTATCCATAAATTTATTTCTCAATCATTTCTTCAACCTTTTGATGACAATATTTCGCATCCAGCCGCAAGCTGTCTTCAAGTTGAGATTTTTGGATAATGGAGTAAGTGATCATTGTCTCTTCCTACATTCTGGACAGAGATTTCTATTTAAAATGTTAGATGCTGTTGGCGTAGAATCTTCGTTATAAGATTTTCCACACTTAGAACATATTTTAGTATTGAATAAATTAGAATATGTGCCTCCGCCTCCAACCGAGATAAAGGAATCGATTCCAGTGCCTACCTCATTAAACATATGAGGCTGTTCTTTTTTTAACTCTCTAACATTTTTTTCTAGTTCTTTTATGCGACTTTCTAGTTTTTCTTTTAATTCTTTATTTTCTCCCACTCCTAACAACTCCTTTTTATTTTTTAATAACTCTTCGAGATATTTCTTTACTACCGATTCGTAGGCCCTGGCTACTTCTTCTGTTTCTTTTAATTCTGGCACAATGTCTGTCCAGTCTTGTAATCCAGCCTTTATATTCATCTCCATAGTAGTGATGTGCCTATCTATTTCTTCCAATTCTCTTTTTAATCCTTCCTTTGTAACAGATTTCTCTGAAGTAAAAGTTTTTATCCAGGTTTTTATTTGAAAAATTTGTTGTCCTATCGCGCTTAGATTCCTGATAGCAGAACTGCCTTTCTTCTCAAGAATCGTGTTACCTCTCATTTTCTCCCAATCGTCCTTTATAAATAAACCAGCGATTGCTGTAATAACTGACGCGAAGATTGAAAGAAAAATAGAAAATCCTCTACCAGCACTAGTAAAAGCTACATATAAACTAATAGCCGCTATTATTATGGGAATTATGGATCCCGGAGCGAGCACTATCTCAATAAATTTTTTCCATTTATTCCATAATTTTTTAAACAGATTATCCGTGTTCATATTTATATTTATTTTAAAACATTATTATCCTTTAGCAAATTTTACAAACTCGTTCGCGATTTCATCCAAATCGTGGTCTAAAACTTTTCGGCTTCCTGCTTGATGGTCGAAAAAATGCTATCTAGTTCTTGTTTTTTAGAGGTAACTTCATTAATTATTTCTTCCCACTTTTTTATTGCTTCTTTTCTATTCATATAATTAATTCTTAATAAACGATTAGAACTGGATTGTCCCGAGCTTGAGAGTTTAACGCTTTCAGTCGGGCTTCCGCCCCACACTTACTACTTTAAATTCTCCTGGCCAAATCTTTTATTTCTCTCCTTATTTTATTGAGCCCGTCTTGAAGCTCATAATGCTTTTCAAACTTGCCTCTCGTACCATTACCTCTGGGTTCGGCAATTCTTAAGATGACGGTTTCTATGTCTTTGCTATACCTATGCTTGTCTATTACGAAAAAACTAACCTTGTCCCAATGATTTTTGTGCCCATCTCTTGTGTGTCCATCAACTCTGCCTAATAAGTTTTGAGCAATGCCAACTATAGTACAATTTATCTCCGTTATACAAAGCGTAGATGCCCGAGCTGTCTCCTATAACTTCCTTATAGCGAGGCAAAAGAAGTTCAAACCCCCTTCTGTCTTTTTTCTCAAGGAATCCTTTTACTAAAGAGCCTTTTATGCTGTGCTGAACAATCTTATGTTTTTTTGCGTGTTTTTTCATTTTGCTTTTTGGTTACTCTTGAGCTTATTTTCCCACGATTTCAAGGAATTGCAAGTTGCCGTTTTGCCCCACAAAAAATCGGCCAAAAGCCAATTTCTTAATAAAACCTATCCTACTTTCTTATTGCACGATGGATTTAACTCGATAATGAGTTCTTTTTCTCTCAGGCTCATATTTGGTTCACTGTGTACTTCATCAACCCAGTGAGTGGGACCAGCTCTTAGAATGGACGGGTTGTCTCCGTCGAGATGTGCTAATAAACGCTGCCTAACATCTCCTTTGCCAACATAGACCCATTGCCCTTCTTTGAATAATCCATATACACCGTTTTGATTTAAATTTAGCGCCTCGACATTTAATCGGTTAAACTGACGAGGTATTTGTTGAATAAATGACATAGAATAAATTTATTGTTAATTTCCCGACCTTTAGGTTATCCACATGACTTTCTATTTTCTTTCTATTATACTACTAGTAGTGGCTCTGACAACTTGACCCATTAAAAAAATATGTTAAAAAAGCGTCAGAAAGAAGTTCTTGATTTTATAAAGGGGTATTCAAGCAAAAAGGGTTATTCCCCTTCTTTAGAGGAAATACAGCAACATTTTAAGCTTGCCTCAGTTTCGACTGCTCATTTTCACGTAAAAAATCTTGAGGACGCCGGTTATTTAACAAAAGAAGAAAATAGGCCGAGATCCATCGATGTCATTAAACAAAAATCTCTAATGGAAATTCCCGTACTGGGAACGATTGCGGCTGGGCAGCCAATCGAAGAAATTTCGGTTCCGGGCGACACTATAACTATTACGAGTGATGGAATTAACAAGAGCGGTAAACATTATGCTTTGCGAGTGCAAGGTAATAGTATGATTGAAGAAGGTATTTTTGATGGAGATGTAGTAGTAATCCGACAACAGCAAAGCGCAGATAACGGACAAACTGTCGTTGCTATTATTGACGACAATCAAGCAACGCTCAAAAAGTTATATAGAGAGAAAAATAAGTTCAGGCTTCAACCAGCGAATCCAAATCTTTTACCGCTATACAGAAACGAAATAGAAATACGCGGCATCGTAGTCAAGGTTGTCCGTGATTTTGAACCGCAGATAGATAAAACTCAATCTCATGAAAAATATACCCGCCGCATGGACTATTCTTGGGATTATAAGGGAGAGAATACCAAAACATACACGCATGGCATTCACTCATACCCAGCAATGTTTATACCCCAAGTCGCACGAAGATTGCTGGAAACTTACAGCAAAAAAGGCGATACGGTCTGTGACATCTTCTGTGGTTCAGGTACGGCACTTGTTGAAAGTAAACTTATTGGGCGTAACGTTTATGGCATTGACTTAAATCCTTTCGCTATTTTTTTAGCAAAAGGTAAGACAACGCCAATAGATCCTAAAAAAATAACAAAAGAATATACAGCTCTTATTGATAGATTTCACATCATCAAGAGTGGTAACGTTAAAAAACCCAATTTTAAAAACATTGATTTTTGGTTCAAAAATGGAGTAATTCTAAAACTCGCCAAGTTAAAGAAGGCTATACAAGAAACAAAGGATAAGTCCGTGAGAAACTTCCTCATGGTTGCATTTAGCGAAACTGTGCGCTATGCATCTAATACTAATACCGGCGAATTTAAGCTAGTAAGAATTAAGGGAAAAAAATTAGAAAATCATGACCCAGATGTTTTAGGGATATTTCGTAAAAAAGCAGAGAATAATATTGCTGGCATGAGCGAATTTTGGAAAGACGCTTCCAAAAATATGTGGACAAAGATAATTTATGGAGATGCCTCCAAAAATAATAATATAAAGCCATCGTCAATTGACTGCGTTATTACTTCTCCTCCATACGGAGACAGTCGAACAACTGTAGCGTATGGACAATTTTCTCGACTTTCAGCTCAATGGGTTGATATATTCGAAAATCCAGATGATGCTTCCGGCGTAGACAATAATCTTCTTGGGGGTAGGGCCTCGAGATCATTAAATCATTCTTTGCCGTCAATTTATTTGAATGACACTTTAGACAAAATAGCTAAAAATGACGAGGCGCGCGCAAGAGATGTCTTGAGTTTCTATGAAGGACTTTATAACTGTTTAAAACAAGTTCATAAGATACTAAAGCCGAAAAAATACTTTTGCTTAGTTGTAGGCAACCGCTTGGTAAAACAGGTGCGTATACCCACAGACTTTATAATAGCCGAATTGGCAGAAAAGATCGGTTTTAGCTATGAGGATATATTTGTACGCAATATCCCAGGGAAACGAATGCCAATAAAAAACTCCCCAACAAATGTAATCGGCGCACTTGAAGAGACGATGAACAAAGAAAGCGTTGTTATTCTCAGAAAAAATTAGAGTATTCTCTTCCTTTTTTTAAACAATTTAGGAATCGATTTCTCTGTCAAGCGGAATGCTGATCCATGGTCGTGTAATTGTCCTCTTTTAGGCCCACTGTGATATACCCCCAAGCGTATATCATATTTTGAATAGTCAAGAAATTTCTTAGGGTCAATATCCTTCAAAATATAGGCTTCTTTATAGCGAAAATATTCGCGCTTATTCTCTTTCTTTGTTTCAGCAAGTACCAAAATTAGTCCATTCCCTATTTTATCTACTGCTTTTTGTCTTAAAAAATCTAATCCGTAATAGCCGACTGTAGACTTATTTTTCATGACAAAAAGCTTGTCCTTTTTTGCGTCAATTTTTAGATAAAAACCTTTAGCATTTTTTCTTCCGGCATCAATAGTTTGATGAATGATCTTCAGGCTAGGAAATTCTGAATCTGGATAACCAAACCTCCTTCTTATTTCAGTGTTTTTTATGCCGAGGGGACTTTTAGTAAAAAGAGTAAGCATCGAAATCGTATTCTTTCTCTGAGATTTTAGCTCCATAATGCCAAAGTCTGGCAAGGATATATTGTTTTCTTTGATTCCCAGATGATCTTCCAGTGTTTTTCCTATCCCTGTATCATGACTTCGATTGGATTTTATCCACCTCTTTTTTGAAAGTTCCTTTAATTTTTTCTTGATTTCAGACAGTCTCTTTTTTTGCATAGCATTATTTTAATAATTATGCACAATTCTACTCCAACTCACTCTCTCTTTCCAGAGTCCGAAATTCAAACAAAAAAGCCGCTGTTAGGCGGCCACTTTTTTCTCATGCCAACTCTGATGCGATTACATTTCGGTGAAATCGCCTGTTACCGGATTGACTACTGCAGAAGACTGTACCCACCGGCCATACATATTTACCATCTCAACCCCCACCCTGTGAAGATTCTGCCAATATTCAAACTTAGAGCTTCGGCCAAGGGGCAATTTGGTAAAATGAATTCTGTTTCCGACAAGCTTATACTTAATATCATTCATGCTGTTGAACTTCTCGATAATCTCGGTAGCAGGAAATGTTCCGACAATCTTCCCCCGGTAGTTGTTCTTAACCACAATCTTTTCCCCAAATGTCGCCTTGGCGACACGCATAACTTCAGAAACATGATGTTCAGCGGCTCTCTGAGGATTCCTTTCCCTTTGGAAAGAAAACAAATCTCCGCTTTCGACATAGTAAAGAGGATACTCTCTCATATTTCCCTCCCCGTAGGAGCTGATATCATCTTACTCTCTTTCTCCTCAAGAAATCAATCCTTCTTGTCGCTTTTTCGGATTCCCAACCTCAATTCAGGCCACACATGCTTATCTAATGCACACAGATAAGCAGTAGCGTCACGAAGCGAGTTCTTGCATTGTGTGAGTTCCGAGTGAAACGAGGGCAAGTTTGCAAGAGCAGCGATTGCGCATCGTGTGCATTATGAGCACGTGCATAGCCTGTCAGTTTTGGCACCACCTTTTACTGACCCAAAAGGTGGTAAAAATCTCCCCCTCTTTCCAGACCTCAAATTTCCGCTCAAAATCACCCTTTCTCTTTCTCCCCTGACTGTACAAATTGACGATCGTCAATTTATACAGTCAAAAACAGGCAAAATCTAATCTCCATGACAATCTAATCTGCGTGATAAAAAGACGATCGTCTTTTTACCACGCAACCCAACCGTTACCAGCCGCCTCCTCCCCCAAATCCAGCGCTTGAAATAAACAAAAGAGCCGCTGTTAGGCGGCTACTTCTTTTTTCATACTGACTCTGATGCAATCACATTCCGGTGAAATCGCTCGTG
>Ga0315284_10007468_pt1 | contig 15629 bp, 11 predicted proteins | sample YL17G09_16_MG_FD_203696 | JGI IMG/M metagenome (GOLD analysis project Ga0315284, IMG submission 203696) | Sediment microbial communities from Yellowstone Lake, YNP, Wyoming, USA - YL17G09_16 | ecosystem: Environmental > Aquatic > Freshwater > Lake > Sediment | place: USA: Wyoming | collected... | reverse complement strand
CATCAATAATAAATTTATCTATTATAAATTTTACAATATCAACATTATTTGCGTATGCGACCGTTATTAGAAATATGTCATTTTTATTTTTTTTAATCGATTTATAATTAGTTTTTATATATTTCATATCATTTTTATACATCGATATTGCGAACATTTTACTAGTCATATCATACGTTTTATCTACAAATGCATCTCTTAATAGTGATTGCCATATATATTCATCTCTCATATTATTAATAATTCCTACCTAAATTTTAGAGTTTATATGTGATTTTTTTATAATATGAAAGATGATTATTAACTTTTCTAAAAAAATTGAACATTAAATTAAATTATTCAAAATATCTTTTACAACCATGCATGTATTATAGTATTCATTCATGGCCATGGCTAATCCGACAGCAATAATAACTCAATGCTCGCGTGATAACAAATACTACGAGAAAAATTACTCTTTATAGATAAACATACCAATACTGAAAAAGTAGCAGCGATCAAAACATTCATCAAGTATGTCAATCAAAATTTACATTCAAATCATCATATTTTTTTGGATGTTTTTATCGGCACCATTTTAACTCTAAGTTAGCATAAGTTATATTGCATGCATTGAAAATTTAGTCTGATACTATTCTAAAGATCAGTTATGATTCTAAAGATTGGCATGTTGATATTGTAAAATTTAGTTTGTCATGATTGTATTGTAAAATTTAGTTTGATATGATCCTAAAGTTTGGTCACTATTCTAATGATTGGTATGTTGATATTCGAAAAATTAACATGTCATGTTAGTATTGTAAAATTTAGTTTTCCACGATAGTATTCTAAAATTTAGTCTGATATGATCCTAAAGATTAGCAATGCACGCAAGATAACAAACACTAACTTTGAGTCAAAATGAATTTTTATCTTATTTATTTGAGTAATTTCATGCAATTCTTCAAGTCATCATAATTGTTAATAATATTTTTTGTCGATAATGATCAAAATTTTCTATCAACATGACTTAAAAAATTGTATAAAATCTCTTAAAGAAATAAGATAAAAATACATTTTTGTGGCAAATTATTGACTGATAACTTGCGGGCATTGATATATTTTTGAACTAGAGTATTTTTTTGAAATATTTCCAATGATGTATCATTGCTATGATTTTTATCAAATGGTCCTTTTTTTGTAAGTATTTCGTTGATTTCTTTTAATTTGATCCTGAATGGCAGTCCGATAAATTTCTTCATTCTTTTTGTTAGATTTGATTATTTGATGAATGTTGTAATATGTCGTTGATATCAATTTTTTATCAATCTATAAAATTATAATGGGAGAGGAGAATTAATTATTAATTTTTAATACACTTAAAGTTTTGATATAATTTACGTTAATATTTTTTTTAGATTTATAATTCGATTTTAACATGCATATGTATTTAATTTTTAATAATTATCAATTAATAGCGATTAATATTTATTGATAATTAATAATAATTATCAATACTTTGGTTTATTAATTATGATTCGTATGTCGTTCATATACAATAGGCACACTATAAATATTAGTCGCTGTTAATTGCACTATCTGCTGTCTTGATAATATTTTTTCTCAATAATTGTCAAAAATTAAAATGAATTATTAAAAATAGATCAAAAATTATGAAAGAATACACGACTTAATAATACATATGCGAGTCTCAAGTAGTACTCCCGGACTACTAATCCTCCTCTCTCAATGTTTTTGACAAATTTATTGAATTCGAACACGTTATGATCATTAAGATTTTAATATAAATTAAGTCCAAATTAAGATCAATTATGATGATAAACTTGTTATTGTAAAAAATGTTTTGCATCCTAAATTCAACTTGTTATTGTAAAAAATGTTTTGCATCCTAAATTATCTGGAAAAAAATAATTCTAGTAAGTTATCAAAATATTCATATACAAGATGATATCTATTTACAACATTTTTTAATAGTTGGTATTTTCTTTTTAAGGTCGACAGTTTTATCAGTTTTTAATTCAACCATGTCTTTGATAATATCTCTGACCATTGTTGTGAACATTTCTGTGATATTGATATTTTCTCTCGCAGATGTTTCAAAAAAATTCATGTCATACTCGTTAGCTAAATTTTCTCCTTTTTCTCTTGTCACCACTCTGTACGATTCCATATCGATTTTATTTCCGACCATTATTTTTTTAACATTAATCGATGCGTGAGTTTCTATATTTAACATCCAATTTCTTATATTACTAAATGATAATTCATCGGTTATATCATAGACCATAATGATGCCCATAGCCCCTCTATAATATGCTGTTGTTATGGTCCTGAATCTTTCTTGACCGGCAGTATCCCATATTTGCAATTTAATTTTCTTATTATTTAATGTTATTGTTTTGATTTTGAAATCTATGCCAATTGTCGTGATAAAACTACTTGAGAATGAATCATCTGCAAATCTCATCATAATACAGCTTTTACCAACACCACTATCTCCAATTAATAATAATTTTACTAGATAGTCATAATCGTTCATTTCCTTTATAATCTATAAGATAGATAATAATATATTAAATGCTTTATCTTATGTTATTGTTAAAAAAAATTGAAATTATCATCATACTGAAAGATTCATTATATAATAACCATATTGAATCACTCTCTCAGAGCATTCAGCTTAAACAATCAACGATGGCAGGACGAAGCGGAAGGAGAATGTCAGGAGATGCGGCTTGTGCGTGTTATGGTTTTGCGGTCATTATTGCCCTCATTTCCTGGTCGACATACTGGTCTTATCTTCAACTACCTCGAGACGTTACTATTGTTCCTCTTTGCAACAACCCGGTTGAGGTCGAGAAAATCGTGCCGATGGACAAGGATTACTTGCAAAGTGTCCGGAAAAGTAGATACTCTGGAATTTTGCCTGTTTCTGTGCAGGTCGGTTCGGATACAACTCCATCTGTGGTAGTAACTGATGAAATAAGAATGAGGACAAAAAAAGGAAAACAAATTGCGATGGTTCAAGAAGAAGGAAAGTTTTATAGAGTTTTTGAAGATCAGAAATGTTCGTACGAATTCCAACTTGGCGACCTTGTCTGTCGAACTTGGGATGGCAAACTTGAAAAACTCCGAGATGTGTCTATCGTGACTATCAGATGGACTCGTTTCGGTGATTTCATGGAAGGCCTGTACATTGGATGTGGAATGCTGAGTGCGACACTGATTTTCACAACGTTTTTGATTAGTAGTTAGGTTAAGTAATGGACCATTTTTTTATAAAAAAAATGGATCATTATAAATGCTTGAGAACTATGTTGATAATATATTTAATACATAGAGAAAACACAAAAGTTATTAGATAAATGATAAAACGAAAGACTAAAAATGAAGAAAAGAATACGAGAATTGCAATTGTCAATCCAGATAAATGTAAACCAAATAAATGCAATCAATAATGTAAAAAATATTGTCCTGTAGTTGGAATGGGCATGCGACTAGTAGCAGAAAACTTGATATTTCTTGATACTGGTCGCATGCCCTTAATGATTCGCATATTTTGTTTGGAAAAATATTATATGATACAATGACTGATGATTTAGAACACAATGGTGACATAACAATATGTTCGTTGAAATATAATCGGCCTAATAAAAATAAATAAAATGATCAATTATATTTCTCAATTATATGACAAAAATTGCATCACAACCGACTGCAAACAAATTATACATATAAAAGAATTGAATAAAACAATCATAATATATCTTGCCGACGATATTGATTTTGTGTTAAGAGACAATGCATCTTGTTTTTTAATATATTATGATAAAATGAATGTGAATGTTTCAATTTCTTTCTTGAAAGTATGTATTTATCAATATGCCTAAATCCAAAATTTTGACGATCATAATGACATTTATGACTGTTTGATTAGTGGATTTAACTTGAAAACTGATAACCATTATGTGTCAAGTATAAATTCTAAAATTAATACTTTTAATTTTAATGATATTTTGTCGGCATCTGATTCAGAATGTATCACGATAATGCATCACATCAATATTAGAAAAAAATCATTTCGTAATTCTCATTCAAATTTTATTGATCATATTTATTTCTCAATCAGGAGTGCCAAAAAATTTAATAATCGTTACAATTCATTTTTACTAGACATCGAATCTGTTGCCAGCGACATTTTTATAAGACAAAAAATTACAATCAATCCATATTCATTCAATGTCACAAACTTAAAGACCATGAAACAAGGACTTTTAATATTTGATTACTAAATCATGATCAGTATACACCATTTTTTCTATGGAATATATATTTTTGCCATATTTTTGTTGTTTTTGGGGGCTGAAATTTTTGTACGTTTCTATGTTTTTTACCATAAATAGACCATGCGTGACTCGCAAAATTTATATTTCTTATTATAATAAACAACGTAATTCTATATTATTACACTAAATAAAAATGCAATCAAAAACTAACAAAATTACACTTTTTAGAAAAATATTCAAAATATTGCAATCCAACAATGATACAAATTTTTATTCTCAAAAAACCGCGTCATAAATAAAAAGTCATATAAAATATTTTTAAGATGCATTATACGTTTTGAATTCCTTAAGTTTGTGGCATTGCATATTCATTTTTAAAATTAAAAGATGCAACAATCAAAAAAATATCAAGAGAATATGTTTATGTTGATGTTGATGTCAATAAAAATGATCGTAGTTATGTGCTAATGTTGTTGTCTATGTTGAAGACTGCATCATCTGCACTTTATAACATACCATATTGTGAAAATAATTTATTTGAATTGAAGAATTATTCAGATGAGATTTTTTCTCTCGATGATACTTGTGATATTTGTATTAAAATTTGCATGGTGCAAATAGATGCAGGTGATGATTTTATAACTCAAAATAGAGATAAATATTCTTGTATTTTTTTAATTGTTGATTTATAATTTATAATCGGTTTGACCATTGTTTATCACATATTTTGCGATGTCCACAAGTTATCAGTCATGATTTCTTCACAAAAATGTATTTTTACGTGCTTTAAGTCGTGTTGATAAATAAATTGATCGTTATTGGCAAATTTTCTGTTGGTGATTATCATGATTTTAAGAATTGCAATAAATCATCTAAAAATAATTTTAACTCGAAGTTTGTGTTTATGTTTGTTGTCTTGTGTGTATTTGATATATTCTGAAGATTATTATGACGATGCGTTATAAAAAGTAATTAAAGCGTTTACGAATATTTTTTTTAAGTGCAACATTTGACAATTTATGTATGGATGCTTTTTGTATATTTTTGATACGATCTAATATTGATGACGCGACGAAATTTGCGATTTATATGTGTGTGTTGACGCATCGAAATTCGCGTTGAAATGTTCGGTTGTAAATTATGATTGTTACACACCGCATGTTATATTTTTTTATTCAAAATGTTTAAAATAATTTTTATTGATACGTGCACTCATAATCATGACTCGTATCAATTTAATATTAAATATATATGGTTCGCGTTGATAAAATAATAGATCAAAATATGATACGATAAAATTACGATTTCATTTTAATTTCGTTCAGTTTCATTTTTCTCATCGTGATCTCATAACATAGACGACGTCCATGCCTTTCTTTTCCATTTATTGACTCAACGAATACAAAATAATATTCAGGATCGTCACATTCCACATCATATTCATATTTTAATTCCTTTAATTTTGTTTGCAAATCGTTTTTAGCTTTAGTTATATCATCATATATTCCTATCACATTTGATTTATTATATTCAATCTCTCCATCAATATCATAGCATCTTTGGACAATAAACATTATTTACTTGTTACAATATACTTAAATATAACTTCATTATGTTTATTTTTCAATCTTTTTTGTGTTTATTTTCTATTTATTTTCTAGTTCAACTGAACTTTTGACTAACAATAACCAACATTTTTTTTCGTCTAAATTATCAATACCAGTGAGTTATCAGTTGCGAATTCGCCGCAAGAATCATTTTTACTCTAAGTTTGCGTTTGTGTTTATTATTTTGCGAGCATTGCTAAATTATGTGATTTACATATTTGAATAGTTCTCCATTTGTCTGGATATGTATTAAAAAAAATGATAATAAAAGTATTTGACAAGCTTATTTTTCGATGTATTATAAATATAATTATGGTGTTAATTAATGGTCTTATTGAAATAATATGTAAATTTATGACGATCGAAGATGTCATTCGATTTAAAAAAATAAATAAATACATGGACGTTTATGTGCGCAAAAATATTAAAATTGATAAACACATTGAATCCACAAAATTTGGCAAAGTATTGATGAATAATTTTGATAATACGTAATTCAGAATCAAAACGTTTCGTTTTGATGATATTGATGGCGCATATATTTTGAATACTTTAGTGGAAATCAATTGTGGTAATTTGCCTTTTCCTTTTCCTTGTTATCGTTTGCAAAATCTTGCAAAACTTGAATATTTAAAATGTGGTGTGATTGAGAACGAATGTTTAATAAAATTAACAAATTTAACAACATTATTATGTATGAATTCTACATTGAATTTATGTATAGAACGTTTAACAAAATTGAAAAACTTATTCCTGAATTGTGATCGTTCAATTGATGGTAATGATCTCGAACATTTGACTGAATTAATTTCTCTTAATTTAGACTCGAATAAATTTATTACTGATAATGGACTTTGTAAATTAACAAAATTAAAAACACTGACTCTTTTCAAAAATGATAACATCACAGATAATTATATGAAACGTCTAACAAATCTAGAAATATTAGATCTTACAAATAATTATATGATAACTGTCAATGGTATAAAATATTTGACACGTTTACAAATTTTAAATATTTGTGGAAATAATAATATTTCTATTAAAGGATTGGCTTACTTGACTGATCTCAGAGTTCTCATTATGCATGATAATACAAATATCACAAACGAGATGTTATCATGTTTGTCTAATTTGACAAAATTATATATAGATAAGAAACGAGACACAACTAAAATTCCGGAACGTATCGATGTTAGTTTTGATAATATAGTTTTGATGTCATCATTAAGTACTTCACAATATGATAATATGTGATTTGATTGATATATTAAATACTGATGTTGAGTAAAAATTATTTTTTGTGATGTGTTGTGTTCTAAATTTTAGTTTTTGTTGGAATATTTAAAATTTAAAATTTTAAATTTTAGTGTAATGACACATTTCAATAAATATTACGATGATATATTCTAAACATTAATAAAATAATATATTCAAAAATTGATGAGTTGACATATCAAAAAAAATAATAAGGTGGTATGTTCTAAATTTTAGTTCTTGGTGGATTATTACGAATCAACATTATTCATCGAGATAGTTTGATATCGATATAATTATTTATTTATTTATCCATCAACTTGTTTGTTTTATTAATAATAGTGCTCACTGTGTATATTGATAATAAAATTTACAAATATTCCAATGCTCGCGCGATAACAAACACTAACTTAGAGTAAAAATCGCTTAAATAAACAAGATTAAATTACTTTTTTGTGGCGAATTCGTGACCGATAACTTGCGGACATTGCAAATATTCCGACTATAAAAGTTATTTTATGATGCAAAATGTAAATTTTAGTATTGTGACATAATCAAAATAAATAGTATGATGATATATTCAAATAGTGTCGTGATATGTTAGAAAAATTATTATGATGTATCCTAAAAAAAGTAAATTATGGTAACATCAATTATGTAAATAAAAGTAATAAGCATGTCAAATGTGAAAAAATATTTTGGAAAATAACAACGAATTATTTAATATTCGATATAATAAAATTTAGAATTATGTTTCAGTTTTTCAATAAATAAATTTAACATTTTGGTGCAAGTCCGAAAGTTCTATCAAAATCGATTCCATATTTCGAATAGTCTTCTTCTTCATCTCCCTCTTTAATAATTTCTCTATCATAAACCCCTCCAATATCAAAAGTTCTCGTTGAATCAAAGTATTGTTTCAAAATTTCGGGCGTAATCTGTGCTTTTGTCTTTTGATGTCCTTGAATAATATTGGCGATAAGTGTCGATGTAAACTCTTTAAGTTGTCCAGTTGTCATCGTTCCGTCAGTATATTGTTTTGCAATATTTTTCAATTCCTCGTCAGATTCCAAAAAGAACAATAGATATTGATAACATATATCGATCTTGATATTTCCACCATATTTTTTATGTTCTTCCAAAGTTTCTCTGCCACCAGAAAATGCAAATGATTTGATTAATTTCTTTACTTTCTCTGGATTCAGATCCAAGAAGAGTGTATCGGATTCTCCAGTTGTTGAACTCATTTTGCCTTCTGATTGTTTTAATCCTGGTAAAAACTCGGAATGAATCACTGCTGGTTTTGGACATTTTAGAATTGATGCACAATCTCTCGCCATCCTGAAATATGGAGACTGGTCAATTGCCATTGGAACCAAGCACAAAATATTTCCACCTTTGACTGGGTCGGATAAGTCTTTTAACATCGCTTTATAATTATTGGCGACATAATCTGGCAATTTCTTGTTTATGAGTGCGTGTTTTATGGCATTAATGAAAATATCTCTGAAACTTGTGCAAAATGCCGGTCCGCATTGAAAACATGGCCATACACATTGACCAACATTATTTGATTGTTCAACTCCATCATGATTCTTAATGATCTTTTGATATGATGCTATTTTTTCTGGATCAGTTTCGGTTTGCATTTCTTTTTTGCACAAATCGACAACATTCTGATCGACAAGTTCACCTAATCCATAAATTCCTCTGACTTGGTTCATTGTTGTATTTTTCATTAACAAAGTATTATTAAAATACAAATGACCCGAATTATACTCCAAATTCGAAAATATTAAAGTCTTATTGATGTCAAAACCACAAGCTATAATATCTAACGCATTTTTATAGGTATAATCATTATATTCTTTGAGATCTTTTGGCGTTGTTCCAGCCTTGAAGAAAAACTTTTCATCGTCAGACATTTGGATCACAACTATACAATTCAAAGCCTGTTGTAAATATCGTGTCAACATAAATGGTACCATATGTCCGAGATGCATAGTATCACTACTTGGTCCTCTCCCTGTGTAAACATACACTGGTATTCCTGCTTCGACCGCATCGAGAACTTTTTCAATATCTTGATGTGAAAAAACTAAACCGCGGCGAATCAAACGATGCGGCTTGATTCCGGTAACCTTTCTCCATCGATTCAATAAAACTCCATCAATAGGACTTGTTCCATATTTTGTGATTTGATCTAAATAAGCCACAGGACCTTTCACAGTCCAAGGATTCATGACTGAAACTTCCACTTTTTTATCATGATTAATTTCTTTTTCGCTTTCTTTTGGAGTTTTTTGTTTCTTTTCGTTTTGTTTTGGCGTTTTTTGCTTGGAACTCATTTTTATCGGTGAACTATTATATTTTGTCGGTTTTTAAAGTGTATGTCAAACATTTCAAATTTCAATTTTTTAATTCAAATAATAAAAAAATTGAAATTTTTATTCATTGAATATCTCATTTAAATTAAAAAAAATTAGATACAACGCAATATGTTTTCCAAGTTCAGCTTTTTTAATAATGGCTTATCTGGGTACTGCAAAAAAAATTCTTACGACAACAATAGGTATAAACCAATAACTAACTGGCAAAATCTTTGTGACATTTCGAGAATTGGTTTTTTGTCATGTTGCGACAATCCAAGAATCCCCGAGAATCTTCTTTTTTTGGTTCGATTATTTGACAATATACCTGCATCGAGATGTACATTCCAAAATTTGTGGAACATGATGGATACATTACCAATTTATGATTGCGAATTGCATTCTTTGGATAACGTTGATGATGCAACGCTTAAATATATCTATTCTAAACTCATGATGTTGATTAATAGACTTGTTTGGGGAGATGGTGTTGTTAATGCGAGAAATCATTGCATTTTACCAAACTTTTTAGGAAGGATTTTGTATGAAGTCTGCGACAGTTTGGAAATTGTTCCGGCACTGACGCATGCCGCGGTAGATTTATGGAACTTTAGATTAAAAGATCCTTCTCTTGGATTTGTTCCTGAAAACATCGAAATTTTATGCACAATGACTGATGATCCATCTGAAAAGTGGTTTTATGCTGTCATGATTGCAATAGAAGGAGCCGGTGGAAGAATGTTGATGAAAATTATGGATTTGTATTGCGCCATTTTGAACAAAAATTATGAAAGAATCTATGAATCTTATGTGACTCTTGCATCTGTTTTAGATGAATGCGTTGCAATTATTAGAAAAATGTATGATCACTGTGATCCAGATTTTTTCTTTAATAGATTGCGTATTTTTTTGAGTGGTTCTAACAACTCTAATTTGCCGAACGGAATTTCATTCAATGGTATTAACATGCCGCCACTGAAATTTATTGGAGGTAGTGCCGCACAATCATCATTGATCCAAATATTTGATGTTTTGTTGTGCGTTGTCCATAAAGAAAAAACTAAACAATTCTTGGATGAGATGCAATTCTATATGCCAGGAAAACACAAAAAATTTTTAGTTGCATTACAACGCGATTATTCCTATTATTTTAGCAAATATTTGAGGAAATTGAACAAAAATGATCCTTTGCATGAACTTGTTGATGATTGCCGTGATAAACTTGTTAGTTTTAGAAATCATCATATGTGTATTGTTAAAAGGTATATTATGGCTTTTGTTGAAAGACAAAGTCCACATATGAATAATAATGCACATAGCAACAGAGGAACTGGAGGCACTAATCCTGTAGAATTTTGCGGGGCTGTTATTATGAACACTAGAAATGCATCTCATATGACATCTGATTATAAATGCTATATGGCTTTGTGTGCTTTAATCACGGTAACATGCGGGTGGTATATTTGGCGCGACTAGTAGTTTTTTTGATCATGTTTTATGTAATTTTGATGATACGATTTTGATTTATTTTATTATGTCTTTTGTTTTATTGATTCATTTGTTTGTGCGTTTTATCGATAGTTTTTTTAATCGCGTTTGTTTTATAATAATAGTTTAAATGATATGCATCGAAATTAAAATCATCCACCATTAATTTTTTTATGTATGCAAAATATTATGACAACACTATATTTATACAAAAATATTACAGATAGTCATACTATCAAAAAATCTACGAAAAAAAATGTTAGATGCATTGAATATGAGAATTCTTATGATTTAATTGGCTGCGAAACATCAAAAATAGAACGTATAGGAATATTATGGCACAATAATTTATCATTTATTCCTTTCGGAACTACAAAACTTGTAATTGATTCTAAAATATACGTATGGTTCAGCAAGGAATTGTATGAATTTATGTCGAAATTAAATAATGTCACAATTGATTTAATAACGTGCAATTTAAATGATACGACATTTTTACAAGAAATTAAATCAATCAACAAATTTTTACCAAATATTACAATAAATTATTCAACAAAATCCATCGGAGGACCGACGGAAATAGATTGGATGACAGATAGCAATAACGAATCTATTAAAAATTATTATTTCACTGATAGTATCTTAAATTATCAATACAAATTAGGAGTAAATGAACATACAGCATATATTCTTGATAATGGTTGTGTTGTTACTTTTGGACTTGGTAGTAGTGGTCAATTAGGTAATGGTGCATTCACAAATACAAATATTCCGTCAATCGTCAGATATGGTAACGATGAATTAGTGACGAATGCATTGACGGTCTCATGTGGCAGGAATTTTACAGCGATTTTGTTAGAAAATGGAAATGTTGTGACGTTTGGAAATAATCAATTTGGTCAATTAGGCTTTAGTCCTTTTATAATAGGAGAAACGGCAACGCCAATATTTGTTCAACCAGATGGTAATAATATAGTAAATGCGAAATATGTATCATGTGGTTCAGAACATACAGTCATTATATTAGATAATGGCATTGCGGTAAGTTTCGGGCGTAATAATTTTGGACAATTAGGAGATACAACATACAGTACTTACAATACATTGACATACGTGTGCGAACCAAATGGTAGTATTATGAATAATATCTATGATGTTTCTTGTGGTGCATTACATACGGCAATAATTTTAATGAATAATACAGTAGCAACATTTGGAAGTAATACTTATGGAGAACTGGGACGTACGATATTTTTTCCAATGACCTCTGCAATGCCGGGAATTATTAATTCTATCAATGACACAAATGTTGATAATTGTATATCGATTTCATGTGGAAGTAATTATACAGCTATATTATTAGACAACAGTAATGTTATAACCTTTGGTAAAAATGTAGACGGACAGTTAGGTGATGGCACATATACGAATAAATCTTCTCCGGTTTATGTAAAAACTGATGCGAACACAAATTTGACTGATGCTATATCAGTTTCATGTGGCGATAGTCACACCGCAATATTGTTATATAATGGTTCGGTGGTCACATGTGGTAATAATGCATTTGGTCAATTAATTAACAATCCTATTGGTGTCTCATCTAATCTACCAATATATGTTAAAAGTAATGGGGAATTAATTACAACAGCTATTAGCACAACGTGCGGAGAATATTATACAGTGATATTGTTGGAGAATGGCACAACAATAGCAGGAGGTGATAACAGTAGTGGACAATTAGGTGGCACAACAGTCAATTTATCACGAACTTATCCATCATATGTTATTACACAAAATAATGATCATTTGGATAATGCATTTGAATTTAGCGGCGGTTATATACATTCATTAGTCTTACTTAATAATGGAAATGTTGTGTCATTTGGAAGTAATGATCGCGGTCAACTTGGAGATGGAACAATATCAAATACTATATATCCGACACCAATATATGTCAATGATCCGTCAAATAATATAATTTCAGATGCACAATATATATCATGTGGATACGCGCATTCTGCAGTATTATTAAGTAACGGAACAATAGTCACATTTGGTGATAATGGCTATGGACAACTTGGTGATCCTGCAATTCTATCACAAGACAGCACTCCAATTTTTGTTAAAGTATCGGGTAATATTTTGACAAACGCACAATCGGTAAATTGTGGGACGTTTACAACATTTATAATGCTTGGTAATAGCGTTTTAGCATGTGGTAAGAACACATATGGACAACTTGGAAACGGAACATTTGGAACACCAATTACACCTGGTGCGTTGACTTTTGTAACTGCGACTGGTTCTGATATTTTAACAGGCGCATCTGCAGTTCGTGGTGGACAAGAACATAGTGCAATATTGTTAAATAATGGTTATGTTGTTGCATTCGGTAATAATAGTTTAGGACAGCTTGGGGATAATACATTTAACGATTCACTGATACCAATATATGTTAAAATATCAAACGGGGATGCTCTTTTTGACGCACAAAAAATTTCATGTGGTGATTATCATTCTTTGGTATTATTAAATAATGGATGTGTTGTTGCTTTTGGAAATAATCAGAGTGGACAAATTGGATGTGGAACAACGACCGCAGTTATAAATACAGCTACATATGTGCAAATTAATAATACGGATGTGTTAACAGATGTGGTTGACATTGCATGTGGTTCACAACATTCGGTTGTATTATTATCAAACAAAACAGTCATGACTTTTGGTAATAACAGTTTTGGACAACTAGGAAATGGTACTGTAAATGGACAAAACATATTTCCGTCTTATGTCACATTAAATGGAAATGTGTTGACAAATGCACAATCCATAGCATGTGGAGAAAATCATACCGGCATTGTATTAACAAATGGTACGTTGGTCACTTTTGGATATAATGTTTATGGACAGTTAGGAATCGGTTTCGGAAGGGAGATAGAATCATTCAATGTTTATGATCAAAATTTAATACTGTTCGATACAAAATCTAAATCTTTCAAAAAACACACAATAATATTACTCAATGATGGTACAATTGCATGCGCAGGATCTAATTATTTCGGAAATTTAGGCATAGGATTCAGTCGTTCATCTTTCATAAAAAAATACACACAAGTTAATATTCAAAATGTTTCATCAACTTCAAGCGGTTATGGTCATTCTGCATTTTTATTAACAAATGGATCTGTGTTTACTTGTGGTTTAAATAACATGAGACAATTAGGAACTTTCGATACTTCGAGTCGCTATATACCAGTTCCATTATTATCACCAAATCAAATAGAATTTGTGACCGATGCGATATTTATATCTTGTGGTTATCGACATACAGGTGTCGTATTAGGAAATGGAAATGTGATATTATTTGGTAGCAATGAATATGGACAATTAGGAATTATAAATAATACTTTTTCTGATCCAATATTTGCGCGCGATTCAGAAAATAATATCATCGTTGACGCAAAGAGTATCTCGTGTGGAAAATATAATACTGCAATTGTTCTGAATAATAGTGAAGTAGTAAGTTTTGGAACTGGAATAAGTTTAAGTTTAGAAGACAATTTGAACATCGATTTATTTGGCAGTCAAATCTTACCAAAAACAATGTTAGATTCAAATACTAATATATTATCAAATGTAGTTCACGTATCATGTGGATTCAATCATTCGTTAATATTATTAAGTAATGGAGAAGTTGCAAGTTGTGGTAACAATAGTTATGGTGAAGTTGGTATAGGTTCAACAATACCAGTTTATTTGGCAAGTATAATTAGTGGAATGGAAAATGTAAAATCTATATCATGTGGCATGAACCATTCTGCAATTGTCACAGGAAATGGATCATTATTTTTAAATGGTGATGGTAATTTTGGTCAGTTAGGTTTAGGATCGTTATATTATGATACATATTTAATTCGATATGTAAGGATTACTAATGTTGATAATGTAAAATACGTATCTTGTGGTGATAATTATACAACTGTTTTATTAAGTAATAATCAGATTGTTACATTTGGAAATAATTATACGGGACAATTCGGCAATAATAATTATATTGGCAGTAATGTTCCAATATATTCTAATATGTATCCTGGAAAAGTAACAGTGGCATTAAATGATTCTTTTAGTTTTTGATATATTTAATACAATAAAATTAAAAGTTTTACCATCTGATGACGTGATATGTAGGTAAATAGTAGTTATATTATGACGCATTTTGTATTTCTCGATATATTTTATGGCCTTTTTATGTATTATCCTAATGATTCGAATTTGATCATAAATAATCATTTATTCAAATAAAACATTCTCAAAATACGACACCGTAGAACATAGTGGATTATGATTCATTGATGTCTCTAACATTTTTTCAACAAAACGTTCATCGGCCATGTACGATTCACAATTATCGGATATACAATTGATAAATCGTATATTCGATAATTATGGAACTCACAGTTTGTAAATTTTGTTCCGGCATAATATATCGCTTTAACTGAATATATATTAAAGTCAATAATATATTTTTACGAGTCCTTCTATATTTAAGAGACCCCAATCTTTGCTATATAATGAATCGTTTACAGAAAAACACCACAATACAATACATAATTTTCTCTCAA
>Ga0315284_10007467_pt1 | contig 15629 bp, 7 predicted proteins | sample YL17G09_16_MG_FD_203696 | JGI IMG/M metagenome (GOLD analysis project Ga0315284, IMG submission 203696) | Sediment microbial communities from Yellowstone Lake, YNP, Wyoming, USA - YL17G09_16 | ecosystem: Environmental > Aquatic > Freshwater > Lake > Sediment | place: USA: Wyoming | collected... | reverse complement strand
ATGGGTATGGAGTGTTTTCAATGTTCACATAAAGAATTTATATGAATGGCTGAAATCATTTTCGAATACTAATAAGGACAGGTTTCAAAAGACATTTAATCCTGTCAAGGAGTTTTCTTATTCATAACATGGAAGTCACAGAAAATGACGTAGGAATGGGTGTTGGAACCAGTAACAGCGACAGCGACAAACCTAGTAAACCTGATAAAATACGACAATGTGCATTATGCGGTCAGTCGAGAGTCATCAAATCGCCATGGGATGCTCTTTGGAGAATGCCAACTTTGAATGAATGGATTATTTTATTCATGCTTATAATGATGCTTGTAGTTTCTTGGGCTTACAAAAGGGATACTGCGATATGCCGAGATTTTGTGGCAAATATTGCAGATGTTTGTAAGGACATTAATTTTAATGTTAGTTCTGTTGGTTCTGTTTATGTCGGACCTTCAATAAATTGGTCTGCTGAAAATTCTTCATATTATACGGAAAATAGGAGCGTGACCGAAGACCTCGGTTAAATGGAATCTAAAAACGAATCTAAAAACAAATCTAAAAACAAATCTAAAAACAAATCTAAAAACAAACATAAAAACAAACATAAATCTATAAAAGAAAAGAAGGAAGAAAAAAAGATAGAAAAATACAAATACAAAAAATCGAATCTTTTTACAGAGCAATGCAGGTTTGATTGGCAAAACATACCATTGATTTATATCTACATATTTCAATTTATCGCCGAGAAGGTCGGAAAGTTTAACCAGGAGATAAGCTCCAAATTAATTTTAGAAACTTGGCACAGACATGTTTATCATATACCTAGAATCTTTGATTTTTATTTTCTAAGTGAGATGGAATGTTTTGGATTTATCGAAAAGGAAAGCACGCAAAGATATTTTTTTAAAGGCTCAAAAATAGAATTAGCGATTGAGAGATTGAGTGTTGGAGCTTACAAATTAAAAAATAATATCGAATCTCCTATTCTTTATTTATATATTTTTTCAAAGATGTTAGAAATTATTAGGCATAATAATCAAATGGTCACGGGTAAGCAATTGATTGATATTTGGAGAGAATACATTCCAAACATACCTAGAATTTATGATTATCATATATTGACTGAAATGTGTAATTACGGCTTGATTCGCAGGATTGACTCTCAAAAATATATTTTTTACGGCGGTCAGGGTGCTATAAAAATGAAGAAGTTGAATGAATTAAGAATGTTTTAACTGTAGTTCATCTTTTTTTTCTTGATTGCTTTTCTTATCATCAATTCCTTCATTAGTTTTTTATTAATGCGATTCGGTTTAGCCCATTCTTTTATATAAGAGTTATATTTTTTTTTATTCATGCCCTTCTTAAAACGTGAAGCATCGACATACCAATTTCTAAATCCATCTTTCCAACTGGCCCACTCATCATAAAAATCTTGCGGTTCTAATCCTTCTTCTATTATTTCAGAATATTTCATTCCGCCTTTTTTACTTGTTCGAGGAGTCACCCACCCAGAATGTTTTTTGTCTTTTCTTGAAGCCATTTGATTGAGGGGGGAAAAGGGGATATGGAAACAACCACTTCCCCCTATTTCACATGTTCCTTTTAGTTTATAATTGTATCGCCGTGTGGGAGAATATTTTTTTAACAACTACTAAAACCTACTAATCTGTTTGAAATTAGTAGGTCCGTTTAAGGTTGCAAGTGTCTTAAATGGGTCAGTATAAGTCAGAGAGGATAGAAATAATTCATTACAAATTTTGATAATACTACAAATAATACTAAAAATATGGTATTGAAAATTAACATAATCACAAAGTATTTCCAGATATCAACAACGCTATCACCATTTCTCATTTTTACTATGAAGAATCCGGTTGATGCTGCCAAACCCACCAATAATAGTATTGCCATTAAAATCAGTCCGACTTGTCTTGTTAATAACGTTGAACGGATTGCCTGAGCGAAAGTTAACGTGACTCCTCCCTCACTATTTATGGTTACTACCGGTCTATCTGTAAATAATGAGTTCCCATAATCTGTTAGAACTCCAAAGATTTCATAAGGGTTGAATATGGTTGTTGTTCCATTATTATAATATTGATTTATGTCTATAAAGGCAAGTCCTAAAGGATTGGTTCCGGCGGTATGATTCTGGCCGCCACTTACATGCACTGTTGTTCCTCCAACTCCAGTTCCTTGTGTGTCAACAACAGTAATAGTCGTTGACCAAGTTCTTGTCAATTGTGATGACTCATCAACTCTTTCAGTGTTGTTATCATATATACAATTTACAAATCTGTTATTCAATGAATTATTTTTAAGAGTTATCAGGATTGTTTCAGCTGTTGTATAAGTGCATTTGGTCATTAAATTGTTTGAACTATATCTGTATTTTATAATTCCATCATTAGTATCATCTAAGATTGACAATCCTGTTAGATTATAGAAAGTATTGCCGTTGGAATTATATAAATTGATTAAATCGTTCGTTCCGGTGAATCCAGAGAAAGTTATTCCGTTGTAGGTTGATGCTGAACCTGCAGTTGTATTTGCCTGATATATTCCTTGTGCATTGTTTGAAAATATTACATTATTGAAATTAGCAACTGAAGTCCCAGTCAAATAAATACCATAACTACACACGCTGATTGTCGAACTTTGGATATTGACATTTCCAGAGCTAATCCATACTCCATACGTTGAATTAGTTAATGTGCTGTTTAGAATTGTCGTTGAACCTCCTGAAATATTTACTGCTGGTCCGATATTATCAAGATAACAGTTCTTTATGATAGTATTCGGCTTATTTGTAGAAATTGGAGTTCCATTAGCGACAATGATTGAATATCCTGCACAGTTTATTGTAATATCTGGTTGTTGAACATCCAAACACGTTCCATTGCTTTTATTGAGGCTTCTTGTAAGTGTATAAGTCCCGGGGAATGTCAGATTCTTGCAGAATGAAGTATTGTCTGCACCATATTCTTTTTGGACATATATTGTCGCGGTGTCATTTCTATGATTGTATATGTCGTATGATGTGGCATTGAAATAATAATTCCCGTTTGGAACGTTGAATTGTGTGCTGAAGTGAGTGCTGAAGTTTTGAACATAACCCGAACTCGATGCTGATGTGAATAAACTCATGTTTGAATGATAAAGTCTTATTGTTATGTTCTTAATGTTCGGTTCGACTGTACTTACATTGACTGGTATATAATTTATCAAATACAATCCATCGCCATCTAAAGGCGTTGGATATTCAAAGCTTATATTTGAAGGAGGATTCCCGGTAATATGAATGGTTCTGATTTCAGTTCTGTTCATACGTCCTATTTGGTCATAAACAATTCCTTGCAATGAATATTGTCCGTCGAATAATCTGGTGAAATTATAATAAAAGCTTTTATTGACTGAATTTGTTAAATTCAATATAAATTCTTGAGTGCTGTTGATATATCCATTTGGTCCTATTAATACCAATGTTCCATTCTTTAGATTGTAATCCATTGTTGTCACATTTCCCCATATATCTATCAAATCATAAGCAGTTGTGAGATTATTTGCTGATAGAACTGGGTCTGTAAAGTTTATAATCGGAAAAAGAGTGTCAATTATAGTCGTTTGAGTTGGAGTCGTTGTGAATAGATTTCCAGTCCAGTCCCAGACTTTAAAGAACCAATTATAAATTCCATCAGTCAATGCGATTGGAATTGACACGACATTCTGTAAGACTAATCCTAAATCAGCTAATGTTGCAGTATTATGAACTGTTCCGTTTATTAATAAACCATTGATATTCAAAGTCGTATTTTGTAATGCGATATCGTCAGAACTGTTTAAAACAAATGTTTGATTTGTATAATTGTAATACGTAGTATTAGTTAATATTCCAAGTGAATTATTATTAATTGCGATAACTGTTGCATTTGGAGGCGTTAAGTCAGCATAAGTCAAAGGAGCATAATCAGCGCATTTTGAAGAAACGCATAAGAATCTGCCGGCACTTGTTGTTTTATTGTAAGGATAACCAGGCCCGATTGTTCCAATCTTAAGTCCTAAAATTGAAGAATTTACACTTCCTGCTATTTTCACTGTTTTGTTAATTACATTTGCGTATATATTTCCTTGATTTTTACCATCAATTGTTTTATTATAAGCATTTCCAATTACATTCGATGAAGTATCATTAACATAAACTGCATTCGGTGCTAATGAATAGATTGTTGTGAAATTATTCCAATAGAAAGTATTGAATGCGGTGAAAGAATTTAGGAATAATAATGTTGAAGCATTAGTAATTGTGTTATTATACATTGTTGTATTCATGACTGTAGCAAATGTATTCATAATCATTACTGCTTTACTGCCATTGTTAGCATCGATATAATTTTCATAAAGTGTATTATTCATAGATTCAATATAAACCGTTCCCCAAACAGAACTTATATTTCCATATATTTTACTATTTCTAACGATATTATTTTTAGAACCAGTTTCGATGCTTAAATATCCTATAGAGACTGTTGCATTTGTGATAATATTATTATGTGAATAACTCGCAATTAACATATTACCATCAGAGCTAGAATTCTCAATTATATTAAATAAGCTTCCAACCACATAAATACCCTCGGATGTTGAAGTCATAGTCGTTCCTTTAGAATTACTGATGTTATTCCAGTCAGAATATATTATATAAATTCCGGAGCCAGAAGAAGCCGAATCGGTTGTCATTCCTTTAGAATCTAAAATTTGATTATAATGAGATGTATCTATTATTATTCCATTATCAGAACTTGAAGTTCCATTGCTTCTAAGGATTAGGTTATTATTTGAATTTTGAGAAATCATAATTCCGAAATCATTCTTTGAAATTCCACTTGAATTGATTATGTTATTATTACTGCTTCCATTAAGTATTACAATTCCATGTCCATCGGAAACGTTGGCTTTACTGTTGATTATTTGATTATTACATGAACCATTCCATAATAATATTCCAAGACCGTCTGGATAACTCGCGAATGGATATATTCCAAGAACTGTTGTGTTTTTTATAGTTCCACCACATGCCCCGACTCCACCCTTACAAGCTCCGCTAATTCCACTCACACCGGCTTTATTAAATCCATTAAAATATATTCCAGTTGAGAAATTATAAATTATGCAATTCTCTATCGTTGTATTATATTGATTCGAATAAATACCAAATGTATTTATATCACTGGCTCCATTAATCGAATAGCCGTTGCAATTTATACTTACATTGGCAGCACTCACATTAAAGCATGCAAAATTTCCTGCCGACAAGCTTGTGTTTGCTGGAAGAGTGTAATATTCTCCTGCGGTTGACATATCATGACATATTGTATTAGTGAATGTTGTACTGGATTGACCTACATTGTTTTCAGAATCATTACAATATACTGTTAAAGTATTTGGACCGGCACTTGTCAGAACATTCGTCCAATTAACTGCGGATGATTGGGTCGTTGAATTCCATAATCCGCTATTATTAGAATACCAGCATCTTGAAATTTCATTATCGTAAACTGTATAATTTATATTTGAGACATTGAAATACACTCCTCCATTTGCGGGATATATTATTGTTATAACTGGAGGAGTATTATCAGTGTTCAATTTGTATTTTGCATCCACGGTTGTAATTACTTGTGGAAATAGCACTCTCAAACTCATTCCCTCTATGCACACGCCAACACTTCCTATTCCTAATATATTATTAAATGCCCATATTGGATTGTCAGAGGAGCATTCAGTTGTTGTATAATTTGTGACTTTTACATATGTAGTTCCATTCCAAACACTCGCTGATTTGAATGTTCCGCTTCCACTTATTGTCACAGCACTCCACACAGGCTCAAAGAAGTTATATGCTGTGTTGATTATCGCAGTCACTACTTGTCCTAATATAGAAACTGATTCTGTTTGATTTAATACATTTGTAACTCCAAGATTATTCTTGAAAGTGTCGTTTAAGATGAGCCCTATCATATGATTTCCTGTTGCGTCTGCCTCTAAATTCCATCCGGCAGCGCCTATACTATTGAATGAATGTTTGCCGTAAGTTGTTAAACTGTTAGTATCATCGCCCATATATCCTCCGTCAAGTGAAGTTATATTAACAACGTAATGTCCATAAGAATTTTCGAATAAAACCGTGTCATTAACAAGTCCGGAACTATTGAAATGCACATTATACCAATTATAAGACCATCCTCCGCCAGCCGTCAAAACCGAATAACTGCAATAATTATTTATGCAAATATTATAATTGAACGGAGTATTATCATGAAGATTAAGAGTTATATAGCCATCATTAAGAGACCGTCCACTGTCAAACCATGCAATATCACTTGTTGAGTTGTAATAAGCGGTTCCTTTCGTATATCTAAAAGAATAAACTCCGCCTCCACGGATTGATGTTTGTGATTGAAGTTCTGTTCCAACATCAAAATATTTGTCATAGTATGGAAGACTGAAGAATGGAGTGTTAACTACGAAGTTATCATAACCTAATACTTTTGATTTTAAGTATATCTTCTGCATTTCTGAATAATTGACTGATGAAGGCTGAAGGACTGTTGAATTCCTGTCTAAAAATCCGACGCATACTAAATTTATATTATGTGAATTATACCATAGAGATTTATTATAATCCCCGTTTCCAAAACCATCATCTTCCCAGGCTTGTTTAGTATAATTATATCCTAGACTACTATTGATGCCGTTTGCGTATATCCATTTGCTAGTGCATGATTCTCTCATTGCAAAACCATTTACACTGCTTAATTGTGCGAAGTCAGCGAACTGTGTGAATACATTAATTCCTAATTCTTTTCCTTTTGTAATTTTTACATAATCTGTGAGATTTATGATGTCTTTTAGGAATTCAGAACCATTTGTAACTGATGCAGTGTCCAGGCCGTCCAAGAATATATCCATAGAATTATTTAAGATAATCCAATTGTCAACTTCTGATTTTTTAGAACTCATCCATGTTGTATTAGTTACATTGTAATCTCCCACTGAAATATATCCAAATACATATTGAACTGTTGAAGTCGCACTGAATAATTTTGCTATTTCATCCTGGTTTTTATCGGCGATTATGAGATATTTTAATCCGTTGAAAGTTGTTGGAGTTAGGGTTATGTTCAGCCATCCATAATAAATCATTGTTGTTGGTGAAATATAACTTGCATCCCAAAGTTCAACTGCTCGTGGAACTGCCGCATCAGACGCCCCTTCTCTTACTGAATCTGTATGATTACTCATCAATATTCTGTCATTTGCTACTTCGAATACAGATGCTGCGGTTTTTGCGGTAGTTATTGCAAAATGACTGATACTCGCAGTTTCGACAAGTATTGCTGAATAAGGTTTAATGTCAAGGAACGTGATTGTTCCGTTATGTGTTTTGTTCATTAATAATATTCCATTTGTAGAATCATAAATGTCATATCCAAGTGTATGAGTTCCATTTGAAATGTTATAAACGAAATTTGAAGTCACTGATTTGTTATTGTAAACAATTAGATTTCCGTCATCTAATTCACTTATCAATAAATAACTTGTATCGCCAACTCCACTTCCAATCCGTGTTGAGATATTCGCATCTGCTGTTTGTGGAATATTTATTTTATTATTATAATTCATGCCAATAGTTTTAAGAGTATCATTAATATTATAATAAATTCGGCTTCTGGTTGTGATTTTTCTGGTAAGATTGGCGAGTTTATTGATGAGTCCACTTTCAGTTATGTCCGTTAGATAATAAAATTCACTTCCATATCGTATGAAGTTATTTGTCAGATTTGTAGAGTTATAATCTGTGTATATAGGGAACAATCCAGTGGCATCACTTGCTTCTTGTCCAATCAGATTTATATTATTTGTGAGGATGCTGTCATTATACGATGCAAAATCTGTATTGGAAGTGACATCAAATTCAATATAGGCAACAGTATCAAGATAAGGTGAAGTTTTTAAATTTGGAAAGTTAGCTCTAATGCTGTTTCTGACGGAATCTCTTATGGTGAAGTTAGTAAGATTATATTCCAGTCGATATCTTAATCCAATTTTCATATTATGATTATTTGCTTTGGATATTGCATTCTTAATAAGACTCCAGTTTGAACTAAAGGTTGAATTTATATTCGAAGCATCATCTTGAATTAATATGATATTATATTCATAAAATGATAAATTTGTTATTGTTGAGTTTGAAGGAATTGTTTGAGTGTCATAACCATAAAATTCAGTCATTAAGTCTTGGTAGACTGTGGACACGGTGATTGTATTGATTGAAGAATTGATATTCCCTGAAGTATCAATCGCAGTTATGTTTACAATCCAATTTCCAGCTTCATTCAAAATTGTATCGTTTGTATAATTGTAAATTCCATAGCTTATATTGCTCATTTTAGAATTTACTTTTATGGCACCAGATGGTGATTTGAATATTAGTGTGATATCGAGAGGGTTAATTTCAGTTATATTGATTCTGAATAGGTTGATTATTTCAGTATATGTAAAATTTAATCCAGTTCTTCCTCCAGTTGTTTGAACATAAAAATCGCTGAATAATGGCAACTTTGTATCCAAAGTTATTTTTCGATTTTCAGTGGCGTTGGATAGATTGGCAATATCTGTTATTGAAGCATTGTAATAATAGACACCATCCCCTGGAACTATGACATTTGAATAATTGGAAAATACTGGATTATCATAAATTGTAGTATTGCTCCAAGTTGAATTCCATACACTAAATATTATTCTAAAAGGATTTGTTTCGTTAATGCTTAAATTCATAGGTATTGAAAGTCCGGATATATTAGAACTGTTTGGATATGTTGGAGCTATAAATGAGATTTGTGGAATTATCATATCAATTGTTATTCGTCGAGTAATTGTTGAGTTTTTATTGCCAGCTATGTCTGTAGTAGTTACGTTATAAAGATAAGTACCGTCTAATAAATTTGTGAATTTACCTCCAGGACTCCAAAGTATCGCTTCCTCATAAATTCCAGAACTAGTTGCATTAATTTGAGATATTAAAGTATAAACATTAGAATTATTCATACAGTAAATATAAAAATTTTTGTCAGCAGCTTGAACTCCATCAATTTTTAAACGCACAGTTTGATTAAAACAAGAAGTGGGAATTGTGATATTAGCATATATATCAGCTATAGGATTAAATTTAATTATGAATTCAGCAGAAGTCGCATTTGCCGGTATTGTGTAATTAACCCTAAAAGTAGGTTTATTATAAGCATCTGCAGCATCACATCGGCTTGTCCAATTACCATCTATTAAGTTATTAGTGCAAGTATCAAAAGTGGTCGTACCAATATAATAATTTCCAGTATCTAAGCCTCCGCAGCTATTGGAAACATTAGCAGTTTCTTGATAGCATTGTTGATTAGAATTCGAACTCATCAATAACAAATTAGAAAGGTTATACAATCTAAAAGTGCTATTAGCAAAATTAGCATCTGTCACATTAACTTGAACTATGAAGTTATTACTGCTGATATTTGCACCGTCCACAGGAGTTGGAGGAGTTACATAATCAATTAATGGGATGATATTATCAATATTAAAGAGTTCGGAATCACCGAAGGATTTTTGGTTCATACTGTCATTAACTTCTACTCGAATATAAAAACTTCCATTTAATGATGCTGATGCTGAATTCCAAGAATATCCAAGATTAACTCCATTATCGACTTTAATAGTTTGGTTGTATGAATAATCAGAATTTAAAAGAGTTATATTATAATTAATAATAGCATAATCATTTGGACTTTCAGCGGCAGTGTAATTGATAAGTATTACTCCGGCATAAATGTAAGAGTTTGACGGTGAATAAACTATAGGTGAAGTTGGAGGCAATCCTGCAAGTTCGAACAAATCACTCCTCACAGCAGAACAATTCTGATTCTCGTTAGTATCATTACCGCAAGCGTAATAATAAAGACTTGAAGTGTTCGAGAATTGATGAAGGTGAGCATCAACAGTATATGTTTGAGAAGCCCAAGTATTGCCATTATTCGAAGTCGTCTTGAAGGCATCAGTTCTAGAACCGTTAGAAATTGTGAAAAAAGCACTTGTCCCAGCACCACGAAGCAAAAAGTAAGAAGTGGGAGTTACCTTAACAGTTCCAACGCTTCCAGAAGTTTCATTGATTGTGAAAGGAATGACATGATGTTTTGATTGGGCGGTGTGCGAGTGGTCATAAGGCGCATTAGCAGGTTCTGTATAAATTAAAAGGCAATTGGTGTTGGTCAGAGGGGAATTACCAAATGCGTAAGTGCTATTGCAATAATAAAAGTTCATTGTGTTAGTTGAATTTGACATTATCTCATAAAAACTATAACGAGTGGCATTGCTCACGTTCAATAATTCAACGCTTACATAGCTATTAGTATTTGATAACGTCTGCCTTGCATGAACAGTATTCTCAAGAGTCACCTCGCCGAAATTATAAGTCCCTTCCAAAACCTCATTATCAAGCAAGTTCCATCGGAAAGTGATGTTTGTAGAATTATCAACATATGCTTTTGGGAAGTAACCGCTGTAAGAAGTGCCATTCTGAAAAAACATCACATTAGAACTTGTTGAATTACTCTTAAAATACAAAGTGATTGTTGAGAGGTTTATTTGAAGCCCAAAAGGATGACTTATATTATAAGTAATATTCACACCTCCAGCGCCAATAAAACTTGTAAGGTTAAGGTCTGCTGGGAGTTGATGGTTGAAAACGACGTTTGGTGGAGTGTAAGCTCTTTGATTAAAAATCCAGGATGTTGAAGTCCCATTAATACCAGCAGTGCCATAAGCAATGCAATTCCAACTATACAAACCGTTCAAAATCGTGGTGTTCGTGAACGTAGCATTATAATCTGGTTGGTTAAGACCTGTAATCGTTTGAGTCCAATTTGTTGCATTTAATGTCATGGAAGTGATATTCGTCCCGCCAGTACCTGTTGCATTACAATCAAAAGTTATTGATTTGGTAGTAATATTTGCACCATTGGAAGGTTGTGAATTAACAACAGCGATGGAAGTGTCATAAAGTCCTGCTAAATATCTCACAATGATAATTCCATTACCTCCAGGCATTCCAAGCCCTATTGCAGCACCATAACTACCTCCTCCCCCTCCTCCACCAGTTCCATTAGTTCCTGCAGTTGGAGCGATAAGCGTAGTATTACCACCACCTGAACCGCCACCACCAAGACCTCCAGGAGATACTTTTCCTACTGCTGTTACTGAATGCAGACCTCCACCTCCTCCGCCTGCGTAATAAGTTGGAGTTCCAGTAATACTGCTTTGTGTTCCATTACCTCCTGGTCCACCAGCAACCCAATTAACAGTTGGAGACACTCCAGCTTGACTGGAACCGCCACCGCCGGAACCTTGATTATAATTCTCATCATTTCCATTACCTCCATTAAATCCTTGTCCTGAAACACCGAGACCTCTAGAAACTGTATCTCCTAATTGACCAGCACCTCCGCCAGAACCACCATCATTTGCCTTACCAGTGCTGTCCGTTCTTTCACCTCCACCCCCTCCTCCTCTCGCTTGAATAGTTGTTCCAAAACTAGAATTTACACCATTCCCACCCCTTGCAACAACAGCAGAACGAGTTCCGCCAACTCCCACTGTGGCAGTTGTGTTAGAACTGATATTAATTCCTGTTAATAATAGCATACCACCAGCGCCTCCTCCTCCTGCACCAGCGCTTGTTGTAATAGAAGAACCACCAGCACCACCACCTGCAACTACTAATACTGTTGCATTTGAAATATTACTTGAAATATTAAACTCGCTAGTTGTTAAAAATGTATGAACACAAAAGTCACCATCAATGGCAACAGTTCCGCCAACTCCTTTACAATCTGCACTTGTCCAAGGAGCCCACTCTGAAAATTTCTGGTTGCTGGAAGTTTGTACAACATCAATGGTTTGTCCAATACCAATCGTTCCAGTGAATTTATATTGATAATTTCCAGCTCCCAAAACTTCTCCACTGTACTTCTTGTAAACATCCCTCGTATGACTAACTTTTTTGTAAGTTTTAATTTCAGTATAACAAAATTCTGTTTCTACTGTGCCGTTATTCTCATCAGCAGGAATTGTAGTGCACACTTCCTTATAAGTGGCAGGAACATCCTCGAAGTATTCTTCCGTTGTAAGAATTAAAATGTCAGGATTTTTTAAGGGTTCGCCCTCTCCTCTTATCAAATTATAATCTACCTTATCAAATAATACCATGTTTTCGTAAAGAGTCACTTTAATTATTTGCTCGCAATCGACACAAATCTCAGTGTTCTTAATGAGTGAGTATTCAGCCATTTTTTCTTTGATTGAGCCAGGGGCTGGGTCTATTTTTTCTAAAGTTATCACTCCATATTTCTCATTAAAATCTTCTTTGATGAATTCAGACATATCAGTCTTTATTGTTTTATCAAATTTTTTAGTTTTGATTTTTGAATCATTAATTATAACTGTCGCCGACGCATTCGTTGAGTAATTTGTCTGACCATTCCATGCTTCAACTGTAAAACTAACACTTTCACCATTGGTGCTAGTGAGAGCAGTGCATGTTGTGCAGATGGCTCCATTTTTTAGAATATTTTTATTTCCAACCTGTAAATTATTAAGAGTAATTGTTGATGGAACTTTGAGCCAAGAATAATCATAATTATCCTCGCTATTATATAAATAAGCTAAATTAGGATTGATATTTATCCATTCCGATTTCAAAGTCATTGGAGTTGCTGTTTTTCCAAGAGAGGATATGATAAAGTCTGAGAATTTGATATTTCCACTTATAGTGGCTAAAGTTAAGTTTTTAAAAGTGACATTTATGCTTTCTCCGAAATAATCATTGTCTCCAAGATTCAAAAAGTAATCCTGATTTGTTGAATAAATATAAAAGTTATCTATAGTTGTATTTATCAATGAAGATATAAAACTCGAGGAAGCTAAATCTAAAGGCTGTGAACTGACATCAATGATGTTTTTAATAAGTGAATTTTTCAATCCCCATATTAACAGATGATTTTGAGTATCATTATTTATGATATTTCTTATTGTTAAATTATTTATCCATGGCGAGGATTGTTGTTCTGGACCAATTACCATGCAATCAACTGGATTATTATTTCCTTCACAGATTATATTCTCTATTATTACGTTATCAAATTGATTGCCCTCTTTATTGATTAAAGAAATAGCAGCATTGTAATCTTTGACTTTGTCAAAGATAAATTTATATCCATTTCCGTTAAAAATAACATCACTAGAGATTATATTGATGCATCCTTCACTTCCGACGCTTTTTTTAGAGATTATGATATCGTGTGTTAAATTGTAAGTTCCCGGAGAATCTATTGCAATGCAGTCACTTACTTCTGGAGCAGTTACAAAATTTGATATATTGATAATCGAAATAATAAATATGATTGATATAATTAAAAAAATCGGATTGAATCGAATTGGCTTGGTTATTTTTTTCATTTGGATGTTTTTATTTGCCTTTGGTTCCTATGAATTACTAGTAGTTTCTCTCCTTTTTAAAGATGGTTTGAGGAGTGCATTTTTTGATGTTTGAAATAATTGATTTGGCGTTCTCTTAATTTAATTTTTTTTAATGAATGATAGGTTCCTAGATTTTTACCACTAACTTTGCTGTATAATCTCCATGTTCTTTTGTTTATTTTTTTGATGACCATGTGTTAGTGTTTAGTGTTAATTCGACTTTCGAATATAAAAAAATAAAAAATAATAATAATGAATGGTTAAATGGTTGAATATTAATTATTTAAGAACTTTAAGCAGCTTTGCTTACAATTCTCCATGATTTAATCCCAGATGGCGAGGTTGTTACAGCAAATCTTCTTCCAGATTTTAGTACAAACTTATAATCTGATGAAGTAAATTTCTTTTTAGCTTTTAAATCATAAAAATTGAGTGGTTTTGATGTCATTCTATACCTCCTTTTGATAATTGATTATAAATATTTATTTTTACCATCGCGTATCCTCCTATTCCTGTCAAATTGTTTTTGTTCCCAGCTTAATGGTGGAAGAGGATAGGTTATCGTCGAGACATAACAACCATTCTTGTCTCTGTTAATATCCTTGATAGGTTGTCCTTGAAATTGAGATTTGGATTGAAATTGAGATTGTTGTTTTTGTTCGAGCATATCAGCTATCTGATTTTCATTTAGGTCTTTTGGTTTTGGATATATTGATGTTTGAGAGATAATCGTCTTAGGTTTTTGAGGTGCGAACATAAACATTTTTGCTCCGCGTTTGATTTTATCTAGGAATGTCATTTATGGATATCTCCTACATCATTATTATTCAAATCATTATATGTTGTACATATCTCATTTGGTTTTTCCATGATTATCTTATTCTTTGTGGTCCACGTCACTTTTCCATCTGCTTTTAATTGACCATATATTCCATTATTTGAAGTATGAAGTCTGTTATGTTCTGCTTTTGTCATAAGCATAAGATTATCCTTAGAATTATTTTTTGGATTCATATCTTTATGATGAACTACATATCCTTTTGGAGCAGATTTACCGAGTAAAATATAATGACTTTCTAAAATTCTTTTTTTATCTGGTAAAGTCACCATCTTTCTCCATGTGATATTATTCGTAGAATATTTTCCTGGACCTATAGATTTCATATATTTTAAAGCTGCATGTCGATGATTACTTATTTCTTCTTGTGTTCTAGTAAAATTATATCCATCTTGTTTTAATCTTTTCATTTTATCTTTAATAGAGTGTAAACTTTTGAATAGTTGTTTGCTTAATTGTAAATTACTCATATTTTTATAATTTTTTATAATAAAATTAACTTCATCTTCAGTATATTTATTTGTATATTTATTTTTCCCATAATTTATTCCACCTTTTTTACGATTATAATTTCTCATATACTCATTCCTTTTTTTTCTTATATCCAATATATCCTTTTTCAAAGTGCTTCTCCGGACATAAATTTTTCTGTTTTTCTAAATCTCAAAACCGGTTTATTCGAACCTATCTCAATTTCTAGGTAAGAATTTCCGGTCGGGTTAGTTTGCGGGCGTAATCCCATTCTAACACTAGGTATTTCATTAGACCTGTTTAAAGTTCTTAATTCTCCTTTAAAAGAGTTTGGAGCGTCAAGAATTTGAGGGCCGTTCGGTGTTAATAAACTTCCACCTGTTGCTTTTAATTGTCCCTTCATAAAACTAGGAGCGTTAAGGATATTATCTTGTTCTTGAGCAAGTTCCTGGGCTTGTTTAAACTCTTCACGACTATATCCACGAGGTGCGACTTGAGTCATGTTTTGTTCTGAAGGATATTGTTCTGAAGGGTATTGTTCTGAAGGGTATTGTTCTGAAGGGTATTGTTCTGAAGGATAGTTTTGGTCTTGTTGTGTTTGCATTTGCATATCCATTTGTTGTTGGTCCATTTGTTGTGTTTGCATTTGGTCTGCTTGATTCATCTCGGCAATTTGCGATTGTCGTTGATTAATCCATTCTTGCTGGTCAATTTGTTGCTGTTGTCCTTGTTGCATTGT
>Ga0315284_10007464_pt1 | contig 15629 bp, 11 predicted proteins | sample YL17G09_16_MG_FD_203696 | JGI IMG/M metagenome (GOLD analysis project Ga0315284, IMG submission 203696) | Sediment microbial communities from Yellowstone Lake, YNP, Wyoming, USA - YL17G09_16 | ecosystem: Environmental > Aquatic > Freshwater > Lake > Sediment | place: USA: Wyoming | collected... | reverse complement strand
GACATCACCATCCTCGAGATCAATGACGGGGTCTTCCAGGTCCTCGCGACCAACGGGGATTCCTATCTGGGCGGAGAGGACTTCGACAATCGTATTGTCGAATGGCTGGCCGAGGAATTCAAGAAGGACGGCGGGGCCGATTTCTACGAGGACAAGCTGGCCCTGCAAAGGGTCAAGGAAGCCTGCGAGCGAGCCAAACGGGAGCTGTCGTTTACGATGGAGACCGAGATCAACCTGCCGTTCATCTCTAACAAGGGGGCCGGGTCCAAGCACATCCGAAGGTCGATCTCCCGCGGGCTTCTGGAGGATCTGACCGGAGACCTCGTGGATAGGACCATCCCCCTCATCGACAGGGCGCTCGGCGACTGTCGGCTGAACTTTGGGGACATCGGCGAGGTCATCCTGGTGGGCGGCCAGACGCGCATGCCCCTGATCAAAGAAAAGGTCTCGAAGCATTTCAATAAAAAGCCTGCCGAGCACGTCAACCCGGATGAGATCGTGGCCATGGGCGCGGCCATCCAGGCGGGGATCATTAAAGGGTCCATCAATGACCTCGTCCTGCTCCTGGACGTCACGCCTTTCTCCTTGGGGATTGAGACTGAGAACCAAACCTACCAGAAGATCATCGAGCGGAACACGACCATCCCTGCCAAGAAGACGATGCCGTTTACGACCGTAGAGTACAACCAGAGGCGTGTCCGAATCCATGTTCTCCAGGGGGAAAGCGAGTTCGCCACCCAGAACAAGTCCCTGGCAACATTCGATCTCGTAGGGATCGAGCCGGCGCCCGCGGGAGTTCCCCAGATCGATGTCACGTTCGAAATCAACTCGGACGGGATCGTCAAGGTGTCGGCGAACGATGTCGCTTCCGGCCGCCAGCAGAGGATCCAGGTCAGGGCCTCTTCGGGCCTGTCGTCCGCGGACATCGAAAAGATCATTGAAAATGAAAAAGCGGTCGCTCTAAGGAAATAGAAAAAATGGCTGGGAAGGATTACTATGAGGTTTTGGGAGTTTTCCGCGGGGCAGCCCCGGAAGAGATAAAAAAGGCTTATCGACATGCAGCCCTCAAACACCACCCCGACAGGAACCCCGGGAACAAGGAGGCTGAAGAAAGCTTCAAGGAAGCCGCCGAGGCTTACAGCATCCTCATCGATCCGGACAAGAAGGCGATCTATGACCAATATGGGGCCGACGGACTGAAGCGCCAGGGCTATTCGGGTTTCGATTCGTCCGTGTTTGAAGACTTCGAGGATATCCTGGGGAATATCTTCGGCTTCAGCTTCGGAGATTTCTTCGGGACCGGGGAGCGGACCCGGAGGCGGCAGCCGGAAAGGGGCAGGGACCTGGCCCTGGAGATGGAGATCAGTCTCGAGGAAGCGGCCCTGGGCGTGGAAAAGGAGATCAAGCTCACCCGCCACGAGAGATGTCCTTCCTGCGAAGGATCGAAGCTTCGCTCCGGCACGCGAAAATCGGTCTGCCCGGCCTGCCAGGGAAGGGGCCAGATCCGTTATCAGCAGGGATTCTTCACCCTTTCCAGGACCTGCTCCCATTGCAGGGGCGCCGGCGAGATCATTGCCTCTCCTTGCGGAGAATGCCAAGGGACAGGGATGGTCAAGGAAAAGGTCTCGCTGAAGATCAATATCCCCGCCGGGATGGACAACGGCACGAGGCTGAGGATCCCCGGAGAAGGGGAAGCCGGAGAAAAGGATATGCCTCGCGGCGATCTCTATGTCATCACCAGGATCCGGAAGCACGCCTTTTTTGAGCGTGAGAAGAACGACCTCTCTTGCGAGATCCTCCTGTCCTTTGCTCAGGCCGCCCTGGGAGCCAGGATCGAGGTCCCGACTTTTGAGGGCAACGAGGTCCTCAAAGTTCCTCCCGGGGTCCAGTCGGGGGAGGTCTTCCGCATCAAAGGCAAAGGCATAAGGGATGTGGACGGCCGCCGCAAAGGGGACCTCTACATGAAGGTGATCGTGACGACGCCCGCGGACCTGACGAAGGAACAGAGATCTCTCCTCCTCAAGCTGGCCGAACTCAGGGGGGAAACCATCAACGATGTGGACAAAAGCGTCGTGCTGAAGGTCAGGAATCTATTCCATTGATTTATTTAGGGCAGCGAGGTTGACCTCAAACCAGTTTTACGCCGGAGAGATCGATCAGAAGAGCCCCGGAGGCTTCGTGGCCGCCATGGGCATGGTCTCCCAATTCAAGAATTCGTGACATGTTCCTGCAAGGACAGAAGGTCGGAAAGTACGAGATCCTGCGCTCCCTGGGGAGCGGGGGTTTCGGCTCGGTGTTTTTGGCCAAAGATACATGGCTGGACATCAAAGTGGCCATCAAGGTCCCCCATAAACAATCTGTCGAACTCTACAAACTCCTCAAGGAGCCAAGGCTTCAGGCCGCCTTGAACCACCCCAATATCGTCCGGATGATCTCGGCCGAGAAGGAGAAGAACATCTTCTTCATGGTCATGGAGTATGTCAAAGGGAGGACCCTGGAGAAGATCCTGGAGAAGGAAAAAGTCTTGGACTGCGAACAGGCCATGGACTTCATCAAGCAGGTCTCGTACGGGATCGACCATGCCCACAAGAACAAAATCATCCATCGTGACCTCCGGCCTTCCAACATCATGGTCTCGGAGGACGGGACGGTCAAGATCACCGACTTCGGAACCTCGGCTTGGCTCCAAACCGTTCCTTATGCCTCGACGCGCATCGGTTCTCCGCCTTATATGGCCCCCGAGCAGTTCATGGGAAAAGCCTCCTTTGCCTCGGACATCTATTCCATCGGCTGCATCTTCTATGAGATGATCATCGGCCGGCCGCCCATCTTCGACCCCGACCCCTTCAAGATCCTGGAGAAGGCCCAGCTGGGGAAGATCACGCCGCCCAGGATCCGCAACAACAAGGTTCCCAAGGAGGTCGATGAGATCATCATGAAGTGTCTGGCCGCCAAGATCGAAGAACGGTACCAAAACGCCGGCGACATCATCCGCGGCCTCTCCGTTTACAGGGGGCACGATGCCAAGAGCACCGAGATCGAGGACATCTTCACCAGGATCAAGGCCCGGGAGAACCGCAAAGCCGACCTCTGTTGGAACTGCCGCCGGCCGCTTCCCCTGAAGTCGAAGACCTGTCCCCACTGCGGAGAATCAGCCTGACCCGGGAGGCCGGATTGACTTCGTCGGGTCCCTTCGTATAAAATGAGCCTAAAAGGGTTTTAAAGTCTTGTCAAGGAGATGGGAATGAGTCCCTTCAACGAGAACGGCATGGTATGGATGAAACGGAGAGCGCGAGGACACATACCATTGGTTGACATATCTCTAAAAACATTTAATGAAGGAGACGGCCATGGTCATTGACGAATTCTTGAAGATCGCCATAGAGAGAGACGCCTCGGACGTTCATCTGAAGGCCGGGAACCATCCCATGATCCGCATCAACGGGACACTGACTCCCCTGACGGGTTTCCCGAGGCTCACGATCCAGGACACCGATGAACTCGGGAACCAGATGATGACGGACCCTCAGAAAGCGAGGCTCCAGGAGGATCTGGACATCGACCTGGCCTACAGCCTTCCCGGATTCGGCCGCTTCCGCGGCAGCATATTCCACCAGCGCGGCTCGCTGGCCATCGCCTTACGGATCATCCCGCTTGAGGTCAAGACCATCCGCCAGCTCCTCCTGCCCGAGGTCTTGGAGAAGATCGCCTTCTCCCAGCGCGGCCTCGTCCTGGTCACGGGCACGACGGGGAGCGGCAAAACGACAACGCTGGCTGCCATGCTGGATTACATCAACACCTATCGCCGGGAGAACATCATCACCATCGAGGACCCGATCGAGTATCTGCACAAAGACAAGAAGAGCACGATCAGCCAGAGGGAGGTGGGCATGGACGTCAGCGGGTTCGGCAGGGGCCTGCGCGCCTGCCTCCGTGAGGACCCCGATGTCATCCTGGTGGGCGAAATGCGCGACCTGGACACCATCGAGACGGCCCTGCTGGCGGCCGAAACCGGCCACTTGGTCTTCAGCACCCTCCACACCCTGGACGCCCCGGAGAGCATCAACCGGATCATCTCGGTCTTTGCGCCCCATCACCAGCGCCAGGTTCGACTCCAGCTGGCCAGCATCCTGAAGGCGATTATCTCGTTACGCCTGATCCCGCGGATGGACGGACAGGGCCGGGTCCCGGCTGTCGAGGTCATGATCACCACCCCCTACATCGCCGAGTGCATCTCGGACCGAGAAAAGACTATCCATATCAAGGACGCTGTCGCGGCCGGTGTTTCGCAGTACGGTATGCAGACGTTCGACCAGTCGATCTACCAACTCTATCGGGACGGGTACATCTCCTTTGAGCAGGGCATGAAATACTCGTCCAACCCGGACAACTTCAAGCTCCGAGTCATGGGGATCCAATCCACGCTGGACATCGCCATGGAAGAGATGGAAAAGCAGATGAGCAAGGTCGAGCGGGTGGAGGGGGGACCGGAAGAAGAGGCCCGATGACTTCGCACGAGATCCGGGAAACGTTCCTCGAGTACTTCTCCCGCAGGGGCCACCGGGTCGTCAAGAGTTCGTCGCTCCTTCCCAAGGACGACCTAACCATCCTCTTCACCAACGCCGGAATGAACCAGTTCAAGAACATCTTCCTTGGACTGGAGACCCGGCGCTACAAACGTGCCGTCTCCGTCCAAAAATGCATGCGCGTCAGCGGGAAGCACAACGACCTGGAAACGGTCGGCCGGACCGCCAAACACCACACCTTCTTCGAAATGCTCGGCAATTTCTCCTTCGGTGATTACTTCAAGAAAGAGGCCATCTCCTATGCTTGGGAGCTCGTGACCGAAGTCTTCCGGATCGACAAGGACCTGCTTTATGCCACCATCTACGAGGACGATGAAGAAGCCTTCCGGATCTGGGCGGGGGACGTCGGGGTCCCGGTCGACAGGATATTCCGCTACGGCAGGAAGGACAACTATTGGTCCATGGGAGAGACAGGTCCTTGCGGCCCCTGCTCGGAGATCCACTACGACCTTGGAGCCGAAATCGAGAGCGGCGACCCGTACACCCTGATTGAAAAGGGGAGCGACCGGTTCGTCGAGCTCTGGAACCTCGTTTTCATGGAAAAGAACCAGGAGGAAGGGGGCGTCCTCAAACCGCTCCCTTCGCCGTCTATCGATACGGGGATGGGCTTGGAGCGGATGGCGGCCGTCCTCCAGGGGAAAAAGAGCAATTACGACACCGACCTCTTTATGCCGCTCATCGGGGCGCTCTGCGAGATCGCCGGGCGTGAGTACCCGTCGGGGGACGAAGGGGACATCTCGGTCCGCATCATCGCTGATCACATCCGGGCCGCGTCCTTTCTCATCGGAGACGGCGTGACTCCCGCCAATGATGGCCGGGGATACGTTCTGAGACGCCTCATCCGCAGGGCTTTCCGGCACGGCAACCTCCTGGGAATCGAAGAACCTTTCCTTTACAGGCTTACAGGCGGCGTCGGGGACGTCATGAAGGACGCCTATCCCGAGCTCCTGATATCCATGAACTACATTTCCCGGGTCTGCCTATCCGAGGAAGAACGGTTCTCGGCGACCCTGGCCTCCGGGCTCCGCACCTTCAATCAAGTTGTCGCGGAGACCCGGAATGAAGGCCGGACGACCATCCCCGGCGACAAGGCCTTCAAGCTCTACGACACTTTCGGCTTCCCCCTCGACCTCTCCCAGGAACTGGCCGAGGAAAAGAAGATGGCGGTCGATGAAGCGGGCTTTGCCCGCGAGCTCGAGAAACAGCGGGAAAGAGCTCGGCGATCCTGGAAGGGCGATCTCAAGCAGAAGGCGAAGAGAATCCACGGGGATTTGAAGGACCTCAAGATCCGTTCCGCGGCCCATGAGTCGGTCGAGGTCCAGGATGCGGAGGTCCTGGCCACCCTCATGGACGGGATGCCGGTCCCGGCGCTCGGCCCCGGAGCAGAAGGAGAGGTCGTTCTTGACCGGACGCCCTTTTACGCCGAGGCCGGTGGACAAGTGGGGGATACGGGTGTCCTCAAGAACTCCCGTTTTTCGGGCCTCGTCGGGAATGTTTACTATCTCACTCCGGAGCTCATCGTCCACAGGGTCAAGACCCTGGCCGGGACCCTGGGCGCGGGAGACACGGTGGACGCCGTGGTCGACCTGGCCCGCCGGAGTTCGATATCCGACAACCACACCGCGACCCACCTTCTCCATGCCGCCCTGCGCCAGATCCTGGGCGATCATGTCAAGCAGGCCGGCTCGCTCGTTTCGGACCAGCGCTTGAGGTTTGATTTTACCCATTTCTCCGCATTGGGCAGAGAGGAGGTCCGAAGGGTCGAGATCCTGGTCAACGAGAAGATCAGGGAGGATGTGAGGGTCGATACTAAGGTCACGACGCTCGAAGAAGGGATCCGGGAAGGCGCCATGGCCATCTTCGAGGAGAAATACGGAGAGACCGTTCGACTCGTCCGTGTCGGCGACTTCAGCAAGGAGCTCTGCGGGGGAATTCACGTCCGTTCCACCGGCGAGATCGGGTTGTTCAAGATCCTTTCAGAATCCGGCGTCGCGGCCGGCATGCGGAGGATCGAGGCCGTAACCGGGGCCGAGGCCTTCCGTTATCTCCAGGAGCTTGAGGACCTGATGACAAGCGTGGAAAAGGGCCTGGGCGTCTCCCGGAAAGAGGTCCTTTCCAGGATTGATAAAATGGTGGGATCCCTCGAGGCCGCTGATAAGGAGAACAAGGTCCTCCGGCAGAAACTGGCCCGCCGGAAGTTTCAGAACGAAGAAGGTGTCGTCCGCACGATCAAGGGTATTTCCGTCATGACCCAAAAGGTGGAAGGCCTGGACATGGGAGGGCTTAGGGATCTCGCCGATTCGTTGAAACTGAGAATGGGGTCCGGGATCGTGGTCCTGGGCGCCGCGGACGGCGGGAAGGTCTACCTGGTCGTCTCGGTGACCAAGGACCTGACGTCTAAGGTCCAGGCCGGAGCGGTCATCCAAGAATTGGCCCCCATTGTCGGTGGGGGAGGCGGAGGCCGGCCGGATTTCGCACAGGCGGGCGGGTCAAAGCCCGAGGCGCTGGACGCAGCCCTTGAAAAGAGCTATGCTCTCATCGAGAGGATGGTTGGGGCTGAACAGAAAAATCACCCCTAGGGGGGATTGCTAATCAGGCCGTTTATTGGCAAAATGCGGTCAAGAGGCCTCATGAGAACCGTAAGAGTCGCCGTAACCGTCATCGCGACATTGGGATGGGCCCTCTCCCTCTGCGCTCAATCTCAGGACGTCGGCAGGAAGACGTATGACCACGTCGTCCGGAAAGTCGCCCAAAAACACGGCGTAGAGCCTGACCTCATCCATGCCATCATCCGGGCGGAATCCAATTACGACAGTTTCGCCGTGTCCGAGAAGGGCGCCATGGGCCTCATGCAGCTCATGCCGGCCACGGCCAAGGCATACGGGGTCAACAACTTCTACGACCCCGAAGAAAACATCGAAGGCGGCGCCAAGTACTTGAAGGACCTGATCAAGCTTTATGATGGAAAGACAAATTTTGTTCTGGCCGCCTACAACGCCGGCCAGGAGGCCGTGAAAAAATATAAAGGCATTCCTCCCTATCCGGAAACGAGAAACTATATTCGTCGGATCCAGGTCTCGTACGGCAAGTCCTCCATCAGGACCCGGACGGTCATCTACAGGTTCTTCGACAGGGGCGGGAACCTGGTCCTCACCAACGATCCGCGATTGGTTGCCTTGAATAAGGCGAACTAGCCCGCCGGATACCCTTTGACGAGCATCGTTCGCGGAACGACCTCGAACGAAGCCGGCAGGGTTCCCAGTTGCTCGCCGTCCAGTTCCAGGAGCACGCTTTCATCCTGACGACAGAAAGCTTCCACTATCTTGCCGCGGATGAGGTCGATCTTGGGGTGGGAAAGGTGGCTGCCGTTGATGAGCTTCCAGCCGTGGCGGCAGAACTCGAGGAACCTCATGCCCTTGACGAGGACGGTATCGAAGAGGCCGTCATCCAGCCGGGCCTGGGGGGCAACCTTCATGCCCTTGCCGAAGACACGGCCGTTGGCCACGACGCCGATCAGGTAGTCCTCTTCCGGCAAATCGCTTCCGTCAATCCGGATCCTCAGCCTTTTATTCCGGTATTGGATCATGGTCGAGATCAGGCACCGGACGTAGGACGATGCCTTCCGTTCCAGACGGCGGTCGTTGACCCTCTTGACGACCTCGCCCCCGATCCCGAAGTCGGCGATGTTGAGGAAGAACCTCTCTGCAGGCTCGCCCGAATGCCCCCGGAAGCTCACCCGGCCCACGTCGATCCTCGCGGATGCGGCCTCGGTGATGACCTTCAGGGCGTTCTTTAATCCGTTGGGAATGTTCAGGCTCCTGGTAAAATCGCATCCCGTCCCGGAGGGGACGATGCCCAGACTTGTCTCGGGGTTGATGATCCGTTTGTCCTCGTAGAAGCCGTTGGCGATCTCGTTCATCGTCCCATCGCCGCCGACGCCGATGATAAGCTCGGACCCGCCCTTGATGGCCTCACGGGCGATCTCCGTGGCTTGGAGGGGTTTTTCGGTGAAATCGTACCGGAACTCTTTGATGAAATGGCGCAGGCCGTACTTGATCTCAGTCCATCTTTTGCGCGTCCGGCCTTGATTGGATTCAGGGTTGACGATCACTTGGGTTTTGAGGTGCAATGTCGGCTCCTTGTGCCTTCTTCTTCCCGAACAGGGATGCGCCGATGATCCCCCCAAGGGCTCCCAGAGCGGCAAAGATGGCCGCGGAAATGAAGAGCCCGATGAGAAACATGGCGATCGAAACCCCTCCTCCCGTCCGGTTGATCCAGTTTTCCCAACCGGAGGGCATCTCGTCGGCGAACTCGGAAAGCCGCTCCATCATCCGGCGCATGACGGCCACGTTGAGGCCGCGGAGAGGGATGCCGACGAGGGAATCGATGACGGCGGCCGAGATCCCGGCGAGCGCCCCGACGATGGCCCCGTCGCCAGGGGTGAGGGAGACGGGCGAATCCTTGGCCAGAAGGTAAGAAGCCAGGACGGCCCCGCCGATGATCCAGAGACAACAAAAGCAGTTCAGGAAGGGAATGCCCGAGAGGACGCCGGCGACGGCGCCCCCGACGAGCGCGGGCTTGAGCATGTTGGGCTTATGGTCGTTCATCGGTCCATCTCCTTTGATAAACCATTCTATTTGGTTTCCGCAGGGGATTTCAAGCGGTAATTCCTGCTGAGGAGCCGGCCGGCCTCATAGAGCCCAGTGATAAGATAAAAGGGAAGGACCGCTCCCCAGATCAGACCAGCCGCAAGGCGGAGCCCGATCGGGCTTGCCCAAAGGCCGAGAAAAATGCCGGCCGAGTCGAGGCCGATGGGCAGGCTGAAGAGAACGAAGATCGAGGTTACGGGCAGGGATGGCTTGTTGAACCGGCAGAGGAAAGGGTAGAGGATCGTCCCTGCCGAGAAACCGAGATAGATACCGAGACAGCGGCCGCAGACAGCCAGGGGAAATCCGCGAAAAAAGAAGCTTCGCCCCGGAAGCTGGTGGCAGACGGGGGAAAAGACAGCGTAGATCAGCGCCGAGACCTGGGGCGCGTGATGTCTCAAGGCCGGAGCGGCAAAAAGAGCTGCGTTCCACACGAAGCTGCCGAAGAACACCAGGAGCCAGATCATCAGGACTGTGTTCGGGCCTTTTTTCATGTCCGGCGCTCCTATCCGCTGGTTTCCTCTTTCAGGCTCGGCCCTTCAGTCGAAGCCACGCCAGGAAAGCGGCGAGGACGAGGAAATTAACCGTGATGATAGAAAGGGCCATGAACTTGGCGTAAAGGGCCCGCCCCATGAGGTCGTAGACGGAAAGGCCGGCTACGGCCAGGTCCAGGATGAGGAGGGCGCCGGCCGGCCGGGGAAAGACATCGAAGTTGTTCAGGACGAGCATGACCGCGGGCACGGTTGAAAGCAGAGTGTAATCCCAACCGAGCGGCGAAACTATCGGGATAAGGGTTAGGAGAAGCGCCGATTCGAGGACGATACCCTGAGGTAGGGTCCGCCCCCTGATCACGAGGAACAGGAAGATGAGCGCGAGCACGACCACGGTCATAAGGTAGAGGGCGCGCGAGAGTTGAGGCCGGCTCGTCCATTTTGTGAACAGGGCGATAAGGGAAACGTTGTCCTGCGTGCCAAGAAGGGCGGGTGTCGACCGCGACAGCGAATCCAACCATTCTTCGTGGACCTGGGTGTTCCCGGCGGGCCCGTAAAATAAGGCCGGCCCGAGGAAGGCCAGAACGAGCACGAGGATGCCCCCGGCGAGGACCAACCACCTTTTTTTTAGAACCCAGTAAGGGAGGAAGATCAACGCATAAGGTTTCAGGGCGAAAGACGCGCCCCACAGGATACCCGCCAAACCTTCGCGGGCGCCCCCCGGGCGGTCCTCATTCTTGATCAGAACGGTGACCATGAGGAGGAGCAGGGCCGTGATCAGGGCGTTGATCTGGCCGAGTTGGAGCTCCCGCAGGAAGAACTTGGCCAGAATGAGCGGCGGAAAGACGCGCAGAACCCAGGCCTTTTTCGCTTCGGGTCGGACGAGGCCGTAGGATAAATTGAAGACCAGGACCGAAGAAGCAAGGATGAGAAGGAACCAGGCGAGTTTGGCCGCCCCGAGCGGCAGGAAAGACACCGGCACGTAGAGGAAAGCGGCGAACGGAGGATACTTGAATTGGTAATGGCCGTCCTCCTGCCGGTAGAGCGTCTCTCCGGCCCGGATTCTTTTGCCGGCGGTATTGTTGACCTCAAAGTCGATCATGCCTTTCCGGCCCTTCCAAAGGAACAAGCCTGCGAGCGAAAGGAGCACGACGATGAGGATGACTGCCGAAAGACGTTTCGTCCACATACCGGTCCAACGCTACTAGACGGACACGCGTTTGTCAATCATCCCAAAATTGCCGGCAGGACGCATGTCGGAATTCCGGGTATCACCAGAATTCGGCGCCATCGATTGAGAAGAAAGAATCCTATCCGCAATTTAAAGAAAACCCTTTTGTTGACAGCGCAAGTCCGGGTGAGTAAAGTTAAAGCAAACATGGGTTTGCGGCTTTCTTCATAAAGGAGGTCAAGGATGAAATCTAGGAAGGGGATAGGAATGATCTTGGCGGCAGGCTTGTTGGTCCTGCCGAAGGCGGTCCCGGCACAGACGGAAGAAGCGACCAGTATCTTCAGCCGGAACAGCCCGGGCGCTGTCTTGCTCATCGTTTATGGCGAGGACAAGCAGGAGCTCGCCAAGGGCACGGCGTTCGCGGTCGCTGAAGACGTGGTGGCCGCGAGCTTCCATCTCGTCGGCCGGGCCTTTGCCGCCGACGCGGTCACCGCGAAGGGCAAGAAGATCAAAGTCGAGGGGATCGTGGCCGTCTCCAAAGCCTACGATATCGCCTTCCTGAAGCTCAAGGGCAAGATCCAGGCCTTGGCTTCGGGCGGCCCGGAAGGGCTTGTTCAGGGCGCCAGGATATTCGCGATCGGCGCCAATGAAACCGGCCAACTTATGCCTTCTGAAGGAACCATCCGGAAATTTCTCGAACTTGCGCCGGACCAGAAATTCATGGAAGTTTCCCTTGCCATCCCTGACTCCTTCACGGGCGCCCCGGTTTTCGACATTAACGGCAAGGTCGTGGGCATGGTCCTGGTGATGGGCAAGGGATTGCGGTGCGTCATCCCATCGAACCTTTTTCAGAATCTGCCCCGGGCGGACAAGATCGTCTCACTCAAGGATTCCGCTCGCGAGGACTATTTCTCCTCCCTCGAAGGGGCTTACCTGGCCGGCCGGCTGGCGGCCATGGTGGACGAGCTGTCGCCGGCCCGCGCCTATCTTGAAACAGCCATCAAGCTCGATCCGACCCTGATCGTCGCTCACGGCCTCCTGGCTGATGTCTATTCCGAGCAAAGGGACTATAACGCAGCTGCCACGGCTTACCAAAAGGTCATTGAACTGGACCCCAAGCGTGTCGACGCCCACCATGGCCTCGGGTCGCTTTATCTCAGGATGCAGCGTTTCAGCGACGCCATCGGACCTCTGGAAAAGGCCGTCGCCTTGGACCCGAACCGGATGGAGGCCTATAACGACCTCGGTACCGCCCGCGTAGAGGTTAAGGACTTCGCTCAAGCTGCGGGGGCTTACGAGAAATATATCAGTCTGAATCCGGGGAATCTCTGGAACGGTTATCTGCAGCTCGGGCTGTGCCGATTGGAGATGAACGAGTCGGACGCGGCCGTGTCCGCCCTTCAGGAAGCCCAAAAGCTCCAGCCCAATGACGTGAAGACGAACTTCAAGCTCGCTGAAGCTTATGCGCGGTCCCGTCGGCTGGATAAAGCCGAGGAGACCTACAAGGCCCTTTCCGGGATCAATCCCGAGGGGGCCACCACGTATTACGGGAAGATCATCACGATGTACGATGAGGCCGGGCAGTATGATAAGGCCATTGAAGCCGCCAGAAAGATCATCGAATTCAATCCCAATAACGAGCTGGCCTTCTTCAATCTGGGGATCATGTTCCTCAAGCTCCAGCGAAATGATGAGGCGGTCGGGGCTTTCAAGGATGCGCTGGCCATCAAGCCGGGCTATGCCTCCGCCTTGTACAATATCGGATACAGCTATTCCCTGGCCAAAAAATACAAGGAGGCGGTCGAGGGGTTCCAGAAGTATGCGGAATTCATGCCTGAGGACCCGGTGGGCTGGCTCAATATCGGTGTTGCTTACATGATGCTCAAGAACTTCGAGGCCGCCTTGGAGCCCCTGAGAAAAAGTATCGAGCTCAAGCCCGACAACGCCGTGGCCCACTACAACCTGGCCATCGTCTACCTCAACCTGAAGGACAACTACAGCGCGACGGAGGTCTATAAGATCCTCCTGGGCCTCAACCCGGAACTTGCCGGCAAGCTGAAGAAACTCCTGAGATAAAATTGACAATAGGGCCCGGTTTATGGTAAATTTATTGATCAATTCACCGTAGGCCCCCGCCGGAGTCATTGTCAATTCCTGATAAGTGCGAAGATACGGGCAGGTGGCGGAATTGGCAGACGCACTAGGCTTAGGACCTAGTTCCTGATGAAGGAGTGCGGGTTCGAACCCCGCTCTGCCCATTTCCCTCGCTCAGGATTGCCCGCCGTCGGGCCCCGCGGGGCGGAACGAGGGACGAACAGGACTTGAAAGAAGGGACTGACCCATGAACAACGCAGGCCAAGAAAAGATCAAGATCGTGAGCCCCACCCGCCGGGAGTTGAACCTCGATGTCCCCCCCGCCGCGGTTGGAGAGGAGTTTGATAAGATCCTCGCGGGAATCGCGTCCAAGGCGAAGTTGGCCGGTTTCCGGATGGGAAAAGCCCCCAAAGACCTCGTCCAAAGGATGTTCTTTGCCGAGATCCAGAAGGATGTCGTGGATTCCCTTGTCCCCAAGGCCCTCGGTGAGGAGTTGAAGGCAAGCGGACTGCGACCGGTCAGCGTCCCGGTCATCCTGGACGCCCATTTCGAGGAGGACCGGACGCTGCACTCCCGCGTGGCTTTCGAAATCCTGCCCGACTTCGAGCTGCCGGTCTATAAGAAGGTCCGATTGGCGCGCCGCGAAGCGGCCGTCGAGGATAAGGAGGTTGAGCAGTCGCTCGAGGAGCTGAGACAGAGGGCGGCCGAATATGTGCCCGCGGAGGGCAGGGGAGTGACGGACGGGGACTATGTCGTCGTTGAGGTCCAGGGACGTGACCTGAGAACAAAAAAAACCTTTCCGGTCGAAAAAACGGTCGTCCTGGCCGGCCATACCGAGAACGAGCCGTCCTTGGATCAAAACCTCTCCGGGCTGAAACCCGGCGAGGAAAAGACGTTTTCTGTGACGTATCCGAAGGACCACGCCAACAAAAAGCTGGCCGGAAAAGACGTCGAATACCGGCTCAAGGTGCAGTCCATCAAGGAAAAAAAGGTCCCGCCCCTGAACGACGACCTGGCCAAGACACTTGGCGATTACCAGGGGCTGGAGGACCTGAGGGAGAAGGTCCGGGCCCGGCTCCTCGCCTCCAGAGAGAGCTCCGGCCGGAACAAGGCGGCCTCCGAACTGCTGGAAAAGATCTCGGCGGAGGTGATTGTCGAGCTTCCGGAAAGCCTGGTTGAGGATGAAACCCGGGCCATCTTCAGGCGGATCTTGAGCGGTCACCCGCAAACCCAGTTGGGAAAGGACCAAGCCGAGCAGCTGGCCGCCGAGGCCAAAAAGCAGGCCGAGCGGAATATCAAGAACAACCTCATCCTAACAAAAATCGCCGAGAAGGAAGCGATCACAGTCTCCGAAGCGGAGATCGAGGAGGAAATGAAGGGGTTGGCGCAGGCCAACCAGGTTCCCTTGGAAAAGGTGGTCGAAACGGTGGACAGAGAGGGGAAGAGGGGAGACCTCGAAGAGAATATCCTCTTCCGGAAGACAGTTGACTTTTTGCTAGGACAGGCTATAATAGAGTGACAAGCTTCTGTTTTAACCTGCCCTCGAACAAGAAGGCCCCGGCGATCGAGATCACCCGAAAAATGGTCGAAGAAAACGAACTCAGCTTCGAAGGATTCAGCGAGGCGATCGGAGCATGACCCATGCCGGAACCTGAACACAACGAAGTCATCCGGAACATTCCCCTGATCCCGCTTCGGGATCTTGTCGTCTTCCCGGCCACCTTGGTGCCCTTCATCGTCGGAAGACCATCCTCCATCCAGGCCCTGGAGAAGGCCGCCGAAAAAGATAAGATGATCTTCCTCTCCGCCCAGATGGACGCCTCGATCGACAACCCCACGCCCCGAGACATCTACTCCATGGGCGTGACCGCCAAGATCATCCGCACGGTCAAGACCGACGAAAAGAATATGAAGGTCATCGTGGAGGGCAAGACCCGGGCCAGGATCGTCGAATACCTCAGCACCTACCCTTATTATCAGATCCTGGCCAAGGTGCTTAAAGAGGCGGGGGACCATACCCAGGACGCCAAAGAGCTTCTCAAAAGGGTCCTGTCTCTCTTCGAGGAGTACCTGAAACTCAACCAGAACGCGAACCTTGACTCCATCATCCCGGCCCTCAGGGAGAACACGGCCGACCGCATCGCCGACATCATAGCCTCCCACCTTTACTTGCCCCTCGACGAGAAACAGAACCTCCTCGAGACGATCAACAGCTTGGAGCGCCTGAGACGCCTGAACTATGTCCTGGAGAACGAGATCCTGAAGATCCAGTCCGCTTACCAGAGGGACGGCCAAAAGCAGGGGAGGCGCCGGCCGCCGCTCAAAGACCTCGGACAAAAGAATTTCCCTGGCGGAATGGGGGGGGCCCGAAAGGAAGAACAGCCGAACGAGATTGAAGAGCTGCGACAGAAGGTCGCCAAGGCCAAGATGCTTCAGGATGCGGAGGAGAAAGCCTATAAAGAGATCGAGCGGATGGAGGCTATGCCCCCCATGTCTGCGGAGGCCACGGTCAGCCGGAACTACCTGGATTGGCTTCTTTCCCTGCCTTGGGTCCATAAGTCGAGAGAAAAGAGGGACCTCAAGGGGGCGGAGATCATCCTTAACGAGGACCATTACGGTCTCGAAAAGGTCAAGGAAAGGA
>Ga0315284_10007463_pt1 | contig 15629 bp, 13 predicted proteins | sample YL17G09_16_MG_FD_203696 | JGI IMG/M metagenome (GOLD analysis project Ga0315284, IMG submission 203696) | Sediment microbial communities from Yellowstone Lake, YNP, Wyoming, USA - YL17G09_16 | ecosystem: Environmental > Aquatic > Freshwater > Lake > Sediment | place: USA: Wyoming | collected... | reverse complement strand
CATGCAGCACCCACTATACGCCAATTTCGGTGCCGCCGATGGTTCGGGCGACGTGTTCTGCATGACGTTGCCACAACGACTGCCCGTCAACATCGCTCATCAGGACTATTTCCAGCAGTCTCTGGCGAACCGTGACTTTGTGATCAGTGAATACCAGATCTCGGCCACCAACTCGCAAGCCATAATCACCCTTGCCTATCCGGTGCTCGATCCGCTGGGTCTCCCTCAAGGCATCGTCTTCGCCAGCCTCGATCTTCGCTGGCTGGGACAGTTCATGACCGCCGCACCGCTGCCTGCCAGCTCTACTCTACGGGTGATCGACCGTAACGGTGTGACTCTGGTTTCTTACCCCGATGGCGAGATCGAGATCGGTCAGATCATGCCTGAAAGGTCCATCACCCGCCTTGTTCTGGAAGAAAACGTCGGCCTGACGCAGGGACGCGATACTCACGGCATGGCGCGCCTGTACGCCTTCACTCCGCTGCACGCTGACGCCGATTCGGATGTCTACATGATCATCAGCATCCCAACCGAAGTAGCCTTCGCTGAATCCAACCGCAACCTGCAGCGCAACCTGATCGCATTGGTGATCGGCGCCTTGCTGGCGCTGGGCACCGCCTGGGCTGGCACGCAGCTTTTCTTCTTGCGCCAGGTTAATGCGCTAGTCGGCGTGACCAAACGATTGAGTGCCGGTGAGCTGAGCGCTCGCACCGAGTGGACGCCCGGGAATGGCGAGCTGGATCAGCTGGCGCGGGCGTTCGACGAAATGGCCGCCGCCCTGCAGCGCCGCGAGCAGGAGCAGCAGTGTGCTCAAGCCCAGATCAGACGCCAGACGGTGCGCGCCGAGGCACTCACCCGCATCGCCGGCCACCTGAACGCGAAGCTCGAGTTAGATAGCGTGCTCCAAGCCGTTTGTGACGAGACCAGCCGCGCCTTGAACGTGCCTGCCGCTGGTGTGGTCGTGTATCATCATGCGAAAGAAGATCTATTTTACATCGGCGGTCCGGATCTGGAGGCTTCCGTTCGGGCCCAGGCTCGCCCTCCATCTCGCACCCGACTCGAAGCGGCGGCCACCAAGCTGGACCCGCTCACACTGCAAGTTGACCTGCAGGCGCACCCACGCCTGATCCAGCCGAAAACATGCCGGTCGCTCAATGCCCGCTACCTGATCTGCGCCAATCTGGTCCATGAGGGCAGTTTGATTGGTCGTCTGGATCTGTTCACCGATAAGGGTGCGCTCATCGGTGAGGACGAGCTCACGCTGCTTAAAGGCATAGCTCATGAAGCCGCGCTGGCTATCACTAATGCCCGACTGTATACTGCGCTACGGCTGGAGGAGCGCAACCGGGCCCATCTGCTGCACCAGATCATTGGCGCGCAGGAAGATGAGCGCATGCGCATCTCGCGCGAGCTGCACGACGAGACCAGCCAGAGCTTGACCGCGCTGCTGGTCGGCCTGGACACCATTCGCATCGCCGCCCGGAGCGATATCAGCCGTATCGACAACCACATCCACGACCTCAAGTCCATCACCGAGGATATGCTGGCCAATATCCATCGTCTGATCGCCGACCTGCGCCCCTCCCTGCTGGACGATTTGGGCCTGGTAGCGGCCATCGAGTGGTATGGGGAACAGCGTCTAAAACCCGCCGGGCTGACCTTCCGTCTGCAAGACCACACCCTGAAGGAACGTCTTCCCCGTCCGGTCGAGACCGCCCTGTTTCGCATCGTTCAGGAGGGGCTGACCAACATCCTGCGCCATGCCAGGGCTTCTGCCGTAATGGTGCGCCTGGACCAGGATCACGACCTGATCGCGCTCGAAATCTGCGATGATGGCGTGGGCTTTGATCCCCGCAGGCTTGAATCACTAGACGCGGGTGGACGCGGCCTGGGTTTACGCGGTATGCGCGAGCGGGCAGCAATTCTGGGAGGTTCTCTCGAGCTGGAGTCAGCACCCGGAGAAGGGACCACCGTACGCATCCGCTTCCATACCTATCGGGACGAGGAGACAATCACCCATGATCCGTATCCTGTTAGTTGATGACCATACCATCCTGCGTGAGGGGCTGCGGGCACTGCTTAGTTACTATCCAGATGTCGAGGTCGTGGGTGAAGCCGAAGATGGAGCCCAGGCCATTGAGTGTGTGGAGCGTTTATCCCCCGATATCGTACTCATGGACATCGCCATGCCGGGCATGAATGGCCTGGAAGCCACGCGCCGCATCCACCAAGGATATCCTGATACCCGCGTTCTGATCCTGACTCAATATGAAGACCAGCCGTATGTGCTGCCGCTGCTGCGCGCCGGCGCCTCGGGCTACGTCCTTAAGCGTGCACTGGGCGCCGATCTCATCAACGCCGTGCGAGCCGTTGCCCGGGGGGAGAGTTTCCTGTACCCCTCTGTGACCACGACCGTCCTGGAGCAACTGCGCCAGCCCGAGGAAGCTTTCACACAGGATGAAAAAGCGCTAACGCCGCGCGAGCAGGAGATCCTGCGCTTAGTGGTGCATGGCGAAACAAGCCGACAGATTGCCGTCGAGCTGAATATCAGCGTTAAGACTGTCGAGTGGCACCGCGGCAATCTGATGAGCAAACTAGAAGTGCGTTCGGTGGCTGAGCTGGTACGCTACGCGATCCGGCACGGCCTGGCCGACTGAAGCCCTCATATTATCTGCAGACTGATGTCAGCCGACATGCCAGGTCCCCGGTTCTACCAGGGTCACCCAGTATATCCCCGGGGACAAACCCGTAATTTCCCTTGTAGCGAAGCAGTGTGCCTGACTGCTATACTATTGATGACCTGGAAGTGATGTATGGACTGTCCAAAGTTAATAGCCGAGCAAATCTGGCTGGCAGTCTGACTCCAGGTTGGAAGGAGGAGACTCAGGCACCAAACCCCCGTGTCCGTTTCAAAATTCGCACATATTCGATTTACCTCGTTCATAAGAAAAAGGAGATAGGCCATGAGAAAAATTACATATATCCTGTCGCTGCTGGTCATGTTGAGCATGCTTTTAACCGCCTGCGGCGGAGGACAGCAGAAGGCGGCTGCAGAGCCGGTTCTGATCGGTGGCGCTTTGGCGCTTACCGGCATCAATGCTTACGTTGACGAGCCAGCCGTGCGCGGCATCCAGTTGGCGGTCGATGAACTCAACGCCAAAGGTGGCATCTTGGGTCGCCAGGTAGAGTTCGTCAACCTTGACAGTAAAAGCGATCCTGTAACCTCCAGCAATGTCGGTGTTCAGCTCGTGGAACGCGGTGCGGATGCCATCATCCCCGCTGCCGACTTCGACATGGGCGGCCCTGCCTGCCGCGAGGCACAAAAAGCCGGCATCGTGTGCATCTCGACCACAGCGTCCTCGCCGTTGTTCGGATCTGAAGCACTGGGGGACAAGGTCTTTACGCTGTCCATGTGGAACACCACCATGGGCGCCGCCTCGGCCGAGTATACCTATAAGGAAAAGGGCTGGACCAAGGTCTGGGTCGTCACCGATACCTTCATTGACTACACAACGTCCTTGAGTCGCTACTTCATCGAGCAGTTCGAAAGCCTGGGCGGTAAAGTGCTCTTCGAAGATACCTACACCCAGGGCGCGCAGGACTTCTCAGCCCAGCTGGCCCGCATCCAGGCCTCAGCAGAACAGCCTGATTTCATCTATGTCTCTTCGTATATGCCGGACCTGGGCATGATCATTCGCACCATACGCGAGGCTGGCATTGAGCTTCCCATCGTCGGTGGTGACACCTACGACGATCCCGGTTTGTTCGAAGCCGTTGGTCCCGACTATGGCAACGAGATCTACTTCGACACCCACGGGTTCTTGAGCCCCGAATCCAATCCACGGGTCGCCGACTTCATGACAGCCTACAAGGCGAAGTTTGGTAAGGATCCTGAGGCGCTATGGATCATGCCCGGCTACGACGTCGTCTATGTCCTGGCGAAAGCCATGGAGAAGGCCGGCAAGACCGACGGAGCCGCAGTTGCCAAAGCCATGGAAGATATGGAGTTCGACAACCTGACGGGGCATCTGGATTGGTCGGATGCCGCTAGCGGTCATAGGCCTACCAAGGCCGCCGCCCTGGTGGTAGTGGTGGCTGGAAAACCCAAGTTCCTCGGATGGGTGACACCAGAAACACTGCCAGAACCATAACTGCCTATACATAGTATACTAGAAGTGAGGCCGAGGGATGCAGACGAGTAGAAAAGCATGCATAAATCTCTCTCTGCGCTACCTCTGCAAGGGAATCCCTTCCTGCCGGTCGCTCGGCCTCACCTCCACCAAGTTATGCTACCTGGTGGCGAATTTCGGAGTCTGCTAACAGCCCAGCCAGATGAGGATCGGTGGCGTAAATGCGAACCAGCTGAGCAACCAGGACCGATCAAGGATGAGAGCTGCATGTCAGAACAATTGCTGGTCGAGCGCGTGTGCAAGAGTTTCGACGGCTTAAGAGCACTTGACGACGTAACCCTCGGTCTATCGCAGGGTGAGATCTTGGGATTGATCGGGCCCAATGGATCGGGCAAGACCACCCTAATCAACGTGATTACCGGGCTGCTGCCTGCTACCTCCGGAAAGGTGTCGGTTCGCGGCGCGGAAATCACCAACCTGGCTGCTTACAAAATCGCCCGGAACGGCATTGCCCGCACATTTCAAACCATCCGCCTCTTTCGCCAGCTCACGGTCATGGAAAACGCCGAGGTTGCGGCTGTTGGGGTTGGTGCTTCACGGCGCGAGGCTCACCAGCGGGCTGTGGCCGCATTAATTGAAATGGGCATAGAGCCCTATGCTGAATCGCTCGCCGGCACCCTACCTTACGGTCTGGAACGGCGGCTTGAAGTGGCGCGCGCCCTGGCGATGGATCCGACGTTCATCCTGTTGGACGAACCGGGCGCCGGATTGAACGAAGAAGAGTGCAATGATCTGCTCAAAGTTCTTGGGCGCATCCGGGAGCGTCACAATCTGGGCATGCTGGTGGTGGAGCATGACATGCGCTTGATCATGCGGTTGTGCGACCGACTGCATGTGCTCCAATCGGGGAGAACCATTGGCGAAGGAACACCGGCCGAGGTACGCGAGAATCCAATTGTCATCGAGGCTTATCTTGGCCTTGCAGAAAAGGATGACTGACCGTGCTGCGTGTTGATAATTTGCAGGTGCGCTATGGTGCGATCGCCGCGTTGCGTGGAGTATCGCTCAGGGTCGACGAAGGTGAATTGGTGGCTTTGATCGGCCTCAACGGCGCTGGCAAGACCACCACCCTGTCGGCCATCGCCGGCATCCTCAAGCCGGTGAGCGGTTCGATCATGTTCCGAGACCAGTCCTTGATCGGCAGATCGCCCGAAGCCATCCTGAGGATGGGCATCGCCCTTGTGCCTGAAGGGCGTGATATCTTCCCCAGCCTAACCACCGAAGAAAATCTGCGGCTGGGCGCTTTCAGTCGACATAATCGGAGCGAATATCGCAGCGACTTGGAAGAGATCTTCGAACTGTTCCCCATCCTGGAAGAACGCTTCCACCAAATCGGCGGTACGCTCTCTGGGGGTGAACAACAGCAGCTGGCTATTGCCCGTTCATTGATGGCTCACCCGAAAATGTTGATGCTCGATGAGCCTTCGCTCGGCCTGGCACCCACGCTCGTGGATCAGATCTTCACCCTGATCCCTACCTTGCGCTTGCGTGGCGCCACTATCCTGCTCGTCGAGCAAAATGTGGACCGCACGCTGAAGATAGCTGACAGAGTTTACTTGCTAAATACCGGTCGTGTAGAATTGGAGGGAAGTCCTGAGCAGCTCAAATCGCAGACTGCCATCAAAGACGTTTACCTGGGTAAAGGGTAATCGAAAAGAGGTGAACCTTGATCACGTTTGAATTCCTCATCAGCGCAATCAGCCTGGCCAGTTTGTATGCGCTTCTCGCCCTGGGGTTGGTAATCATTTACGGTATCCTTAAGATGGTCAATTTCGCCTACGGTGAATTGATCATGATCGGCGGCTACGTGCTTTACCTGGTCGGATCAAACACCAACCTACCCTGGCTGATCGTTGCGGTGGCCGCCGTGCTGGGCGCGATGGCAGTGAGCTACCTCACCGAACTGGTGGCCTTCCGCCGGGTGCGTGAGAAATCACTCACCGCGCTGCTGATCACCTCCTTCGCGGTGAGCACATTGCTGCAGAATGGTGCATTATTGATCATCTCCCCCCGGGCGAAAGCAGTAGCCTTGCCAAAAGTCTTCTCAACCAGCGTAACATTATTCGGTATCACCACCCCAATGCGCAGCATCTTAACCATCGCCGTATCGATCGCCTTGCTCGTCGGCCTCACCCTGCTCTTCCGTTACACCATCCTGGGTATTGCCTTGCGCGCCGCCGCCGATAACTTCCGGATGACTCGTATGCTGGGTGTGCCGGCAAATCTGGTGATCTCTTCGGCCTTTGTGCTCAGCGGTGCAATCGCCGGCGTGGTTTCGCTGTTCTGGATTGGACGCACGGCTTCGGTGACGCCCACCATCGGGTTGGGTCCGCTGTTGATCGCCTTTGTGGCTACGGTGATCGGCGGCATGCGTAGTTTGGTGGGCGCAGTTGTCGGCGGTTTTGTTTATGGCATGATCTTCATCTTCATTGGTGTGTTGCTGCCGCAGACACTGTTGAATTATCGAGAAGCCTTCATGTTTTTGATCGTGATCCTGATCCTGCTGTTGCGACCGGAAGGCCTGGTGCGGGTCAAGTATGCTCAGGAGCGGGTCGGATGAAACTACGACGCCTTGCTGAATGGCTATCACCCTACTCCACCATCATCATCCTGGCGGTTCCAATGCTGATCCTGACGGCGATCACCGACCTGTTTGCCGGCTCGCTGCTGGTACGCATCGTGACTGTGATGTTTGTCAGCATGATCATCGTGCTGGGGATGCAGGTTTTCATGGGCAACTCAGGCATCCTGGCCTGGGCACATGTCGGTTTTATGGGTATTGGCGCTTATTCCGCCTCCCTGTGCTCAATGACACCGCAGATGAAAGCGATCGCCGTACCTAAGGCCTACCCGTTCTTACTCAATCTGCACTTGCCTTTCTGGCCGTCGATCCTGGTTGGCACCGCCGTGGCTGCACTGGCGGCGGCTGTGATCATCTATCCGCTCATGCGCCTTTCCGATGCCGCTGCGGCCATTACCTCATTTGCACTGCTTATCATCATCAACTCCGTACTGGTGCACTGGGATCGAGTCACCAATGGTCCGCGGACTCTGTTCGGTGTTGAAGAGTACACCACGCTGGGGACCAGCGTGTTATGCGCCATTCTGGTGCTCATACTGGCCTATTTCTTCAAGGAATCGTCGCTTGGATTGCGGCTGCGAGCCTCTCGTGAGGATTATTATGCCGCCTCGGCCGTGGGTATCAACATCACACAAGTGCGCTATCTCTCCTTTGTGCTTAGTGCTGCCATCGCTGGCTTCGGCGGCGGGCTGTGGGCGCACTACATCACCTCCTTCACGCCGGCAGCTTTCTATATGATCGAGACGTTTAACGTACTAGCCATGCTCGTGGTGGGTGGTCCGTTCGGGATTTCAGGAGCGGTACTCGGAACGGTGTTGGTCACGATAGCCCGCGAAGGCATGCGAGCGGTCGAAAACGAGATTAACCTGAATCGGCTTCTGCCGTTCGATGTCGTTGGCCTGACAGAGGTGTTCCTGGCGACGGCGTTGATCGTAATCTTGATTTTGAAACCGCAGGGTATCTTTGGCAGCCGGGAGCTACGCTGGAAGCCAAAGGGTGTTGCGGACGAAGCCAATGAACCTGCGGTGGACTCGGCTTTAGGGGGATGAGGACTGAAACAGGAGTGGGAACTTTCTTGTTTTGTAGATTATTCCCACACTCTTCGAATGACGCCCACGGCCCCCCTTGTAAGGGGTGAACCTGGGGTGATCCAGTTCAGGATGCAGATTGTGGCAGATTTTACGGGATATATTTTTACCAAAACCCCGCAATCAGAGAGGCTTTCCCCTGATATCCAAAGAACCATCACCAAGGAGGTATTACCATGCCGACGCGTATAAGCCGTGACAGGATATTCTACGCCTTCGAGGCGAACCTCGCTCCCGCCGTGCGGGTAAAGTCCGGCGAAGAAGTCATCTTCGAAACCTACGACTGCTTCCAGGGCCAGATCCGCACAGACAAGAATCTAGTGACCAGCCTCGACTGGAACCGCACCAACCCGGCCACCGGACCGGTCTATATCGAAGGTGCCAAGCCGAACACTGTCTTGCGAATCGATATCCTTGACATCGAGATCGAGGATCACTCCGTGATGGTCACCATCCCGGGTGAAGGTGCGCTGGGTGACCGCATTACCGATATGGAAACGACCATCCTGCGTCGCGATGGGGATGAGCTGGTCTACAAAGATCTGGTGCGTATTCCCCTGGCACCCATGATCGGGGTCATCGGCATCGCACCGGCAGAAGGATCGATCAGCAACGGTGTCCCTGGATATCACGGTGGCAACATGGACTGCACGCTGGTCGCCAAAGGCAGCCGGATTTACCTGACTGTGCAGGTCGAAGGCGGCTTATTGGGCGTGGGTGACTTGCATGCCGGTATGGGAGACGGCGAGATCGTTGTCGTCGGTGCGGAGGTGGCCGGTGTGGTGCGGCTGAGGCCTGAACTCGTTGAGATGCCGAACCTGCCCACCCCGTTCCTGGAGAATGATGAATTGGTGGCCACAATTCACTCCGATCCAGATCTCGATGTGGCTGTGGACGGTGCTATCCACAACATGTCAGAGTTCCTTACTGAATTCGCAGGCTTATCGGTCAACGATGCCGCCATGTTGATGAGCGTGGCTGGGTCGCTCAAAATCTGCCAGGTGGTCGATCCGGCCAAGACAGCCCGCTTCGAATTTCCCAAGGCAGTGCTCGCCCAACTCGGATACAAGCTACCAGGATAAACAACCAGGCATGAGGCTTTTCTCGGATGATTACTCTCAATTGGTAGTTCTGCCAGCATGTCCCGCTGCTTGTTGAAGAGAATTAACGCAAAGAACCGCTCAACCGGCATGTCGAACGGTTCTATGGATGCCCCCATGGAGATTCGACGCTATTTGACCAAGAGATATCGTTGTGTTTAAGGGGCGGAATTTAATGACAATCGCGCCCTATAATCCACCGCAACTACCCCTCGGCCTTCTGATAACACCTCTAAAGGGTTGACCTCAATTTCGTTTAGTTGGGGGAAATCTGCCGCCAGTTGAGCTAACCTGATGAGGGCGTCCAGCACCGCCTCCCGGTCAGCCGGGGGGAGATTGCGGAAACCTTTCAGCTTTCGACCGGCCCAGGTGGTTTTCAGCACGTATTCTGCATCCTCCAGCGTAAGTGGTGCGAGGGCAAATGCCGTGTCACCCAAACCTTCCACTTCTGTTCCCCCTGCGCCGAACATCACCAGCGCTCCAAAGATTGAGTCCTGGACCGCCCCCAAAATGACCTCTTGCCCTTTTGGAGCCATGCGCTGCACATAGACCCCCGATATTTGGCTTACAGGCAGAGCTTGTTGAACGCTTTGTAGGATATCCTTGAAACCTGCAACGACAGTTCCTTTGTCTTTCAAATCAAGGATTACACCACCAACATCCGATTTATGGGTAATTTCAGGTGAGGCGATTTTTAAGGCTACCGGGAATCCTAACTTGTGAGCGAGCTTCATAGCTTCATCGGCGTTCGTAGCAAGCTCCATAGATAATGTGGAGATACCATATGCTGCCAGTATTTCACCAACTGCCCGCTGAGGTAATAACCCGGTTATATCCGGGATTACATCCCGCAGAATCGATCTTACTTTCTCAGGATGGATATCTTTTTTATCTACAGGCTTGGCATTGAGCTTTTCCAAGGTTTCTGCTCTTTGTGATAGTGCCGCCAGAGCAGACACTGCTCGCTCTGGACACCGATATTCGGGTATGTGTTCGATCCGTAGACGTTCCACGGCTTCCCCTATTAGTCGTTCGCCTAAAACGGCAACCACCACCGGTTTCTCGGATGTGAGAATGATTGGGATCACAGCAGTGGCGACACTGGCGTGAGGAAACATCGGCAGTGGGGGTATGATCACTAACCGCTGTTTACTCCTGGGTCCTCTAACAAAATACGAAGACACGCAACGTAATGTTCAGGTGTGGCGGATGCCAGCATGTCCACCGGGTTGTGGAACATTAATCGCAGCTGTAGCTGCCGGCTCTGGAAAACAACCAATCATTATCGGCAAACCCGAACCCTGGTTGTTCCGGTCTGCATTAAACCGAATGGGTTTGAAACCTTATGAAACTGCTTCGATTGGCTATCGTCTGGATACAGACATAGAAGGAGCGTTGCATGAAGGGATGAACCCCCTGTGCTAATATGGGTTGAGACAACTCGTCCCGTCAATTTAGTGTAAGATGGGGGCGAGGGAGAATCAATCATGTCTCAGAATGGAACACCGATGACCGCTCTACCTGACCCCGAGGTCAGACCGAAAGCTCAGCATCGCCAGTTCACCGCTGAATACAAGAAGCGCATCTTTGACGAAGCGGATGCTTGCACGACGCCGACGCAACGTGGCGCATTGGTTCGCCGTGAAGGACTGTACTCATCGCATCTCACCGCAACGCGTCGTCAACGCGCCCGCGGAATCTTGGACGGTCTTACCCCGAAAAAGCGCGGGGTCAAGCCCGATCCGCTTGCGCTCGAAAATGCACAATTCCACCACGAGAACAAACGCTTGGAGCAGCAATTGCAACGCGCCGAAATGATTATCGAGGCTCAAAAAAAAATTTCACAGTTGCTCGACTTGCCGACCGAACCGAGCCAGACGGACGAGCGCGCATGATCCAAGTGGCTGAAACCCGGGCGCCCACCCTCGGCATCGTAGCGGCTTGCGAAGCCGTGGGGCTCTCTGCGGGGGAGCTTCTATCGCGCGCAACAGCCCGTCGAACCTGTCGCGCCCAACTCGGTCCCAGAGCGTCCACCGTCTCCGCGTAAGCTGACCGCGACGGAAAAAGCGACGGTGCGCGAGGTGCTAAACAGCGAACGCTTTCAAGATCTTTTGCCCCGCGAAGTGTATGCCACCTTACTTGGATGAAGAGCGCTACCTGTGCTCGTGGCGCACGATGTATCGGATTTTGGCTGAAAATCAGGAGATTCGCGAACTTCGCGACCAATTGCAACACCCGGTCTATGCCAAACCCGAACTGTTGGCGACGCGCCCGAACCAGGTGTGGAGTTGGGATATCACGAAAGTGCAATTTTAAAACGGCAGTTGCCGAATTGGCCAGGATACTGTAGTGAATTTATCTGCCAGGCAGGTGATTGTTGCCACTACCAAAATTAATTACTTCTCTCTGGATGGCCAATTCCACTCATTAATCCAATGCACTTGCCCGGCCCATTCTTCGGCGGATGTTTCGGTCAGAACCCGATCCAGTACGGAAATCAATTGAGGAATTCGGACTGATCGTTGATTGGCCAGTATTATCCCGCTGTGGTATGGATGTTTCTTAGCCAGTTGGATATAGTCTTTAATATTAAAGCTGAACAATATCCGCCGGTGAGAAGTAGCCCACAATAACTGGTATTCGTCACTAACATCCTGGGCCACATCCGGGTTGGGGGTGCGGGTGACATCATGGCCCTTTATTAATAAAGCCTGGTAGACATCTCGGCGTGATGTATCCATGTCTAAATGTAATTTAGGTTTAGACACGGTCAGGTTCACCTTCGCTGTTTGATTCAATGAGGGCGTCCACCACTTTTTTATGTGCCTCGTAAAAAGATAGGGCTTGTTTTACTGTTTTTTGGGGCAAGTCATATTGTTGGGATATTTCGGCCACTGACTCTTTCCAATTATAAAATGCGATCATCAGGGTCTGCACCCGGATACCTTTACCTTTGATAATGGGAACTAACTGGTTATCAGAATCCAGTTTGTAGGTGATATCTGGAAAATTGGGATCATCAATTTTTGACTTGAGAGTTGTCACTTTTTCGGCTAATGACCAGAGGATCAACTGGTTCAATGAAACGCCCTGGCGTTGCGCAACTTGTTCGGCATCCTGTTTTAGGTCAACCGGTAAATTCAGAGAATAGCGTCCGTTCATATCATACTCCTATTGATGTATTATAGCACATATTATAATACATCAATAGGCCGGTTTTGCCGATGCAGCGATGCGACGCTCACGAAGTGCGAGCAACTTTTTTTACACTACCACCCCGGCGACGCTTGTAAATCTATTCGGATCAAAAAAGAACGGTTAACAAAATCGATTTACCGTTTAGAGGGAGATAAAATGCTGGAGGAATACCCGACAGAAAGGGCACAGCTTCGCTTACATCCCGAGTACTCTGATGCCCTGACCGCAGGTCTCTCGAACCATTTATACGACATGTCCCCAAAGTGGGAATTGGAGGCCTCTGGTCATGAGTTGTTTTGGGGTTTTTCTCCCTCACACCCTCACAATATAACAACTTTACTTACTCAAGCCTGCATTATTGCTGCCCGTAGATATATTTATAGCGATGGTGTAATTTCGCCACATCCTCAGGCGCAATTTCATCTGGACAGCCGAGCTGTTTGGCAAGCCACACCGTCCGCGCCACATCTTCGACCATCACGGCCGATTTTACGGCCGCTTCGGCCGTAGGGCCTATCGTGAAAACACCATGGTTCTTAAGCAACACCGCAGACGAGGCACCAATGGATTCCACCACCACTTTGCCAATTTCATCCCCGCCGATCAACGCAAAACCACCGCATGGGATAGCCCCCCCAAACTCATCGGCCTGGGCAGTCAGGTAAACCGGGATAGAAGCGTTAACAGCCGCAAATGCTGTGGCGTAAGGCGAGTGCGTGTGGACAACCCCACCCACATCAGGCCGATGGCGATAAATATACAAATGGGAGGCAGTGTCCGACGACGGTTTCAAATTGCCATCTACTATCTTCCCGTCCAGATCCACAATTAGCATGTGCTCTGGGCGCAGCGCTTCGTAACGAACGCCAGATGGTTTGATGACCACATATCCCGTCTCCCGATCCAACAGGCTGATATTGCCGCTCGTCCATGCGACCAGGTTGTTCCTGGGAAGTTCCTTATGCAACTCGCAAAGCATTTGCTTCTGTTGATCTAACATTTCTTTTTTTCCCTCTCGCATCCGCGCGTATCCGCTTGAGCCGCTTCATAACGTCATTCTCTCCACGCCCAAAATAATCGTGTAACCGCAGGTATTCTTCATACAGTTGATCATATACTTCCTGGTGTTCTGGAACAGGCATGAACACTTCGTCTTTTAACCTGGCCATCTTTTGAGCCGCATGATAGATTGACCCATAACCACCCGCAGTTTCACCCGCAGCCACTGCACCGAACATCGCCGAACCCAGGGCTGGTGTCTGGCTGGAAGTGCTGACTTTTAATGGGCGTCCTGTCACATCGGCATAGATTTGCATGAGTAATTTGTTTTTTTCAGGCAAACCGCCGCAGGCAACCAGCTCATGTATCGGTACACCGTTTTGCTGGAAAGTTTCAACAATGACACGCGTCCCGAAGGCGGTCGCCTCGATGAGGGCGCGGTAAATTTCCTCCGCTTTGGTTGCCAGTGTTGCGCCCAGCAAAAGGCCGCTCAAATCCACATCCACCAGCACAGAACGATTACCGTTCCACCAATCCAGAGCAAGCAGGCCACTCTCACCCGGTTTCATGCGGGCGGCTTTTTCTTCGAGGAGCTGGTGAATATCCATACCGCGCGCCTGGGCTTCGCGCTGATAGGCGGCCGGGGCGCAATGCTCCACAAACCAGGCGAAATGGTCGCCCACACAAGACTGTCCGGCCTCATAACCAAAATATCCAGGGATGATGCCATCTTCCACATAACCACACATGCCAGGCACAACATGTTCTCCGCTGCCAAGTACCATGTGGCAGATTGAAGTCCCCATAATCATGACCATTCGCCCGGGTTCGGTTACGGTTGCCGCCGGGACAGCCACGTGCGCATCCACATTGGCTATGGCTACCGCGGTGCCAGGCTTCAAGCCCGTCCAGGTGGCTGCCCGTTGGCTGAGACCCCCGGCTTTCTGACCAACCGGACGAATGTCATACGTCATTTTTTCTTCAATGATGTCGGCAAATTGCGGGTGAAGCGCGCCAAAATATTCTTTTGATGGGAACCCCTCTCGCTTTGACCAGATTGCCTTGTAACCTGCCGTGCATGAATTGCGCGTCTCCACACCGGTTAATTGCCATACCACCCAGTCTGCAGCTTCAATGAGCCGGTCGGCGGCGGCATAGACCTGCGGGGCTTCGTCCAAGATTTGCAACGCTTTGGAAAAAAACCACTCCGAAGAGATTTTACCGCCATAACGATTTAGCCAGGTCTGCCCCATCTGGCGGGCAATCGCGTTAATTTTATCAGCCTCGGGCTGGGCTGCGTGGTGCTTCCATAATTTTACCCAGGCATGCGGGGCAGCTCGCCATTCGGGCAACACACATAACGGCGTACCGTCCATTTTGGTTGGGAGCATCGTGCAGGCGGTGAAATCAATACCTAACCCGATCACATCGCCAGCATCCACACCCGACTGCTTCAGTACCTGGGGGATCGTATTTTGAAAAACGCGGATGTAATCTTCCGGATCCTGCAATGCCCAATCCGGTTCAAGGGGTATGCCGCTTTCAGGCAGCTTCTCATCGATCACCCCGTTTGAATACGTATATACCGCCGTAGCGACCTCGTGTCCGCTCTCTACCTCAACCAGTACTGCCCGGCCAGACTCGGTGCCAAAATCAATGCCAATCGTGTATTTACTCATATAGACCTCCAGTCACGTTTTAAATTTGTACTCATAAGCCTCTGGCTACAGCCACTCTTGTATCTAATCGATCACCAATATTGCCGGGCGGGTGATGTCGTTTCCGTTTATCTTGACCGGTATTATTGGCCAACCTTTGATTGTGGTAAGAATTTCCTGTCCTTGCCCGCCCACCAGGATGGTATCTTCCGATTTTGTACCGGTGATGGAGGGGTTCCACGCATAAACCTGCCCTGTAGACACAAGGTCGGTTGATCCTGGAGTGGCTATGTACTCACGTGGTTCATAACCAGCAGGACCTCCCTGGTGATGCAAATGCCATTCATCGGGGAAGCCAGTCTCGGCGTACGCTCCTATGGCGCGCTGAAATATCTCGCCCAATGATGCACCGGGACGAGTTGATGAAATGAAGGTAGCGTCCACCTTCGCCACTGCATCGGCTTTGTGGCGTAGGTCATCAGGCAGGCGGCCAAAATGGACGAACCGCGTCAGTGAACAGACCAGCCCCCATCGCCGCCCACATAATACAAGCATCAAGTATGATTTGAGTTTCTTATGTGTGGGCAGGGGGTGGCGAAACGCAAAAATCCGTTCATCCGTGGCAATGAGATTGACAATGGCCTGCACACCGCGGCTCTCGGCTTGGTGGGCGAGGTGACCGGCAATTTTATATTCTGTCAGGCCAGGCTGGATCGCGCGGGCGACGCTATCCATTGTTTCTCCGCATAGTTGACCCAACGCCCGGAAGCGCTCTCCCTCTTCGGGGGTCAGGTTCGAACGCATGTGCGCCAGCT
>Ga0315284_10007462_pt1 | contig 15630 bp, 13 predicted proteins | sample YL17G09_16_MG_FD_203696 | JGI IMG/M metagenome (GOLD analysis project Ga0315284, IMG submission 203696) | Sediment microbial communities from Yellowstone Lake, YNP, Wyoming, USA - YL17G09_16 | ecosystem: Environmental > Aquatic > Freshwater > Lake > Sediment | place: USA: Wyoming | collected... | reverse complement strand
CACATTCTCCTGCCTGTATGTTGGTTTTAGTAGATGAAAACAGTGAGTTCCATGCAGTTCACTTACACGTTGATTATGCAGATCGAAAAGGTTATCGGAAGTCTCGCCCAATGGTCCTTTACGATGGTCTTTGCTTTACTGTAGATGGTGTTAAAGAGGTTGATTCTAAGGACAGGGCAGTGTTCGTGACCGATGATCATGAGCCATACCATCACTCAGGTGTTGTTGGTGCCGTCCGATCAATTAATCAACTATTTCAACCCTATACGTTCATAAATGGCGGTGACGCTAGTGACTGTGAGCCAGTGAGCCATCACAATTTCGATAAACCGGGAATTCTTGAAGGATTACGGGTCTCAAAGATGCTTGATGGGCTAAGAAGGTTGCTGGACGCTGAGACTGATTGCGAATCAATTAAAGAGAGGATTCTGATAGACTCTAACCACGCAGATTGGTTGACACAGTTTGTTGAGAGGCTTCCGCAGCTGCAAGGCATCCTAGATTGGGAGACTGTCGCCTACACCTACCTTCCCAGCTGGCAAGTACGCTTAAGACAAGGAGATTCATCACCTCCGTATAAGTTTGGCGATTATACGATCCGTCACGGTGACCAAGAATCTTTCCAAAAAGCCGAGCTGATCTTCAATTTTGGTAAATACCTATGCGGACATTGGCACAGGCATCAAGCTGTAAGACGAATGGTTTCCACAGGATGTGGTGGTGGCTTGAGCCCACTGTACCAAAAAGGCAAAGAGAATGATTGGCAGAACCAAGTGACAACACTGACTAAGACTGCTGGCGTAACAGCGGTTGCCCCAAAGATCGTGTTGCACGATAAAGCAAGGAACACATCAAGGGTTGCCTTCAGAAATCAAATTTACGAAGTGGCCAGATATAAGACAGACAAGAAAAGCCCCATTTAATCAAGAATCTCGCATATTTAGCGTATAGTACATAAATTCTATGTACTATACGTCCAATAATTCTTTCATCTCCCAAAAATAAAACTAAAGTTTTTTTGAATTCGTCCGATAAGGAGACTGAGTTCAAATAGAGTTAACTGTTTATTAATGGAGATTCACATGGCAAGCGCAAAAAAACCAGTTATGCTGATCATTGACGATGATGCGGAGATGTGCTCAATGCTTGGACAGCTAATGTCAGATCGATTCACAGTATTCGCCTCTCCAGTGAGTTGGAGTCTCGTTACAGCTATCTGTACGCTTCAAGTGGATGTAGTGATAACAGATTTCTATATGCCCGGAACGCAAGGTCTCGATCTTATATCAGAAATCAAAAAGGAATACCCACTGGCACCGATTGTCTCAATGACGGGAGCGATGTGGAATCAGGCTGAAGAGGACGCAGCGATTAGCGCAGGAGCTTCGATGGTGGCATACAAGCCATTCGGAAACCTAAAAGCATTTACTCAGAGCGTTTACGACTTGGCGACACAACCTAAATAATGGAGTCATTATGCAAGCGAACACAAGCCTTTGCGAGTCTATTGAAATGGTTATCAGTGCATTGCCAGAAAACCACGATGATTATGAATATATCACCATGACGCTGAAAATGGCACAAGATGTCTTAAACAAAGGCGGCAATAATTTAGATGAGGATTCACGCTCTGTTATGGAGGAAGCCACGAACATCATCATCGCTCTGAACAACCCAGCCCCTGTTTACTTTTCGCCAGAAAGGGTTGTGCAAGAGCCGAGACCAGTTAATCGGCAAGAATATTATAACCATAGCCACAACGACTTGACTAGCTGGCTGGCATGGATTATTGTACCATTTGCGGTGTCTATTATTTTTACATCGGCAGTGTTACTTATCAGATAGGAGGTTACATTGATTTCCATACTAGCAATAGGCGACCTTCATAGCAAGCGATCCAATCAAGACGATTTAGCCGAATGTGCGGATAAGATAGTTGATCTTATTGCGTCTAGGAGCCCAAAGGCGATCGTAATATTGGGTGATCTCGCCAATGATCATGAAAAAGTATATGTGACGGCACTAAGCGGAGCCGTTAAATTTTTGAAACTAATCAATGATGCTGCTGTTGCGATTGGCGCTAAGTTGTACTACATAGTAGGCAATCACGATGCCGAAAATAATCAAATATATCTTGAGGATACGCATTCATTCAACGCATTTAAGCAGTGGCCGAACATCACCATTATCGACAAGCCACTGAGGGTCAAATCACCTGATGGGTATATCACCATGTGCCCGTATGTTCCAGCTGGACGCTTCATTGAGGCCTTAGATACGATTGGAAGGGATAAGTGGATGGAATCATCGGTGATTTTCTGCCATCAGGAATTTCTTGGCGCGGCCATGGGCGCTATAACATCCAAGGTTGGAGACAAATGGCCAGCCGATTGTCCTCAAATAGTTAGCGGACACATCCATACATACAGCCGCTTAGCATATAATTGTCTATATGTTGGTGCCCCGATGTACCACACATTCGCTGATGAGGGGATGAAGAGTGTCTCGATACTCAGTCTTGAGAACGGTGCTATGGACGAAGAAAGAATCGACCTTCATATGCCAGCCAAGCTATCTGTTCATGTGACAGTGGCAGAGGCTTTAGTCTATAAAATACCACTGAATGCGCGCATCAGGATGTATATTAGCGGAACTACACAGGAATTCGCTAAATTCAAGAAAAACAAGGTTTATGCTGAGCTGATGCAACTTGTTAAGATCATTCCTGAAATAACCGATAGTGCCAAGATTGCTAAAAACGTACAACGCAAGGGGTACGTTGACATCCTTCGTGACGACTGTGAGAAAGAGAACCATCGTGTCAAGGAAGCATTTGTTGAGGTGACTGAATGAAAATTACTGTAAAAAACTTTAAGCAATATCCAGAATACACCCTAAAGCTGCCAGATACAGGCCTAGTGCTTTTAAAGGGTGAAACGGGCAAAGGCAAGACAACGCTCTTCGAAGCTGCCTACGACGCGATTACAGGCCTTGCAGACGATGTTGTACCATGGACGGGTGAGAAGCCAGTTGAGGTTGAATTCGAGTTTGGGGCAATAAGGATCAAACGAACACACAACCCCGAAACTATCTTTTGTGAGATAGAAGATAGTTCAGGAGAATCGGTATCTTACACAGGTGAACAAGCTCAAGCTAAGATTTATGAGTACTTCACATCGCAAACTTCTGAGTTCACAGCTGCTTACTACATTCGTCAAAGAATGGAGAACAGTCTGTTGTCATTCGGTCCTGCTCAGATGCTCCGGTTTATCCAAAAAATGGCTTTTGGGGATCAAGACCCTGAAGTCTATAAGCAGAAGATCAAAACTCAGATAGACGCTAGGCTCGTTTTGAAGCAACAAGAGGAGTTTAAGGCGGCTGAAGCCTCTAAGCATGTTAACCAACTGGCAGCACGCTTAGAATCAGATAAAGCATCTCTTGGCGAGCCACCAGTGGCACCATCTAGTCAAGCAGAACTAGACGCAGCAAAGAACACTGTTGCTGAGTTGTCTGTCAAGCTGACGAAACTTAATAAAAATATCGAGAACCTAGCATCCGATAGTGTGAAAAAGGCCAATGCGGATAGGGCAAGATTTAGCGCAGAGCAAGCTGCGTTCACTGCGGCTCGCAAGAAAAGACAAGAGCGATTAGATGTGATCTCCCTAGAACTGGTCCCAGCGATACCTGACTCCCTAACTCTAACGGAGGAAGCTGAGATGAAGAGTCGCATAAGTGCTCTGAATGAAAAGAAAAAACACATTGCGTGGAAAAAACAAGTCAGCGAAGTTACCGAGCGTATTAAGCTGCACTATCCTGAATTCAAGTCACAGGCTGTGTCTTTTCTTGAAGACAAAATGAATGGGTTGACAGAATCGACAAAAGGCACCAACGTCTTTATTAAAAATGCCAAGGCAGCGTTATTTGAGGCAAGACTGAAGACTAAAGCGCAAAAGTGTCCTGTGTGTGAAACCACACTTGAGGTGTCTGGCGGCAAGATCATTGAAGCAGAGCCATGTGACATTAATGACCAAAAAGAACAAGTGATTAGGCTTGAAGAAGAGCTTGCTACGTTTGAGGGTGTAGTTGACTGCAATAACGAGACACTTATGGCACTTAAGGTTATTCATAGTCAGGCTGTGTCTCTGAAAAACAATGCTAGGAAAGACCCAGAACCAAGCACTGCGGAAGATCAAATAGATATTAAAATCAAAGAGATAGAAGATAGGCTTATGGCTGACTATCAATCTGGCCTTCGATACAAATCATTAATGGCCGAAGCTGATCGCCTCGAAAACGACCACAAAGACGGTGTTGCTTCCATGCTTGGATTATCTGAGGCGGTGAGTAAGGCTAATGAAGAGGGAATACCAACAGCAGATGAGGTAAATGAGCAATCACAGTCTATGAGAAACCAAATCACTGAAGCTTTAGCTGACTTGGAAAAAGGCAGAGATATATTCAACTGTCATACTAGATACATGACCGTGCTTGAAACGTGGTCAAGGATGTCTAAGATGGTTGAGAGCAGAGAGGCGGAGTTAGCCAGTAAAGGAGAGGAAGCTGGGGCTATCGTGGACAATGTACGATCCCTTACCGAAGATTGGGCAGCATCTATAAGACTCAAGGAGCTATCAGATTCAGCGTCTATCAGCGCGACTGAAGGCATCATCAATGCCATCAACCAGTACGCTGAGAAGCATATTAGTGCGTTGTTCCCTCATGGTGGAACATCAGTCAAGATTAACAGCGGATCAACAACTAACAAAGGAGAAGAGCGTTCTAAGCTATCTCTGTCAGTGGTACACAAGGGGCAAGTGGTTGGAAAGTCTATCAATCCTTTGTCTGGTGGTGAAAAAGATAGGGTTAAGATAGCGTTTCAACTGGCTTTAGCTGAAATCTATAATGCGCAGTTCATGATGCTAGACGAGCCGTTTGCCGGGATTGACATCGAATCTACAATGGAGATTTGTTTATCCTTGCTAAAAGAGTTTTCAGGCAGTAGGTTAGTAGTCATGGCGCAGCACGGTGCGCCAGAAGGCATTTTTGATCAAGTAATTGAATTGTAAGGAGTTAAGATGACAGGTAAATTTAAAAAAGTTGCGCATGTAATTGCGCAGGAAATAGTGCATGAAGACAGTGTTATCCGTAGTTTTTTCAGTAAGTTGTCCCTGTTTACAAAGAGACTAACGTTTGTCCTAATCGTGATGTATACGATTACATCTGTAGTTCTGCTTACTTATGGCACTAAGATTTGGCAAAATAACAAGATAATTGCCAAAGAGTTAAAAGACACACAGGCGAAAGATAAGGAATCTCAAAAGGTTGGAGAATACACGCTATTTATCATGAATATGCGCGAAACCAAGATGAGCGACTTTCAAAAACAACTCATGGCTCAAACGATCGTGCGAGTAAGCGGTAACATCTTTGATAGCTATGAGGAGCGCACATGGTTCGTTATTTTGATTAATAATGAGTCTGGATTTGAGCGATTGGCCAAGTCTCCATCAGGCGCAGTGGGGTTAACGCAAGTTATGCCTCAGTTCGTTGAAGAGTTTGGCGGACACTGTGGCATTTCTGATATCAATCCAACCGAAGTGACCGACATGGAAGTCAACCTGACGTTAGGAGCGTGTAGATTTAAGCACTTGCTTTCTAGTTACAAAGGGGTATACTCAACTGCGTTGGCAGCGTACAATGGCGGTAAAAACGCGAAGAGCGTTAAAGAGTTGCAAAGATTGGCGAATATCACGACAGAGGAGACTTTGCAGTATCTTGCTAGGTTCACTCACATCAAGGCATCTGCTGATGCTAATGAGAAGAACAACCCAGACAAGGGTAATTTCGTGACTAATGCTAAAGTCAAGATTGAAAGTAAATAGGAGTAATCATGACGACATTCAGGCCAATGGCATGCGGATTTCATGAGCACACCGACGAGGGCAGTTTAGATGGCGCTTCTACGGTTGCAAGCAAAATACTTTATGCAGATAAGTTAGGCAGAATAGCCAGTTGCGTTACCGACCACGGAACGATGAACGCTTTGAGTTCTCACTGGATTGCGTCGAAAAAAGCCAAAACATCCAAGCCAATTAAGAGTATACACGGCATAGAACTGTACGTCATCGATGAAGACAGGGGTGATAAGGTTTTCAAGAATGGCAAGTCTGAGCACAGGTATTACCACCTTACAGTTCATTTCAAAGACATGGAAGCCTACCAGTATTTCTGCAAGCTAACTCCTCTTATGGAATCGAGAGCTTTGGTTAAGTTTGGTGAGCGCAAACCACTGATATACAAAAAAGAGATTGAAGCTATCTCAGGCCATATAACCATTGGCTCTGGTTGCCTAATTGGCATGGTTATGAAAAATCTTATGCCAGACGACAAATACCCACTGCAACAAAGAATGACATGGGCAGCCAATAATTACGAGTGGTTACGGTCAGTAGCAGGAAAGGGTAACTTTTTTGTAGAAGTGTTCCCACATGAGGTGAAAAGCAATTACGTTAAGCCTACTTATAAAGATAAGGTGCGAACAGCAGAAGGTTTTTTTGCACCGATCCTTGAGAAGCACCACGTTTGTAGTGCAGGATGCTCTGGTCAGCCTCACTTTAAGGACGAGTGTGGACATAGTACGATTCAGATAGATATTCAGAATGATGCGAATAAGTTCGTGATTGCTATGGCAAAGATGTATAAAGACCCCATGATAATCAGTGAAGATAACCACTTTGCATCGCCAGATGATAAAGTCGTGCAAGACTGTGTTGAAAAAGGAACCATGATTGTTACATCAGAGGGCGTAGAAAAAATAGAAAACATCAAACCCGGTGATTTTGTGCTAACTCACACTGGCAGTTTCCAAAAGGTATTATCTACTCGTGGACTGTCTTCAAATAAACCCAAAACAAAACTAATGTTTGGCAGCGAGAACGGCCTAACCGTAACTGAAGATCACCTAATCTATAAGCCGTGTGTTGTGGCCAAGGATACCAAAAATATCAACAGCAGGTCCACAGAGAGGATTGTTGAAAGCTTTGAGTGGCATACAGCATCTTCCATGGGGGTGAGCGATTACTTGTGGTTTCCATCCATTAAGGCTCACGCAAGTGTTGATATTGACTTAGTTACCATCAATATGGTGCCATTTTTAAGGGAGAATAGCGGTAATTTGGTGGATTCATCACCCATGATACACAACCTAACAGTGGATGATGATTTTTGTTATTTTCTCGGATTATTCCTTGGGGATGGGTTTGCCGGTGGAAAAGACGCATCTGTCGTGGTTAACGACTGGAATACGGAAGGAATGGGCAGGGTTTTACGGTTTTTTCAAACAAACGCAATTCCGTATAGAATCGAACACAAAGAAAAGGGAAAAATAAGCACGGTTTTCATCAACCAGCCGCAACTAAAGAGATTCTTGTATTCATCTTTTTATAAAAACAAGCAAAAGTATATTCCGTTGAACTGGTTCTTCTCGTTGTCTTACGCCCAGCAAAACAATATCATCGAGGGGTTATACCATGCAGATGGACGGTCCAAAGGCCAAACACTATCCATCTTAACGGTGTCCGTATATTTGTACGGATTGATGATCCACTGGGCACTAAAAAACAATCTGATCTTTTCCAACGACATACAAAGGCCAAAAGGCAAAACGAAACACACACTTAGGACACAAGAGGTATTTGGTATTAGATTCACTGGATCGACGAAGGATCAAGTGATTGAGAAACTACGCTTAACTGAAAAAAGACTCAAAAACACATACACTAAGTTCGGATTTGTGGATCAGTCGGGTTTTACCAAACAAATCAAGAAAATAGAAAGCGTCAATAGCGATTTGCCAGTTTTTGATCTGGAAGTTGAGCACGATCAGTCGTTTGTTACTGTGTGGGGTACTGTACACAATTGCAGGCTTGGAAACGGAATGGAGCGCTGGCGCTTCAGTGAAAATTATTGCATGAGAGATTCTAACGAGTGGGCTGCGAACCTTAGACGGCAAATGGATGTATCCGAGCGTGATATTGAGGAAATGATAGATAACTCGTATAAATTTGTCGATCTTTTCGGTGAATACAAAATGACAACTGCCAGAGACAGAATCCTCCTGCCTTCAATAGAAATGGTATATGGCGTAGTCAGTGACACGAAGGTTAAGCTCAAGCAGCTGATTGATAAGCATGGCAGAATGCCAAGAATCGACGATCCGTTGTATCAGGTGTATCTTGACCGTGTTAACTCTGAGACCGCAGTTTACGCTGATAACGGTGTGGCAGACTTCTTGCCATATCTGTTTGTGATCGAAGATGCCGCAGAATTCGCTAGAGCCAACGACATCCTAATGAACACAAGAGGTTCGGCTGGTGGCTCCTTATTGGTTTACTTGCTAAACATATCGATTACCGATCCAATTAAGTATGGTCTTCAATTCGAACGAATGTTGACGATTGGTCGTATCAAATCATACTCATTCCCTGATATTGATACCGATTGGCAAGACAGAGGCTTGATTATACAGTACATTTTAAAAAAATATGGCGCATCAGCCGCACTCATTTCAACAAACATGATGTTGCGTGTTAAATCTGCAATCAAGGACATAGAGCGATTTCGCCTTGGCAATGTTCTGCCAGAGACCAATAATTTGCTCAGAATGATCAAACCATCACCGTCGCTCTCAGACCTAGATTGGCTGTATGGGTACACGGACAAGACCACTGGCGCAGCAGTGCCCGGTTATCTGGACAAGGACGATGTTTTAGCAAAACAGCTCAAGGAGTATTCGGATAACGCATCGTACATTGACGAAAATGGCAAACAACAGAAAATATGGCCAGAAGTATTGAAGTGTCTGGCTATCACGAAAACCAAAGGCATCCATGCTGGTGGCGTGGTGATAACTCCGAAAGACGTTAGCGAATACATGCCTATGCTATCTCCAACAAATGGCGACGGCATTTTAGCGACAGCTTATACGATGAAATACGTTGAAGAGGTTGGCGGCATCAAATACGACTTCCTAGGGGTAAAAACGCTTGCAAGTATCGGCATCTCGATGAGAGCGCTCAGGGATATCAAAGGAGTGAACATAGGCTGGGGCGAATTCCCTCACGATACAGACGTTTACACGAAAGTTATCCACGAAGGACTGCTTTCTGGTTTGTTTCAGATCAACACGAGCACCATGAGACCGTTTGTTCTTAAGATCAGGCCTGTGGATATCCAAGGATTGTCGAACATTATCAGTTTAGTACGACCGGGTTGCCTAGAAGCCCCTTCTCCTGATCCGAGTGATCCACCGAGCGTCACAGCAGCTATGTATTATGTGATGTGTGCGCAAGGTGTTAAGAAGCCGTTCTTTATTCACGATGATCTGAAGCCGATCTTAAGTGACTCATATGGGGTAATATTAACACAAGAGCAAACACTGAGAATCTTTAGGGATATTGGCGACTACACCTATGAATCAGCAGAAGAGGTCCGTCGCGGTATAGGCAAGAAAATCAAGGAGCTGCTTGAGAAACACGGCACGATCCTTAAGGCCAAGTGCTTGTCTCGTGGCTGGACACAACAACAGGCTGACTTATTATTCGAATCAATTCAAGCTAGTGCAAGATATAGCTTTAACTGCGCACACAGTACAAGTTATGCTATTGTTGCATACAACGGTGCGTACCTGAAGCACACATACCCAGCTTATTACTGGCTGGGAGAACTAACGGTCAGATCAGATGACCACGATAAGCTCAGGGAATACCTAAGAGAGTGCGCTGACCTTGTTCTGCCAGTGAACGTGAACAAGAGCAAGGCAAGCGAATGGTCAATTGAGTGTATTGACGGTAAAGACATGATCCGACCACCACTGTCTGTTATCAAGTCAGTGGGCGATAAGGGTGCGACCTCATTGAAGTTATTTATGGCATCCATGAGCCCAGAAGAATTCTTTGCCAATGGCGCTACTGACGACGATAAAGACATTGAAACTGTCAAAAAAGGAAAAGACAATGATAGTGAAGACATGGAATGATTTTATTGAGAAGATCAAGGTTTTCAGAAAAGCTAAAGGTAAGAGTGGTTTAAGTGCTCCGACCATAGTCAGATTGCTATATTCTGGTTCTTTTGACGACATGTTAGACGAAGAAACAATGAAGATTCCGGCACAAGAGCGTTATCTTCAGTTGTCTCAGGATGTTCTTAAGGCTATGGGATCAAAGGCCGCATTACCAAAGGCCTCTGGCGAAGAGCAAGTTGGAATCAATAAGATTACAAGCGTACCACATTTGCTGCTGTGGCGGCACTCTACTAATCCATTTGCTCGTTACGATATAACGTCTTTTTGCAAAGGCTTTTTATTGCACGCAGGATTCGTTAGGGCTCAAAAGAATGCCAGTGGTATCTCTTGGTTCAGGCCAGTATCTCATGAAAACCAAACACAAGTTGATATTTGCCCATCATGGAGTGGTCTGTTTGACTCAAACAATGCTTATAAGACGTACACAGGAGACAGACTGCTTGGCGTTATGGGAGTTATTGTTAAGGTAGAAAAGAAAATGTATCAGGGCAATAAAGAGTCTCTTTCCGTAACAATATTCAATGGAAGCGAATACATAGAAGGTGTTCGAGTGTGGCCTGAAAAAAGTGGTAAGATCAAGCAAGAGCTAGTCGCTGGACTAGAAAAACATGCTGTAGGTCTGGTTATCATACGACCTAAACCGTGGAACGACAAGGCTGGCGGATCAATCGTCGGATGGACTAAAGTAAAAGGACTGTGAGTATCCGGCAACAATTACCGGATACTTTGCCGGATACATAAAGGAAATTACTATGGCTAAAGAAAAGAAAAAGAAACCATTGGATTTACACAACTATTTGATAGGGAAACTACGCGCTGCCTCTCAGAAGTGGCCAGAGACCTATATGGTAAAAGATAGGGTAACGGTGAAGGTAAAGGTCAGTTACACCGATGGTGATGATTTCGTTACTGTTATGGCTCCAGAGACAGAGCTAACACTGGCAAGCGGTGAAAAATACATATCAAAGGCTCAAACATTTACTGTCAAGATTCACAAAAAGGCTCAAAATAGAGAGCGCGTAATGCGTATGTGCGAGAAGTGCAAGCGCCTATTCTTTGATTACGAGTATATCCCAACCAAGAAGGGCGTTTTAAAGAAAACGACCATCACAGCTGCGGACCATATATTGCCAATAATCGACCCAACCACCGGGTTTGTTGATTGGAATCTGTATATTACGAGAATGTTTCCCGGTCTAAGTGGTCTTCAGATTTTGTGCAACTATCCAGATGAAAGAGATGGTGTTATCTCATGCCACCATACTAAAACAGCAGAAGAAAGAGGAGCTATGGCAGAGAGAATTAGAAAAGAAAAGGGCATAACAGAAGCCCCTGTTAAGAAAACAAAGAAAAAATAAACATTGCAATTCAAAAAGAGTTAATCTATATTACAACCACGGGCAATACGCCCATCAAAAGGAGAACAAGAATGTCAATGATATACAACACAGCATACCGAGTTTCATCGTGGGTAGTTGTTAATTTGCCGAAGGACTCAGCAAAGATCATCACTGCTGCTTTCTCGGCTTTAGGTGCTCATGAAATCAAATGGCTCTCTAATTCTTTCATCAATACGATACAAGGCCTATCCAAGAGAGGCTGGGCATCAGAAGTATCAAAAGAAAGACCGTTTATTGTGAATCAGGACTTCATGAATGTGGCTATCACGGCTCATCTTAAGAACTATGGCGAGAATAAGACGATGAGTGGAACGCCAGACAAGCCATGGTCTGCGATCAATCGCAATATTACATGTGATGAGGATTATGCAAGAATCTTCGATGAAGTCATGGCTGGCGAACCAGACATCACTCTTTCTCATATCTTCAGTATTGGCGAACTGTGTCACCGTAATGGTGAAGAGCAAGTTAAGACTTTCGTGACAATCGGCCCTGTTGCAAAAAAAGCATTGCAAAAGGTTTCCGACCGTGTTATCACTATTGGTGGGGCAAGTGATGATGTAGATTTAACTGGAATCGCTCCCGAAAAGATCGGTCTTATTGCCATAGAGTATGTGGCTGGACAATTAGGTTTTATTAAGTAATTTTTAATTTAGGAGAAGATGATGAGTGAAGCATTACAACAAGTAGGAATGGGTTTAGACTGCTATTCAGAAGCAGAACTGTCTGCACCAGTTGTGCAAAAAAATTCGATCTTGAATAAGTTTCCCGGTCCCGACAGCCCACTGATTTGCAAGCTGGTTCCCGATTTGCTGCGTGGTAAGGTCAACGGTAAGTTTTTCGAATACTTCGAAGTACAAGAGCATGGACACATTGGCGGCATCGATAAGACAGGCAAGCCGATGATTTTCCAACATCCTTGCCAGAAAAGCCTCGGAGCTGCATTCTGCCCTGAATGCAATAGGTATTGGGACGAATACAAGAGACTCCAGTTGGCTGGTGGTGAAGAAACTTTCGAAGGTAAAGAGATCAAGAAAGTCATGGACATGCTGTCTCCTAAGCAGAAAGCGTGGGTTTACTTCATTACTCCAGAATCTGATAGTGTTAAGGCGGTCAAACTGCCACGCGATCTGATGAACAAGCTGTGGGGAAAGGCAAAGACCAAATGGAAAGATGCCATTCCTTCTCTGATCGACGATATGAAGAGCAAGGGCATGAGCCCATACGATCTTAAGACACCGATTGGCTGGCTAAGCCTTTGCAAGACGGGCGAAAAGCTTGGTACAACGTACCATGCCGCGATGGCTCAGAAAACCGAAGTGATCATGGAAAATGGTCGCTCGTCAGGCACAGTGAACAAGTTTGTTAGTGCCAATGTTTCTCAGTACTTGCTCACATCATTTGATATCAGCTCTTTGGTTGATTTCAGAAAAATCGAGCAACAACGTGCCTTCACGGCTGCAGAATCTGAGGCGTTTGCTAAAAACCCATTCGTCACTCCTGAGCGAATCGTGGCGATGTTTAAGAACAATGAAGCCACTACCTTAGCAGATGCTGGCGAAGCTGGTGAGAACCAATCGACATCGGTTGAAAAGCTCATGGCTGAAATCGGTCCAGCTTCCAAGAACTTGGCGGAAATTGACGACGCTCTATGATAAGAAAGGGGGTCCGACATGAGCGATGTATTTGAAGACCAAAAAGCCCTTGCATCTGCTCTGTCGGAACCTTGCGCGAAGAAAAGCGTAATCCTTTACCACAGTTATGCTGATATAGATTTTCTGCTACCGGATAATAAAGAGATTACAATCACACAAGTTAGGCGCATCACGATAACTGAGATTTATGGCGGCATCTCCGCCTTAATGATAGAGCAGAATAACGGAATCTTGTTAGTTGTTCCACCTATTTACAGGTTTATGACATTTAGGTTAACGGAGATAACACCATGAGTGGACTAGACTATTCACTAGAAGACCTTTCAATACCAAACCCAAAGGTGCTTGCCGAAAGGACCGTCCTTAGCGTGGAAAAAATGATCGTTAAGGATTTCGTGTATCCCGATTACCCCAAGAAGGAAACTGGCCGAGTATTGTTGTCAGACTTAACCCCTGACAAAACTGACAAAGTTGCCACTGATCGTTTTTTCGTTGATACGCAGCAGCTTAATGAGTGTATCGCTCAAGCTGAGAGCCTACAGGACATGCTGCATAGCGAACTGATGGCCATGAAGGTCGTAGGGTTGCTATCGTTTGGATTGAGGAAGTCAGGAGAACTGCTGGCTCGTGCAATATACGATCAAAAGATGGCTAAGTCCGATCTCAAAAGGGCGCAAGCTATAGCAGCGCTTGAAGAATTCCATGGCTACACAAGGGACCAAAAGGATAAAGGTATTGATGTAAAAAGCACTGATACGACGAGAGGGCATTACATCAACATAAACGAAAATGTTCTTATAGCCGCAGAACGGGAAGCCTTTTTCGAGGCTGTTGTTTCTCAGCTTGACTCTTATCGCACACAGTTTACAATGGTTCTTAGCGCAGTCAAGGCGATGATTGGCAAACAACGCGCTGATACCTTGATTTCGAGTGTGGCGACACCTGTTGCTACCAACAAAGACGAAGAAATACCATTTTAAGGAGTTTGTATGGCATTGCCAAAAAAAGAAAAGAAACTAGGTGGTTACCTAGCTAAACTTAATGATCGCCAAAAGGATCGCCAAGCGCTTATCAAAGATGCCTTTGCTGGAGAGTTTGAAGCATATTGCGGTGATCCAGCACTTCAGTGGTGCCTAGGTGGGTATATTCGTGGCAGACTTAACCTTCTATGGGGGCCAACAAAGTCTGGTAAATCCACGTTAGCCTTGAAGTGGGCAGCACAAGAGCAGAAAAAGCGCGGATCAGGCTATTATGTTCTGATTTTTGACTCAGAATATAACTATGAAATGGATAACCCAAAAACAATACAAAGATTCTTGGCTTGCGGAATAGACCCAGACTATGTTCTCGTGTCACACGGTAATGATATGGACACGTTGTTTGAAGGTATCGCAGACATGAAAGCCGATGTTGCCAGTGGCGACCTTAAGCTCGCTGCGGTGGTTGTTGACTCATGGGGTGGCGTAACAGTCGAATCTGCCTTGAAAAAGATCAAAGAGGGCGAGATTGCTGACGCTGGTAACAGTTTTGGTGGAAATGCCAAGTTTATCAACCCGTTGATAGGATTCTTCTTGGATTTGGCAGGAGAATACGCAGTAACTTGTTTCTTCGTTCAACACTGCATTATGAACATGGATCAATACGGCAAGAAATACCTGTTGCTAGGTGGACAGAAACTTCGCTTCCTCGTACACTGTTCGCTGTTCCTTGAGACCGTGGAAGCGTCCGATGCTAGGCTTGGCGCTGGTGGGGTTCAGATAGCCAAAGGCGATACTGACGACATCGTGGCCGTTGGTAAGAGGATCAGAGCCTACTGCGACAAGTCTAGGCAGGTTGTTGAAGGCCGCAAGATCGAATTCTGGTTTGATTTTGAACGAGCAGAATTCGCCCTAAAAGACGAATCATTGTTCGAACTGGCTGCAAAGATTGGTGTAATCTATCACCCAACGGAGCCAGAGTTGGATAAAAAAGGAAATCCTGTTGTGGACGTTAACGGAGTGCCACAAATGAAAACGAAAAACGCTCACTGGTGTTTCTCTGAAAATGGCGATCCTATGACAGCCACTCAGTGGCACGGAAAGCCGAATGTTTTGAAGGCGTTATCGGACACCATCCTTTATGACAGCGTATTCGGAGCATGCATGAAGTCTCGTGTTCTCAACTCAACGGCAGACGCTCGTGACCTTAAAAAAGAGTTTGCCATTGATCCAAGCTCTGTAAAAGACGATGTTCCGGTTGTCGCTCCTGCGGCAAAAAGAGGTAAGAAATGATATCAGGCGACAAAAAGATGGCAATTGCTCTTGTTGAGGCGGCTGTCTTTGAGTCTCTTAAGGACGCATTCAACCTGAATCACTCATGGGAATCAAGTAGTTGTGATAAGGCCAGAGCACTCTTTGCATTATTGTCTGTCAATGTTGCAAAAACTGTGTTATGTAATATGAGTGATACAGGCGATGTCACCTATGTGAGAGGCAAGCCAACTAAGTCTGACGTG
>Ga0315284_10007461_pt1 | contig 15630 bp, 18 predicted proteins | sample YL17G09_16_MG_FD_203696 | JGI IMG/M metagenome (GOLD analysis project Ga0315284, IMG submission 203696) | Sediment microbial communities from Yellowstone Lake, YNP, Wyoming, USA - YL17G09_16 | ecosystem: Environmental > Aquatic > Freshwater > Lake > Sediment | place: USA: Wyoming | collected... | reverse complement strand
TGAGCCGCCCGGTATCGATGTATAGGCCTGCACAACTGGTATGAGCAGAGTTGTCGTCAACAAGCATGTACTGCAATGGGCTCTGGACCGGTCCAGCAAGTCCGTCCGGGACATGCACCCGCGCTTCCCCAAGATCGCGGAATGGCTGGCCGGGGTGAGCGAGCCGACGCTACGGCAACTCGAGGCATTGGCGCGGACTACCATGACGCCCTTGGGCCTCCTGTTCCTCGACAAACCGCCCGTTGAGCGTCTGCCAATCCCCCACTTCCGGACGGTGACCGACGACATCCTTGACCGCCCCAGTCCCGATCTGCTGGAGACGATCCAGTCCATGCAGCGCCGACAGGCCTGGATGCGCGAGTTCGTGATCGAGGAGGGGCAGACTCCCTTGCCATTCGTTCGATCCGCTCGCGTGGGCGAACAGCCGACGGTTGTCGCTCAGACCATACGCGACGCTCTGGGTTTTGCAGGAGACTGGGCCAGTCGTGAGCGAACGTGGACCGACGCGCTGCGCAGACTCCGAGAGGCAATGGAGCAGGTGGGAATCCTCGTGGTGACCAACGGCATTGTCGGCAACAACACCCACCGCAAGCTCGACCCCGGGGAGTTCCGCGGGTTCGTGCTGGTCGACGAATACGCTCCTCTCGTGTTCGTGAACGGATCAGACGGCAAGGCCGCCCAGATGTTCACCCTGGCTCACGAACTCGCCCATGTCTTCTTTGGCAGCAGCGCGGCTTTCGACCTGCGGCAGTTGCTGCCCGCACAGGACAGCACAGAACAGGCGTGCAACCACGTGGCTGCCGAGTTCCTTGTTTCGGAGAATCTCCTGCGGCAGATGTGGCCTTCGGTCCGGGACAGCGATGAGCCTTTCCAGATGCTCGCCCAGCAGTTCAAAGTCAGCGCGATCGTTGCCGCTCGCCGAGCAATGGATTTGGGCCTGATCGGAAAGCAAGCCTTCCTCGACTTCTACCATGCCTATCTGGCGGATGAACGGCGAAAGGCCGCGGGGCGTCCCGACGGCGGCGATTTCTACGCCAACCAGCATGTGCGAGTCGGAACGCGCTTCGGCACAGCTGTCGTACAAGCAGTCAAGGAAGGCAGACTTCTCTACTCGGAGGCCTATGCGCTGACGGGCCTTCATGGAAAGACCTTCGATAACTTCGCTGCCTCCTTGATCGGACGGGGGACTTGACGATGCCAGAAGTCATTTATCTCCTGGATGCCAACGTGTTCATAGAGGCGAAGAATCGCTACTACGCCTTTGACATCGTCCCGAAGTTTTGGGAGTGCCTGAAAGAGCACGCAGCAACCGGGCGGACCCGGAGCATTGATCGAGTCAAGGGCGAACTGGTGAAGGGCAAGGATGAACTCGCAGACTGGGCGTCCAAGAAGTGCCCCGAAGCGTTCGCCAGCACGGATGACGATAAGGTGATCGCGGCCTTTCGAGAGATTATGGTCTGGGTCCAGTCCCAACCACACTTCATGGACGCCGCGAAGACGCAGTTCGCAGAGTGTGCCGACGGGTGGCTGGTGGCTTATGCGCAGGTCCACGATTGCACCGTCGTAACCCACGAGGAACTCAGGGCGGGCGCAAAGAAAAGGGTGATGATTCCGAACATCTGCAGAGCCTTCAACGTGCCCTGGGTCGATACATTCACCATGCTCCGTGGTCTTGGCGTAAGACTTGCGTGAACCATTAGCAGACAACCTTATGACGGACACCACCACCCCCATCAAGCATTTCGTCCTCGACACCAACGTCCTCCTCCACAACCCCGGCGCGCTCTTCATGTTCGCCGACAACGAGGTCGTCATCCCCTTCGACGTCATCGAGGAACTCGATAAGTTCAAGACCAACAGCGACGACCTCGGCCGAAACGCCCGAACCGTCATCCGACACCTCGACCGCCTCCGCGAGGCCGGCGACCTCTCCAAAGGCGTCCCCGTCGAACAGACCGGCGGCCGCGTCCGCGTCATCCTCAACGGCGAGCACCAGAAACTCTGCCCAGGCCTCACCGCCGACACGCCCGATAACCGCATCATCTCCTGCGCCTATAACCTCCACAGCCAGGGCAAACGCGTCGTCTTCATCTCCAAAGACATCAACGCCCGCATCAAAAGCGACACCCTCGGCATCAAAACCATGGACTTCGAAGCCCAGAAAGTCGACTTCGAACGCCTCTTCACCGGCTGGCGAGAACTCCAGGTCGACCGCTCCGTCATCGACGCCGTCTTCCGCGACAAACAGGCCAAAATCGACCTCCCCGACCCTGTCGCCAACGAGTTCGTCCTCCTCAAGGATGCCAACGACCCCTCCCACTCCGCCCTCACACGCTACAAAGGCGATGCCGGCGCCGTCGTCCCCGTCCGCCCCAGAAAGTCCCCGGTTTTTGGTATCATGCCCAGAAACCTCCAGCAGACCATGGCCCTCGACCTCCTCCTCGATGATTCCGTCAAGCTCGTCACCCTCATCGGCTCCGCAGGCACCGGCAAAACCCTCCTCGCCATCGCCGCCGGCATGCTCAAGGTCCTCAACGAACAGGCCTACCAGAAACTCCTCTGCGCACGACCCATCATGCCCCTCGGCCGCGATATCGGCTACCTCCCCGGCGGCAAAGATGAGAAACTCACCGCCTGGATGCAGCCCATCTTCGATAATATGACCTATCTCCTCTCCAACCGCCTCGCCGCCGAAAGTGGCGCCCCGCACGCCGCCCTCTCCACCGTCGAACAACGTATCAAGCAACTCATCGACTCCGGCCAGGTCGTCCTCGAACCCCTCACCTACATCCGCGGCCGATCCATACCCCACCAGTTCATGATCGTCGACGAGGCCCAGAACCTCACTCCCCACGAGGTCAAAACCATCGCCTCCCGTGTCGGCGACGGCACCAAGCTCGTCCTCACCGGCGACGCTACCCAGATCGATAACCCCTACCTCGACTCCTCATCCAACGGCCTCTCCTACCTCGTCGAACGACTCAAGGGCAAGGGCATCATCGGCCACGTCACCCTGACCAAGAGCGAACGCTCCGAACTCGCCAGCCTCGTCGCCGCAGAGCTCTGACCAGCCATCACCCGCCGGTGCCGCCTTTGCTTCCCCCTCTCCGCCGCCACCGCCCCCTACGTGGCCGCCGCCGACGCCGCCGCGGCCTCCTCCTGCCGCCGGTATTCCCCCATCGCCGCCATCCCCGATGACCCCGTCGGCGTCGCCATCGTCACCAGCCCCCACCCCAGCCCCTTCAGCCCGTTGTTCCACCGCACTCGCCCCGTCAAAGGGTCCAGGCAAAAAATCTCCCCCCGCGTGCTCGCCAATAGGTCCCCCCCGTCCAGCAGCACGTTCACGAAATCGCTCCCCTTCAACTCGCTCCGCCACACCTCCGACCCCGTTGCCCGATCGATCGCCAGAACCGTCCCCTTGATCCCGATGTAGATCATCTGCCCAGGTATGCGGCGCATAGGTTTCTCCTTCTCCCTGTATGGTAACCGCAAAACGCCTGAACCGCACCCACGTCAGGGCAGACGCATTGCGGTCGGCGAGGCTCCGGCCGCGCCTTCCACATCGAGCACATCGCCGGTGGTACAATCCCCACCCCATGCGACGCCTCCATCTCGCGGCCTTGTTCTTGCTGCCAACCATGCTGCTGGCCCTCTGGCTTGCCAGCTATTGGCGATACGCCGCCGTGCACGACCAGCGACATATTCTCCGCCTCCCCGACGGCCGCACCCTCAACCTCACCGATGACCAGTTGGACAAAGACCCCGTCCGGTCCCTCCACACCACAAAAGGCCTCCGCGTCCGCCTCCGCCAACTCCTCCTCGCCTCCCATCGCGGCTCCCTCACCTTCCGCATCGTTACCTCTCAGTGGGATCTCACCCAAACCCCCGGCCTCCCCAGATACATCCTCACCTTCGACGTCGGCCCCTCCCCAGGCGCCGTCTGGTTCCTCCGCCGATACCGCCCCGGCCCCGCCGAAACCTGCGATGTCCGATGGTTCGGCGCCGGCTACCTCGTCAAAACTCTCCCCGGCCCCTCCGCCAGGCCCTGGATCTATCGCATCTTCGTCGTCCGCTACTGGCTCTTGTTCATCCTCGCCCTGCTCCCGCTTTTCTGGCCCGCCAGACTCGCCCTCCGCCGCTGGACCCGCCGCCGCCGCGGCCGCTGCCAACACTGCGGCTACGACCTCCGCGCCACCAAAAACCGCTGCCCCGAATGTGGCCAAACCCTCCCACCCCAACCCCTTCACCCGACAACCGCCGGCTCCGCCCGTTTCCCCGCCAAGCGCTGAGAGCATCGTGCAGACAACCTTCGGGAGCGGATAAAGGGGCCGGAGCGGATAAAGGGGCCGGGAGTCATTCTTTGGGTCAAACAATGACTCCCGGCCCTTTGTTGGCCCCCGGGTGCCCCTGCACCGGATTCGGCAACTCCGCCCGCCCACGGCGGTGTCGGGATGACGAGGACCAGCGTGGGAATCGTGCTTGTCTGTGGTTGGGGAGCGGAACACAGGCTGGCACGGAGTCGAAGGTGCGGTACAATCGTCAAATGTGGTCCACGGCGGTCGTGGGCCAAAAGAAATTCCGTGCAAATCGGAAATCCCGGTCTAGGGGAGGGAGCCACATATGCTGCGACATGAGGCAAACGGATACGGGAAGCACGGATTCACCCTGGTCGAGTTGCTGGTGGTGATTGGCATTATTGCCCTGCTGGTGGCGATCCTGGTGCCGGCGCTGAACCAGGCCAAGGAACAGGCGCTGCGCACGAAATGTGCCGCGGCGCTGCACAATGTGGCCGCCAGCATCGCGATCTATGCGAATGACAACAAAGGGAAGCTGCCCCAGCATAAGGGGGGAGGGTATTGGCTGTGGGACATACCCTTTCCCACGCGAGATGCGCTGCTCAAGAACGGGAATAGCCGGTATACGCTGTATTGCGCGGCGTCGACGGTGCAACCGAACGACCAGAATGACGATTGGCTGTGGAACTACAACGGGGGCTATTGCGTGTCGGGGTATATGTGGATGATGAAGCGGCCGACGGCGAGCATTCCGGCCCTGAGGGCGACAAAGAAGTGGCTGACGGTGGTAACGGAGAAAAATCCTGCGACAGTCGAGCTGGCGGCGGATCCGACGATTTCGCAGAATGGGTCGTTTGTGAACATAAAGGGTGGATGGACCGGGATCCACTCGACAGCGCACACTCGGAGGAACAAGCCGGTTGGGGGGAATATCCTGTTTCTGGATGGTCACGTGGCGTGGCGGGATTTTGGCGAGATGAAGACGTGGTGTGATTCCTGGGGGGTGTTGCAGTGGTTTTGAGGGGGAGTGGGTTGTTCGTGGTTCGCTGTCGGTGGTTGTTGGGGCTGGAAAAAGGGGCCGGGAGTCATTCTTTCTCCTTCCGTGGCCGGCCGCGGTTGCGGAAGGTATGCTCCAGGCCCAGCAGGGCCGTCGGTTTCGACTGCCAGGCGGCATCGCCGTAGGGACGGCCACGCTTCACGCTCTGGCCGAGGGCCTCCCGCTCCGATTCACGCATCGGCCGATGGACCAGTTGCACCCAGTTTCTCGGCCGATCCACGGGCCAACCGGCCAGCACTTCCCGCTGCTCGTCGGCTCCGGAAACGCGCCGCCAGAGGCTGCCCGTACGGCGATGATGACTGGACGCCAAAGATGGCCCGCCACCTGGCCCTGGCGAACACGCTCCGGCCGGTCGGTCGGCCGAAAAAGCCGAAGCGCGAGGAAGTAAATGGCTTCTGACCCTTTCTGCGGACATCAGGGCGTAGGCTTCAGGTCCCCAATCAGCTTCTGGACGACCTTCTGGTACTTGGCGTGGTCCGTCTCCCAGCCGCGGGCGTCGCCGATGACCTTCCGAGTTACGTCGGCCTTGCGCTCGTGCTCCCAGCCATCCAACACGTAATCATCGATGCGGACGGGGAAGAGAACATCCGGATCGACGTCCTCGCCGGCCTGCTTTCGCTTGAGCCGCTGATCCTCCTGCTGAAGGGCCCGCTCGATCTCACGATTGACGGCCGGGCTTTTGAGCGAATGCTCGCTGGCGATCAGCACGAGCTTGTCGTACTGGCGGATGGCCTGGTCGATCTCGCCCCAGAGGGATCGCCCGGTGCGGGCGTCGTGGTCCCATTTCCAGCACCGGATGCCCGCCGCCTGGAAGTCGTTGTGCAGCCGAGTGGCGAAGGCATCGTCTTGGATGCTGTAGCTGATGAAGCAGGTGTAGAAGCGAATGGGCTTTCCGATGACAGAGCGGAAGTAGGCGATCTCACGCTCGGGAACGCCGCAGCCGCGGAGGAACTTCTCGGGCAGATCGTCCTTGAATGAGAGGCATCGCAGGGATACCGATCGTCGATGGGGCGTAATGCTTTACCTCATCGAGGCCCTGGCACTTCGACAGATTCGTATCAATTACCGTGCCCCAAATGTGCGCCTCATGCAGCTTAATGTTGCTGAGGTAGGCTCCGCTGAGGTTGGCTCCGAAAAGGTAGGTTCCGCGGAGGTCGGCTCCGCTGAGGTCGGACTCTTGCAGAGAGGGAATCGCCTCGTCCTTGTCCCGGCGGGCGTTCCATTCCTTTACGCCGTCGCGGCCGCCACGGAGGAGTTTGAGGGCTTCTTCCTGATCCATGGCAGAATTGTAACAGACCGGACGCCCGGAGGCATCAGTGGCCGCCAGCGTTGGAGCGCGAGCATCACGGCCATATCAATTTCGCCGTTTTCTTCTTGACACTGACTACACCTGTAGTACTATAGACTACAGATGTAGTCATTAAGGAACGCCCTCATGCCCGCTTTGCCCCAAATCTCCGATGCCGAATGGGAAGTCATGAAAGTCCTCTGGGACTCCGACCCCCTCACCGCCGGCCAGGCCGTCCAGCGGATCCAGACCGACCAGAAATGGGCCCCCCGAACCATCAAGACCCTCCTCGCTCGCCTCGTCAAAAAAGGCGCGATCGGCGTTCAGCTTGATGGCCGCCGCCATCTCTACCGCCCTCGCGTCACCCGCGAAGCCTGTCGCCGCCATGAATCCCGCTCCTTCCTCTCCCGCGTCTTCGACGGCGCCGTCACTCCCGCCCTGGTCCACTTCATCAAGCAAGCCAACCTCTCCTCCCAGGAGATCGAACACCTCAAGCAACTCCTCGACCAGGAGGCGCAATGAACTCCCAAATCATCGGCGATTGCGCTTCGGCATCGCTCTGCTGGATCCTGCGCGCAAGCCTCCAGGCGGCCGTTCTCGTCGGCCTGGTCCTGCTCCTCCAAGGGGCGTTTGGCCGATATCTCTCCGCCCGCTGGCGCGCCAACCTCTGGCTCATCGTCCTCCTCCGCCTGCTCATCCCCGTTCTCCCCGCCAGTCCCATCAGCCTCTTCAACCTCCTCCACCTCAAGCCCGCCGAGCCTGCACACACCCAATCGCTTGCCCCGCAGAGCGCAATCAGCCCGCCGCCAACCGCTCGAATGCCGCAGTACCTGGCGCTCTCCCAGCCACCCGCCCCTGATCCAGCCGAACCCGCGCCGACGAACTCGGGTATCCACATTGCCTATAACGCTGTGCTCCCCCCACCTTCCCAGCTCATACCCCGCCCCGAAAGCACCCCCTCATCCCCATTTGCCCTCACCTGGCCCGCCGCCCTCCCGCCGCTCTACCTCGCAATCGTTGTGCTCCTGTCGCTCCGCGTGGTGCTTGCCACCATCCGTCTCTCAAGCACCGTCCGTCGCCTTGCGCCCATCACCGACCCCCCTCTGCTCCAACTCCTCCAGCGCTGCAAAGACCAGATGCACATCCGCCGCCGTGTCACACTCCTCGCCGGCGCCAACGTCTCCGTCCCCGCCCTGATGGGCGTCCTCCACCCCCGCCTGCTGATCCCGCCCGACCTGCTCACCACCCTCGATCCCCGCGAACTGCGCCTGGTCTTCCTCCACGAGCTGGCCCACATCCGCCGACACGACGTCGCCCTCAACTGGCTCGCCACCGCCCTCCAGATTCTCCACTTCTTCAACCCCATCCTCTACTTGGCGTTCTGGCGCATGCGCGGCGACCACGAACTCGCCTGCGACGAACTCGTGCTCCAGCAAGCCCAGCACGACGACCGCCACGCCTATGGCCAGACCATTCTCAAACTCCTGCAATCTCTCTCCCGGCGCAACGTTGTGCCGGGCATGGTTGGTATTCTTGAAGGCACACACCTGACGCGGAGGATCACCATGATCGCTCGTTTCAACAACACTCGCGGCCGCTGGTCGTCTCTGGCATTTCTCAGTCTCATGCTGCTTGCAGCGGTCGCTCTGACCGACGCCGTCCGCGGCCAGGCAAATCCCGCCGCCGACCCAACGCCCACTACCAAACCGGCCAAAGCCCCCCCCACCGTCCGTCCGGCCGCCATGGACCCCTCTTCCGGAGCGCCAACCCCCCGACGGCCAGACTACTCCGACCCGCGCGCCGGCACCGGCAACCCCTCCAGCAGATTGCCCGCCGGCCCCTATGGCATGACACCCGGCAGCCCCGCCATGCCCGGCGGCCCCTATGGCATGACGCCCGGCAGCCCCGCCATGCCCGGCGGCCCCCAAAACCCGCGCGCCGTCGCCCCCGTCCTCCCCACCGATGAACAATCCGAAAAGGCCAACGCCAAAACCCGCGAACTGCTCCGCAAAACCATCAACAACGTCGCCTTCACCAACGTCACTCTCCGTGACGCCCTCGAATTCATCCGCGATGCCACCGGCGCCAATTTCTTCGTAGACTGGCCGGTGCTCGAGAGCCAGGGCATCGCCGCAGATGCCGTCGTCAACGTGACCCTCAAAGATGTCCCCGCCTGGGACGCCCTGCAACTGGCCCTCCGCAGCGTCAATGCCCAGATCACCTGCAACATCGAAAACGGCATCGTCGTCATCTCCACCGATCAGCAATCCGGCGTCGCCGGCGTCATCAAAGCCTACGACGTCAGCGACCTCGTCCCAGTTCCCGATGCCGCCCCCGATTCCAACAACATGTACGGTGGCGGCAGGGGCCAGCCGCAGCCCATGACCAAGATAGATCAGCTCATCGACCTCATCACCATTAACGTTGACCCCAGCTGCTGGTTGGATAACGGCGGCAAGGACGTCATCAAGCCCTTCAACGCCAAGCTCATCGTCACCACCACCGAGGCCAACCACCGCAAGATCGAAAAAGTCCTCGCCGTCCTCCGCGACAAACCCGCATCATCCGGAGACGACAAGCGGCCGGGCGCCCCCAGAGCTTCTCACAACGACCCGTCGACGGCGCCTTGAGACCCGTTCGCCACCTCCCGATCGCGCACGTGCCGGTACATTCGCCCCGCGTCCACCGCCCACGCGCCCAGTAGCATGATCCCGATCATCAACACCCCGAAACGAACATAGTTCGTCACCGGGTTCCAGATGTCGTACCACCCCTCCGACTTCGACACCATCGGCGCCACCCCCTCCAACTGCAGCAGCACGAAAAACCACACCAGCGGCATGCACCCGATCGCCAACGCCCCGAACGCCCTCGTCCACGATTGCCCCCGACGCATCACCCGCGACAGCACCGCCAAAAATGCCGTCAGCACGCAAAAACACAGCGGCGTGAACACCACCGCCCCCGCCAGTGCCGCCGGCCAATGCTCCCCCATCTCGTGCCTCAGAACCTCCACCGCCCTGTGCCGCTCCGCCACGTGCGATACGAACGACCTCAGGCACGCGTGAGTCGTGCTCAAGATCCCCGCAAGGACCGAAATCCCCGCCACCACCCACACCCCATGCTTGCACGTCGCCATCTGCGCCAACTCCAGCCGCGAACGGTGTGACCACAACGCCCTGACCCACCGGGCCGGCCCCTGCCGACGGGCCGCGCTCCGCGAGTAGTCCAGAATCACGCTGCTCGGCCTCGGTGTCTTGCTCTCGCTGTGCATCGCTCAGCCCGCTGTTGTTCACCTATTCTCCCACGTTTTCGCCCCTCTTTCCACCAGTTTCCGCAAGAAAATGGCCCCCATACTTGCCGTCGCACTCCCCCCCCAAAACGCCCCACGCCCCTCGCCCTCCGCTTCCCACCTCGCCTGGCCCTACCTACACTTGGTCAACCAACATGAGCGGCCTCTCTTTTGACATCGATGCGGTCATCCAGGGCAAAGCTCGCCTGACCGACGAGCAGGCCATCGAACTCCATCGCGCCGCCCCCCTCCACGACCTCGGCGCCTGGGCACACGCCGTCGCCCAACGCCTCCACCCCGAGTCCCACCGCACCTACGTCATCGACCGCAACATCAACTACACCAACGTCTGCACCGCCCGCTGCACCTTCTGCGCCTTCCGCCGTAGCCACTCCGACCCCGACGCCTACACCCTCTCCAACGACCAGATCGGCCAGAAAATCCGCGAACTCCTCTCCATCAACGGCTCCCAGATCCTCATGCAAGGCGGCATGAACGACCGCCTCCCCATCTCCTACTACGAAGACCTCCTCCGCTACATCAAATCCACCTTCCCCACCGTCCACATCCACGCCTTCTCACCCCCGGAATTCGTCGAGTTCGAACGCTTCTTCAACCTCGACGTCCGCGACATCCTCCGCCGCTTCCACGCCGCCGGCCTCGACACCATCCCCGGCGGCGGCGCCGAAATCTTCGCCCCTCGCGTCCGCCGAATCATCAGCCACGGCAAATGCTCCGCCGACGACTGGCTCCGCGTCATGCGCGTCGCCCACGAACAAGGCATGTCCACCTCCGCCACCATGCTCATCGGGCACATCGAGTTCCTCTCCGAACGCATCCACCATCTTTCCCTCCTCCGCGACCTCCAGGACTACGCCCTCTCCCTCCGGGGTGGCCGCTTTAGCGACCACCTCCACGAAATCCAATCACGTCACCCCGCCATCTTCGCCAAATCCCCTCCTCCCACTGGCAACCGGCAACTGACAACTGGCTCCTACACCGCCTTCATCCACTGGCCCTTCCAACGCGAAAATACCCCCCTCGGCCGCGCCAGAGAATACAACCCCCTCTCCGACGGCCCCTTCGATGACTCCACCAACCAGGACATCCTCCACGGCCGCGTCCTCCGAACCGCAGGCGCCGCCGAGTACCTCCGCACCCTCGCCATCGCTCGCCTCTACCTCGACAACTTCCCCTCCATCCAGTCCTCCTGGGTCACCATGGGCCCCAAAATCGGCCAGCTCGCCCTCTTCTTCGGCGCCAACGACCTCGGCTCCGTCATGATGGAGGAAAACGTCGTCTCCGCCGCGGGAACCTCCTACAGCCTCAACGAACGCGAAATCTGCCGCCTCATCCGCGACGCCGGCTACGTCCCCGCTCAACGCGATCAACACTACAACGTCCTCCGCCGCCACGACGGCCCCTCTTCCCCCGACCTCCAGCCCCTTCCCGATCCCCCCATCCGAAATGTCAAAAAGCTGGCCACCCCTTCCGCCCCCTCCACCGACGCCCTCTTCCCCACACCCCTCACGCCCCGAACATCCGCCAGTAATACACAACGATGAGCGCCTGCACCACCATCGCAAACACCACAAGCATCGGCCAGCCCGCCCGCGACCCCTCCGACCTCCTCTTTGTGTTGTTTTGTGCCGACCCCTTTTCCTGCGCCAGTCACTTCATCAAGGCATTGAACCCGGCTTGCTCGAAATGATGATCGCCTGTCAGGGCATCGCTCAGCCCGTGGTCCTGCATGATGACAAACGAGATGCAGTCCGTCAGAGACCAAGCTTTATCGGGGCGCTGGTCATATAACGCGGCGCCCCGGTCAAACACGGTCTGGTCGAGCGGCACAATGGTTACCAGCGGGTTGGCGCGGAGGAATTGAAGCAGCGGCAGGAATTTCTCTCGGCGGCCGGGAACCGCCAGCGCATCGGCCACCTCCGTCAGAACCCATACGCTCGTGTACAGCCGATCCGCCAGTCCCGCGGCAATGCCCTGTGCCTTCGCGTGCGATTCATCGTTCTCGAACAGCAGCGCGATGAAAAAGAACGTGTCGGCGAAATAGGCGCTCATCTTCGCGGCGTCCCATGAAGGTAATGGTCATGGTTCCGGGCCAGGTCCGAGGGCCCTCCCTTGACGATCCCCGAAAACCCCAACAGCCCCTCGCGCAATTGGCTCACGTGCTCTGAACCCTCCCCCGCGGCCTCCGTCTCCGGCACGGGTTCCACCCGCACATCCATTCCCTCTCGCAGCCGTGCCCCCGGCTCCAGCACAACCACTCCGTTCTGAACGCGCCCTCGGTAAGTCATAAATCACCTCCCAGGATTATATCCGAAGCAAGCGACGGAAGCGATGTGACTGAAGTCAGGTAGGGTGGGCGTACTCGCCCACTCGACCCTCCCCCCGATCCACACCCCTCACGCCCCAAATGCATTCGCCCTGCCGTAACCCCGTACGCCCACAAGGCAGGCTATCCTTCTGAGGGAGAATGGTGTAGAATCGCCGCGCTAACGGGCCTTGTGTCCGGAAGAGTGAGAACGCGCCGATGAAACAAGATGAATCAAGTCAAGATTCTGCGGATCAGGCGCCCCAGCGCCCAGCTTTTGTCATCGTCTGGGATCCCGAGATCATTGACGCGCGCGACTACGCCAATCTGGTGGATGCCTTGGGTGATCTGGCGCGGGCACATGATGCGGCAGGTCTGGTTCGCCTTCGTTCTCCTGGTTTTGAGGTTCCGATTCCCATAGGTGTGCCAACGTGAGCATCGGAAACGACAAAGGTGAGCACGCCCGTGAACGCGCGCAGCGCGAAGATGAGAATCGTGCCGCCGTGCAGATCGACATGTATGGGCTAAAGGCAAAGGTGACACCATCTGAAACCGAAGACGCAGAGGTCCGCAACTGGGCCGAAGTCGCGTTTCAGATCGGACAGAAGTTGCGCAACATTGTCCGCGATGTTATCGGCACGATCGAAGACACGTTCAAGACTGCACGGCGGTTGATTCGAGGAATCGGGGATATTGGGCAACTACCCAAAGCGATTGCAGGTCGCGTCGCACGGGCGCACGCAAAGATCGATGCAAGAGAAGACCAGAAGCAAGCGGCAGCGCAGAACGGTCAGGCAGAGTTGCCTACCGATGAAGAACTGGAGCGCCGCCTACAGCAGGTGCTCGATGCGTTTCGGGCCAAGGGAGTGTGCCCTCGCGTGGAACGATCTGATACTGGGCCGGACCTTCTCTTCTTGGTTCCCGATGAATCGCTTCCGGCAGCAAGATCTCTAGCAAACGAGGAACTGCAAAGGCTCTTACCGGTAGTGCCCGCCGGGGACAATGCTGTCAAGTCCGACTTTCCCCCGCTCCAGCTCAACCCCGATTTTGTATTCGAGACCTTCGTCGCAGGCCCATGCAATCGGCTGCCGCACGCCGCGTGCATCGCGGTTGCGGAGAACCCTGGGAAGGCGTACAATCCGCTGTTCATTCACGCCGGGGTGGGTCTTGGGAAATCGCACCTGCTTCAGGCGATCTGCCACCAGTTGTTGGACCGGAATCCGAGCGCGCGGATCCTGTACCTTTCGTGCGACAGCTTCACCTACCAATTCATCAACGCGATCGAGACGGGGGAGATGAACCAGTTCCGGGACCGGTACCGGCACCTGGATGTGCTGGTGATCGACGACATCCATTTCCTGGCGGGGAAGGACCGGACGCAGGAGGAGTTTTTCCACACGTTCAACACGCTGTACCAGGGGCACCGGCAGATCATTCTGTCGGCCGACTGTCCGCCAAGCGAGATACCGGAGTTGGAAGAGCGGCTGGTGAGCCGGTTCAACTCGGGGCTGGTGGCGCAGATCGACAAGCCGTGCTATGAGACGCGGATGGCGATTCTGCAGAAGAAGGCGAAGATGCGGGGGATTGCGCTGCCGGACGATGTGCTGTGCTACGTGGCGGCGAAAGTGGAGAGCAACACGCGAGAGCTGGAGGGTGCGGTGACGAAGATTCAGGGGATGGCGATGCTGCAGGGGGGGCGTGTGGACCTGGAGCTGGCGAAGGCGGCGTTGGGCGAGAGTGCCACGCCGGAGCAGAGGCAGATCACGATCCAGCAGATTCTGGACGTGGTGACGAAGCACTACAATGTTCGGCTGAGCGATCTTCAGAGCAAGAAGCGTCACAAGAGCATCGCGTTTCCGCGCCAGGTGTGCATGTTTCTGGCGCGGCGGCACACGCGGCACTTGCTGGAGGAGATTGGGGGGTATTTCGCCGGGCGCGATCACACGACGGTCTTGCATGCGATCCGGACGGTGGAAGATTTGCTGCAGAATGAGCCGCAGTTTGCGGAGCAGTTAGCGCAGATCGAGTCTCGGCTCGTGGGGCTAGCACCAAGCAACGAACGATGAATGAGCAAGGGGGAATGGGAGGTTCTTGTGATTGCCCGGGTCGGAAACGCCTTGTAGCCCTGTGTGGTCCGCAAAGGAGCGACAAAAGGCAACCCTTCGCCCAATCCGCTTCGCCGCTCTTTTGCGGACCATTCCCCTCGACCCTCCCCCCGATCCATGACCCTCACGCCCCAAACATCCGCCAGTAATACACAACGATGAGCGCCTGCACCACCATCGCAAACCCCACAAGCATCGGCCAGCCCGCCCGCGACCCCTCCGCCCTCCTCACTGGCGTCCCGTGCCGATACTGCACCGCCGCGATGATCAGATTCGCCTCAAACCGGCTGATCCCAACCTTCTCCGCCTCACGCACCAGCGCCTGACGGTTCGAGTACCGCAGAATCGCCCCATCCAACTGCTGCACCACCCGCTCCGCAAATGCCTCGGCCACCGCTCGCCCAGCCTCCAGTGGCATCGTGCTCGGCAGAATCGACTCCCGGCCCACGCCTCCCGCCTCGCCACGCTCCTCCGACAGCTCCCGCAAAGACTGGTGCAGACGGATCGGGTCTCCCCCAAACCGCCAACGCAGCCGCCGCGCACGCCGACAGTACTCCGCCGACGCCTCGGCCTCTTCGCCCCCGCGAACTCTCTGCATCCCACGGATCATGCCAATCACACCTTACCCCCGCTTCGACGCCCGCGGAACCGGAATCCCGCCTTTCCCCAACCACCTCTTCCCTTCACGCCCGGATATACCGCCTGAACCGACTTTACGGGAGTCTTGACCATGCGCAATCCTATGCGCCGCCCCCTACCTTTCCTACCCGCGTAGCGGCGTAACCGCACCTCCTTCCCCCATCGCTCATCGTTCATCGTCTTCCCCCCCCGCTCCCCTACGTATCACACCTCACGCATCACGCATGACTCCGATATCTTTAGCGCTGCGCCCCCGCCAAAAATCCGGAAAAACTTCGCCCACCCCTTCGGGCAAACCCCAAAACCCCCAGGCCCGCGCTCCCTCCCCGGCCCGCCCCTCGCGCAACTGACCTGTATATAGGGAGGGACCGTTTCCCCTCCCAGAAGGAGACCGACCATGCGCGACATCATCGACCCCACGCACTCACCCACCACGCCCCTCTTCTCTTCGCTTCTCATCAGTGTCCATTCCTGGCTTCCTCTTCTCCTCCCCCTTCGTCGCTTCGCCGTTTCTCCGTTTCTCCGATTCGACCGCACGCGTTTCTCGGTCATTCCGGGGGTCAAAACAGGGTCATTTGGGGGTCGTTTGGGGGTCGATTTGGGGTCGTTTGGGGGTCGATTTGGGGTC
>Ga0315284_10007460_pt1 | contig 15632 bp, 16 predicted proteins | sample YL17G09_16_MG_FD_203696 | JGI IMG/M metagenome (GOLD analysis project Ga0315284, IMG submission 203696) | Sediment microbial communities from Yellowstone Lake, YNP, Wyoming, USA - YL17G09_16 | ecosystem: Environmental > Aquatic > Freshwater > Lake > Sediment | place: USA: Wyoming | collected... | reverse complement strand
TCGTATCCCAGGTAATAGCCCAGCGCCTCGCGGAGGGCGGGGGCGTATTCGCCGGGGGTGAGGCTGACGTGGTGGCGATAGCCGTGGCGGCCGATGTGCAGCAGCACGTCCTGCAGGTGGTCGATCTCCGCCACGCCGGCGCAGCCGAAGAACTCGGCGGGAATCGTATCCCTGGTAATTTTGCCTTCGCCCACGTAGCAGCGCACGCGGCCGCTGTCGGTGATGAGGCTGCTGAAGGTGAAGTCGCCGGGGGCGATGCGGCCCACGTTGCAGCCGTAGCTGCAGCCGGCGCCCAGCGAGGTGGCCAGGATCGGGTTCTCGATGATGTGCCCCTTCCCGCTCATCAGGCTGGCCGGCACCGGTCCGCAGTGGAAGAGGATGCACTTGTCGTCGTCATCTTGGAAGTTGTTGTTCCAGTCCAGGCAGGCGGCGGGCTTGCCGGAAGCGAGATTCAGCGCGCGCATCACCACCGCGTTGCAGACGTCCACTTCGCATGCCGCCGCGATGCCGCGATCATTCAGCTCGCCCAGCAGCACGCACATGCACACGCCCAGCTCCTTCTGCACCTCGGTCCAGCAGCGCAGCGCCACCGCGTCGAGCTGGTACTCGTCGATGATGTCGTCGAACACCACTGACAGCTTCACCAGCTTGTCGAAGGCTTCGGCCGGCACGCCGTCCCAGTTGGAGTAGGGTTTCAACACGGCGGCCTTCGCCTGGTAGGCATCGCCCTTCTCCTTCACGTCGCGCACGCGCGCCAGCACCTCGGAGAAGTCCAGCGACTCGGTGGTGACGCCATAGCGCTGCAGCGCCACTTCATCGAAGCGTACGGTTTTGAACGGGGTGGTGCGCGCGCCGAGGGCACCCACCGCCATACGCTTCATCCCCTTCACCACGCGGCAGACGCGGTCGAAGTTATCGAGATTGGCGGCGAACTGCTTGCTCCCCGGCGCGACCACGTGCGGTTTCGCCACCGAGAATTTGATGCCGCATTGGGTGAACACGTCCATGATGGAAAGCTTGCCGCAGAAGGAATCCCGGCGCTGTGACGGCCCCATTTTGTCCATCTCGTCCGGGTAGGCCTGGATGAAGATGGGCACGCCGGCGTCCCGCAGCGCGGCCACCGCGCCGTTCTCGTCGCCGAAGTTGGGCAGCGAGAGGAGAACGCCGTCGAACTTGCCGCGGTGCTGCCGCAGGAACTCGGCGTAAAGCTGCCCCTCGCGCGGCGTCTCCACCGCGCCGAAGCGAGTGGCGTCCTCGTCCATCATCAGGACGTCGTATCCCTGTGCGCGCAGCGCCTTTGGCAGCTCCGCGCGCGCCTCGGCCATCAGCGAGGCGGGGAAGAATCCCCGATTGCCCAGAAAGAGAGCGAAGGTCGATTTATCAGCCATAAGGAACCCCTTTCATAATATCAGGCAGTCTATCCGCATAATTCGTCTCTATTCAGGTAATCCCTCCCCTGGAATGCACGGGGTGGGGGAGTACGGTGAACGCACGCAAGTGGATTTTTTCACTGCTTGCGGAAGGTTATCCAATCTCTTCCTCGAGTAATCCAAGCAATTCCTCACGGTTCAAACCGTGGAAAGACGCTACTTCGGAGAGGATGGCAGCCAGTGTTCCCACGCGCAGAAAGCGGTGGCATGGAATGGTAATGTGATGTTCACTGGGGGTGCTGCAGGTTAAACGCAGGTGGCTCCCGGTCTGGCGGGTCACCGTATATCCGAGCATATTGAGTGCTGAGGCCAGTTGCTCACCGCTGATCTGGCGGGGGAGTCTCATGCGGCGATAACCTCCTCGCGGACGTAATGCAGGCGGATCAGCGCGGGCCGGTTGTCCTCTTCGTAATGGCAGGCTACCGCGTCCCGCACCTGGGTGCGCAGCTCTTCCAGGGTATCCGCTTCCGTGAAGATCGGTACACCCAGTGCATGGGCGATATAGCCGCCTTCCGGCGCATCCTCGACGATAAAGATCACCTCGTTTGCCATCGATCCCTCCACGATGAACTGCTTGAACGGTTGTATCCAGTATAAAAGATTCTCCATCATATTACCAGCGTGAGTATTCCCGCCAAAGCGAGCTTCAAATTCCCTGGCAGGATTCCACCGGGGTTGGCGGGAATTGTAAGACAGGAGGTTCGTCATGCCGCAGCCGAATATCCTGTTCTTCTTCACCGATCAGCAGCGCTGGGATACCTGCGGGTGCTACGGGCAGCCGCTGGAGATTACGCCCAATCTGGACCGCATGGCGGCGGAGGGGGTGCGGTTCGAGTATGCCTTCACCTGCCAGCCGGTGTGCGGGCCGGCGCGGGCGTGCCTGCAGACGGGGAAATACGCCACCGAGACGGGCTGCTTCCACAACGACATCGGGCTGCCCCGCGATGAGCGCACCATCGCCCACTGGCTGGCGGACGCGGGGTATGAGGTGGGGTATCTCGGCAAGTGGCACCTCGCCTCCACGGGAGAAGCGGAGAATTTCCGCGAGCGCGCCGTGCCGCCCGAGCGCCGGGGAGGGTATAAGGATTTCTGGCTGGCGTCCGACGTGCTGGAATTCACCTCGCACAGCTACCAAGGCCACCTCTACGACGCCGACATGCGCCAGGTGGATTTCACCGGCTATCGCGTGGACGCGATGACCGATTTCACGCTGGACTACCTGCGCACTCGCGACCGCCGGCGACCCTTCTTCCTGTTCCTCTCCTACCTGGAGCCGCATTTCCAGAACGATTCCGGCCACTTCGAGGGGCCCATCGGCTCGAAGGAGCGGTTCAGGGAGTTCCCGGTACCCGGCGACCTGGCCGGCACGGGCGGCAACTGGCGCGAGGAATACCCGGATTACCTGGGCTGCTGCGCCGGCCTGGATGCCGGCCTGGGGCGCATCCGCGCGGAGCTGGAGCGGCTGGGGCTGGCGGAGAACACGCTGATCCTCTTCACCAGCGACCACGCCTGTCACTTCTGCTCGCGCAACGGCGAATACAAGCGCTCCTGCCATGACAATTCCATCCGCGTCCCCATGGTGGCCTGCGGGCCGGGCTTCACCGGCGGACGGGTGATCGACGAGCTGGTCAGCCTGATCGACGTCCCGCCCACCCTCCTCGCCGCCGGCGGCGCACCCACTCCGCCGAGCATGCGCGGGCGCCCGCTGCAGGGATTGGTGGACGGCACGGCGTGCGACTGGCCTCGGGAGGTGTTCGTGCAGATCAGCGAGAGCCAGGTGGGCCGCGCCGTTCGCACGAAGCGCTGGAAATATTCCGTCCGCTCCCCCGGCGCCTCCGGCTGGCAGCAGCCGGCCGGCGACGTCTACGTAGAGGAGTATTTATACGACCTGCAGCGCGACCCCCACGAGCGGAACAACCTGGTCGCCGACCCGGCGCTGGCCGGCGTGCGGGCGGAGCTGGCGGCCACCCTCAAACGTTACATGACCGAGGTGGGCGAGCGCGCGCCGGAAATCCGGCCGGCGGGAGAATTCGTTTCCGTTGCCGGTTTTTAAATAGGACTTATGGGACTTATAGGACTTATTACTCACCTGGTAGATGGGGGTTGACATGTTGCGCGGAGAAATCCTTTCCATCGGCACCGAGCTGCTGCTGGGGCAGATCGTGGACACCAATGCGGCGTATCTCGCCGAGCGGCTGGCGGGACTGGGCATCGCCCTGTTTTTCAAGGATACGGTGGGCGACAACGCCGAGCGGCTGGACGGCGTGCTGCGGCTGGCCGCGAGCCGGGCCGAGGTGATCGTATGCACCGGCGGGCTGGGGCCGACGGCGGATGACATCACCTCCGCCGCCATCGCCCGCGCCTTCGACGCCCCGCTGGAGATGAACGAAGAAGGCAAGCGGCACATCGAGTCCTTCTTCACGCGCTTCAACCGCCCGCTGACCGACAAGCAGTACAAGCAGGCGCTGCTCCCGCGCGGCTCGACGCTCGTGCCCAACCCGGTGGGCACCGCGCCGGGATTTATCCTGAGCAAGGACGGCAAAACCGTCATCGCGCTGCCCGGCCCGCCGCACGAGATGCAGCCCATGTGGCGCGATACGGTGGAACCCTACCTGCGCCGGCTGTCCGGCGAGGTGATCTTCTCGCGCACGCTGCGCTTCTGCGGCATCGGCGAGGCGGCGCTGGAGACGGAGCTGCAGGACTTGATGGGGAACGCCAATCCCACGGTGGCGCCCTATGCGAAGCTGGCGGAGGTGCACATCCGCCTGACCGCGAAGGCGCCCGGCGAGGAGGAGGCGCAGCGGATGATCGCGCCGGTGGAGGAGGAGATTCGCCGCCGGACGGGCCGCTACCTGTACGGGACGGATGACGAGACGCTGGAGGTGGTGATCGGCAACCTGCTGCGCGAGCGCGGGCTGACGCTGGCGGTGGCGGAATCCTGCACCGGCGGTCTGCTGGGCGGGCGCATCACCAACGTGCCCGGCAGCTCGGATTACTTCCTCGGCGGGTTGATCAGCTACAGCAACGAGCTGAAAGAATCTATGCTGGACGTGCCGGCGAAGACGCTGCAAGAACACGGCGCGGTGAGCGAGGAGACGGCCCGCGCCATGGCGGAAGGCATCGTCCATGCCACCGGCGCGTCGCTGGGCATCGGCATCACCGGCGTGGCCGGTCCCGGCGGCGGCACGTCGGAGAAGCCGGTGGGCCTGGTCTACCTCGCCATCGCCGGCAAGAAGGGCGGCGCGAAGGTGATGCGCCAGACCCTGTGGGGCGACCGCGCCACCATCCGCAACCGCGCGGTGCAGCAGGCGCTGGTGCTGCTGCGCGACGTGCTCATCGGGGCGGAGGAATTGTGATGGAGATTCCCTCCCTGATCGGATTTCGCCCGGAGGAAGCGGAGGAAACCGCCGACGCGCTCGGTCTCACCCTCGTCTGGCTGGAAGCGCCGAAGCCGAACCTGCTCCCCCCGCAAAACGAGCCCCGCGTGGGCCGCCAGCGCCTGCTCGAGGATGGGACGCTGGAGCTGCTGAAAGTGTTTGTGCCGGTAATCGAATGAACGCGTTAACTTGTTTCGAATACCGTGCCTCAATGAAGCTCCCGGTAAATCCCGAAGGGATGCCGGTCAATAGCCGGGGGTGGAGCGCAGCGGAATCCCTGGGATCGATGACAGGTAAACCCCCAGTCCTGAAAGGACGCCAGTCAATAGCCAGGGGTGGAGCGCAGCGGAACACCTGGGACGGATGAGAGAAAAGCCGAACCCTGAAAGGGTGACAGTAGGTTACTGCCACCCTTTCAGGGTTCGGGCTTTTCTGTGCCACCGGTCCCAGGGGTTCCGCTGTGCTCCACCCCTGGCTATTGACTGCCATCCCTTCGGGATTAATGGAAAGTGAAATGAGGACTCGCACTCCGAAAATTACGTCACCCGCGTTTCCGACCGGAACTGCATCTCATACAGCCGCTGATACAGTCCTCCCCGTGCCAGCAGCTCCTCGTGGGTGCCGGTTTCGGTGATGCGGCCGCGGTTGAGGACCAGGATGCGGTCGGCGTGCATGATGGTGCTCAGGCGGTGGGCGATGACGAAGGTGGTGCGGTTTTGCATGAGGCGCTCCAGCGCCTGCTGCACCAGGTGCTCGCTCTCGGTGTCCAGCGCGCTGGTCGCCTCGTCCAGGATGAGGATGCGCGGGTTTTTCAGCAGTGCGCGGGCGATGGCCACCCGCTGGCGCTGCCCGCCGGACAGCCGCGTGCCGCGCTCGCCGACCAGCGTGTTGAAACCGTCGGGCAGGCGTTCGATGAACTCCAGCGCGTTGGCCGCCCCCGCCGCCGCGCGCACCTCCTCTTCGGAGGCGTCGAGCTTGCCGTAGCGGATATTCTCCTCGATGGAGCCGCTGAAGAGGATGGTCTCCTGCGGAACGATGCCGATCTGCTCGCGCAGCGAGGCCAGCGTCACCGCGCGCAGGTCCCGCCCGTCGATGAGGATACCGCCCGCGGTCACGTCGTAAAAGCGCGGCAGCAGGTTCACCAGCGTCGTCTTGCCGGCGCCGCTGGGGCCGACCAGCGCGATGATCTCGCCCGGCTCCACCTGCAGGTTGATGTCGCTCAGCACCTCCTCGCCGTCGCCGTAGCGGAAGGCGACATTTTCGAAGATGATGCGGCCTTCCACCGGCGGCAGCGATACCGCGTCCGGCGCGTCGCGGATCTCCGGCTCCTCATCCAGCAGCTCGAAGACGCGCACCCCGGCCCCACTGGCCTGCTGGCGCACCTGGTTGATGCGCGACAATCCCTTAAACTGGCTGCCCGCTCGCTGTGCCACCAGCAGGAAGAAGACGAAATTCTGCCCGTTCATATGACCCTGCAGCACGGCAATCCCGCCGACGATAATGCCGAGGATCATGCCGAGGTAGGCGATGAACTCGATGCCCGGCGTGATCGTCTCCGTCAGCAGCACCGAACGCATGGTCGAGCGATAATATTGTTGATTGAAACGCCCAACCTGTTCGGCTTCGAACCGCTCGCGCACGAAGGACTGGATGATGCGCACGTTACCCAGGCGCTCGACCAGCGCCGCGTTCAGGTCGGCCAGCCGCTCCTGGATGCGGATGGACAGCTTGCGGATCAGCCGGCCGCCCGCCCCCATCACCACCGCGATCACCGGCGCCAGGCAGAGCGCGACCAGCGTCAGCTTCCAGCTCCCGATGAACATCATGATCAACGCCATCGCGATCGTCAGCGGCGCGTGCAGCACCTCCGCCAGTTGCGGGCCGAGGGCGGTTTGCAGCACGACAACGTCGCCGGTGATGCGCGACAGGTGGGCACCGGTGGACTCGCGCTCAAAATGCGAGGGCGACAGGGTGAGCAGGTGGTTGAACAATCGCTGGCGCACCTCCCGCGCCACCAGATTGGCGAAGCGGTGCATCAGGAATCCCTGGCGGGCGGAGCAGGCGGCCTTGACGAGCACGACCAACGCGGTGATGCCGGCCAGCAGCAGCAGCATCTCCATTTTACCCGAGACTCCGGTGGCCCGCTCCAGGATGGCGGTGATATCGATGTTGAGTATTTTGAGCCGATCGGCGCCGATGCCCTGCAGCGCGAGATCCTGCCTGCTGATGACGGCGAACAACAGCGCGGTGAACAGCACGGTGATGACCGCCGTATCGAGGAAGGTGACGACCACCACCAGCACGAGGCCGGCCATGAGGGTGCCGTGGAAGGGTTTGCTGAGCTGTGCTATCCGCAAAAAGACCGACATGCGAGAGATCATACTCCCGCCTTATTGTAGCGGATAATGCAGGGACACGCCAATCCCGTGGTCCGACTCGTCCGACAAGACCGACCATGAACTGTCCGCGAGGTGACACTTCCCCCTTACAGCGGGTATAATGCCGCCGCAGGAGAAAGATACTGCCGGATGCAGATGGCGCTGGATGCGGGAACCGGCTATTTTGCAGGAGGGGATTTCATGGCCAATGGGCGGGAGCGAAAGCGGCGGCTGCGCGGCGGGCGGGTGATCGCGGCGCTCGCATTGCTGGGTCTCGCCTACCTGGTGTCGCTGGCGGTGCGCATCACGCTGGACGGGCTGCGCGACGAGCGGCGGGACGCGGACGTGATCCTGGTGCTCGGCAATGCCCAGGCGGACGGACGTCCCATGCCGATCTTCAAGGCGCGGCTGGACCATGCGCTCGAGCTGTACCGCGACGGGGTGGCGCCCTACCTGCTGTTTACCGGCGGCAAGCGCCGGGGCGACCGCTTCACCGAGGCGGAGACGGGGAAGAGGTATGCGCTGGCCCACGGTATGCCGGAAAGCGCCATCTTCCTGGAAAACCACGGCATGTCTACCTGGCAGGAGATGCAGGCCGCCGCGTCCATCCTGCGCCGGGAGCGGCTGCGCCGCATCATCCTGGTCAGCGACGGGTTTCACGCCTTCCGCCTGCACCGCATGGCTAAAGACCTGGGCATGGACGCCTACTTCAGCCCGGTCCCGCACAGCCGAGTCAACGGACTCCCCGCCCGCGCCTTCGCCACGCTCCGCGAGATGGCCGCGTATGCCGCATATCGCCTGCTCGGGATATGACGGAGCGTTTCGCCCGGCGTAATCCGCGCGCCCTCCGGGTAAAAATCCTGGGAGTTCCCTGGGAGCGCCGGCATCCTGCCGGCTCGATTATGAGACTGGTTTCGAAAAATAATGCCGGTCGAGCACCGGCAACCGAACTGATTCATGCTCTTGCTCATGCTCTACATCCGACCGATCGGTCGGATCGGTCGGATTCTGAGCAAGAGCAAGGAAAGACCGCTCCCTTTGCAGGGTAATGCCCTGTTAAACCGAATTATACCGGGAGAAGTGAACGCGCCCGAATCGCCATCATTTCGAGGAAACCATCATGTCCACGTTTCTTTCGCGCCTGGAAAAACCGCTGATGTCCGTCGCCGGCAAGCTCGGCAAACAGCCCCACCTGAACGCGATTCGCGACGGGGTGGTGGGGGCGTTGCCGCTGGTGCTGATCGGCAGTTTGTTCCTGCTCGTGTTGCAGCCGCCGCTTGGCTCGCAGGCAGCGCTGGACAAGTGGATGGCACATGAGTGGGTGATGCAACTGCTGGTCGGCGTGCAGATTCTGGTCAAGTGCATTGCGATTTACGTCGCGTTCGGGGTGGCGCACAGCCTGGCGCGGCGATACGAGCTGGATGCGCTGTCGGCAGGGCTGCTCGCGGTGGCGGCGCTGCTGTTAATGAACGGCGTGCAGATGGGGGCATTGGCCACTGCCGGCGGCGAGTTGAAGGGGGCGTTCCTGCCGTTGGATTTCACGCGCGGAGCCCTCCCCGGCAAGATCAACAACCTGGGGTCCGGCGGGTTGTTCATGGGGATTCTACTCGGCTTGTGCGTGCCGGAGGTGCAGCGGCTGGCGCGAAAATATAAATGGGAGATCCGCATGCCTGACGGTGTGCCGCCCGCGGTGGGACGGTCCTTCTCCGCGCTCATCCCCGGGTTGCTGGTGCTGGCGCCGCTGTGGGTCATCGTGCACCTGCTTGGCATCGATCTGTTCGCACTGGTGAATACGGTGCTGACGCAGCCGGTGCTGGCACTGAGCAAAAGCGGCTCCTCCGTATTCGTCGTCATGCTGGTGATCATCCTCATCGACTCGGTGTTGTGGCTGCTGGGGGTGCACGCGGTGGCGATTCTGGCGCCGATGGCGGCGATCTGGTTGCTGAATATCACCAATAACGGCGACACCGTCACCGCCGGGCATGTCGCCACCCAGTTGAATACCCGCGAGGCGCTGCAGTTCTTCATCTGGACGGGCGGGTCGGGCGCCACCCTTGTGCTGCCGTTCCTGCTGCTGCGCGCGAGATCGGCCGGCCTGCGCGCCATCGCGAAAGTGGGGGCCATTCCCGCGTTGTTCAACATCAATGAGCCGCTCATCTTCGGCGTGCCGGTGATGATGAATGCCACGTTAGTCATCCCGTTCATCCTGGCGCCTGTTATTGCGCTGACCACGACCGTGCTGGCCACCAGCCTGGGCTTGGCGCCCATCCCGCACCTGGTGGTGCCATGGACGCTGCCCGGCCCGGTCGGGGCGTTCCTGGCGACGGGCGGCGCCTGGCAGGCCGCCGTGCTCTCCGTGGTCAACATCGCCCTTGCCGCGCTCATCTACCTGCCCTTCGTGCGCGCCCTCGACCGGCGCATGGCACAGACGGAAGTGGCTTGAGCCCATTTCAGCGCCGGTGTGGTTTAACGGCATCCTGTTGACCTTCGTCGCGAAATTCGTTATACTGCACCTTGCCGCGTGGCCCTGTAGCTCAGCCTGGTAGAGCAGCGGACTGAAAATCCGCGTGTCGCTGGTTCAAATCCGGCCGGGGCCACCATCCCCTCGTTTCATTTTTGACACCAATCCAACTTTCTGCTACTTTTCACAGGTTTGCAGGAGTTTTCCAGCCCCTGCCCGAATTGCTGCTGATGAATATCTTCCTGGAGGAACAATGCAACGATGACTAAGGTATATTACGACAACGACGCCGACCTGAACCTGCTGGAAGGGACGAAGGTTGCCATTATCGGCTATGGCGCACAGGGGCGCTGCCAGTCGCTCAACCTGCGCGACAGCGGCGTGGAAGTGATCGTGTCCGAGCTGCCGGGCACCGTGAACTATCGGAAGGCGGTGGAAGACGGCTTCACCCCGGTGAGCGCGGTGGAGGCGGCCCGCGAGGGCATGCTCATCCAGATGCTGGTGCAGGATCACGTGCAGCCGAAGGTGTATGAGATGATCAAGGACCAGCTCACCGAGGGCAAGGCGCTGATCTTCTCGCATGGCTTCAACATCCATTACAGCCAGATCGTCCCGCCGCCGAACATCGACGTATTTATGGTCGCCCCGAAGAGCCCGGGCACGCTGGTGCGCAGCGAATACGAAGCGGGCCGCGGCGTGCCGTGCCTGATCGCGGTGTACCAGGACTACACGAAAAAGGCGAAAGACCTGGCGCTGGCCTATGCCAAAGGCATCGGCGGCACCCGCGCGGGCGTGATCGAGACCACCTTCGCCGAAGAGACGGAGACCGACCTGTTCGGCGAGCAGACCGTGCTGTGCGGCGGCGTGACCGCGCTGGTGCTGGCCGGGTTCGAGACGCTGGTGGAAGCCGGGTATCAGCCGGAGATGGCCTACTTCGAGTGCCTGCACGAGCTGAAGCTGATCGTGGACATCATCTATGCGAAGGGCATCGCGATGATGGATTACGTAGTCAGCGACACCGCCGAATACGGCGACTACATCACCGGCCCGAAGCTCATCACCGACGAAACCCGCGCGGAGATGAAGAAGATCCTGTCCGACATCCAGGACGGCTCCTTCGCCCGCCAGTGGATCCTGGAGAACCAGGCCGGCCGGCCGTATTTCCTGGCCATGCGCCGCCAGCGCGCCACCCACGTGATCGAAGAGGTGGGCGCCCAGCTGCGCGCCATGATGCCGTGGATGCACGATTAACGCGGCATCGGTTTCTCACACCTTCGCCGGTCGACCTGATGGTCGACCGGCGTTTTTTTGCCGCATCTTCCCCCATTTTTCACATCGTTGTGCTGCTGGACATCTATTAAGGTTTTTTTCAGCTATCCTTGTAGCAGAGCTTACCAGTTTGACATCGATCTCTCACGAAGGAGGATGTGATGGGTAAATTGTGGGTAGCCCTGGTCGTCGTTGCGTTGTTGGCGCCGGCGACGCAGGCCTGGGGCGTGTATACCCCGCTGACTTCGTCGCTGCAAATGGAGGTCAACGAGGTTGCCATGCTCACCGCGCAAGCCAATTACCTGCAGCAGCAGGGCGACCAGTTGGGGGCGGCCGTGGTGGCCAGCTACATTCCGGATCACCGGATGATGATCAGCCGGTTGTCCGCCGCCATGCAGCAGATGGGCGGCAATCCGAGCACGATCGTGGCGAAGGGCACGCCGTTCCTGGGGACGCGCGCGCAGATCATCGACAACGATCTGAAGGCGTATGCGAAGGCCATGGATCACTATCGCGACCTGAGCCGGCGGACGAGCAGCCCGGTCATCAAGCAATTGGCGGCGATGGGCCGCGACGGAGCGTGGCGGCATTACGACTCGCTGGTGGTTGCCAGCGGCGCCACGCTCGGCACGCCGGAGGCGATTTATGCAAGTCTGCTCGCTTCGCAGGCCCTCGAACAGGCCGCGATCAGCGATCTGCAGGCCCAGGCCGCGCGGTTGGCGTCGCTGGGCGATCAAACCACCGCCAACGTGCTGCTGGGCATGGCGCCGTCGCATCAGCAGCAGGCGGCCAATCTGCAGGTTACGACCACGAACTTCGGCACGCCGCAATTCGGTGTGGCGAATCGGGGCCGGATCACCACCATCCCGCCGGTGGCGGCGCTGGATTCGCGCGCGCAGATTCTCGCGCACTTCCAGGTGGTGAACACGCAGTTCATCAACACCTATGCCCTCGCCATCAACGGGCTGCCGCCCAGCCCATTGCAGCGGGTGATGGCGGATGGACAGACGATCGCGCTGATGTCGTTGACGGCGCTGCAGCGACTGCCGGTGGCCTGATCAATGCAAGGTGGGGAGGAAGCGATCGGCGCGGCATCGCCCGCGCCGGTCGCCTTTTTATCGCTCGCGCGCCGATACGGCGATGAAGCGCCGTTGCGGCAGCACGAGGGCGGTGAGCTTGCCGCGGTAGACCGCCCCCGTATCCAGGTTGATGCGGTTGGGCAGCACCTCCGGCCGGCCGTTGCCGGTGGGGGTATGCCCGTGGATCACCAGGCGGCCCCAGTCGTGATCCGAGCTCAAAAACGGCTCGCGTATCCACAATAACTGCGATTCCTGCAGCTCGTCCGGTCCTTTGCCGGGAAGCAGGCCGCCGTGGACGAAGATATACTCCTCCGTGCAGAAATACGGGCGGGTACGCAGGAAGAAATCCTGGTGGTTTTGCGGAAAATCATGACCATAGCTGTTGAGGGTCTGCTGCCCGCCGTTGTACTGCCAGGTAATCTGCATTTCCGGGTCGCCGGCCAGGGCGGACAGCGCCATCGCCTCGTGGTTCCCGCGCAGGAAGACGCACTCGCGCTCCCGTTCGAGGGCCAGCAGGCGACTCACCACCGCCTTCGATGAAGGGCCGCGGTCGATGTAATCCCCCAGGAAGACCAGCGTGCCCGCCTCCGGCAGCCGCGCCAGCAGTCGCTCCAGCGTCCCGGCCAATCCGTGAATATCCCCGATGGCGATGTAGGCGATCTCCATTTTTATACCTGCCGGACAGTGTAACAGTCCCGGCATTGTGCGGCAACAGCGATCCCCAGGATTTCCTTGCGACGGGCGCGGGACCACCTTGACAGTCCCTATAGCCCCTGTTATGCTACGGCGGTTTTATATACCGGTGGGCCGGGAAAGTACGCGCTGTGGCGCTGCGATACCGTCGAAACGAGTTCAATGGGGTCGCCCTGATCGTTGCCGGGTTCGTGCTGGTCGCCCTGGTGGCGGTCGGGTATGCGATCGGCGCCGCCCTCGACCGCCATTTCGGGACCGGCCCGCTGTGGGCCGTGGTGGGACTGTTCGTCGGGTTCATCATCGGCATCTGGGACCTGTATACTATCGCCGCGCGCGTGATGGCCGAGCAACCTCCGATTACGGCGGCGACCCCGCCGGAGGAATGGGACGAGACGGAAAAACCCGAAGAAGAGTGACCGGCAGGAACGCGCCCTTCGACCCGCGAAATAAGGGGAAATACGCTGGACCAGAGGATACGACGTGGCACAGCATCCTCGCTGGGATGTGACCGATCCCGGCTTTCTCGTCACGATTTTCCGCATCATGGGCATACTCGGCGCGATCACGCTGGCAGTCGGACTGCTGCTGGCGCGCGGGATCTTTTCCGGCCTGGTCTCCGGCGTGGTGCTGGTGATGCTGGTCTACCTGGCGACGCTGCAGGCCGGGTGGATTTTCCTGCGCACGCGCCAGTATCTGTGGGTGATGTGCTGGCTGTTGGGCGCGCAGGCGCTGTTATGGATCGGGATGGCCGTGCTGCTGGCGGTGGTGAAGGTCAATGCGGTCGGTTTTGCCATCGGCGTTTCGGTCTTACCTTGCGCGATCATTGTGTCGATACTTTATTGGTGGCTGGTACACAATAAGGGTGTCATACCATGAATGACTGGCTGTCACAGCAACATGCATCGCCAATACTGATCGCGCAGCACCACGCCGAAACGACGACTGCCGAGGCGGCCACCACCGCCGTCCCCGTGGAAGGCGGCGGCCATGAGGTGCTCTCGCCGGAATTCTGGCTCTTCCTGTCCCCCGCCGTGGCGTTCCTCATCATCGTCATGGTGGCGATCCTCGGGACGCGCCGGCTGCAGCTCATCCCGCGGGGGATGCAGAACTTCGTGGAATTCCTGGTCGAGTCGCTGAACAGCATCCCCGAGATGGTGATGGGCCCGCGCGGACGCCGATATTCGCCGTTCGTCTCGACCTTTTTCCTGTATATCCTGGTGGTGAATCTGACCGGATTGATCCCGCCGTTCAAATCCGGCACCGCCAGCCTGTCCATCACCGTGGGACTGGGCGTGACGGCCTTCTTCGCCGTGCAATATTACGGCTTTCGCGCGCAGGGTATCCGCTACCTGGGGCACTTCATCGGTCCGATCCCGCTGCTGGCATGGCTGATCCTGCCGCTGGAATTGATCGCCGAGTTCATCCGCCCGGTATCGCTGTCCTTCCGTCTGTATGGCAACATCTTCGGCGAAGAGCAGGTGATCGACGCGCTGGCCACCAAATTCGGCCCGCTCATCGCGGTGCTGCTGATGCCGCTGCAGGTGCTGACCAGCGTGCTGCAGGCCCTGGTCTTCACGCTGCTGGTGACGGTATATATTTCGCTGGCCACCGAAAAACATGGAGCACACGAGGAGCACGAAGAGGCTCCGGCACATTGATCAGTAATAAGTGATAAGTAATAAGTAATAAGTAATAAGTAGTGAGTTGTGAGTAGCGAATTCACTGCTGCAATTCACTTATCACTAATTACTTCATCACTAATCACTTCCGCTTTGTGCGGACTATTTTCGACACGAATTTCGTGTAGGGAGGAATCAGACATGGCATATTTTACTGCCCTTGCCATCGCCATTGGTTTCGGCACCGCCCTCGCCGCGTTTGGCTGCGGCCTGGCGCAGGGCAACGCCGTGAGCAAGGCTCTCGAGGGCGTGGCGCGCCAGCCCGAAGCGCATGGCCGCATTCTGGTGTTGATGATTCTCGGCCTGGCGCTCATCGAATCGCTGACGATTTACGCGCTGCTGTTGGGCTTCCAGTTGCTGGCCAAGCTGCCGAGCAACGACGTCATCCTCAAAGTGCTGGGGAAATAAGCGCACGCAGTGATAGGCGGTGGAACCGATGAGTGGTGTCGCAACCTTTTTAGCAAGCCTGGGGATCGATTGGCGGGTCGCGCTGGCGCAGGCCATCGGGTTTCTCATCCTGTTTGCCATCGTGCGGCGATATCTCTTCGCCCCGGTGGGCCAGATCATGCGGCAGCGTGAAGAACAGATCGTGAACCAGTTGACGAACGCGGAAGCCCAGCAATTGCGGGCGGAGTCGCTGCGTCAGGAGTATGAAGAGCACCTGGCGAAAATCGCGGATGAAGCGCGCGAAAAATTCGACCAGGCGGTGAGGGAAGCGGAAGCCGCGCGCCAACGGACACTGCAGCAGACCCAGGAGGAGATGCGCGCGCTATACCAGCGCCACCAGACGCAATTGGAGCTGGACCGCGAGCAACTGCGCCGCGACCTGCGGGGCGAGCTGTCCGACATCGCCGTGATGGCGGCGGCCCGCGCGTTGCGCGGGCAGTTGACCCCCGCCATCCAGTCGGCGGTGATTGACCAGGTGATTCAGGAACTCGGGACACAGCAGCAGGCGTAAGAGACGGGGCACGAGGACACGGCATGTTGCCACGACGCATTGCGGGGCGGTATGCGGAAGCATTATTCGACCTCGCAGAGGGACAAGGGAAAACCGAGGAATGGGAACGGCAGCTCGTCGCGCTGGCGGCGGTGTTTGCCGCCACGCCGGAGCTGCACACCGTGCTGACCCACCCGGAGATCACTCTGCAGCGCAAAGGGCACATCCTGCGGGAGGCCTTCGCGGGCAAGGTGGCGCCGGAGATTCTCGGCATGGTGTCGCTGCTCATTCAGCGCGACCATGACCCGGACATCGCGACGATACACGAC
>Ga0315284_10007459_pt1 | contig 15633 bp, 6 predicted proteins | sample YL17G09_16_MG_FD_203696 | JGI IMG/M metagenome (GOLD analysis project Ga0315284, IMG submission 203696) | Sediment microbial communities from Yellowstone Lake, YNP, Wyoming, USA - YL17G09_16 | ecosystem: Environmental > Aquatic > Freshwater > Lake > Sediment | place: USA: Wyoming | collected... | reverse complement strand
TGATGGCAGCGGCCGCCACGTAGGCCCGGATGCCTCCGGCCAGCAGCGCGCCCTCGCCGCTGAGGCTGGCCCTACCAGCGGGCAACCCCTCAGAGCTCGCCGTAATGCTGCCGGCACCCTCGAGCGTGGCTGCAGCTGCGTACGCCACCTGGCCAGAGACGTCCAAGGCGCCTTCAGAGGATAGCGCAGCTGCCGCCTCCCCCATTTTCCAAAGGGCGGCCTCAGCCACCAGCTCGCCAGCGCCAGACAAGACAGACGAGCCACAATGGCCCCTGATAGCGGCAACGCCTAGAACCCCCTCGCCAAGAATGCCAGCTGCCGCTATGTGAACTTGAGTGCCCGCAGCCGTTATGCTGCCGTTGCCAGCCAGGACCGCCGCGCACTGGCTGCCAACAGATGCTAGCGCCGTCAGCTCACCGGACGCGGCCATCTCTACAGACGACGCCCTGAGAACCTTGGCATCCGCCGATAGCGTGCCGACGCCATCGAGAACGGAAGCCGCCAAGACGGCGACGAGCTGGCCGGAAGCGGTTACACTGCCCTCACCGGATATGCCTGCGCCTGTGCTGCGCTCGGCTGCAGCGCTTGCCAGAAGCGCGCCCGACCCGTCTAGGGGGCAAGCAGCGCCTCGGGTGATAAGTCCATTCGCAACCAGCGTGCCTGCGCCGCCGGCTTCAGCCCCTGCCGGTATCGTGACGTGCACCGCTACCAAGAGGCCACCAACGCCGTCTAGCGCGGCCCTCCCAGCAGGAAGCCCGAAGGCGCTGGCTGTTAACGTCCCATTGCCGGCTAGGACAGTGAGACCCCTAAGCGTCTGGAGGCCGACGGCTTCGCAGGCGCCAGAGCCGCTCAGCGTCGCGGCGGCAGGCAGCATTAACTGCCCGACGGCCACTAGGCCGCCAGCGCCCTGGAGTACAGCCCCCGTTGCCCTCAGGACCTGCCCAGCACAACTGACGTCGCCTACGGCACTGAGATCTGCCCTGCCTAGACGTTCAATCCCGAACTCGGCCCGAATATCCAAGACGCCAGTCCCAGACAGAGCCGATTTGGAAACCCAGCCTGCCTGGGCTACTGCGAGTAGCGCGCCAGCCCCCCCTACGCTACAGGCCGCCGGCCTTCCTGCGCCCCCGACTCCTATAAGCGTTCCATTTGCCCCGAGCGCGGCGCTGCCTCTGACCGCCCGACTTCCCACCGCCTGTACGGTGCCTTCTGCAGCAAGGGTAGCTGCGCAGCTTCGCGTAACAAGTCCTGAAGCTGCCAGGGCCCCGGTTCCTGATGGGGCACTGCCGCTAGATAGGGTTGCGATGCCGGCAGCAGTTAGGGTCCCCTCTCCTGCTACTAGCGAGCTAAGAACGTGGACCTGTGTGCCACTTGCCGCGATGGCACCTGCGCCGCTGAGGTCGGCCCTGCCGAGCCGTTCGGCACCTGATTCGGAGCGAGCCTCAAGCGACCCGGCTCCCGCGACAACCGCTGCGCCGTGGCACGTCTGAACAGCCGCAGCCGATAGCGAGCCCTCCCCTGAGAGAGCTATCAGGCCAACCGCATCTACCTGCGGGATCGCGGCCAGTGATCCGGCCCCGCCCAGATCTGCTGCGGCCACGGCGTACATGGCCTCCAACTGCACATAGACATCCAGCTCATACAGTCGCTGGGTAGCCGCATTGCTGAGCGAGACCAGCTTGATGTAGCGCCCTACCTTCTGGAATTCCAACGGGAAGCTGCCGGCCTCCTGCCAGCCGGCGGCATCAAGGGAGCCTGTCCAGACCGGCTCGCCCCAGTCTTCCCCATCGGCGGAAACATAGATCTCGATCAGCCCAAGGCCCACCATCTCGCTGGCCACCGTCAGGGCGCCCTCACCGTCCAGGAGTGCCGAGCCGGGTCGCGTGGCAGTGCTGGTTACAGTGACAGCGCCAGAGCCACTCAGGGCGACTTCGCCGGCAGGGTGCAGTACGGAGCTTTCGACGACGGTCCCGCCCACACCAGACAGGCCAGCAGCAGCTGGCAGGAGGACCGCGCCGGCAACTGTAATGGCAGCAGTAGCGCTGAAGACACTGGCGGCCCTTCTCAGCCGAGATCCCACCGCCGTTACATCGCCAGCACCAGCAAGGGCAACCACAGCCTTTACCAGCCGCGCCGCGGCTGCAGTTACGCCACCAACGCCAGCGACGGCCGCCGCACCCGTTACCAGGCGCTTCCCTACTGCCGCCACCACGCCCACGCCAGACAGCACAGCCGCGCCAGGCCGGATGCCCTGAGCGTAACCAGAGCACGTCAGCGCGCCTGACCCAGAGACCGCGGCAGCGCCCTGGCGAGCCCTCGTCGCAACCGCCGTCGCTGTACCCGAGCCACTTAGCGCGGCAGCTCCGGAGTGCGTCTGGATGAACGTGATCGTGTTCGAGAACTCAACCCAGGGGTTGTAGTCGAGCGTGTCAGTCTCGTTCTCAGCCAAATCACTGGCCGAAGACGAGCCGAAGCGTTGCGTCCCGGTGACGCTGACGCCGGCAGAGGAGCTAACCTGGCCGCCGATCTCAACAACGAGGCGATCGCCCACTACAGTCGTATAGCCGGCTGTTATCAGGTCGCCGTCGGCTAGCCTCCTATTTGCTGGTGTGGTTGTAGGCCACTCGGTCGTCGCTGGCCCGTAGTGGAGTAGGGCCAGGAGCGTGGCCCGAAGCGTAAGGCCGTCTTGGCTGTAGATCTTCACACAGATCGGCTGGCGGTTGATGTTGTCGTTGGTGGCGCTCTCCATGCAGCGCACGACGCCCTTGACAGTCGTGACGCCCAAAGTGAAAACAATGCCAGCCCGCATCGGGGTAGAGACATACTGGCGGTTTAGGCAGGTGGCATTCAAGGCAGCAGCCTGGTTGGCCCAGCATGTCTTTGCGGCCACCGTCGAGCCGTCCTTCGTCGGAGACATCTCCCGCCGATCGGCTTCTGCTATCCGGCCCCAAGGAATCGGCAGCGCCCAATCGGGCGTTACGGGCGTGGTGGCCGTTGCTGAGAGATAGAAGCGCGTAGGCATTAGCTCATCTGCCCCACCGCTCGGCCGGCACAGCGGACTGGTAGATGCGGATCTTCGATATCCTCCGCTGCACCGTCAAGTCGTAGATGATCCAGTGGTACTCCGTTACGCTGTGCCTCCAGTAATGATCGAGGTCGTCGTCGATGGACTTCGCCGCTTCGGCACCAACGTCCTCACCGCAAGAGATCTGGACACTGCCGGGCGTCAGGTATCTCAGCTGGGCTGAATCGGCCGCTAGCAGGCTCGACCCCGACAGGTTAGCCCGCGCCAAGCGCTCAGGGCCGAGCTCGGCCTGGATGTACAGAGAGCTGTAGGCACCAAGTGCCGCCGTGCCGCCCCTGATTACGTGGCCGCTTCCTGCAGACAGCGCCCCAGAGGCGCTGAGCGCGGCCGTGCTGAACTTCGTGATGTGGCCGCCGGCCCCCACCGCCCCTTGACCATCCAGGCTCGCAGCGCCGGCCACATGGCGCTCTGCCAGGGCTGCAACGGCGCCTGCTCCAGCAAGGACGGCCACTCCTGCCCAGACCACCTGGCCCGACGCCGTCAGCGCACCCTCGCCAGCAATAGACGCCATGGCGAACCGCGTCACCAGGCCCGCTGCAGAAACGGCGCCAGAGCCGCCCAGTGGGGCCCCAGCTGGCCTGGTGACGTGCCCTGCAGGCACAAGACTGCCCAAGCCTTCCAGGGCTGCCCCCGTGGCCCTGGTGACGCGGGCAGCGATAATGGCAGCGCCCTCAGCCCCGAGAACGGCAGACGTCGCCCTAGTGACATGGCCTGCAGCCGTGAGCGCTCCTTCGCCGACAACAGCCTTGCTAACGATGTGGATCTGCGTCGCGGTTCCGGTCACCGTGCCCTCGCCAGCAAGGGCTGCCCTGCCGATCCGCTCCGAGCCGACCTCGGAACGAGCCCCCAGAGCGCCTTGCCCAGCGACCACCGCAACGGCGACCCAGGCCATCTGGCCGGCAGACGCAGCCAGTGAGCCGTAGCCCTCTAGGATGGCCGCCGCCGGCCTCGTTCGCACCCCAGATGCGGCCGCAGAGCCTGAGCCAGTCAGGGGCGCCTGGCCAACTGCTGCGAGGCGGCCGGACGCCATGACCGCGCCTGCGCACCCGATAGATGCGCCGCAGGCCCAGATGGCGTTACCGACCGTAGACGTTGCCCCAGACCCGCCCAAAGCGGCGCCGCTTGGTCTGGTGACACGGCCGACGACCAGGACGGCGCCCGAGCCTTCTATGCTTGCCCCTGTGGACCTAGCCGCCTGAGCGGCCACAGTGGCCGTGCCATCCGCAGACAGAGCGCTAGCGGTTGCTCTCGTCACATGCCCTGCAGCGGTGAGCCCGCTGACACCTTCTAGTCCAACGGATGCGTTCCGGGTCGCCAGGCCGGCTGCGGAGATCGCTCCTGAGCCAGCTAGAGCGGCCTCAGCCAACTTCACCGCAATGATGCCCGCCGCGGTTAGACTTCCTTCGGCAGCAAGGGCTGCTCCAGCTGATCTCGTGACATACCCGACGGGTACAAGGCTGCCCGAGCCCCCTACAGTGCTAGCAACCGACCTCGTGCGTGCCCCAGAGGCGGACACCGACCCCACACCCGCAGGGGCGGCCTGGCCAACTACAGGCTCCGTCCACTCCAAGTGCAGTTTGGCTCCCAAGGTGTGGTTGTCAATGTAATCCTGAGCAAAAAAGTCAACCTCTTTGGAGATGCCCGTATTGGCCTCGAGGATCAGGACGATAGCCGCATTCGCAGCTGTTGCGAGATCGTACTTATTGACCAGCTCCTGAATAAGAGCAGTTAGCGGGGGCGATTGTACCCACGTCCATGTTGGGCCCAGACCATCGGCAACCCAAGCGACCTTTGTCCCCTCGCTTGTTCGCGCCCTGCTACTTATGCTGTAATCACCGGCCGTAAAAGTGGCGGGGTCCGCAACGTCTTCAGCATAGATTTCAAGGTCTGCATCATCAAAGAGCCCATTGGAGATACACAACTCCAAATAAGCGGCCTGAACCAACGAGTCCTTCACCGGGAAGGGACCGTTATTGAAACGCAGGCCACACCAAGGCTGCGCTGTCACACCGTCAGAGCCAAGATAGATCGAGTACGTGCTGAGCTCTACTACACCATTACTGTCTTCGTAGGCGTCATCGGAGCTGACTTCTACTTGGTCGTCACAAGCTTTCTCGTAGGCCCGGCCCGCTGCGGCTATCGTGCCTACGCCGCTAAGGGCTGCCCGGCCGATACGCTCGGAGCCGACCTCGGATCGGACCTCCAGGGCACCTTCCCCGGCGACCGCCGCCGCACCTACCCACACCATCTGACCGGCAGACGCAGCCAGTGAGCCGTAGCCCTCTATGCTGACCGCCGCCGGCCTCGTGCGTACACCCGAAGCAGCCGCAGCCCCCGTTCCTTCGAGAGCTGCCTGACCGACTGCCCCGAGCTGGCCGACCGCATCCAGCGTCGCCGCTCCAGCGAAAGCGGCGGCCCCCGATCTCGTGACAAAGCCAGCGGCAGCCACCGTGCCTTCTGCACTGATGACCGCCGCTACGTTTCGAGTAATAAGTCCAACAACAGTGACCGACCCCGCGCCCGCAGGGGCGGCCTGCGCCTGCATCGTTCTGACGCCGGTCGCGTTTGCAGCACCTGCGCCTGAAAGCACAGAACTGGCAGGGCGGGTCACTCCTGACGCGGCGGTCGCTGCGCCGGAGGCTGAGAGCGCGGCCGCAGCGGGGCGTTGGACGCTCGACGAGGCAGAGGCGGTGCCTGAGCCAGCTAGGATAGCGGCTGCTGCGAGAGCAAGACCCGCGACCGCGGTGGCCACGCCAGCGCCGACCAGGGCCGCAATCCCCCGCAACGTCTGCGCCCCAACCGCCGCCACCGCGCCTTCGCCAGCAAGCGTCGCCTGACCGGAATGTATCCTCACAGTGGAAGCAGCAGATGTTAGGGTGCCAGAGCCTGACAGAGACGCCTCGGCCTTTACTAGACGCTCCCCTACCACCACTACAGCACCACTGCCAGCAAGGACGGACGCAGCCTTTACCCTGCGCGCCCCAACCGCCGTCACCGTACCAGAACCCGCGAGGGCTGCCGTCGCGGGTATGACCAGGCCCACCTGTTCGTACTTCAGGTGCAACTTCGCGCCGTATGAGTGGTCGTCGTAGTCCTGGCTTCGAGACCAAAACTCTGCGTAGGTGTCCCGGGGCTTGAAGATCAGCACGATGGCTGTAATGTGGTAGTCCGTGACTAATTCCTGAAGGAGGTTGACAAGCGACGCGCTCTGAAACCAGCCAGGGCTACCCAAGTTGGATTGAACCCAAGGCACCTTCGTGGCCTCCGATGTCAAGGGGCGATCACTTATGTCATGCCAGGTGATAGCTATCGTGGGAGGACTTGCCCTGTCATCAGCGTAGATGTCGGCGTTCATGCTGTCGTAATCTGCCTGGTACCCGTAGATCGTGAGGTAGGCTTCGAGCACCGTCGCGCCCCGTGCAGGGAGAAGAGCATTATGAAAGCGGTGCGCTGTCCAGTGGCGAGACTGCGCCGCACTGGCAACTACCTTATTGAAGTCTTCCGCAATCCAGCAGTCACCGTCAGACTCAAGTTGGTACGCGTCATCCGAGGAAGTGTCTACCTGTAACTCAAGGCTGACGATCCGCGTCAAGAGTAGCGATTCTGAGAGGACAATACTCTCGTCGACCGCCTTGGCAGGCGCTACCTCCCACTGGACGTAGAGCTGGGCAGCGTACTGCCCGGCTCCCTGCTCAATGGCGTAGAGGTACGTGGCCGGCGAACCGCTGACGGTGAGTTTGCCAGCCACTATGACCATGATGGCCGTCGGGGCCAGCTGATAGTCCATGAGCTCCTGTATGGCTGCCTTGAAGTTGGGCGAGTCTACCCAGCCATCTGGGATGCTGAGGTTCTCCCAGGCGGTCTTGGCCGTGGTGCGCGGCCTGTTGTAGATGTTATGAGTCTCTTCTGCGATCACCGCCGGGGCCGTCGCCTTCTCAGCGTAGATGTCCGCCCACATCCCGTCCGAGGTGTAGACGTAAGGCTTGATGTAGGCCTGCGTCAGGGTTTGCAGGTAAGATGGGAAGGCCACGACAGGAAACCGAAACGCCGACCAGTAGTGATAGGGCGTTGACGTGGCCCCCATCACCATCACGAGGGCCTGATCATTCGAGACCGTCCCGTCGGATAGGGTCTCGTCTCCATCGTTCGCACCGCCAGAGAGCGTGAGCAAAACGCCTTGCTCAATGCTTTCCACGCCCACAGAACAGGTGTCAGAGAGTACCTTCTCTTTCTCGCAGAGTAGGGTTTCAGTGAGAGCGGCGGCGTCAGTCGCATCCCGTGAGTGAACGCCCTCTACCCATGTCAAGGCCAGCTTCGGACCGAGAGAATGGTCGCCGCTGTCCCAAGTGGATACCTCCGAGGTGGACGCCGACATCCCAAATAGCAGCAGGACAATCGCATCCAGTGACACCCCGTCGTAGGAGTCCACAAGTTCTTGGACGATTGAGACTAACGATGGTAGAGCGTTCCACCCCTCAACCAACGCCCCCGCCCAATCGACCTTGGCCGTCGTCTTCGTGCGGTTGCTGATGTTGTTGGCCCCGGTCGTAAAGGTCGGCGGATTCGCTACATCGTCTGCATAGATGTCAACGTCCCCCACGCCCCAGGCGGTCGCTGCATACAGGGAGAGTACGGCGGTCATCACCGTGTCTCCCTTCTCCGGTAGGCTCCCCGTGAAACGGGCCCCGAAGTGGTTAGCGGCGTAGATATCAGCGTAGGTGTGATCCAGGTGCATCACACCGGAGATTTCGCATGCGTCGTCAGCCGTCGCCCCCACCTGGAGAGCGCTGGAGCAGGTCTTCCACTGAATGTACAGCTTCGCGCCGTAGACGTTCCCCGCGTACTCCTGCGCCCTGATCTGGAATGACTTGTTCGGCGTCGACCGGGGCTTGCAGATTAGCATGATCGCCGTGGGGGTGTAGTCGTTGACGAGTTCTTGGATCACGGTGACCAGGGAAGGCGAGTTTACCCAGCCAGTAAGTACACCGGTCGTCACCCACGGGACGGAGGCTGTCGTCCGAGTCCGACCGGAAAGGTTGAAGGCGTCCGTTGTCAGGGTCGCAGGGCTGGCCGCGTCCTCGGCGTAGATGTCCATCGTCGGGTCATCAAAAGAGGTGCTGACGCAGTAGAACGAGATGTACGCTGCGAGGATCGTGTCGTATCTGGCAGGGAACGGCCCGTTGTTGAAGCGAAAGGCCCCCCAGACCCGGAAGATCGGAGTAGAGTTCGACTTTAGGGTGGGCGTCGTCGCGCCGAGGTCCATGGTGCCGATGTCTGGATCGTACTCGGTGCCGTCATCCGAGCCCGTGTCTACCTGGTCGGTGGACTCCGGATCATCATCGTCCAAACCCGACGGTCCTAGCTCAAACTCCTGGGCGTAGATACGCTCGCCGTCGGGCATAAGGCCGAGGAACTGACGCTCCCCCATCTACTCTCTCCAGACTTAGGTCAGTGTCAGCGTGACCTGCAGCCGCCAGATCTCCGTGTTCGTCTTTGTCCCCAAGCTAGGCGAGGGCACCTTGCGGAAGAGGTTCATATTGCGGGTGTTGCCGTTGTCCACCGTGACCTCTTTCCACTCGAAGTTAGCGTCGTCGACATCAAACTCGGCCTTAAACACGATCTGCTGGGAGGTGCCGTAGGTCGGGAAGGTCGCCATCATCGCATCGTAGGCAGCGGTCCCTATGAGGCCAGTCTGCGTCGCTACCGCAGCGGTGTTGTCGTTGCCGACGCCTATGCGGGCGTTGGCTGCGTTGTAGGCAGCCACGGGAGAGGTTGCCCCTACGGCCAGCGACCACAGTTCGTTCAGGCCCTCATTCAGGGCAACGTTGCCCTCGAACTCGCGGACCTCGTATGGCTCGCCCTCGACCTTGCCGCGCCACTTCTCAAGGCGGAACTGCGTCTCTATCCTGTGGCCGATGGCAACAGCCGTTATCTTCTCTAGGCTCAACTCCTCGCGTATCTGAGCCTTCTCTTCCATCATCTAATCCCTCCTCTACGCTGGCTTCACCCATACCGTCGGGCCTCCTTCGAACCCGGCGCCCTTCATAGCCTCCATGTACAGCTCGGCGCTGTCGTAGTGCATCGGCTGCCCTGGGTGATCGCCGAACCGGTTCACCGCTCGCATCTGCCCACCCGGCCGCAGCGCGTCGAACATCTGCTTGGCGTACAAAGGCAGCGTGTCAGGATGCAGGTGCTCCAGCGTGTCATTGGACACGATCACGTCTAGATCTCGCAGCTCTTCCAGCGACGTATGGACGCTTATGTTCGGGGCCCACTCCTTGTGGCAGTTGAAACGCCACTCAGCAAACGCACGCTGCGGGCTGGGCAGGTCAACGTAGGAGACCTCGACCCCACGTCGCGCCAGGGCCAGCGCCAGGCTGCCTATCCCACCGCCGAAGTCGGCCACCTTGCCTCGGACGCGCAGCAGCACCGTGATCTCGTGCCAGAACTGGGGCGAGACGTTCCACACCACCAGATCCTTAAGATAGCCCTCCGTCTCGCGGTAGAACTGGTCCACCTCTTCCGGCGTCTTGGGGTCGCGCTTGCGCCACTCCTCAGCCAGCGCCTCCTGAGGGTTCTCGCCGTTCTCCAGTATCACGACGGCCTCTGGCAGCGTCTTGCCCCAGTACCCGGCCAGGTCGCGCAGGACGAGCGAGCGCTCATCGTCGTTGTCGAGCCGCTGCGCCACATCGGGCAGGCGGTACTGGTAGCTGCCCATGTGCCCAATGTCCAGGCTCATGTCCATCCAGCATTCGAGGCCGGCCTGGAAGACGCGCTCGCAGTTGTGGCTAGCCAGCCCATTGGCTAAGAACGTGCCCGTCGATGTCGTCAGGCAGACCACTTCGCCCTTCCTGCCTGTTTGCTCAACCGACAGGACGGTTACCGGGCGGTGCAGTGCTTCCTTGTGCCCGTTCTGGCCATTTAGCGACTTCTTGCGCGGAATGGCTGGCAGCGTCTCCATCATGAAGCGGTGAACGTTGTCCATGCCGGTTAGCCTCACCCGCCGCTCGTCGCGAGTAGGCACGAACCCCAACAGGGCCATCGCGTCTTCAATCCTGGCTAGTATCTGCGGGCCGTGGTTGTGGATGCTAACAGTCGCACCGTCGTAATTGCCCTCCGCGTCATAGATGCCGCCGAGATAGCCGCGGGCGAAGTCCGCCGACGGTATCGCCGTTAACCCAATGAGCGCTGCCAGCTTGTCGTGGCCCGCCTTACCAACGTTCGCCGCATAGAAGGGGCGATGCCGCCCTGCAGGAACGCACCCACCGCCTTCGGCGGAATAGGGCCCACGAGCCGTGGCCGGGATTCCCAATTTGTGAGTTGCAACCAGCGCCTTGTGAATCGCCTCGATATCGCACATCCGAAGCTGCCCATTCCGCTCACGTAGGCTTCCATCGCCTTGCCAGATTCCCTGCGTGTAGCCAGCCCAGTAGTCGCTTCCCTCAAGGTCTGGCCCCTTGCTTATTGGCATAATGCTGGCCAGTTCGTCTCCCGGTCGTATATCAGCCGTGGGAGTCCAGCACCACTTCGATGGGGCCTCTAGCGGGCGTTCATACTTGTGGTGGCCAACCGGCCGTCTCCAGTTGCGGCGAACGAGCCAGGGGTGCTCAGCCGTGGTCAGCAATTCGCCCTCGTCGGTGACAATGCGCCACAAGGGCAGGGTTCGCTGGATTTTGCCGAGAACGACGCCATCCCCCAAACGGCGACTGCTATGGGGCGGCGACTCCTCATCAAGGCCGACCAGCGTTTCGCCGATCTCGAACGAGCCTGCGGGCCGCCAGCGAAAGTCTCTGTCCAGTACCAGGGTGTCGGGCACCACCGGAAACGCCCAGTCCTCCCCCATGTATTCCCACTCGCCGTTCGGGTGCTGGAATGGAAACGGCTGAAAGATCGGGTAGAACCCGGACGTCACGGCACCCGAGCAGAACGGCTGGTCCTTAGCCAGCCTCTCAATCACCTTGCGATGGATCGCTATGAAGCCGGTGCCCACGTACCGCACCAAACGGGGCCCCTGCCCTGGCCCGAAGGCGAGCTCCTGCTTGTCGCCATCCAGGAGCCGGACGGCGGGCCATCCTTCCTGCGCCCGCCGGATCGGGTAGCCGCCGCCGGCCACACATTGCTTCTCCCGCGCCAGGGCCACGATGCGGTCCAGGTCTTCGACCGTGAACACCATGTCCGCATCGACGAAGGCCATCACGTCCTGCTTACAGCTGCGCAGGAACTCGGAGGCAGCCATCGAGCGGGCCCGGCAGATCAGGGCGTCGTTGTAGTAGCGGAGCAGGGCATAACGGCCGGTCTGCACCACATTCTCGATGCAGACCATCGTCGAGGGCTCAAGGTAACGGTAGATGCAGACAGCAAGCACCGCAGTCGGTTTCGCCGACCGCTTCGCCATAATCCCCTCCTATACAGGCTACGGCCTGTGCTATGCGCTATGACCGTAGGAGGTCAGTTAAGAGTGACGTCGAGGTCGGCCGTCGGGATTTTAAAAGTGTCCCCGCTGTTCACCGTCTTGGACGCCGTGAGCACCCCGTACCAGAGCATCGTGCCGGTGGCTGTCTGGTTCATGATGCCGATGTGGGTGACAGTGCCCCAGTCCGCCGTGGCCTGCGGGAACGTGATGTCGGCGTTGTTGCTGGTCGCTGCGGGCTGTCCGGCCGCCGCCGTGAACGTCACAGGCTGGCGGACGTAGGCGCCACCGGTGACCTCGTTGGTCAGGTCGCCCGTCTCTCCCGGGTCGGCCTTGAACAGGCCGATATGGAGGGTCGTCGGCATGGTGAAGGACCCCACGCCGAGCATGTGGTCGAGGATCTCCTTCTCGTACCAGGCTGCGATGTTGTTGGCCATCGTTTACCTCCTCCAAAAAGAAAGCCCCTTCCCTTGCCGCACCCCGGTTCATCGGGGGATTTGTCGCGACAGGAAAGGAGCGCTCTAGCTCCGCTATTCAGGTGGCCCGACGTGTCGGGCCCCTAGCCATTCCCTCTATCTGCGGCACCACCTCCCGCCTGGTGCCCTCTGGGCACATTCTACCACACTTTGGGCCCGATCCCTATCAACGGGCGTATCCATCAGCCGATGCTCACCCAGGTTGACTCATTCCACCACCAAAGGTCCGGCGAGTCGGTATCTTGGTACAGCCGCACATCCGGTGGCGGCGTGGCGGGGCGCTTAGAAAACGGGCCTTGTAGGATCCTCGACACAGTAAGAAGCCCCACCGCGCTCTCTTCCCACTGAGGCGCCGCCCCGGGGCTCCCTCGGAACGAGTTAGGCCCAACGTAGCCTGTAGCCGTGCTACCACCGCCAGGGATAATTAGGATGAAGCCCTCAGTACAATCGATGACGTCGTTATCGTGGACGTCGATGTCCCAGCCATCACCAATATCCCAGCCGTAGGATCGGCCCTCGATGATACGGTTATCGTATATCCAGGCCTTAGAGCCAGGCCCCGCCTCATAGGATAGGTCGCCCCCCGCTTGCCCAAGCTGGTAGAGAGTGTTCCCACGGAAGACGAGTAACATATTAGCGCGCGGCTCTGCACCCCCGCCAAACTGAACAACGTTTGCAAGCCAGCCAGTGCCGTCTCCCCAAAATTCGCAGTCCTCGATGTAGACGCGGCCTTCCCGCCACCAATTTACGAAAGTGCTCCCTAAGTACCCTATGTCAGCCCACTGGCAGTTCTTTACAATACAAGTGGTGCCAGTTACAAGGCTATCCCAGTCGTCATTCTCAATTGCCCCGCGCCAACCAAGAATCTGGAAGTTCTCAAGCGAGAGTGTGCGGAGGCGGCCTGTGTCAGCGCTTCCGTAATAGCTTACCGCAGCATTGCCCTCCGGCGTGCACTCTGGGTAGTGGGTGTCCCAAACTGGCCGCTGCGAGCCATGGCCCTGGAAATACAGATGGATGTCTCTGGGCAGGTAGATGTAACGGTCGTCCAGAGGACGGTCGAAGTCGTCCAGGTTGACTGCCTCTCGGTACGGCGACCCCTTATCGTGAATACAGATGGCGGCGGCGCCACCGTCGGGCGTGTCTGCAACGGCAGCTCGCACCGCGGCATTGATCGTGGTGTACGTGCTACGGGGGCCGACATGATAGCAGCCGCAGCTGCCGCCAACACCGGCACCGCCGCCGACGCCTCCCAGCTTTCCTAGAATAACCTGGCTTCCGCCCACGGGCGCAGTTACGACGAAGTCGCCGGCCTCTGCAAGAGCTCCAAGCGTCTTGAACAGCTTCGGCGTGGGCGTAGTATCTCCTATGAACCGAAGCCGGGCGGCACCCTCTTCCAGATACACGACCTCGGCCACCTTCAGGTCAAGTGTGGCTGCGCGCGTTTTGGCGATGCTATCGATCAGCTTCGTGAGGTCGTCAGCCGGCTCTTGCATCAGCTGATCTCAATCCACTGCGTCTCGTTCCACCAGTAGAGGTGCGGGGTCGTTGAGTCGTGGTACCATTTCACGTCCGGCGGTGGCGTGGCGGGACGCTTAGACGACGGGCCTTGCAGCATTCTCCCTACGGTAAGGAGACCCACCAGGTCAGTCTCGTCTTCCTGTGGCCTCGCTCCCGGGCTCCCTCGGAACGAGTTAGGGCCGACGTACCCAGTGGCAGTACAACCAGGAGCGGACCTGACTAGGGCGAAGCCGTCACCACAATCAATGACGTCGTTATCATGGACATCGATATCCCAACCGCCCCAACGGTCGAGCGCCGCATGATCACACTCGATGAAGCGGTTGTCATATATCCAGGCTTTACAGCCAGCCCCCACGGGGTAGGTTAGGTCAATGACGTATTCAAACTGATAGACGGTGTTCCCTCGGAAGGCGAGAAGCATGTTATCGCGCGGCCCTTCGTCCGACCCAAACCAAACAAGGCTTGCAAGCCATCCGCCGCGGTCGTTCCCCCAAAACTCGCAGTCCTCGATGTAAACATGGCCCTCTCGCCACCAACTGATAAAAGACCAGGTAGGATAGGAAGGTCCCGGCAGGATCCACTGACAGTTCTTCGCAATACAAGTGGTGCCAGGGACGGCGTCGTTGTTGTTAGCATTCTCAACCGGCCCCCACGAGCCAGTAAACCTGATATTCTCAAACGACGCTGTACGGAGGTGATCATAGCCCTCGTTTCCCCAATAGCCCACCGCATAGTAACCGCTTGGCTCGTGGCCCAGCCACGCCGTGTCCCAAACAGGTCGCATGGAGCCATGGCCCTGGAAAAACAGGTGGATGTCTCTCGGCAGGTAGATCTCATATTCGTGCTCTGGAGGGTTCCAGTCGCTCAGGTACACCACCTCTTGATAGGGCGACCCCTTGTCATGGATGCAGATGGCAGCGGCACCACCGTCTGGAGTGTCTGCAACCGCTGCCCGTACCGCGGCGTTGATCGTGGTGTACGTGCTACGAGGCCCAACGTGATAGCAGCCGCAGCTACCGCCTCCGATACCATCACCACCCCAGGCCCCGCCCAGCTTGCCCAGGATGACGTAGCTCCCGCCCACAGGCGCACAGATGACGAAATCCCCCACGTCCGTCAGAGCCCCGAGGGTCTTGAACAGCTTCGACGTGGGCGTGGTGTCTCCTACGAACTGGAGCCGGGCGGCGCCCTCTTCTAGGTACACAACCTCAGCCACCTTCAGCTCTTGCGCGGCTGTGCGCGTCTTGGCGATGCTATCGATCAGCTTCGTGAGATCGTCAGCCGGATCCGCCATCAGTCGATGCCCTCCACCCGCGCCACCTGGTGCGTCATCGTACCGCCAACGGCCAGCTCCATCGTCCACCCCTTGCACCACCACTTCCCCGCCAGCAGCGGCGAGCCCACATCGCGGTAGATCTGCAGATCGTAGGCCTCGTGAATCCCCCGCTCGGGGTCGAGCCCGGTCACCAACGTGCCGGACTTGTACACGCTGGCCGCCTGCTCGCACTCCTGCCGGGCGCGGGCGTCGGCCTCCGCCTGCGTCTGGATGTTGTTGGCGTCGATCACCTTGGCGATTACGCGGCCCAGGCTCACCGTCGAAACTGAGCTGCCTGCATTCTCGTTCGTCCAGGACGCCGACAGCGGCTCTTCCAGGTCGGGGTTCTTGACCCTGATGATCACCTTGTTGGCGAACCGCGTCACGTCGGTCTCTACGCTCGCCGGCGCCAAAACTAGGCTGTCGGCATCGGTGACGTACGTGGCGGCAATCGCGATGTCCGCCAGCTCCCTCCGAACGCCCGACGTCAGCCAGCCGGTGTTGCTCATCCAGGGCGACCAGCAGCCGCCGGCATCGAGCAGGTCTGCTACCGCACGGAGCTTCGGCGTGCCGACCTCCCAGCTCTTGTCCGCCTCCATGACGATCGAGACGGCGGGGAAGTTGACGTAGTCGAAGCCCGCAGCGGCTGCTATGGCCTTAGCCTCCTCTACGGGGTTGGTGCCGGCCAAGACAGTGTACGGGTTCTCGAACATGTCCTCGAGCAGATGGACGGTCAGATCGTAGGCGTCAACGTCCCACTGCGCACTCACCGGGCTGTAGGTCCTCTTCGGCCAGCCCAGTCTGAATATCGCCAGCTCGTAGTCGG
>Ga0315284_10007458_pt1 | contig 15633 bp, 13 predicted proteins | sample YL17G09_16_MG_FD_203696 | JGI IMG/M metagenome (GOLD analysis project Ga0315284, IMG submission 203696) | Sediment microbial communities from Yellowstone Lake, YNP, Wyoming, USA - YL17G09_16 | ecosystem: Environmental > Aquatic > Freshwater > Lake > Sediment | place: USA: Wyoming | collected... | reverse complement strand
ATTCCATAATAAACATCACTAACATGGTGCACAAGGTTGCCGCTTATGCCATGCTTATAATTCAGCATGTCGCTTTTCCACGTCTTGTATTTGTCAGCACACGTCTCGCGGTCCTTGTTTTGATTGGGTTGATTCGTTGTTTGTTTATCGACATTCAGGTTTAGAAGAGCACTGTTTTGCAACTTTTGCGTGCGCCTGCCAACCCGGTCAAAATCAATGTTTGACCAATTTTGTTCGCACATTTTTATTTGCGGCGTGTCCAAATACCTGTTCAAAAAAGAAATCAGCTTACGATAATGAATTTTACACTTTAGAACGGCTCTATCATACAATGTTACATTTGATTTATCTTTCGGAAGCCACATTTTATAATAATCACACGCCAACCGCTCATACAGGTTGCCGTATTTTTTCGACTTGTTTTCCCTCGGTATCCACTTTGACACCAACGAAACCGAGTTTTTGGAATTGGTGGGGTCGTCCTCGTTGTCGTCGCTGTAAAATGCAAGCACGTCTGCCGCAAGACGCGCGTTTACCATTCCCACCATGAATTCAGTCATTTCAATATACGCCCGCATATCGCGGTCGTCTCGCACGTTGATGACGCGCCGCATATACGCAAAAAAACTCTTCACGTCCTTCCACGAACCAATGTTGTTGTTGACAAACAGTTCCAGCGCATGTTTGGCTAGCGACACGTCGACGCGCGCCCATTCAAAAAGCTGCATGTATGCCAGGTCGCGCTCCCCGTACCCGTTCACAATGTCGCGCGTGTGCGCCATCAGCTTGTATAGCACCGACGCATGCCATTTTCCGCGATGCTTGCCATCACTTGTCGGCTGGTTATTAATCGTGTTGACCATTGTTTCCAACATGGCCCTGCATTCTTCGCGCAGTTTTGCATGGTTCAAATGATTCGTTGACGTTGTTGCATTTTTTACGCCTTTTCCAATTCGATACATTTTTATCTTTTTATGCATGTTTAAAATATCGATTTTAAACTTATCCATTATTTCATTATTCATGATTTCATTTTGATATTCATCTTGCTCTTGCTGCTCTTGCTCTCGCGACATCATTGTACTGTATTGTGTGTGTTGTATGTATATGTCTATAATTATATATAATATAATATAATATCTAAGTTGTTCTAATAAATAAATAAATATATAAATATACTTTATTATATTATATACACACTTGCATGGCGAATAATCTAGACACAGACATTGACAGTTACGACGACGACGAGCTGTTGCAAATATTGGAGTTGGAAGACCCAACTGCTGAAGAAATTCGCGACAAGGTCGGCGTCATGATTCGCCAGTATCCGTCCATTGCATTCTTTTTCGCACAAATCGGCGAACGGCTCGAACAAACGTATGCAACAAACGACGAAGCAATACAAGCAATTGACGCGCAGCAACAGGAAGAGGAAGCAAACGTCTGGCTAAAAAATCAGTACTTGAAACAAGATGGCTCGAAACCTTTCAACACCTACACGTCCCGCGATAACAAGGTTCAAACATTTCAAGACGACCAAAATAACCACGACCAAATGAAACGCGAGCGCTTGGGTGCAGTCGATGTCGTAAACGTCCCGGTTAGCCAGGGCACTCTCAATCCCATTTTGAAAAATGTCACTTCCCGCATCGTCATGCTCGACAGCGCTTACAGGCAAAATATTATTCCATACGACTCACCCGTTTCGGCATCCACAGACTATACGCTCGACTTGTCGGACACGCTCAATAATACCCTCAGCTTAAAGCTGTCGTCCGTTCAAATACCTTACACCTGGTACAACATTGCCGGTTACCTTGGAAATTCGTGCTTTGGATACATTTTAAATCCCGCACCCGATGATTTGAATTTTAATGACGTATTTTCTGTTCCGAATAATCAATATGTTGACGCAAATAGTGTTTTAAACGCTCTCAATAATAATTCGACGTACAGCGGCTCAAATCCAAATTTGGCGTTTAGTTTAACCGGATATTCCGGGTCAGGAACCGGAAACTATTTTACAATTACAAACACCAGCACCACAGATACTATACGGCTCGTTTTTTATAATGGGAACAATCCAAACATGAATTGCAATCCGAGTGGTTGCAGGTCCCCTTGTAAAATTAATAATAACTTGGGGTGGATTCTTGGGTTTAAAACTGTTGTTGATTTTACAATTGTGGTTGACATTTTACCAGGTAAATCAGTCACAGCGGGAACGCCTTACACAAATGTCGGTCCCACGTATTTTTTGCTCGTCATTGACGACTTTAACCAGAACCACTTGAACCAGGGACTCGTCAACATCGACGACACCGACACAACTTTGAACGCGCCGTCTTACATTGATGCCAACATTAATTTTTCCTGCTTTACTTCCACTTCCGGCTACAATTCGCCGTTTCCGGTTTATATTCCCAACGCGCCAACCCGATTGACTCAGGCGCAACTTTATTCCGCAAATCAGATTCTGGAAAATCGAAAAAATACCACGAGCTATCGTATCGCCGGTCCAACGACTACCGACGTTCTGGCAGTCATTCCGCTCAAAGTTGGCGGTCTCTCATTTGGAGAGAAATATGTTGAATTTGGTAGTTCGCTTCTGCAAAATGAGCGCGTCTATTTCGGACCGGTTAATATTTCTCGAATGCGCGTCACTTTGCGCGACGATAAAGGTAATATCGTCAACTTGAATGGCGCCGATTGGTCTTTTTCGCTCATATCCACGCACCTTTATGAATTCTAAGGGGAACCCAAGTTTTAGGGGAACCAGGGTTCCCCTATGACCCCTCCGAAGAGAACCTACGGTTCTCCTCAAACCTCTCCCTTTTATAAGGAGGGGGTCGTAGGGGGGTGCTCGTCGCCCCCTACATTTTTAAAAATTGATTTTTTTTTCTTTATATTCAAAGTCTTCAAGTTCAACATTTCAACATCGTTTATAATATGCCCGCAATAACTCGTTCTTCAAATAGACAACCTAATATTACTCTAACCACTCCAAATGTTCCGACCGTTCCGGTGCCTCCAACAGCTCCAAAGGCGGCGTCAAAATGTCATTGTTCATCACTCAACTTGGAATCATCTCCAGAATCAAAATCAAATGATAATAATATGGGCTATTGTTGCATTTGTTGCGACGACATTACGTGCGAAAAGGGTCGCTTCGTTCTAGAATGCGGACACACGTTTCACGGAAACTGCATTCTTCGCTCGTTTAGTCACGATAACCGCTGTCCAATGTGCAGAGCACAAGTGGATGCAGTTGAGAAACATTTGAATCGTGTCATGCTCCCTTCAGCTCTTCGAATCAATTCTTCCGTCATTTCTGCTGCCGCAAACCACTTTGTTCACGATTTGGGAAATATAACGGTGGCAAATGTTGTTCACCGCATGCTTCTCATGTCTTCTGATAATCCAGACATGAGAAGTATTCAAATTCCATACATTGAACGCATTCTTGTTCAGTTTGCAACCATGTTTATTTCAGGAATCGCATTTTCAATGAGAGACGGCGAACAATACGATGCACAGGAACCCGTTCCCATCGACGTTGTAAATGATGAAAACCCTCTTCGTCGTGAGGACGAATACGATGCCGCGATAAGTAACCCGGCAATTGATGCCGCCGTTTCATACCAATCCATCGTTTCCTCCGACATTGATTTTGACATTTCGGAGCCGGATAATGTTACCGCCATTCTCCTCAGAAGAGCAATCACCCTCTCAGAACTTGGCTCACAAAGAGCCGAACTTGCTTCCAGGCGCGCTGCTAGAGCTGATGCTCGACGCCAACAGATGCAACTCGTTCAGCAACATTTGAGAACCGAAATGCTGCGTCGTCAGGCGATTGCGGAACAACTAGAACAACAAAATGATGATAGTGACGATGAGACAGTCGTTATGGAAGAACAACAACAACAACAACAAGAAGAAAATCCTTGGGGACCACAGTTTTAATTCATCACTGTTTGAGAGAAATAATTGAAATATTGAAATAATAATAATAAAATGATTTGTGTAGGCGAAACGCAGTGCCTTGTGTCCCCTTGTTGTTCTTCATTTTATTATTTTTTTGTTCTTTTTTGTTCTTTTTTATCCTAGTTTCTAGACTTGGATTTACTTCTTCTATTTCTATTTTTTCTACTCCTTGATTTTCTTGCGCTTCTAGACCTGGATTTAGATTTTCTTGCGCTTCTAGACTTGGATTTAGATTTAGATTTACTATATTTACCACCTACTAGATGATTCCAGATATAACTCTGGTCACCAGGTGTATTCCTCTTTCTTTCACGTTCTACAGAAGCATCACTGTCAGCAAAGTATTCTCGTAATCGAGAAAGACGTGCATCAGCAGCAGCTTGTGCATCAGCATCAGCTTGAGCTTGAGCTTGTGCAGCATTTTTACGATTTACATATGTTATGTAACCGCCTCGACCGCGAGCAGGACGACCACGATATTCTTGTGTGAAGTCTCTAGCATAAATACTTGGATTTTGTGCTTCATCAGTACCACGTACTATGCCAAAAATATTGGGTCTATCCTTAAAAAAATTAAGAAGCTTGCCTTCTCTTCTCATGTTACCAGGTACGACTGTACCAGAAAGTTGCGTTAAACCCGCCAAGCTATGTGCATTTTCCTCACTAGTATGCCCGTGTCTCATCAACCAATCGTAAAGTCGTCCCTCGACCATTATCGCCTCATTCGCCATTGTCTAAATTTATATCTTATATATTATACATTTATAATAATAATTATTAAAAATTATTATAAATATAAATAAAAATTGAAATATTATTTTCAAAATTAAAATAATCAAAAACAACAACATATAATAAATGCTTTCAAGTCATGGAATTTCTGCAACTGCGTTTGAAAATAAGAATAAAGGTAAGTCGTCATCATCATCAAAAGTTTTTCAATGTTCGCCCGCAATGGCGACGTGCGATGGTATGTATCCACCACCTTTTGTTGTTGCTGTTGAAAAAGAAGAAGAAGAAAAAGAAGAAAAAGGCGACGGCAACAAGGGCGACGCATTAACATTCCTCGAAAATAAAAATCCACACAGAAGAGACGCCCGCATTTCATTCGACGCGGGTCCCCACATTTACACTATTGATAACGACCCCTCCGTAAAATACACGTCTGTCACAACATGGAATCATAAACACTTTGAAGAGTTTGACGCAGACGCCATTATTACGCGCATGATGTCCGGGAAAAATTGGAAATTGAGCAAATACTATGGCATGACTCGGGACGAAATAAAAGCAACATGGGACAAGACGCGAGACGATGCTGCCGCCGCAGGAACCGCCATGCATTATAACATTGAGCGCGTTTACAACGGCTGCAGCTTGGACCACGTGGATGACGGCTCTTCAGAATTTCAATACTTTCGACGCTTTCATGCGGACCACGTTGAGCGATTGGAGCCGTTTCGCACCGAGTGGATGATTTTTCACGAGGAGCATCGCTTGTCCGGCTCAATCGACATTGTGTTTCGAAATTTGGATGACGGCACTTATTCCATTTACGATTGGAAAAGAAGCAAGGAAATAAAGAAAACTGCATTTGGCGGCGCGTTTGCAAAAACGGAGGGGATTGAACATTTGCCGGATTCAAACTTTTGGCACTATTCTCTCCAGCTGAATACTTATAAAACTATTCTAGAACAGAAATACGACATGGTCATTCGCGACATGTTTCTGGTTTGTTTGCATCCTGACAATTCAAACAAATCTTATATCAAATTGAAAGTCCCGGACTTGTCTGACGAAATGCGCGCGCTGTTGTCTTGATTGATATCTTTCATACAAAAATAAAAAAAATATAAGATTTCATCATACATTTTCTGTGAACAATTTGTAAAACACACTAAACATTACGCCCTGTAAACCATTTGTAACTATTTTAGTTTTGAGTCCACGAAATAACAATCCATTAATACCATCAGCGTCCACTATATTTTTTATAACGTTTTTATAAGTTATGCTTGAAGTATGCGTTTGTTTGTATGTTTTAACTACTCTCACGCTGTTGCTTACTGTATCGCTTACCAACGTGGCCGAAAAGCCAATCAGCGCATTTCTTGAAAGGGCTAGCGCCGGATTGTCTTTATATTTTACTTGGGGAATGTGCGCGTTTGCGTAGTTGAAAGTTAAAAACCAGGGATAGTGTCCTACTACGGTGCTGGTGCTTGCGGCCAGCGCGCCCTGATAAAATCCAGCTACGCCCTGAGTGCGAAACCTTTCGGATAAAAAGGCGGCACCTTTTGACCCGTGCACCTGTTTCGCAGTTTTCCAGGTGTCGATTGGAATGGTAAGAAACCGCCACAACCCTGCAATAATCGATGCGGAACCTGTCTGTAAAAAAAGCGGCACATTTTTATTGTCTTTGAAATAATTTAAGGCGAAAGCATTTGCTGCGGTGTCGCCAAATCTGCTGAGGGGTCCAACCATTAAAGCCGGAACGATGCCCCTATAAAATCTGGGAACACCGCCTTCTTTATACATGTGCTGAATGGTGGGTAACATTTTTCCGCCAAACTTGTATTGATAATTCATAGTAGTTCTTAGCCACATGAGCGAGAAAACTTGAACCGTCATTGCACCCGCGCCGCTTAATCCGCTCTTTACACTTTTTTCTAAAATGTCATGATTAACATTTGTCGGAATCATTATAATTTTTAAATATTATTGAATGTATTGAATATAGTATTTGAATAATAATATTTAAATGAAAATTTTAGTAAAATAGTTATTTATTTTTATTTTTATACTTGTATCATTCGCATTCGTCCTAAAATATAAACATAATTTTTTTATTTGGGTCCACATGACTTTGTCTACCTCCCATTAATTGAACTTTTTGACTATATTTTTTTTCTTTGACTAACGCTCGCAGACGCATAAGAAATTCGCCATTTGTAATAATTGGACCCGTCTCCTTTAATAACTCTAATAAAGATATGCAAAGAGCGCCTCCGTATTGTCCGTTCTCATAAGCATCTTCGGATGTTTGCGAATCTAAACAACCGCTAATCATGTAGACATCTCCAACCGAATCTTTATATTTTGAATTCTTTGAAGTGCTTTGAACACGATTCATTTTTAATTTGCATATTTTTTTAACTAATGGCATTTCTGTTTCTAGTGTCTTTATTATACCGTCATTAAATTCACCGCTGTTTACAGTGCTGTTGTCATTAAGCGTGTATGTTAAGTCGCAGCCTGTTCCGCTGTTGCAACAGTCAAATATAAATGTCATGCGAACTCCCGCAGGTATCTTGTTTACAACATTATTTCGAATCTCATCATCTGTTATGTACGTTCCAGTTTTTAGCGTGTCAATTGGACATAAACACGAATCATAACCGCTGGTTTCATCTCCGTTTTTGTCTTTTTTTAAAGTACCGTGACCAGAATATAAAAATAAAAGTCGGTCCCCCCGTTTCGAGTTTTTAACCATGTTGACTAAATTTGAAATAATATTCGCTCGTGTTGGTTTAATGTGCGTATCATCCGTTATTTCTATTATTTTATCATATTTTAAAACAGTCTTTAAAAATTTTGACATGTTGGTCACGTCGTTTATACAGCCACTTAACTGATTGCTTGTTCCTTTGTAATTAATTCCAACTAGCAATGCATTTTTCATGGGTTATGCTTATATTATATTAATATATATATGTATATATTAATTTGTATGTTAAAAAATTTTATTATTTAAAAATTATTTATCCTATTGAAACCATTCGAATGCACGAATCCTTGCTCGTATTTGTTTCTAGCGCACCTTTGATTCGCCGACTTATTGCCGGAAATGCAATGTTTATTACTTGGCGCTCTCCGTCTTTGACATACGCGCTTATTATTTTGAACAGCTCTTTGATTTCATCGTGCTCTGATGCGAGAAGTTTCAATTCGGTTAACTTTTCCAGTATGGGCTTAACTTGCTCCCTTCTCTCATCTTTTGACCTTTCGTGAAACATGTTTGCGAGTGTGTGTTGTATATTTTTATGCATTTAACATTTAATACATTTAATATATTTATTTTTTATTTAAATATATTAATTATTGTTGTATATAATTAATATATTATTTGTTCTTCAATGCCAATACATTATGTTATCTTTATTATTATAGGTGTTGTTTTTGGAATCACAATCATCGCCCGGTGTTATTTGATTTGTTGTTTAAAATCTTCGACTGCAGCTTCTAGCTAGTTATTTGAGAGAGAGTATATTTTTCGAGGGCGTAGGTATTCTATTTTTTATTCTAAGTGATGCGTTTATTGTTCTTCCGTCTTTTTCATTTCTGTTTCGTCGTCGCGTGTTGCGTTTTTTTTTTGATTTTTCATCTTCGAGATTGAATCTTACATCATTTTTAACACGATTTGTTTTTTTCATGTTTTTCTTATTTTTATTTTTTTTGAATGTTTTTCTTTTACCATCTTTATTTGTTGCTGTTACTTTTTTTTCTTCTTCTTTTTCTTCTTCTTTTTCTTCTTGCTCTTCTTCTTTTTCTTCTTCTTTATTTTCTTCTTCTTTATTTTCTTCTTCTTTATTTTCTTCTTCTTTATTTTCTTCTTCTTTATCTTCTTCTTCTTCTTCTTTATCTTCTTCTTCTTCGTCATTATTCGCTTCGCTTACTTCTTCTTCGTCTTTATTCGCTTCGCTTAGTTCTTCTTCTTCTTCTTCGTTGTCTTCTTCTTCTTCGTTATCTTCTTCGTTGTCTTCTTCGTTGTCTTCTTCGTTGTCTTCTTCGTCTTCTTCATCGTCTTCGCTTACTTCGTCATCATCCACTTCGTCTTCTTCGTCTTCATCGTCTTCATCCGCTTCGCTTAGTTCTTCATCTTCTTCGTCTTCATCCGCTTCGCTTAGTTCTTCATCTTCATCTTCTTCATCTGCTTCGCTTACTTCGTCATCATCTTCGTCTTCATCCGCTTCGCTTAGTTCTTCATCTTCATCTTCTTCATCCGCTTCGCTTACTTCGTCATCATCTTCGTCTTCATCTTCGTCTTCATCTTCGTCTTCATCTTCGTCTTCAACATCTTCGTCTTCATCATCTTCTTCCTCTTCTTCGTCTTCATCATCATCTTCTTCTTCTTCTTCTTCTTCTTCTTCTTCTTTCGCTTCGCTTAGTTCATCTTTTTTTTGGTTTTTTATTTCATGCATTCTTATTACCATGTTCTCATCTTGTGGTTGTTGCTCTTGTTGCTCTTTTGGCTCTTGTGGCTCTTGTGGCTCTTGTGGCTCTTGTGGCTCTTGTGGCTCTTGTGGCTCTTGTGGCTCTTGTTGCCCTTGTTGCTCTTTATTCATTTTTATATTATTATCATCTATTTTTTTATGTATTTTTTCAACTAAAGATGATTGTGATTGTAATTGTAAACGAGGCATTTGTTTTAATATTACGTGCAAAATATTTGGTCGATTCAATTGGTTATTATCATCATAATTGTTGTAATTCTTATAATGGTCGTTATTCTTATTCATTTCGTTATTTGTGTCCATTATATATTTATTATTATTTAATTTAATTATTTTAAATAATAATAATAATAAGTAATTAGAATTCGTCCATCATGTTTAGCAATAATAAAAATCAATCTGTTATTGAAGGGGGTAATAAAAATACTTCAAAAAAAAATACTTTGAAAAAACAAAAATACATTGACACTTTGTATGATGCAGATTTTATAAAAAATTACTTTTCATAACAATTTTATCTTCTAGTATTATATAACATATAAAATAAACATAAAATATATTATTTAAATTCATCATCATGATTAAAATGAAAATGTTTGCCTTCAGGAAGCAGCAGCAAGCTGCTCCAAAACCAACACCGGCTGCAAGCGGCGGAAAAGGCAGTACTGCTGCTACTTCAGGAAAAATGTTTGATATGAAAAATCTTGGCGCCATTATGAAAGTTAAAAGCACAGGATGTAAAAGTTGCGGAGGATGAAGAATTAAGGGGAACGAAGAGGAGAGAGGAGAGAGGAAATACAATCATTATGTTATTATTGATAAAAATAATAAAAATAATAAAAATAAAAATAATATCATTCTGTCATTTTTATTTTTATATACAATTTAGTTATATAACTAATATAATTTTTTTTATTTTCTTTTCTTATCGTGTTCAAATTTAAGTAATTAAAAATTTAATAAAAAAATAATAAAAAAATATGGCATCCCATCTCACTTTTAAGATTTTAGTTATTGGAGACGAAGATGTTGGAAAAACAACACTCATCAATCATTACACGCTCACACCCGCGTGTTTCAACTCTGGCTCCACAGTCGGCATCGATTTCCAGTCCCGCATGGTTGCTCTTTCTGCCGACGCGGTTGATGACAGCGCAACTGCTGATGCCGTTGTTAAATCGGTAAAAAATTATGAACACGTAAAGTTCTGCTTTTGGGACACGTCGGGTTCGCCGCAATACCAGAGCCTTGCACAGACGTATTACAAACACATTTCAGCAGTCATCGTGGTTTTCGATTTGTCAAATGAAAAAACGTATGCCAATTTGTATTCTTACATTCATCGCGCAATAAGGAAAAATGTTTGCATTCACCATCATAAACACCCTATTTTAGTCATTGGAAATAAACTGGATAAACGCACAATTCAAAAAACTTACACCCAAATACACGACGATTTATCTTTTGAATTTCCAAATGAAACTATAAAATACACCGAAGTGTCGTGTTTAGATAAAGTGTACGTTGACGATGCCATTCGCGATAATCGCTACGATAATTCAAATAAAACTGCTGCTGCTTCCGGTAAAACTGCTGCTGCTGCCGGTAAAACTGCTGCTGCTTCCGGTAAAACTGCTGCTGCTGCCGGTACTCCTCAAACCGTTGTTTACAACTGCGCAACTTGCGCAAAATCTTCCGACGTGCATTCTGCAATCACATCGTTTTTACAGCTCGCATATGATTCTGCCGTTAAGCCCCACTATTACAATCCAAACGCAATTTCAGACATTGGATGCGCCGGAATCAACGGAACATCACGATATTTCAAATTGAAAAAAGACAAGGACAATGATTCATCATCTTCTTCTATTAAAACTCCGCGAAAATGCTGCGGCGAACACTACTATTCAACACATTTGTATCCTTATTCTCCTTCGCCTTCTTCGCCTTCTTCGCCTTGTAAAGAAAAAGATTATTCAGGATGTAGTTGTACCATTTTATAGCCAAATCTAGAATCGCAAACATACAAAATAGACAAACAGACCTCAATAAATAAATAATAAATAATAAATAATAAATATATAATTTATATTAAAATATAATAAATTATATACACTTTATAACACGTTCTATACAAATGACAAGTTCGAGTTTTGATTTCAATGTTCAAAATTACTCAAATGAAGAATTAGAAGACTTGCTCGGTTTACAAAAAAGTTATAGCGTAAATGACATCATGTCCAATAAACAAAACCTTTCTGTTCAGCTAGCTTCCGCCCCAAGCAGCATTCAAGTTCAGTCGCAAATGAACGAGTTTTTAGACGCGGCATCAAAATGTTTGATTTCACATTTAACGGCAACAAGGGCAACAAGGGCAAAAAAAAAGGAAAATGATAATGAAAATGAAAAAATGTCCTTTTCAGAAAATCCATTGCATGATAGTACAATTATTTCTGAATCTATACCAGATGGACATTTCGTCATTTCTGAATCTTCGCGCACTCTATCTTTGGATAGATACAATAATCATAGCGGTATAAGATTTGGACAAGGTGCTCCTCCAGGAATAATTAACCCTATAAAAGTATCGACAATTGTCTCCACCGTTAGTCTTGATTCGAGGTTTAGACAAAATTATTTCAACACAAAAAGTACAGATTACTTTGTCGATTTACCGGATAAAATAAAAAATATTGTCGCTTATCGTGTCGGTGCGATTGAAATTCCATTTTTTGCGCTTTATGGCGTCAGCGAACTCAATGGAAATAATGCAATTCAAATAATATGGGGACACGAAGATGGTAATTATACAGAATCTTTAACTATTGTTATTCCTGATGGAAACTATTATACCACTCCTGATGCGCTTTCTCAACAAGGCATTGATTATAAAATTAATCTGATTTTAGGTTCGAATACTGTTACTTCTAATGGTACTCCTGGATTGGCAGGCAAATTGGCTTATCACATTGACCAGGTAAGCGGCAAAAGTGTATTTGCTCAGCCCGCCGGCGCTCCTGCGATTTATTACAAAATTATAGTTAATGTCAGAAACAATGGTAAACCAAATTACGAAGCGCCCCTTACTTCATTTCTGGGCTGGAATTTGGGATTTAGAAACGCTGAATATATTTCAAATAATAATGGAATTGACCATTACGGCTCTGTGGTTTCAGAAGGAATTGCGGCATTCAAGGCGACAAGCTACATTTTTATTGCAATTGACGATTTTAATACAAGCGTAAATGATTATTATCATCCTGTTTTTTCTGAATCGTACGCACTTAAAAATATAATTGCAAGAATTAATGTGGGACTCGTCAGAGAAATTATTGAAGGTTCAAGTACCCAGCTCAATAGGCAGCGCAACTTTTTCGGACCGGTAAATATTAGAAGAGTCCGGTTAACGTTGCATGATGACATGGGACGCATTCTTAATTTGAACAATATGGACTGGAACCTGGAACTCATTTTTGAATGTGTATATAATTAACTTAACCGTGTCACCAAATATTTAGAAACTTAATTCCATTTATTATATAACTATAATTTATACTTCATTTTATATAACTTTACATGGTTAAACATGGTTTGAAACGGGTATTTCAAAAATCAACCCCGAACCTCAGTTCAAGTGACCGAACCAACCAGCTCCGCTCAAAAACAATTTATACAGGAACGGTTGAATTGTCGAAGACACTTGAAATATCGGGAAATAATCGTTATAAAACATATAATGGACCATTTGAAATCGCAAAAAAAAATGTATACGGAGATTCTACATTAATTGCAAGCACTAGTTACAAGGATTTACTTGATATTACAAAGGGAAAGGTTCTTTTGAATAAGTTGCCTCTAACCGATTTAACATACAAGTATTATGAAAAAAATTTTGGAAATGGAGAACTGTATGTGGGAAATTATAACCAATTCAATGGACAATATTTTAGTTCGACTGGTCCAACTGGATGCGTTGGCGCTATTCTCACATACGATATTTTCAACATTGATTTTACAGGTCCGGGTTCATATGACGACAATTCTATTGGAACTACTGGACCGACCGGGTTGGATGGTACAAGTCACACCATTTATGTCGACCCACTCCACTGCTATTACGATGGCCCGTGTGAGTTATCTTCTACATACAAAAAATTTGTTACCGTTAATTTTAAGGGTCCAGATGGTCCAACCGGTCCGACTGGTATTACGGGTCCCTCCCAGTATTATGGTCAGCAAATCATCGACGACGACCAGTACAGCGGATTTCGTTTCCCAATGTCGAATTTTACCCTCACTTGCAAACAGCAGAATCCGTCTCAATCAAAGGGTCCGCTTTTTTGTCCGAAATATTCGAAAGATTAGAGTGAGAAATAGAGAGAGAAATCATTAAATGAAAATATTAATAAGGAAATTTTTTATTGTGTATATATATTATATATATATATACATCATATTGTTATTATGACGACAACATATCCTTGGATAGTCGATAGTAAATATGGGAGCACGCAACTTAACGATTATTTAGAAGTTGTTTCCCCAAGTGGACTATATTTAAATGCTAAAAATATTCTTGTTACAAATGGAGGACAAGTTACAGCACCCACATTCGTCGGCGCTTTAAGTGGAAACGCTACCACTGCTACTACTGCTACTACTGCTACTACTGCTACTAACGCTACCAATGTAACGATTGCAGAGGATAACACCACCACTACGGCTCTTTATCCAGTTTTTGTATCCAATAATACTGGTAATCTACCTTTAAAAGTAGATAAGACATCGACCCCTTTATCCTACACTCCAAGTACAGGCACTTTGAGTAGTACAGCTTTTATTGCTGGTGCTAGTAGCACTACTAATTCTTCTCTTACTTCAACTCAGCTAGAAGTATTTAATGCTTCATCATCACTATCAAGAATTAATAGTGGGCAAATCACTTGTCGTTCAACTGCGACACTAAACCCTCCCATTACTACAATTACTACTAATTCTATAACTTGTTTTGATGGGTCCACGAATACTACAACAATCACTCCTACTTCTGTCACTGCAACTACTTTTACTGGTGCTTTAACTGGAAATGCAACTACTGCTACAACAGCGACCAATATCGCAGGCGGATTAGGTGGTCAAATTCCTTACCAAACAGCAGTTAATACTACTGCTTTATTAGCAAACGGAACTACAGGACAATACTTACAATCTAACGGAACTACACTTGCACCATCTTGGGTTAATCAAAATTTGGCTGCAACGGCTAGTGGTTTACCTACAACAGTTTCTGCCACCAGCGCAAATCGAACATTAACTGTTAACTTTAATAGTAGTTTTTCATCTGTTACAAATTATACGGTTAATTTTACAGGAAGTGCTACAACAACTCAAACTATAAATGCTTATACATTAAGTGGCGGTGTAGCTGGAGGTCAATACAATGTTGTCATACAATTAACTTGTAACGGCGGTGGCACAACGACTTGGACATTTAATGGAACTGGATTAGCTACTACACAAAAAACAAATTTTGTAACAATTACAACAACTGCTATGACTACTGGAAATACCAGATATGTAGTATTAACATTTGCTTTTGATGGAACAAATTATTTTTTATCGGGTTCCAATTTTACTTGAAATATTTATGATATTTATGATATTTATTATTATGCCTTTATAAAATTTATTTTAACTTTAAATAATATAAAATAAATTTTAAATAATATAAAATAAATGTCGTTTTTTGGAATTATAATGTCATCACTGCAACCAGCAATAAGTACAATGTCACTCTCAGCAAAAGCAAACGCATCTACTTCTTCAATTAACGTTTCATCTACTGCTAACAAAAGAGGGACTTTATCTTATAATTGGCAACGTTCAGGAAAAACGAATAATAGAATAAATGCAAATACTTCTGAGGAAACAACATTTACAGGTTTAGACACAGATACTGGAACAACGGTAACATATTGTGATATTACTGATTCTGTTACAGGAGTTACAACAAGAAGTCCTGAATCAGTTATAACATGGACTGACGTATTCTATCAAAATATTGTAATTAGTGGCACTGTAACATACACTGGTTCCGCTCAAGCATATACACTTACTGGTACACCGGCTACTACTCCAGCACCATCGGGAACACCTAGCACATTTATTGATGCCGGAACATATGTATATCCAACAAGTATTACTATTATTACTCCTGGTTCTGATTATACATTAGGAACAGTTTCTGGTAGTTTTGTTATAAATCGTGCAACAATTTCTGGAACTGCAGCTAATCCAAGTGTTACTTATAATGGTGTGTCACAATCAGGAACAGTCATTACAAGCGTTCTTCCGTCAGGGGCCACTTATACAGGAAGTGTTACTGCTTCTGGTACAGCGGCGGGAACTTATACTT
>Ga0315284_10007456_pt1 | contig 15636 bp, 12 predicted proteins | sample YL17G09_16_MG_FD_203696 | JGI IMG/M metagenome (GOLD analysis project Ga0315284, IMG submission 203696) | Sediment microbial communities from Yellowstone Lake, YNP, Wyoming, USA - YL17G09_16 | ecosystem: Environmental > Aquatic > Freshwater > Lake > Sediment | place: USA: Wyoming | collected... | reverse complement strand
CTCCGCTCCCACCAGGAGGAACGATGCCTTATAGGATCGCGGGAATTGATGTTCACAAAAAGATGCTGGCCGTGGTTGTGTCGTATGCGTCCGGTGAACCCGTCCTTTTCCCACGAATCTCACGTGACGTGACCGGGGTTTTTTGGTTTCCGTCCGGTGAACCCGGTTGGGGTTCACAGGACGGCTACCTTGAAGGTGGCTGGTGCGCCTATGGTTCGGAACTGCCCGTTTCGCCCCTGGTCACGTATTCGTCGATACGAGTCATGTCGGCTGGCGAGAGATCGAGGAATCTCACACCTATGCCCACCTTCGCTATGGCGTACCTGACCTCCGCAGATACATCAATGAAGGCGACGCCATTTAGGTGGAAACGCACTTTGACGATGGAGTCTTCAGGGGGTGACTCTTTGGTTTCAATAAACATGCCCCCTACGCTTATGTTTCTTGAAACGCCGAGGAAGATCCCCTTATCAGTTTCAACCTGAGTAACGAAACGCACCCGCGGGTATCTGCGCTTCTTACTCAACCGGGCTAGGATCAGCCGCAAAATCATCTGCCGGTCTTCGGGCTTGATTTCCTTAAACGCGATTCCGATTCCCTGCCCGGGCAACTGGTATCGCACCTCGGCCCTAGCGTCTACCAGTGGAAGGTGTCTGGCAGGATGAAATCGAACTGTCAGGGCGGCGCCCGCGGGTAGGTCCTGAGTAATAGCCAGAAACAGACCGCCGCCTCCTAGGGTCAGCGCACGAGTAACAGACTTCGTGCCATTCCACAAACATTCGACCGGGATATTTACTTTTGTGCGCGGGTACTTGCGGAGGTGAACCCATTCCATTTAACGCGCTCCAACGAGGGATTCAGAGAATCTTGTTGCCTCTGGTTCCTGCCTTAGAGTCTACATCAATCTCCCCGACTGATCATGAGGTGACCGATTTCTTGTACCAAAGGCAATGAGTCTACATCACAGTGATGACCGGACCGGCTTTTTTGTACCACGTCTGTAAGCGTCCTGCGAACCTATTGCAGGGTTGGCTAGGGCAGAGAGGTGCGGGAGATGGGAAGGTCAGGAGGTAGCAGCGGACCGGTTTGCCGCCATCCACTGGTCGGGAAGCAGTTCGGCGAGTCGGCTCTGAGGATGGGTACTGATGCGTTCGAAGATGTCGCGCAGGTAGGCAAACGGATCGATGTCCAGCCTCTTGCAGGTGGTGATAAAGCTGGTCAGCAGGGCCGCCGTCCGCCCGCCGTTGTCACTTCCAAAGAAGAGCCAATTCTTGCGCCCGACCGCGACCCCGCGCAGGCTGCGCTCGGCGCCGCTGTTGTCGATTTCCAAGTCGCCGTCCCCGGCGTAACGGATCAAGGCTTGCCAGTTTGACAACGCGTAGGCAATGGCTTGCCCTTCCGGGCTCTTTGGCAATGCCTTGAGCTGCTCTCGCCCGAGATACGCCTTGATGTCGTCCAGGATGGGTACCGACTTGGCCTGACGCAGCGCCAGCCGCCCCTCCCCATCGAGCTTCATATCGCGGGCTTCCCGCTCCACGTCGTACAGCAAGCGGATATAGGCCAGCATCACCGTCGAGCGCATCAAGTCTGAGGACTGCGCTTCGTAGAACTTGCGCCGGGCATGTGCCCAGCAGGCTACTTCGATCACCTCGCGCTCAGGATCTTCGTACAACCCGTCGTAACCTGAGTAGGCGTCGGCCTGGAGGAATCCGCTGAACTTCTCCATGAATGCCTGCGGTCCGTCCCGGCTGCGGTTCGGCGTGTAGTCGTAAACCGTATAAGGATGGTGGTCATCCCCCACATAAGTCCAAATCCTCCCCAGGCGTGTTCGCGGAAGGGTCGGGTCCAGCACCCCCACCGGCGTGTCGTCGGTCTGCATGACCTTCGACTTCAGAACCCGCTGTTTCATCAGATCAAAAAGCGGGCTGACCAGCTGTGCGCACTGCCGCATCCAGTCGCACATCGTCTGGCGCGATAGTGCCACCCCATGGCGCTCAAAGATCCCTTCTTGGCGATAAAGGGGAAGATGGTCGGCGTGCTTGCTGACGGCCACGTGCGCCAGCAACCCCGGTCCCGGCAGACCCTTCTCAATCGGTTGCATCGGCTTCTGCGCCGTGAGCACGGTGCAGCCCTTCGAGCAGGCGTATTTCTGGCAGGCTTCCTCGATCACATACAACGAGGCCGGGACGTACTCCAGCCGTTCACTGACCTCTTCGCCGATGTGACGGAGTTCTCCCTGACACTGCGGACACCTTCGTTCATCTTCTCCGAGATCAAAGACCACCCGCTTCCTGGCCAGCGACTCCGGCAGACGTTGCCGGCCGTGGCCTGGGGGCTGGGGCTTGGCCACTTTCGCGTCTTCTAGGGGAGGTGGGGCCTCCTGCGCGGCGGTGACGATCCCCACTGCGAACAGGAACAGTTGATTCTCATTCACCCGCTCGCGCTTCGGGCCGTACCGCCAGCGTAGCAACTGTTCCAGCAGGTGTTGCAGCTGTTGGAGCCGCCGCTCCTTGGAGTCCACCTCCTCCAACAGAGCCGCCACCATCTGCCGCAGGGCGGCCACGTCTTCCGGCAACTTGTTGCGATCAATCTCCATGGTGTTGCTTCGAGGTGGCCCGCTCTTGGCCCACGGCCAGATCCACCCACTCGTTGACCAGTTCCCGGAACCGCTTGTAGTTTTCTACCTTGCGGCGTATCTCCGTCACCCGCTCCGGCCGCACGAAACGGCTGGTGCTCTTGCCCTGCCAGGCGAAGCTCAACTGATAATACGGCCCGTGCCTCCGAGGCTTCTTCGGGTCCTTACATCGGCAACGGGGCTTGCCACAGACGTTGTACTGCTCACTCAAGCTCCCTGGATGCATCGACCCCAGCTTGGTAAGGCTGCGCTTGATTGCTTCAATCCGTCGCTCAATCGCGGAGTAGTTCATGTCCTGTAGACTATTACAGCTATCGGATTCTGTCAACAACAAAATGGAGTCTTCAGGGTTCTTTTCCCCTCTGCCCCTCGCTCTCATCCATGCTCCCCGTGCTCTCCGGCAAGCTATAGCGCTTCCGTCTCTTCCCCCGGTTCAGATCGATGCCCTCCAGCAGCACCGCTAGCTCCCAGGCTGCCAGTTCCTTCCGTCCCGTCTGGGTGAACGGGAACTGAAACGTCCCCGCTTCCAACCGCTTGTACCAAATCGCCCATCCGTCCCGGTCCCAATAGAGAATCTTCACTCGATCACTGCGCCGGTTGCAGAACACCAGCAGGTGGCCGGAGAAGGGATTACACCCGATGACGTGTTCAGCCATCATCGACAATCCGTCGAACGAACGCCGCATGTCGCAGGGGACGGTGCACAGGTAGACCTTGATGGCGGCCGGAAAGCTGAGCATTCCTAAGGCTCCACGGCCGCCAGGACAGCCCGCAAGGTCTCCTCATCCACCCCCTTGCGGATACGCAGCCGACGTCCGTCACCGAGTACGAGTTCGATGCCGGCGTCGACCGCATATGGTCCGTCGCTCACTAGGGCAAAGCTTGCCTCCGCACGATTGCCACTTGGCCTGCGCATTCGCTCCTGCCGACCCGCTTTGAGCTTGTGCTGCCACCAGTAGAACTGGTTCTCCTTCAGTCGCCGTTGCCGGCAAAACTCACGAATCGACATCCCGCTCCGCACGGCCTCCCGAATCGCCCTCTGCCAGTAGCGGGCCTTCTCGACATCACGCTTCCCACTCCTCATTCCGCACCTCCACCTTCGGTCCGTGCCTGCGCACGGAGCGCATGTTGTGCTGGTCTGTCAGGAAGTATTACTCGTGACCTGGGACGGCAAAAGATGGGTTCATCGGACGCTTACGTTGTGTCTGACGTGGACGTCGATGGTGAGTATGAGTTTGAGCGGCAACTGTTTGGCAGTAGCCCCGAACAACTGCGCTCGTTACCCAAATGGCTGCTCGAGCAAGAAGCAGAGGAAGTGGTGATGGAATCAACGGCGCAATACTGGAAACCGGTCTGGGAAGCACTGGGACGGGACTGGAAACCGATGCGCCAGAAACGGGACGGGGCAGGTTCGATGTCGGGGACGCTGCATCTGGCGCAGGCGCAATCGAACCGCGGACCGCAGGGGAGGAAGAAGGATTTCCCAGATGCCGAACGTCTGGTGAAGCGGCTAGTGGCCCATGAGCTGACTCTGAGCTTTGTGCCGGATGCCGAGCAGCGTCTGTGGCGGACAGTGATGCGCCGAAAGTACCAGCTGACGCGCAACCGGGTACAACTGCAAAACCGACTGGAGGGACTGCTGGAAGAAGCCCACATCAAGTTGTCCAGCCTAGTTTCAGATCTGCTGGGCGCCAGTGCACGGCGCATGCTCAAGGCGCTGGCTGAGGGGGAAACTAACCCAGCAACTCTGGCCGCGTTGGCCGATCGGAAGTTCCGCGCCACACAGGAACAGTTACGTGACGCGCTCGGTGCGTGCGCGGAGCTGAACCCCGTTTACCGCCGGCTCCTGAAGATGGCGCTGGAAGAGTTGCAATTGATCGAAGAGCAGATTGGCCAACTCGACCAGGAGATGGCGACTCTGCTCAGCCACCATCAGGACGCGGTGAAGCGGCTGGCGGAGGTGCCCGGTCTGGGAGTGGATTCGGCCCAGCAGATCATCGCCGAAGTAGGCGCCACCGCAGCGACCTTTCCTTCCGAGAAACACCTCTCCTCATGGGTTGGCGCATGCCCCGGCGACGAGGAGAGAGCGGGAGTGAATTACAGCCACCGGTCTCCGAAGGGGAACCGCCATATGCGGCGCATTCTCAATCAGACCGCCAATGCTGCAGTAAAGGCCAAAGGAAGTATCTTCGAGATTGTCTATCGCCGCTATGTCCCGCGCATGGGGCACAATCAAGCCATCGGGGCGATTGCCCATCGACATTGTCGCCTGATCTGGCTGATCCTGCATCAGGGAGTCCGTTACGAGGAACGCGGCCCAGCCATCAGCAACAGGTCTAAGCAACAACGCACTGCGAGAATGATCAGGGAACTCCGAAGACTCGGCTACCGCGTCCAGCCGGCAACTTCTCAACCGCGTAATCCAGGATGAGTGCAGGGATTTTCGACCCTGCTGATCGAGCCCAGCCGTTGTCGGCCGCCGCTACTGTCCTCACGGGGATTCAGCCCCAGATAACTTACCACTTGCTTGGTCTTCTGGAACCGGTCCACCGGTCCCAACGTGAGCACAAACGCCAGCGCCGTCACCGGCCCTCCTCCCCGCTGCCTCATCAAAAGGACGGCCTCGAAACAGTTCTCAGCTTCCTTCACTACTGCCTGGTCCAGCTCCCCGATCGCCGGGTTGAGCCGATCCAGCATCTCCAGCGGCTCCTGCCTAAGGTGGTCACAAAGGGTCCGTGCAACCCCCTCCGCAAACCGTTGATCCCCCACGACCGGAATCCGCCGTTTCGGCTTGTATTCTTCGCATGCGAGTGCGGACCGCCCAACGTGTCTAGACCCTAGTTTGCGAAACTTTCTGGACATTTTTCGCCAAGGCATTGAAAGCAAACCGTCCGCACCTCTGCGTGAAAATCAACACGCATCAAAGTATTAGTGCATACCAAGCCTTGACTTGCGCCAAGGCCGGCGACACCCCAAGTGAGAAAAGGCGTAAGGAGGAGCGTGTCCTTCACCACGTTGTGCATTACGCGCGTTTGCACGAGCCGTGAACTCGCAATTGGATTCTCTGCCTCTTTAGCAGCTACTATTCGGGCAGCTTCAGCCCTCCTTCGATCGAGAACTGAGCTTCCACCCCGGGCACGCCGGTTCCAGGCTGACCCCCGCCGACATGGATGCGGTAGACGCCCGCCGCGACCACGTGATCTCCGGCCTCATTGACGCAGCTCAGGTCCCGCGGATCGAGTCCGAAGTGCACACGCTGCGTTTCGCCCGGGGCCAGATGCACCCGCTTGAATCCGCGCAACGCACGGATCGGTGCACTGGGCGTTTTCGGAAAGCTCAAGTAAAGCTCCGCGACTTCGTCTCCGGCGACCTGGCTCGTGTTCCGTACATCCGCATCCACCTCCAGAGAAGCGCCTGCCTTCAGCTTCGCCGCTGAAAGCTTCAGGTTACTGTAAGCGAACTGCGAATAGCTCAGACCGTAACCGAATGGATATAGCGGTTGCCCCTCGAAGTAACGATAGGTTCTTCCCTTCATTGAGTAATCCTCGAATGGGGGCAAATCATCCACGCTCTTATAGAAAGTGACGGGCAAGCGCCCGGCAGGATTGTTTACGCCCGCCAAAGTCTCCGCAATCCCGGTCCCGCCTTCTTCGCCCGGATACCATGCCTCGAGGATAGCGGCGGCATGCTGGTCGGCCCAATTCACCGCCAGTGCGCTGCCGTTCATCAGTACGACGACCAGCGGCTTGCCGGTGGCGGCCAGGGCTTCAAGCAGATCCCGCTGCACACGTGGCAAGCCGATATCGGTTCGGTCGCCGCCATTGAAGCCCTCAACATGTACGGGCATTTCCTCCCCTTCGAGTTCCGGTGAGAGCCCTACGAAGGCCACCACGACGTCGGCGCGCGAGGCGGTCGTCACGGCCTCCTCGCGCAACACGTCGGTCGGCGGTTGCCACACAAGCGTCAGCCCGGCGCCGAACAGGGGCGCGCGGTGGGCATACTCAAGACGGAAGTTGTGCGGATTCACATCCGCGAGGTGGACCTGGAAGGACGGGACCCTGGGGCTCTGATTCTCTTGGGTGAAGTTAGTCATCAGTTTGTCATCGAGGTAGACGCGAAAAGTCTCGTGATTGCCGCAGGGATAACAAGGGGGCTGACTGATACCGAACGTGTAGTCGCCGGGCCCGGGCGGCGTAAGCGTCCCGCTCCAGCGGACGGCGAAGGCTTTCATCGGAATCCCCGGCGCTGGAGAGGCGGCATTCCAGTCAAACTGAATCCGGGCATCGGTGCGAACGACCGCGGGCTTGCCGGAGAAGTCGGTGTTCGCGAAGTATTCGGCCTTGAGGCCCCGCTTCGCCTTGGTGCCCGCCGTGCGAAAAACGGTGCTCGGGACCAGCACGGGCAGATCCGCGACGTATGCCGAGCCCTGCGCGTAGAGGACCTCTGCCTTGCTGGCGAACTGCTTGCGCAGACCGTCCACGGGCAGCACAGGATTGGAGGGTACGCCGCTGTAGTTGCCCTCGAGTGCGACCAGTGACTCGGCATTGGGGCCGATAGCCGCAATCCTCTTCACGCTCGGTTTGAGCGGCAACACTCCATCCTGGTTTTTCAGCAGCACCATGGATTTACGTGCCACCTGAAGCGACAGTTCGCGGTGCTTTGGCGAAATGACTTCGGACATGGGGATCCCGGAGAAAGGAACCATCTCCGGCGGGTCAAACATGCCGAGGCGTATGCGCGACGTGAACAGGCGTTTGACTGCGGTATCGATCTCGGTCTCTTTGATGAGCCCGTCACGCACGGCCTTCACGAGCGCGACGTACTCGTTGCCGCAATTCATGTCGGCCCCGGCGCGCACGGCCACTGCGGAGCCGTGCGCATCATCGGGTGTGTAGTGGTGACCGGTAGTGAGGTCGCGCACGGCGCCGCAGTCCGTGCAGACGTATCCTTTAAAGCCCCAAGCATCGCGCAGGATCTTCTGAAGCAAGAAATCGCTGGTGCAGGACGGCACGCCGTTCACGGCGCTGTAGGTGGTCATGATGGACCCCACATGCCCGTCCACGACCATGACGCGGAAGGCAGGAAGGTAGGTATCCTCGAGATCGCGCGGTTCCACGTTGACATTGAAGCCGTGCCGCTCAGTCTCCGGCCCGCTGTGCACGGCGTAGTGCTTGGGTGTGGCCACCGTCTTCAGGTATTTGGGATCGTTTCCTTGCAGCCCCGTCACGTAGGCCAAGGCCAGCTGGCCGGCCAAAAAAGGATCTTCACCGTAGGTCTCCTGGCCGCGTCCCCAGCGCGGGTCGCGAAAAATATTGATGTTGGGCGTCCAGAACGTGAGACCGTAGTACATACTGTGGTTACCCTCTCGCTGTGCCTGGTTGTACTTGGCGCGGGCCTCGGTCGCGATAACCTGGGCCACGCGATGTATTAGGTCGGCGTCCCAGGTAGCTGCCATGCCGATGGCCTGCGGAAATACTGTCGCGTAGCCGGAGCGGGCCACCCCGTGCAGCGCTTCGTTCCACCAAACGTAAGAAGGAATGCCGAGGCGGGGAATGGCGGGAGCGTCGTGCGTCATCTGAAGAACCTTTTCCTCGAGCGTCATGCGCGAGACGAGGTCATCCACGCGCTGCTCCACCGGCAGTGCAGGATTTAGGTAGGCTGGTTGAGAGCCGGTTCCGGTATCCTGCCCGAGGGCCGTACCCCCTGCAAACAGAAGGATTGAAATACTCAGAGCAGCTAACGGGCAACAAATCCACATCCTGCAAATGCGCATATGCATTTCTCCTTTAGGCAATGTCCGCATCATTCGATAGTCATTCGATCCCTGGAGAGAGCCCCTCGTCGGAAACACTGGACAAATGGTGATAGACTTCCCAGCCCCGGTAGTTGCTCAGTGCCTCGGCAATGGCTCTACCGCAATGGCTTTTGTTTATCGCAACGTGGTGCTCGAAGCCGCGCTTGCAAACGTACCGGAGGAGGTTCTGTAGGCGCGGGATCTTTACAACCCCGAAACCACCAAAAGTATGGAGCGGATCTGAGGTAAGCTCTCCTTCACCAACGTACGCCCGCAAACGCCCCTGAAAGTCGTCACTGGACACTCGACAAAACGTAAGCGGTCCGCTTTTCAGCCTGCCGGATACTGTGCCAAACGTATTCTCTTTGCCCACCGTTCCCGCAAGGATCTCTTGAAAGTCCATCCTGGGCTGCTCAAGTAGGGAATTAGGGAAATTCGAGCAGTGGAAAACAACAGCCTTATTGGGATCGTTGTCATAGTTGTTGTTCCAATCGACTATGGCACTCGGCTCGCCTGACGCTAGTTGGAGGACATACATGCCTATTGATCCAGCAATGTCTGTCTCACACGCACTCGGTAGGAGGCCTTTCGACATCATGCTCATGACCGTGCATGGGACGATACCAAAATATTCCTCCATGGCAGTCCAGCACTGAATGGACGACCCCACCAGTTCGTTCGCCTGCATCCAATCATCTACCACCACCGCAAACTTGGCCATTTTGAGTACAGCCGAGGTGGGAACCCCTAGAACGGTTACATACTCTTGAATACCCGAGAGCTTATTCTGCACTTTCGGATCGTCGTCCAACATGCGGCCAATTCGCCCGAAGACTTCTGAAAGGTCAAGCGTTTCTACCGAGATGCCAGCCCGCTCCATGAGTTTCTCGCTGAACCGCACGGTGTTGAAGGCTGTGGGTCTCGCACCAAGAACGCCGACTCGGACGTTCTTCAATCCTGTTACAATCCGACAAGTGGCGGCAAAGAACCTGAGATCTGATTTGAATGAATCCGTAGCGGGTGAGACACAATGAAGTCCCGTCAGCGTGTACCGGATCCCGTATTGCCATAGGTTGTTACAGACCGAAATCTTCCCGCAGAAACTGTCGCGCCGGGCGGCGACATGCATAAGATCGGCCTCATCTGGAAACGCATGGATCAGTACTGGGACATCGAGTTCGGACATGCGAATCGCATTAGCGACACTTTTTTCATCCCCGAAATTCGGGAGACTCACGAGAATCCCATCAATGTCTCTGACATGCTGCTTGAACAAGTCAGCACATTTGCGGGCGTCCTGGAGGGTCTCAACTGATCCAAACTTCGTATCCTTAGGGGTCAGGCAGATAGCGCCGTAAGCTTGCTGCTCCAGTACTTGGAGTATCTTCTCGCGACCGTCCCGTGCGAGCTGGTCCGGAAAGAAGCCGCGATTGCCAATGATTACGCCAAAAGTCGTTGTTCTCATGACAAATGTCCCCTTTGTGCGAAATCCGTGGACCTACCCCAAATGAGATCACCCTGGCAAATCAGACCCTCCGTGCTTTCCTAGGAGGGTCTTTTGGACACTCACCAGACGATGTGAACACTTCGTTACTTCAGAATCACGTTACCCAGGAAACCGCAGTTCTCGCCTTCCGCGTCCCGGATCGAGACACTGATCCGGAAACAGTTGTCCGGAACCAAGAGGGTTGTTTCCAGGCAGACCTCCTCGCGGGGGTCCACCGAAAGGAGGATCTCTCGGCCCAGTTCTTCACCTTGGGCGCTGTACAATACTGCCTCAAGTTTTCCAGGCGTGAACACGCCGAAGATTCCTCGCAAACTCACACGACCACTCTCCACTCGACAGCTAAGCGGCTCACTGATAACACCAGCCCAGACTGCATTCCGAATTGGGTTCGGGGCCCGCGTTGCCGACCAGTACACTGGGAAGGAATACTGTTCACCGGGATCCAGCGCAGCATAAGGGCTTAGTGTTTCGGACTCGAAGAAATATGGCGTCTTCTCGGGGTCGTGGAGCAGAGTCTGGTCGAAAGGTCCTCGGGAAATCGTGCCGGGGCCATTGCTCCACGACTCGACCGACGCTTTGTCGGGATATTCAGCCCCAGAGAAATACTTGAAATTCTCCACGAGGCAGATGTTCTTCTGACCGTTGACGACCGCATACCAACCCTGGTCGGAATCAGCACCAATCTTTCCAGCACGGTAAAGATATCGGACGCGTAGCATGCGGCCACCGTCGATCACTTCGTAGCTGGGATGCTGGACGTCGCCCAACAGCTTCGTGTAGCCCTCTGGGTAGATGCTACGCGGGTTGAGCGGAATATACATGAACAGACCTGGACTAGCCTTCTTAGGGTTATTACAATCAGCGGCATTGTGCTGGATCAAATGCCAGATGCTCCAGCGGATCTGGCGCCTGCTGATATTTCGCATCAATTGATCTACCCTGATTCTTGTCGTTCCAGAGTACACATGGAAAACCCGTTCAAACTGAACACCGGTCCGCGGATCACTGGGGCTGATCACACGAACGGCAACTTCATCCGACGTCTCCTTGACGACCTCGGCCTTGAACCGACTCCCATCCAATGTGTAATAAGGAACACTCGGCCATTCGTCGTCGCTCATCCAGCCTTCCGGTGCCGGCCAAACCTTGTCTCCTCCATAATTCGCCCCGCCAGCCCCCAGGTTGTTCTGCTCCGGCGGTAGCACTTGTCCCGCAAGAGCAGCGTTGACAAAAAAATACTCCCAGTCACCAAGGAGAAGTTGGATGGCGCGTCCGCCTAAGTCGGGAGCAACAAGCAAGCACACAAGGTTATTCGACAAGCGATAGACATCCCAACCCATGTACTGGGTCTTTCCCAGCGTGGCCGAGTAGAAACCCTTGCACATAGCCTTGGTGAACCCCCTGCGAGGTAATCCGCTACGCCAATCTCTTTTGGTCCAACAATCCTCCGCTAGAACAGGCATAACGCGCGGGCGAAAAGAAATTCACATCCTGATCAGACCCGGGGCCGTGAGGTTCTCTGAGCGAGCACGCCCATGGCAACCCCAAATGATCACATGACACCACCCCACCAAGTATCAATACTCGCGTGCAGTGGCTCATCATAAGCAAATGCCTGAATTGACATCCCGTGGACGACCAACAGCGTTCCGTAAACAATGAATAGGATGCCAACCGGCCATCGAATGTCGAATCTCATGTCGGTTACCAGAAGATGATGTTCAGTGCGGTTGCCAGGACTAAGATTGCAAGAGCCCAGGTTCCCGGTCGAGCATACCAAGCAAGTCCCTTGTTCCTTGGCATTTCAGTCAATGAATAGACTAGGCCCACCAGCTCTTCTTCGGGCTTGGAATTAGTGAAGAAGGTCAATACAATAGTCACACTGAAACAGATTGCAAAGGCCCAAATCGCCTGGTAGAAGTTTGCTGCCATTTCGCTGTGATAGCCAATGAAATTGAAACGATAAAGCATGTAATGCGTTGCAGCTCCGGCCATTCCCGAGAGAAGTCCGACGAATGCAGCGTTGGGACTGGTTCGTTTCCAGAACATCCCAAGAAAGAAAGTTGCAAACAAAGGAGCAAGGAAGAATGCAAAGAGAAGTTGGAGGTAGTCCATGAGATTGTTGAAGCGCAGGACGATAAATGCGGTGGCTCCTGCAACCACGACCGCAAAGATGGTGGCTAAACGCCCCACCTTCATGTAATGGCCGTCGGGTTTGCCTGGGTTAATGTGGACTTGGTAGATGTCGTAGGTCCAGACCGTGTTGAATGCAGTGACGTTGCCTGCCATTCCAGACATGAAGCTTGCGCAAAGGGCGGTAACCCCAATCCCCATTAAGCCCGGGGGATACAACTTACTCATTAGCGCCGGAAGGGCGTTATCGTAACGGCCACCTAATAGCTTTTGCGTCGTCGGATCTAAGGCAATCGCCACTAAGCCCGGGAGGATGATCAGGACTGGACATATCATCTTGGGTATTGCTGCAATGAGAGGAGTTCTTTGTGAGGCGAGCATATCTTTGGCCGCCAGAGCTCGCTGGATCACTAAGAATTCGGTACACCAATACCCGAAGGAAATCACTAGCAGGCCAAATATGGTCCCGAACCCGTCGATGCCCATCGGGTTCTGACTCGGGTGCCATATGGTGGCCCAAGTGTGGGCATAACCCGGGCTCGGCAACTTGGACACAAGCCCCGCATAGCCTCCCACAGCCTTCAATCCCAGAATCGCCAGGGGAAGGAAGCCAAAAACAATCAGGAAGAACTGCAGTACTTCGTTGTATATCGATGATGTGAGCCCGCCCAGGTAGATGTAAATTGCTACCACGCCACCTGCAACAAGAAGGTTGGCCCAAAATGGCCATCCAAGCAGTCCTTGAAACAAAATCGCCAGGGCGTAGAGGTCGATGCCCGAAATCAAGAGTGTCATACTTGCGAATGTCATCGCATTGAGGGTACGGGTTTTCTCGTTGAACCGCAGCTTGAGGAACTCAGGAACACTCCTTACCTTGCTCCCGTAATAGAAGGGCATCATGAAGATAGCGACGAAGCACATCGCTGGCATGCCCGCCAGCCAATAGAAATGGTTGACAAACATGCCGTATTTCGCCGCGTTTGCAGCGTGTCCCATTACCTCAAGCGCACCCAGGTTGGCTGACATGAACGCTAGGCCCGTTACCCAGGCAGGCATGGATCGCCCGGAAAGAAAATAGTCTTCGCTGCTCTTCATCTTGCCGTGCAACACCCAACCGATGCCCACAACAAAAACGAAGTAGATAGCGATGATCGCGTAATCAACAATTGCCAGGTGTATATGCATAGAAGCACCGAGCGTTCCCGGTCTGGCGCGTTTCTCCGAGTTGGCCTCCTTGGTCTTAGAGCCTCATCTTAGCCACACGGCAATCTTCTATGGCTTGTTGGCTACCTGCCGCGAATCGCCGGTCGGCCGGGCTTTCGGCAACTCTCCTGCAAAATCAAATCTTAGGTCCGCAAGGGCTTCTCCACTTCCGCTCCGAACATCCAGAATAAAGAAAGAATCAACCATCTGGGTCCGATCGACTTTCACCAAGACAGGATTCCATCCTGGTCGCAGCTCCACTCCTCCTATCACGTTTTCGTTGGGAGGGAGCACCTCGGAATGGACCAGTTCCCTCCCGTTCAGCCAGAGTCGGCATCCCTGCTGGCAAGTTAACTTGAACCGAGTCTCGGTTTTCTTAGGGCTGTATATTTGCGTGTACGCATAAGCGACCGTCCAGTCGTCGAAGCGTCCCCCGAGATTCACGCGATAGCCAAGGGTCGTGGATGAGATCCAAGCGGCCGTCTTGCTGGACCAGGCCGTAGCTGGCTTCCAGCTGACGTTGCCATTCTTCCCCGGATACGACGCGCCATATGAGAATTCTACCTCTGGCGGATATTCCAATCCGAGACCGATCCGATTTTGATTGTTAAATGGACCGATTACGGCCCAGCGTTGTATCTCCCCTGCTATCTGTTTTTTGCGGTTCGCAACCTCTTGCTCGAAAGTCTCTTGCTGCTTCTGGCCCAGTGGGGCGTCGGGCTTACGGGCGATTGAGTCAGCGTAGCGCACCAGATTCATAAAGAGACGATCTGCCAGCGGATCCTTGGTCAAGTTGTCCAAGAGTCGGAGTTGGCAAAAGATGACGTGGCCTTTTCCCACAGGAGTGATTACTAGACTGTGCACCCAACGACGTCCGTATTCGTAGTTACTGGTGCTTGAGAGAAGACCAGCGACAACCTCGTCCGCAGGCGTCTCCAGAAGGCGGGCGGCTTGAACTTCAGCATAACGTTGGTCAAGCACAATGTTAGACGGCAGACCATCTGTGATCGGGTGTGCCCGTATCCACTGAAGGGCCCCGAGGTTATCGGGCACGGCGGAAGCGGAAATCTTCACCGCCATTGGGAGAACGCCGAGCTTTTCGACCACCTCATTAGTATCCAAAGGCAGCTCGAAAAGAATAAGGGTCGAACCTTGGCGGGCCAGCTCAGCAAGGCCTTTGAGCTGGCCGAGCGGATAGTCGAGGAATGAATCAGCGTTAGCCGCGACCATGTAAACATTCTGAGGAGGCTTATGTGCCCCATAGGCAGTGACTGCCATAGGGAAGTTACTGAGTCTCGCTGCTAAGCGCCCATCTGGATCAAGAATGCTCACAGGAATGGCTGCCCCACCCTGCCGGGGTATTCGTTTTAGAACCAGGATCTCGTGCTCGGTTCGGTCGACGAGTTTCCCATCCAGGTTCAATGTGGCACTTAGGCGATAGCTACCTTCGGCGAGTGGCGCAACGGGGCGGAGTCGACCGAGGGCCTGGACTCTTCTTTCTATCTGTGCCTGAACTGCTTGTTCCTGCAGAACCTTGCCATCTAGCGTTTCTATCCTCAGCCTGACCTCAGCCTTCCCTGAAGCTCCTTCGTCGTTGACAATTGTTAGCTCTACGTCTGTGGACTCCCCTGCGTAATAGTTGGCCCGAGCCGTCGAAACGATGATATGCAGTGGCTTGTTGGCCGCTGCAGCAGCAGCCAATTCGGGCTTCGGATTCCGCCACTCATCCAAAAAGCCATAGGAAAGCTCCCAGCTAGCATCGTTCCAGTGACAGATATCGTAACCAGCCGTCAAAGGATTCAATCGCAAGGCATCGATCATACGGGTTAGCGTAGTGGCTTGCGCCTCGCGGCTACTTTTGGCAAATGCCGCGAAATTCCCGAAGTCCTTGTCGAGGCCAAGCTCTAGGAATCCCTTGCGAAGGATTCCGTAAATTTCCTCAAGGCGCTCCTTGTCTTGCCAACGGCGACCGGGCGGGTACTTCCCAATTACGGCATCGAGATCCTGCACCCCACCCATGGCGCCGAACTCTGATACAAAGGTGAGTCTGTGGGGTTCTGCCATCTGACGATAGTAGTTAAATCTCGCAAGGTCGAAGGGTTGTGCTAAGTAAGGATGCGTGTCGCTTATCGGGCGGGGAGACGTCTGGTAGGGGACGTAAACACGAGCATCTTCTCCGCTCCAATAGACATCCCCGGAGTCATCGAACACCAGCCGCGTCGGATCCAGTTCGTGCGCGTAGGTTGCAAGCTCGTTCTTCAACTCCAGACCTTGCGCTGCCGCTTCGTTGAGTACACCCCACATCACGATTGCAGGATGATTGCGGTCCCGGGCAATCGTTTCCCTGACTTCTCGCCGGCAGCG
>Ga0315284_10007455_pt1 | contig 15638 bp, 37 predicted proteins | sample YL17G09_16_MG_FD_203696 | JGI IMG/M metagenome (GOLD analysis project Ga0315284, IMG submission 203696) | Sediment microbial communities from Yellowstone Lake, YNP, Wyoming, USA - YL17G09_16 | ecosystem: Environmental > Aquatic > Freshwater > Lake > Sediment | place: USA: Wyoming | collected... | reverse complement strand
TCGGATCGATGCCAAGCGTCTTGAGCGCCCGCGACATGTCGACGTGTAGATGTTCGAGCCCCGGGGCATCGAGCAACGCGACCAACGCCGTGTTGGTCTTGCCGCCCGTGGCGGCACCGTCGAAGTAGCCCCAGCCCTGGATCTTGGCGTGGATGGGCTCGGCGTTCTCGCCAACCTGACGAAGCGCGGAGAGCGCCGCGTGGACCTTGTCGGAGGGATGGTCCTCGAGCGGCTTCTGCGTGTAGACCAACGTGACGTGATCAATTTCAGCGTGCTGTTCGGTATCGGGCAGGACGCGTTTCTGCACCTCCCGAAGGTTCTCGGTGACATGATCCGGGAGACGGACGTGCACGAAGAATGCTTTGGGGTTGGTTGAGATCTTCGCAGTCTTCTCGCGGCTTTCGGCCTCAAGAAGGTCGTTGAGCACCCCGCTTAGGGAAACAGTACGCACGTGGCAATTATAGGGGTTCGGCCGAGCCAAAAAAAAGGACCTATCATTGCGGGATGACACCGCGCACCAAGGGACTGCTCACCCTCGCCATCAGCGCCGTCGTCGGCATCATGCCGGCGTGGTTCGGCTATCTCGCCAACCGGGATGAGCTGAAGGCGAAGTACCGCCAAAGCCAGACGGCCGCGGAGGGCAGCTACGAGACGCTCGCGGCCTCCGTCAAGGAGCTGCAGGTCACCGCCGTCGCGCAGCACGACTACATCGTCAAGCTCGAGGCGCGACTCGAGGCCAACGACACACTCATCGCCGCCGCGTTCGACCGCGCCAACGCCGTCACCGCGTCGGGACACCGCGTGACAACCGCCGTCACAGTCGGCCCTCGAAAGCCGCCTCCAGCGAGACCTCTGCCGCCGCCGACCTTCGGGAAACTCCCCGACAACATCGACGCGGTCATGGCAGAGCGTCCCGCCGCCAAGGACTAGACCGAGGGCGGTTTCACGGTGACGGGTTGCGCGAAGACGCGCGAGCGTCCGAACACCTTCTTCGCGTACGCCTTGCAGGAACCCTTCATGCCTGCATTGCCGCAGCCGTAGCCCTGCAACGCGCGCTGCACGGTCTTGCCACGCTTGAGCCACGCACCGAGGGATGCGACCGCGGTCTGCATCGCGAGATCAGGGTCGCGGAGGGCAAGGCACTGCTTCCACGTCGAGCCGGTGGCCTGGGCGACACCGCAGCAGTAGTTGCCGACCGAGCCCGGCGGACGTTTGGTTGAACGCCAGATGCCCGCGGTGCGCGTGCCTCCAACCCAACGGTGCGCGGTCGGGTCCCACGTGGCACCCGTGAGGCGTGACGTCGACGTCGGGTCGAAGTCACTTTCAACATCGACGAGGCCGAGCAACAGGTCGACGGGGAAGTCAGCAGTAGCGTAGGTCTCGGCAGCTGTGACGACGGCATCTGCGAGTGCGTATGTCTTGGCGCCCTGTGCTTGTGCTCGTGCAATGAGGTCCGCGTGTGTTGGTGCAGTTGATTGGGCCTGCGCAGTACGTGCGAAGAGCAGGGCCAGCGCGATCAGAAGAGTTGTACGCATGTGGCCGTTCTACCGTGAGGTGGAGATGTAGGTCTACCCTGCAAACGGTGTTGATATTTAAGTGCTTGACATCAAAGGTACACCCAGACATTGGGTGCGCGTTGAGTGAACCCTCTAGTCTTCGTACATCCGCTCAACCACGTTGGCGCTGCCGTCTGTGCTTTCGTCCTCCAGCGGGCTCTGTGCCAACGCTTGTGCGCGCAGCATGGCTCGATGGATACGCTTGATCAGTAACAGTCGCTTGGCCTTGTTGAACATGGCCGTGAAGCCCTGCTGCCGTCCTTTGGCGAAGGTGCGCGTACCGCGGGGCTTGTCGTTGGTCCACGTCATCACTCCCGGCTAGGTATCATGAGGCTATGCGGATGGGCAACGATACAGCGGAAGCAGGTCGGGGATCCCTCCACCTTGGTACGTGGGTTGACATCGTCAACCGAGACGTAGGAACCACAGCCGGTCACGTAGGACACGAGCCCGATGTATCCCGGGAAGTCAGTCCGACGCGCCACCGTGTGTCGGAGCCTGCGCAAGGGGTCTACCCAGAGCCATGGAACCACCTCGCAACGTGGCGCGGTCATCGTGACTCTTCGGCGATACACATGAGGCACGTGCGTGGATTGTCGTTGTGAAGAACCGCGTCACTATCTGCCGGCTGCCCGCAGTACGTGAGGTACGCGAGGCGTGCCTTCGCAGGGAAGACGACGCTGTGCACTAGCCCCGCACCGTCGACGAACGTGAAGCTATAGTAGGGAATTTCGGCCACAGCCTGGCTCCCAGGCGTTCTGGCCGTCGAGCTGCCCTGATGTCCACGACGCGGCCGCGTAGACGCCTTGCTGGAAGGCAATACAGAGCCCCGCGGCGACCGCGAGGTTGTGGGCGAGGTTCATCATCCAGGCCCGCTGGAGCACCGAGAGCATCTGCTGGCGGATGAGTTCGACAGCAAGGTCCCGTTGAGGATCATCCGCCACGGACATCCTTGAGGGCTGCTTCGACACGGTCGAGGCAAGCGGTGGCCTTCTTGGAATTCGCCTGACGAGAGTCCATGCCGTAACGAACAGCGGACCGCAGCAGGTCGAGTTCATCCGTGCTGAGCAGCGCCGGCGCTGACGTGCAGCGCTCGAGGTGTGCTTCAAGATGCACGAGGATGTCCTCGATCGTCGCGAACGTCGCAGGCTCTGCTGACATCGGATCGCCCTTGCAACCAGGGCGGTGGCCGTTGCCCGGGTCCCGGTCTAGGCAACTGCAGCGATAGCACTCGTAGTACTGCTGGCGTGCCTTGACGATCTTGATGCAGGCCTCGATGCCCTGGCGCTCGGTCACTGGCTACCGCGCAACGCCGCACCCACGGCCAGCAGCACCTTCCCGCGTTCAACCGCGGCCTCTCGCACCTTGCGGTCGTCGTCGAGCGCCTGGGTGATCTCATTGCGAGACCTGTCGTCGGGCCAGACCTTGGTGTCCGGTGAGAACAGCCCGCCGTGGCCTGGCGCGAGGCGCATCGCCTTCCATGCGTCGGCCTGTGTTTGGAAGGGGCCTGTGAGGGCGATCCCACCGCCACTGGCGAACCACTGTAGCTTCTTCATTTCAGCCTCCAGATAGGGGAACGCAACGGCTCCGTGGGTAGCTCCATCCCGAGCTGAACGCGCGGGGGTGGCTTCAGTCCGTCAAGCAACGCCATCTTGAGGAACGCTTGCTCCTGGCCTTCAGGGATCCAGACGCGGAAAAACACGGTGACACGGCAAGGCTTGTCGACGGGCGCCAAGCTGAAGCTGTCCGTGAAGTGGGACTTGGTACAGATACACGCGCGCAGGAAGCGCTCGAGGCCGACCTTGGTGGCGTCGCACTCCGCGTCCCAGGGGGACTTCGTGTTCACGACACCTTCGTCAGGTGTTCCAACACCGCGATGCGTGCGAGCTGAACAGGGTCGGTCGTGTTCGACGCCCAGCCACGGAGAGCTTCGGCAAGTGCACCGCGCATGACTGCGGTGTGGCTCTCGCGCTTCGTCTTGTTGATCCGGTCGCCGCGGTACCACCCCTCCTCGATGGCGCTGATGCCGAGTGGCGTCGGGCGGCGAATGAACGCACCACGACCGCTACGGGTGGGCCGCTTCGCCTTGGTGTTGTAGACCAAACCGTCATCCTCCAGCTCAGTGAACCGGGGACTGTTCGACTGGTGCTGCAACATCAGGTAAACCTGCATGGCATCCGCAGTCGAACCTTCGGGCTCAATCTTGACGAGCCGCCTCAAGATGAGCACGCGGTCCTGTACGGCGATCTCTTCCATCGAGAGACCTGCCGCGATCGAGGTGGCCGTGCCGTTGTGGGGCAGTGAATTGATGTTGGTCGAATCCATGCCTGTGTTTATCATACAAGCCAAGCCATCCGTCGGTCGAACAGTCGCTGCTTCGCGGCCGGCGACAAACCTTCCATGCAGGGACCTCCGGCTTTCATGTCAGGAAAGAAGTTCTGCTCAAGGTCTTCCCAGACGTGTTCGAAGATCCAGCCGTTGCATGCGAAGTGGTCGCGGATCTCCGCACAGGAGAGGCACGTTTTGTGGGACTCGGGACGTCCATCCCAGATGCCGCTCACGTACTCGTACTTCGTACCTGCGGGAATGACCTCGCGGCACTCGCAGCACACGTGTGGCTTCTTGGCGCGACGGACAACGGTCCGATAGCACGAAGGGCCATCCTCGCCGGTGTTGCTTGTAAGCGGACAGCAAACGATATCCGCCATCAGAAGCACGTGTCGCAGGTGCAATGAGACCGGGACCCGCCGGAGGCGATCGACCCGGAACGACAAGACCGAGCCCCGGCGTGCGACGGGAAGAACGCGCCGGGGTTGCCGGCGTGCTCTTCACAGATCGCGCAGGCTACGCGTTCTTGGAGGGCGTCGAGTCCTTGATGATCTTGTTCAGCGCGGCCTTGTCCACCGGACGAGCGGTGCGACGCGGCATCATCTTGAGGGTGACGCCCTCCTTGCGCAGGCGGGTCGACATCGCCGACACAGTGTTGCGCGACAGGCCGGTGGCCGCCACGACCTCCGCCACGTTGGCGGCCTTGGTCCAGTTCTTCACGAACGCCTCGTACGAGTACGGGGCGCTCTTCTTTCCGTTTCCGTTGGTCTTTGACATGGGTCTTTTTTGGCATGGGGCTTGACCTCCGTCAAGGGCTACGTTGGTATGATAAACTTGGTCAGGGCTTGACGGGCGGTTTGAACGGGTTGATGACCCGGCCCATACCAGGTCCAACCAACGTACGGGACCCCCCGGGTCCGCTGATGTCCAGGGCGATGTCGTTGAGCAGGTCCCAGTCCTCGTCGACACGTTGCGGGCCCCCACACTCCTGGAGCACCTTGATGACGTCGTCGACTGTCGGGTTCTCCGGTGCGCCCCCATCTGGCCAGATTTGCTCGACAGCGAGCGTTTCGTTGATGGTGATATCGAAGCAAAAGGTGACGGGTTTGGGATCGTCAGACATGGGGCCTCGTTTCGTGAAGCGGGATACCCGCGGCGCAGTTCATACACGACAACGGCTTCGTAGTCGCGTACGTGAACGCCGCAGATGCGCCGCATCGAAGCCAGGGCCACTCGGACCGTTGGTCTCGCTCGTTGGCTTCGCCAAGATGGACCAGCCCGGTCGAGGGGTCTAGGAAACAGTCAGAGATGAGGCGCTGCTTCATATGACTCCGCAGCGATGCACCCGAGACATGTCACCGTCGGGACATCCTTGGGCATGTGCACGTGGATGTCCTCGGACTCCGGGGCGTGGGAACACGTCAGGTAGAAACGCCGCACACACATGAGCATGCCCGGAACATTGGCGAAGGGCAGCAAGGCGGCGCGATGGGCAACGCCATCGTCGTCAACCACGACGACGCGGCATGTGACCTCTGCGCCTTGGAGGTGACAGTCCTCGATGGTCATCGACTCGTCTTCGACGGCCTCCTGGTACAGGTTGTAGCACTGGTCGAAACGATCATCTTCGTAGGCCTTCTCGATGGACGTCCTGACCTCGGGGTCGTCGATTTCGTGGAGGTTGTTCATGACGATGACGGCGCGCGCCAAGTTGGCCGCGTCGGAAGACGCGAACACGGACATGTCGCGGCCGTGCCGGTGTTCGTACACCAGGGTGTGGACGTACTGCTTCACTTGAAGTCTCCTTCGTGGGCAACGCAGCCGAGACACGTGGGTGCCTCGCGCACGTTCCACTTGATGATGGTGAAGCGCAACTGCGCCCCGATGGCAACACGAGACCCTGTCACTGGATCGTGGATCTCAGTCCGTGGGAGAGCCACCCCCGTCCACGACTGCTCGCTCGTGTTTTGCTTCTGGGTCGGCGCGGGATGGCATCCCGTCGCGACGTGCAGAACAGTGACACGGTCGTCCTCGTCGTCGAAGAAGCGCGTCACGGCTGCGGTGTGGATGAGGCCGCCGTCGTCGAGCACAGCCCAGAGGTTGCGTCGAGGTTGCAGCTTCGTCATGGACCGTGCCATCGCAGCTTCGTGATGGGGACCTCCCAAATGAGGCCGACGTGTGTGTTGGCCTGCTTCTTTTTGGGGTCGCCGCCGTAGTCGATGTCCTCGGTGGTGTCGCAGAACATGTAGAAGTCCCAGCTCACCATGGCCGTGGTTGCGTGGTCGTCGACCCAGTGCAGCAGCGTACCGGGCGTTCCTGCAACAACGAGATCACCTTCGTTGGTGATGATGTTCTCGAGACAGAAGACGCGGTACTTGTGCCAAGGCACGTTAGCCATGGCGACTCCTGTTGTGGGGTGCTTGCGGGCAGTGTTGGTTCAGGTGCGGACCCACGCACACCGTGCAGTGGGGCTTGCCTGTCTCGATCTCGAGTTCCAACGACCGGGCAGTCTTGCGAAACATCTCGGCACGGTTCCGGTGGACGCCGCCGTAGTGCCCGCGGCCTTCTTCGTACGAGGCCCAGCGCAACTCATCGTCGGCGAGCGTGTTCCAGTGGTCGGCGGATTCCCGCGTCGTCATGATTCTTTCTCCTGACCAGCGCCGCTCGAGGGCGGTGCGATCGCGCAGTAGAGGCACGTGTGCGGTGCGGTTGAACGAGCAGTCGGCATGACGTCGCGGTCGAGCATGCCGTCCACGGCCTCGTGCAACACGAAGTCACGCCGACACGCGGTGAGGCCGTATTCGTACTTCGACTCTTCGACGATGACCAGATGCACAAGTCCGTCGAAGAGACCGACTACCGTCACACGTCGGGCCAGGTCGGCGTCGACTCGTAGTGCCCACCGTCCTTGAAGCACCACCGCCAGACGTTCCCGTCTTCGCCGGACATCTGGATGTAGCTGCCGCTCTCGACGAACGGCGCGATCGCATCCCAAAGCACCGGATCGTCGCCCAGCTTCTCACCGTGGTGTTCGATACCGACGATGTCGCCGGTCTTCTCGTCAACCACGGCGGGCCAGCGCCACGCCTCGAGCGCGACCTCGAGCGTCTTGGCGAGCGTGAAGTCGTCCGTAGTGACCCACGAGAAACGACGCTCGCGGCCGTTGTAGTAGGACATCCGCGCCCCATCCTTGGCGAGAGCGCGGACAGCTTCGAGCGCAGCGGCTTTGTTCGCGGCCTTGATGCGGAACTTCGTATCCCCCTGGGACATGCAGTAGCCCATCAGCGCATCTCTCCCGTCTTGGTGTTGAGGCTGTACAGCTTGTAGATGTCGGGCTCGAACGGCACCGCGTTGCACGAGCAGTCGTTCTGCTTGCACAGCGCGTAGTTGGTCCACGTGCCGCCGTGCACCATGCTGTGGTGCTTGAGTCCGAACGTGTCGCGCTCCAGCTCCTCCGGCGTGTACGTGATGGGGTGCGAACGGGTGTAGAGCGAATCGAGCACCTGCGTCTCCGCATCGCGCGCGCTCGTCGCGCTCACGAGGTAGACGGTCTCGATGTCGTCCTTCTTGTGGATGACCTTGTAGGTGCGAGGTACGAGGTCCATCTAGGCGCTCCCGTAGCGGAACGAGATGAAGCACGGATCGCCGTCCTCATCGCTCACGATGAAGCCGAGCTTGTCGAGCGTCTTCTTGTCCGCGTCACTGACCTTGTCGGGGTCGATACCGCAGATCGTCAGCACGTCGTGCTCGCAGTGCGTTGGGTTCCGTGGGTTGCCGTACTTGAGCAGGAGGGTCAGGGCTTCGATGAGGTCCTTCACGGTGCCGGCTCCTCGGCCTTCGCCTTGCCCGGCTGCGGGCTGCGGATCCACTCCTCCTGGGCGAACAGCACGCACGCGCCGTCGGCCTTCATGTCGTGCGGACCGGGAGGCCGCAGCTCGAACGTCTTGGGCGTACCGTCGTCGTTGTAAGCGACGATCACGAACGGCATCGCCTTGAGGATGATGCCACCTGAGATGGTGAGCTGCGACGGGATGGTCTTGGGGCCTGTGATCTTCTTGGTCGGCTGCTTCACGATTTCAATTCCTGTTCAGTAAGCGTTGCTCTGCTCGAGATGCCGGAACACGGACTGGATGCCGCTGTCGTTGATGCGGGTCGAGTTGTTCTCGTGCTCGATGAACTCGAAGATCATGCCGGACGCCGGGTCACGCTCCGTGAAGATCTGCGTGATGCCGCAGTCGTCCGTCGTGGGCGTGCCGATGAACTTGATGCCCATGGGCTCCAGCGCCGCCATCAACTTGGCCACGCTCTTCACCTCGAAGGCAACGTGGTGCACGCCGGGACCGTAGGCAGCAAGGTAGCGGTCGATCTGCGACTCGGGTTGGTGTCCTTGCAGCAACACCACCAACATGTCGTTCACACGGAACACCGCACGCTCCATCGATGTGGTCTCGCCCTTGGTCACACGACGTTCGACGAGCGTGAACCCCAACATCTGGTAGAAGCGCATCGCCTTCTCGATCTCCGGGACCGCGATGGTGATGTGGTCGATGCGGGTGGCGTACTTCGCGAGTGCGGTGTAGTCAGGCATCTCTGGTTTCTATCACAAGACGGCCGGCGTCTTGGCACGCCTTACAGCACGCGCCACCGATCCAGATACGCCACTCGTGCATCTTGGCTTGCGTCAGCGTCGCCGTGATCTTGGCGAAGCAGAAGACGCAGACCATGACGCGCGGTGTTCCGGGCATCAGACGATGTTATCTCTCACTTCAGAACCATGCGCCGATGCACGAGCACGGCACCGAGCGTCGGGTCAGCAGCGAACAACGTCGGCAGGTCGTTGCCCCGCACACAATCCTCCGGCCTGTCCTCAGACGCAAACGGGCGTTGCTTCGCCGCGCTGTGTCGAAACGCCGGATCGTTGGTCTCATCAGCCACGAACCGCTTCGCATAACCAAACGGGAGCTGATAGCCCGGCGCGAAGCACCATAGATGGTACTGGTTCGCGGTGTCGTGGATGCGGGACTCAGCCGGGTAGATCTCGACGGCCTCGCACTCCTCCCCCATGACAGCGTTCTTGATGCGCTGCAGTTCGCGCCAGTCATGGATGATCTGACGGTCGTTGCGCTTGATCGACAACCACACGACGGGCCCCATCGGGGGCGGCACATCGCAGCCTTCGATGTGGACGGTGTAGATGTTGTTGCGTAGGTAAATCATGTCGTCGGGGATCGGCGTTGAGACACCCAACGCGTCCTTCAACATGTTGCAGCGCGTGAACGGCGACCACTTCGTGTGGTAGCCGTGCTTCTCTGGTTTGCGTTTCATGTCGCGGGCCTCATGACCCGAGTGATAGTTCAAGCACGGTGACGTTGACGCCGTCGATGACTTCCACGCGCTTGAAGAACGCGCCCTCGATGAACGCGTGGTGCCGATCCCCTGTCTTCTTCTGGGCCGTGCACGCCGCGCTGTACAACGACTGGAAGGTCGGATCGACGATGACCTTCGAACGGTAGGGCTTCGACGCCTCGCCGCCCCAGAAATCGTCTGCGTGGGCGACGAAGACAACAGGGCCGCGAACGACTTCGAGCTTATTGCCTCGATAGATGTGCAAGGGCGCGGCACGTTTGAAGTAGTGGATGCCGTCGTTGTCCTTGCGCCAGAGCGTCCGAGGCAGAGTGCGAGCTTCAGCTTCACGGGGACCGCAGGAGAAGATCATGGTTCCTCGTCGGGTTGTTGGTCGACGCCGCACACCGAGCAGACGGTGTCATCGGCGGGCACGTGGCCCTGGCACTTCGCACACGGGTAGCACAGCGGCAATCCCATCAACGCGAACTCAGGGTCGTTGCAGATGTAGCAGTTGGGGTCGTGGACCGTCGACGAACTGCGCTTCGAGGGGTCCCTGCGCCCCTGCTCAAGCATCCAGTACGCAGGGTCGTCGGGCTTCAGCGGGACACTCATCGAGAGGAGTCCATGGTCTCGAGCAGGTTCTTGAGCGTCTCGGCGTCGTTGGCCGTGAGTCGCACCGACGTACTCGGGAGACGCATCACGATGTCGCCACGCATGCTCCGCTCGAGGACGATCGAGACACCGCTCGACGTCTTGAAGGTCAGGGTTTTCATGCAGGTCCTTTCTCGAGTGAGAGGCACTCGAAGCACGTAATAGGCTGGTCGCGGTGCACCGTCATCGGCGGACGTGCTGTCGCGACAGCCCCACACCGCGCCATGTCGTCGAAGTCGCCGTTCAGATGGACGAGGCCCCACGCGTAGAAGTTGAGGCCGAAGGCGTCCCAGCGGATCTTCACTTCTCACGCTCTGTAGGTTGAGGCCAGTCCGCCGGCAACTCGAACACGTGGTCACATCCGCTGCATTCGACGACGTGCCCGTCGCGGGGATAAGTCGGCGTCCAGCGTGCAGTCTTCGGATTCCAACGAACATCGGCGTGCAGGATGTTCAACAACCCCGTGCTCTCGCACTTGGGGCACTTCGGTGAAACAGTCATGGCGTCTTTCACTTCTCGCACCACGGTGCTTCGTGCGTCAGCGAGCAGTTGACACAGCGGCCCATGAGGCGCGGCTCGTCGGTGTCGACGCGGGTCAGGTCGACGTGCTTCGCAGCCTCGTCCAATGCTTCGCCGCTGCACTCGTTCACGTGCGACAAGAACGCGCCCCACGTCCCGTACGCCTTGTGGATGCGCACGCGCAGCTCTTCGTCGGTCTCACGGGGCATGACGTGCGGCCTCGTCGGCTTCCTGCTTCGCAGCCTTCTCGTCGATCTTGGCGCGCAGCTTCCGCAGTTTCACAAACTCCTTCGGGTCCAGGCTCTGGTCGAGCAGCGGAGGATTGGGGTCACGCCCCTCCATGTCGCAGTCCGCACAGAACGAGTTGTCGCCGTTGTTCCACGAGCCGAACAGCTCGCCGACGACACCCGTGTTCGGGTTGTGCCAGACGGCGTACTCGATGTTCGTGGAGCCGCAGACGGCGCAGCAGCATTCGATCTTCTGGTCAGGTTGGATGCTCATGGTTTCTCCTCGAGAGGAACGGGGACGGCAGTGAGGCACTCGCAGCGGGGGCACCACATAGTGTCGGGCGGGTCCACGAGGACGACCGGGCCGCGCCAACCACACCCGCAGAAGTAGGTGGCTTCTCCGCTTCCAGGGATGGGCTCAGCGAGACGCTTAGCCCAGTCGGTGACGTACCTCGTCAGCTCCGCATGAGCCTCAGGCTCGTCGAATGTGTCGCCGTTGCACAGGGCGGCGTCGATCTGTTGGATGGCTTCGGCCACTCTGGGATGCATCATTCCTCCACGAGGTGGTCCGAGAGCGCGCAGCCCTCGATGTTCCGGTAGGTCGGTTCATCCATGAAGCCCTGCGCGATGTTGTTCGCGAGGTCGAGCAGGAACGGTTCGACATCTAAACGCTTGAGATGTGCGTCGAGCACCACGCCGACCCTGGTGAGGAACTGGCGGCGCAGTGAGACAAGGAGGCGATCACGAAACGCGTCAAGGTCAACCTGAGTCACAGCAAGACCTCGAAGGGAATACGGGACGTCTCGATGGAGACGTCGGTGTGTTTCATCGAACACTTCCAATAGAAGCCGTCCTCGACGACGACCATCTGATCACAATCGGTTCGAACCGCATCGTCGATCGGTGCCTCGTACGTGTCGGGCATGAGCACCCACTCCTGGGACTCGAGGAGTGTTGCTTGAAGCTCGTTGAGGCAAGCCTCCGTGTCGAGAGAGTCGTAGAAGTCTCCGGGGATGCCCCAGAACCTCAGGCTCCAGACGCCGGGGTCGCGCGCTTGGACCATCTTGAACATCTCGCGACGCGCAAGGATCTGTTTCCGTTCTGGGTCAGACAGGTCCACAACAGCGTGACGACACCAAGCCAGGTCCTCCGATGATTGGGTACACAACAAGATCAACTTCACCGCGACACCTCAACAATAGCGTCGGGATACTCTAGACACGCAGCCAAGTACTTCTCGACCCATGGCACGAAGCGCACATAGGCACCCCAACCGTTTGGGGGGTTGTGTGCTTCGAACAGTGCGGGGTTGTCCTTCATCCGAGCGAGGCCTTTCTGCAAATAGGGGATGATGTCGCGTGCGTACACCTCGAGCGACGCCTCCAAGGCAAAGGCGCCGTCAGGGCCGTGGTAGTCATGGCGCTCTATCGCAGCATGAATCGCTGCGGTGACAGCGGGATCGATCAACTCGGCGGGACGCCACAACGCTTCGTAGATACCTGCTGCTTGCGCCATCGCGCCCAGGTTGTGGGTGACGTTGGCTTCGAACAAGCGGTTGCTGAGGTGAACATGGTCGTCGTCGTCAGCGACGCAGTTGATGCATGCAGAACGCGGGATAGGAGGCGTCTCGTACAGGTAGACGTCGAGGCTCATGTTTCTTCACCCCCTTTTGCCAAACATTGGAGACAAGTTACGAACCCCTTCGACGTTCGAGGCTTCCGCCCACCAGACGTCGTCAGCTTCGTCGGGTAGCGCCCACACAACGTCTCCCACTGGAAAGCGTTGTCGTCCTGTGCCCATTGCTGAATCCGGTGACGTAGCCCGTCGATGGTCCACACAGCCTCTGGGATGGTCCAGGTGGACCAGCTCACTTGAACCTCTTCCCGGTGATGCACCAGAAACACGACAACTCACGCTTCGTGCGAATCGGTCCCTTGGTCGCACCCTGGATGTAGAACGACGCCCGGCACTTGAACTTGTTCGACGAGTGGATGTTGTGGAGGTGGACGACGCCGTAGTAGTCGACGACGTTGACGTCGCTCATGGCGGCTTGACCTCGACGAGCATTGCCCCCGAGCTACGCCATTCGGCAACACAAGCCTTGCACGACACCGTCTTGCTGTTGGTGCTGCTCAGGTTCTTCGTGGCGACACCGCACACCGCATAGGTGCTGTCGTTGCGAACGATGTGGACGCTGTCGTACTTGTGGTTCCCGTAGATGTCGAGCTTGGAGTACTGAACCAGGTGGGCGTCAGCGTCTTCGGGGAGCATGACGACCCCGGGCACGACGGCACGGATGTAGCGCCAGTGCGTCGGGTTGATGCACGTCGCCAAACCACAGGTGTTCTCCAGCTGCAGCCTCTTGATGCCGAGACCGTCGTTCTCCCAACACCAAAGCAGCCGCGCGACGATGAACGTTTGAGTGTTCTCGGCAGGCGGAGCCCAGGCGATCACGGCTGCGCGGTCCAGCCCGTCGTCGAAGAACTCGCCCAACCAGTACCAGTGGTTGGGGGTGACCTCGACCTGCACATCGACAAGCTCACGGGGCGGGAGAACGCTGGTACGCCCCTTGTGGTGAAACAAACGTACAGACATCAACACCCACTTTCACACGTGACAAGAGCATCGACGAGACGTGCCTTGTGGATATCCACAGACACACCACACAGTGCACGCATGGTGTTGTCGTCAAGACGTTGCGACAGCGGGGCAACACGAACTACGTGAACACCACGCCCGTCGTACACACGGACGACCTCGACGTCCAAGCACGCAACACTGGAGCGATAGTCCACCAGCTGCCACATGCCGTTGTGCTGTACTTCGATACGCCACGCGGGCAGCTTTTGATGGACCCGCCAGTGGTCCGGGTTGACGCACTGGGGGAGCCTGCAGAGGTTCTCGATCTGGGTGCGGGGCGGGATGAGTCCCGCACGCTGCTCCAGGAACACACGGACGACGCAGTACTCGCCCCGCGTCTTGAAACGGGATCGGCGCGTGGGTGGAACTTTCCAGGTGAACAGGGCATGGCCGCGAGCGTTGTGCCTGTGGTTGCGTCGATTGTCGTTCCAGAACCAGTGGTTAGTCGGGCCGGCATCGGGAACGACGTGCTTCAGCAAGCGTTCGACCGGCGGCCGCAGGTCTGGGATGGGGCTCGGGTGTGCGGTTAGACACAAGTGCGAAGGGACTGACATGTTGTTTAGCCAAAAGCCCAGTTTGTTTGCAACGAATTTAGCTTACTCGCGCCGCGTCCGCCCTGCCCCTATATACTATACTATACTGGATCTAATGGTATTATTATTAGAGGGGAGCGGGGAGAGGGGCATTTTCGGCTATTTCGTAGGTTCCAGCCATTCCCTCAAATTCGCGGGCGATGTACCTCGTCACACTTACATGTCGGTAGACGTGAGGCCGAGTAAGTGTGTGTCAAATGTGACACATTTTTCATATGTACCGTACTTACCCCGAAATCGACACGAACGGCTGGGATTCACGGGATACCAGAATCCTCTCGACAATACAGTGAAAGACCGTTGGGGCACACGACTTACGTTCTCAAGTTTGAGTAAAGCGCTTCCGATTAAACCCAGCCATTTGCTTTCCCGTACCACAGTTATTGTGGTATTTTTCGTACAACCATGAAGCGCCGCTTTTACTCCTTCGCCTTCTCCCCTCTGGCCTATCTCCAAGGGTCCGAGCTGTCGCGGCTGTCGGCGCGCTTCCTCGAGCTGGGGCTTCCCTCTGTCGTCCCGCTCCACGGGTGGTGGCGACGTGGCGCATGGGCTGTGACGTTGCCTGTGGGCGTGTTCTCGAACGACTTCCGCCCAGGCGCCGTCACCCAGGAAGAGCACGTCAGCGCGCGCTCTGTGCTCTACACACAGCACCGCGACATGGCCCGAGAGAACAACCTCGCGCCACGCCCCCACGACCCCAACCTCAAGGCCGCCACCCACGAGGGCATGACCTTCTACCACCTGGAGGTCATCCGCTTCCTCCGCACCCAGGTTGCCGACCCTGCCTTCCTGAACGCCCTGTACACCTTCCTGCTCGACGCTGCGAAGGACCGCACCCTCATCACCCCCAAACGTCCCCGCGCACCCTTCGTCCCCCATGCGCTTCGCAAGCAGGTCCACCAGCTCACACACGCGAACTCCTGTCGCGGCCCCGGCTGGACGCCCGAAGAGGACGCGGTCCTCCATCGCTGGTTTGGGATGCACACGAGCGGTGAACACGCGGGACGTCACGCCTCGCTCACCGTCGCCGCGTGGCAACGTGTGCTCGACGTCGAGTTGTCCGGACGTCGAACGCGCCAGTCCGTGCAGAACCGATTCGTCTTGCTCAACGAACTGCTCTTGAAAGAGTTCCTCGTTGATGGCTACGTACCGATCACCCGCGTGCAGGAATACATGAGCCGTGCGGTGGGCGAGCGTCCACGCCTTCCGCCGACACGTCCGAAACGCCCCAAGCGCGCTGACCCACAGCAACGCCGCGTCCTAACCCTATAATTTCCCCGACCCCATGCCGCCTCCGAAGGACCTCGTCCGCTACAAAGAAGTCCGCGTCGCGGACCGGCGGAACGATCAGAAAACGGCCGCGCAGATCCTCAACGCCGATGCTGCCTCGGTCACGCAAGAGCAGCTGCAAGAGTTCATCCTCTCGCAGATCAAGCGCATCATCCACGGCAACAACGCCGGCCTGTGGAAGGACGACTTCGTCGCGCAGGGCATCCTCTCGCTGCAAGACCTTTCTCTGGGTGCACTGACCCTGGTTGCTGATTGTCTCGCTACCGATGTTCCAGGTGCCGCTGTCCGCATCACCGCTCCCGCCATCTCCGGCATCTTCCAGGTGACCACCTGCGACATCACGACGACGGGTGGGTATCCTGCCGTCGGGCTGCTTCTCTCGAAGCTCTCGCCGACCCGCTGCCTCGTCCAGACCTCGGGTACATTCTCGATCGGACCGCTCGTGCCAGGCACCACCTACTTCGTCGGCTACAACGGGCAGCCTGTGG
>Ga0315284_10007454_pt1 | contig 15639 bp, 10 predicted proteins | sample YL17G09_16_MG_FD_203696 | JGI IMG/M metagenome (GOLD analysis project Ga0315284, IMG submission 203696) | Sediment microbial communities from Yellowstone Lake, YNP, Wyoming, USA - YL17G09_16 | ecosystem: Environmental > Aquatic > Freshwater > Lake > Sediment | place: USA: Wyoming | collected... | reverse complement strand
CGTCACACTGCCGTCTCCATCAACGTCTCCTAGAGGGTTGACTCCTGACCATGAAAGATAATGAGTCAGTCCAGCCTGCATGTCGGCAGCGCTTGTTCCTTTGTGTAGTAGATGTGTCAGTCTTCCGTCTGTGTCCATGAACCAGGCAAGTTTCTCAACTAGCGGTACTACGTTGCGCGAATCATGATCGTCCCATGCTCCGAACGCGGTGACCAATGAGAAGTGGTCGTTGATTGTTGGCGGCGGAATCGGGTTGGACTCAAATTCTGAGTCAAGCCACCATAGCGAGTTAGCGACTGCTACGGGTCCACAGTGGCTCCATGCACCGCCTATAGTCCAGTTGTAGGTTCCCCATTGTCGCTGGTCGAAGTCGGGCATTCCGCTTGGAACGTAGTCTGCAAACGGGGGTTTGTAGTACCATGGATCTTCTGGTGTAAACTCTTCGGCTGTGACGTTCCATGGAGGTATTGTGGGTCCCTGTGGCAGAGAGTCAGCCTGGTCTATGTGGAACTTGTTGATGCCGTCTGTTGAGTCGACGTGGAATTCTACGCCGGCCCATTCAGTTGGCCAAGTTATCTTCCACCAGGAACAGACCGTTGGCAGGAATCCCTGTGGAGATTCCACTCGGAACCAGTCGCATGGTGAAATGCCGACAAATTTCTTCTCGGCCGTCAGCTCGTAGGTAGGTGGGATCAGCGTTTGTGCGGGAATTACGGTGTCTATGTGGAATCTTCCTGTAATGGGGTCATATGCGTCAACGTGGAATTCAACGTCGCCCACCGCTGGGTTCACTATCTTCCACCAGGTGCAGGGTTTTGGAACATTTGCAAGGTCATCAACTTCAAACCAATCGCATGGCTCTATTGTTGTTACTTTTTGTCTGACTCTTGTCGGGTATGACACTGGAATTGGCATTTGTCCTTGAGGATTTGTTTGGTCCACATGGAATCTTCCGTTGCCAGGAGCAATGTCAATGTGGAATTCCAGGCCTGTGGGTGCACCGGTGTTTGGATCTAGTATTTCCCACCATGTGCCCGGCGTAGGTGTAAAGCCTAGAGGGTCAAGTATGTAGAACCAGTCGCACGGTTTTATGGTCATGATTTTCTGTCTTGCTTCCAGCCTTGGCGATGGGAACGGCAGAATGTATGGTCCAGGCATCATTAGGTCTATGTGGAATTCGCAGCTTTCGTTTGTCCAGTCTACGTGGAATTCGAAGCCTGTGAGCTCATGGGTTTCGGGGTTCATGATTTCCCACCATGTGCATATTCCTGGATACCATCCGACTGGCTCGTGGACGTAAAAGTAGCTGCAAGGTTCTACTACGTCAATCTTTTTCTCTGCCTTGAAAGGTGTACCTGGCTGATACGGGTACGGCATCGGTTGCGGCCACACCATGTCAATGTGGTAGTTGGGGAAAATTGGCGTTCCGTCTATGTGGAATTCGATTCCAGTGGGGTTTCCTTGAGGGTCAAGTACTTCCCACCAGTCACAAGGGTGGGGTATGTAGCCAGAAGGTGGCAGTAACTGGATAACGTCGCATGGTTCAAGTACGCCGTTAGGCATCATTTCTATGAATTGAACGATTATGCCTGTTCCGAACTGGAAGGAAACACCGGACCAGAATGACATTGTGGCAGTGCTGGTGAAGTCGATGGTTTCGCCCGTGGCAAAGTTCATAGTGTTGCCTAGAGCAGTAGCTGTTTCAAATGGGTACACGTTAAGAAGGCTAACTAGCATTAGGGTTATTGATATGAAGGCAATAGTGCTTAATCTAGGTTTTTTCATATTCTCCATTCTCCCTTTTGAATAAAGCAAGTATAGATTACGACCTTTCTGGTTAATTAAATTATCTGGAACAGTGTTCTAGGCCTCAAACCATTTCGGGCAACCGTTGCTGCCGTGAAGAATGTGCCATGGGCCATGTTGCACTGAGGCGTCAACTTTTTTTCATAACGTTACTTTTCGAAAAGAAGAGTAGGCTTATGGTCAGAGTTGCAATCAGCAGCCATAGGCCCAGCCGCTGAAACTCGTAGAGTATGACAATCTCGTGCGTTGAGTGTCTATACTCGAAGTATATTGACCTGCAAACGCCGTCGTCGAGCAGACTGTAATTCGCATACGTAACGTCAACCAACCCGTCGTCGATGATCACGTTCAGTTCGGGCTCGATCAAAGTGTGCGGAACGCGAACCCTGCAGAAACCGTAAGTCTCACTGGAGCCTTCCACAGTCAACACAATCGCACGGCTGTTTTTTTCGAAAGTCAGCCCGAGAACGGTCGAATTGCTTATCACCCCAACTTCTTGAGGGTCCGCTTCGAAATTGACTTCAAAAGTGTGGTAGAGACCTGACAGTGGGAAACGGTCCCGATCCGCGGCGGCGACAACGTATTCCTCGTCTGCAACCCCATCTCTATCGCCGTCGGGGACGTTGTTGTCGCTCCAGAAGTTGCCTTCATGGCCGTCGTCCCACATATTCTGGTTGGACCTTACCAAATCCGCTTGTGCAATGTTTTGGATAAAGTTGTTTCTGTATATCCGGTTCGAATGCGACGTGGACAACCGAATCCCGAAAACACTGTTCCTAATAGTGTTGCCTTCAACGTGGTTCGAGTCGGCTTCGTAGAGCGAGATTCCCTTTTCGCCCGCGACCAGGGTGTTGTTCGTCACTGTGTTGGTGTTTGAGCTCTCAAGGCGAATGCCTACCCAGTTGTTTTCGCAGTAGTTGTTGCTTACGGTGTTGTTATGCGAACTGAGAAGGTCTACGCCGTAGTTGTTTCTCGACGCAGTCAAGTTTTGAATGCGAGATTGGGTTACGTTGTAGCAGAATACTCCATGACCGTTTCCAGTCAGGTTCAGGTTTCGAACTGTAATGTTGACACAGTTGATGAGGTAGAGAGCACTTATAGACTCGCCATTGTCGAAGACTTCATTCACGCCGCCGACGACATAATAGATAGGCTTCCCTTCAACATTGTTAGTCAAGTCTATGTTGTTGTTGAATGTTTCGAAGCTGTTTCCAAAAACGCCGAAGCCGTACGTGTTATTGAACAGAGTGTTCCTTCTAAGCGTGTTGCGACCTGAATGCCAAAGCCAAATGCCGCTCTCAATATTAGAGTATACTACGTTATTTTCTAGGTGATTCTGTCCTGAAAAGAACAAGTATACTCCGATTCGATTGTCAACAAAAATGTTGGAGCTTATGTTGCCGCCGACGGAATGATCAAGAAGAAGGCCACAATCATTCCCGTATGGAGGGTAGTTTAATCCGCTGTTTTGAACTGTGAAACCAATGAGGCTGACGTTGTCAGCGTCTAAGGTAACAACGCTGCCGACACGTCCGCCGTCAATTATTGTAGTGGTCTGGTTCTCTCCAATTAGGGACAAAGATTTGTTCATCATGATGTGTTCGTGATAGATCCCGCTCTTCACCGAGATCTCATGCCCGTCCAACGTTTCAGGCGCGTTTATGGCCGACTGAATCGTCAGATAGCGCATGTTGGTTTCAACGTTCACTACGGAGCCGTACGGGTGCATCAATGGATACCTGTCTTTCTCGTAGGAACTCACATTGTACACGGTGTCTCCAATTCCATCATAACCTGTTTCGTTCTGAAATTCGCCACTATACGAGTCAGTGCCGTTGTACCGGCCCCAATAGTTCCCACCTGACGAGTATCCATTGTCCCAGTCACTACTAGCGCCCCTGTAGATGAAGGGGTACTTGTTTTCGATAAAGTTGTTATGGAAGAAGCTGTTGGCGAACAGAGTCGAGTTGTATGGCATCGTGTCGACCATACCATCGTAAGTGTTATTGTATACAGTGTTTTCACGTATTTCGTTGTAGACGCATGGCGTGTACAAGCGGATTCCTTGGTTGTTTCCCTGAAGGAAATTCTTGCTTACGGTACATTCTGTGGCGTTTTCCAAATGGACGGCTCCAACGCAGTCGGAAACATGATTGCTGTTTATTGTGCAGTTGATCGAGTTTTGTACTCTGATTCCATACATCGTGGGTTGAGTCATTGTGCCATTGATCGTGTTTTCAATCACGCTAGTGTTGACTGTATAGTTGAGTTTGATGTTATGACAGGCATGGTCTATCCAGTTGCCTCTGATGGTGACGTTTTCTGCTCTGTAAACGTAAATGCCGTGTCTGGTCCAGCCATAACCACTGTTTCTAATCGTGAAGCTTGAAATCGTCACAAGGTCACTCGTTATTTCCACAACTGTACCGCCGTTTTCGCCGTCGATTATCGTTGAAGACACAGAGTCTCCAACAAGACTGATTGTTTTGTTAATGAGGATGCGCTCATAATAGGTGCCTGATGGCACTTGGATTGTGGACCCGTTTGCTGCGTCGTTAATCGCTTGCTGTATTGAGAAGAAAGATGCTTGAACGCTCTTCCCATTGGAGCCCTTGATTGAGAAGACAGAACCCGACGTTGAGGCTCTGAGAGCATTTTGGGGAGAACAGAAGACAGGCAAGATTATGGCCACAAGAAAAAGAAGACAAAGCATGCTGCACCGATGACTTGTTTTCACGGTCCTCTCCTTCCGCCTTTCTCCCATAAGAAAAGACAAAGATAATGGTTATGGTTGAAGAGTTTAACGTTTACTGTAAGATTTTTTGATGATGTCGGCATCTGGAATGCTGCTGGCGACCGTTCGGGCCTTCTTGTAGTCAGTCCCCGTGCTTGCAGTGTGGTCAGAAGAATTGATAAGACGGCGCCACGTGTGTTTTGACAGGTAACATTACTGCTGTCTTGGAGCATAAGCCTTGATGAATCTAAAAGGGCAGAACTTGGTTGAAAGGTTCCGTCAGATTGCTGAACAGGTTGCCCTAGAGATCGCCAAACACGATGGCGTCGCCGGGATCGCTTTTGCTGGCGGGTTGGAAAGAGGTTTCACGGACAAATACTCAGACGTTGACATCTTGGTATTTCTACGCAAGAAAAGTCCAGTTTTGCGAGACAGAATCTTGAAGCTTGGTTCTGAAGCGCAGAAACGCTTGAGCGTTGATGTTGACCTTGAAGTCTATCTCCTTGAGGATTTTAGAAAACGAAAACTGAGTGAGATACACAAGTGGGACTTGTCTCACATGCAGGTTGCTTTTGACCCTCAAGGAGAGATCGGACAGTTGCTGAAAGAGAAGACCAAGGTTCACCAAAGTTTCTGGATCAGGCGAATCACCGTTTGCGGCGAATACCTGAAATGGTATTGTTGTCCACCTAGAGCGGACATCAGCACGATAGCTGAGGCCTGGGTTGAACGGGGAGACATGGTGTCAGCTCATTACTGTGTAAACTATGGCCTCGACTTGCTCGTCAGCATTGTCTATGCTTTGAACAAAGAGTTCGTGCCTCCGCCGAAGTGGAAGATTTTCTACTCTCACAGTCTGAGATGGTTACCAAACGACTACAACCGACTTGTGAAAGAAGCCTTACGCACAAACGAGCTTTCTGTGAAAGATCTTAACCGAAGGCTGAGTACACTGAAAGAACTGTGGCAAGAAATCCTGCCCAAGATAGAAGAAGAAACTGGCATGACCCCCGCCTCAATGTCCAAGCACTTCGTCGAGAAGGTGCTCCGCCAAGCCTAGTTTGGACGCGCGCCCATCTTTTTGCCGAAGACAACCTAGAAGGGGTTCTCATGGTTCTTCAGCCAAGACGGCAACTTAGCGCACGCGCATAAAGGCATTCAATCAATTTGAGGGGAAGTTTTCTGAGAATGTGCTGTGCAAGTGTTAGAAGACCTTTGTGTCTTTGTGTTGCACGCAAATACAGTTCTTGTATCGTTTGGCAGGTGAGATCGATCGATCTCCTAGAAGAAGCATAAGACCTCCAGCTTGCCTTTCTATCCACTATCCCGCTTAGGGTCTTTGCAGTCTAGGGTTGAAAGTCCAGCGTTTTTGTTCTTTTGATCTCTTTGACTTTATCGAAGTGTTCGTTTTCAGAGATTATTGTGAATATTGCGTGGTCTAAAGCGCAGGCGATGTGGATGGCGTCTCTGGGGTCAAGTTTGTACTTTTCGGCCAGGTTGTAGGCGGACCAGAGTGTTTGGTCGTTGATCTCTAAGAATGTCAGGTTGGGGATTTCCAGTAGCGTCTTGACCGCTTTCAATGCGCTGATGAAGCCGCGGTGTTTTTTTACTATCGAGAACACTTCGTCAAAGCTCAGCGCGGAAGTGGCCGCCACTATTTCGGCTTTCTGCAATTTTTGGAGGAGGTCTCTGGCTTTTTCTCCTTCGTCTTCCTGGTTTAGTATTGCGCTGAGGAAGACGTTGGCGTCTAAGTATATCATCCGTATCTTTCTTCTAACTGTTCAACGTACTCATGGGGTTTAACCCTGACGGATTTTCCGGACGTTGCTATCTTCTTGAAAACAGCAACAGCATCCGCTCTCGGTTTTTCCAACAGCAATCCTTCTCCTGTCAACTTGAATATGACCTTGTTTCCCGGCTGCAAGCCCAAGCACTTCCTGAAGGCTTTCGAAATCACAACCTGGCCCTTGGGGCCTATTTTCATTTCTTCTCTGAGCATTCCTACCACGAGTTATACACAATATAACTTCAATTCACACTTTCCTCGCTCCCTGTTCAGATCAGCCGTGTTTTCGGCAGCTGCCCTGTCAACCTAGCATAGGCTCACCCTCAATACAGATTCCTCCTGAAGCCGAAGCTTGCTTGTTAAATCGTGGAAAACCCTAAATGTTCAATAATGTGATGATACTCTTTCGGCGGCACAAGTGAGCCGAATGCTCTTGCTACTACTTCGCTCAGGGCGGGATGGATATGCATCGCGGTCATGAGCGGTTCCGCGCTTTGTGTGTGAGTATACATGAGGTTTACGATTTCTTGTATGAGAACAGACGCGTAAGGCCCGATAATGTGGGCACCCAAAATCTTCATTGTTGTGCTCTCGACTATGACCTTGGCGAAGAAGTCTTTCAGGCCCATGGCTTCTCCTTTGGCGGTGTCTTCGTATCTTTGGATCCCGATTAACAGGTTGCTTTCACCGTACTTGTCTATTGCTTCCTTTTCTCCATATCCTACGCTCGCGATTTCTGGGTAAGTGAAAACAGCGTGCGGCACAGCGTGATAGTCGACTTTTACTTTCTTATTTTGAATTGCGTTGAAGTACACGACTGAAGCTTCGTAGTTTGCGACGTGCTTGAACAGGTATTTGCCGTCTGCGTCGCCCAGAGCCCAAACACCAGGCTGTGATGTTTCCAAGTACTCGTTGACTACGATCCATCCTTTCTCGTCTGTTTTGATTCCACTTTTTTCAGGATGCAGTATGTCCGTGTTCGGGCCTCTTCCTGACGCAACAAGTATTTCGTCGGTTACTACGTCAGTTTCTTTTCCGCTTTCCCTGTTTACTGCGACCACTTTTTTCTGTCCATCTGTAATGGCATCCACGGCGCGGACCTCATGGTTTGTGATGATGTTCAGGTGTTTCTGCAGTTCTCTCTTGGCTAATGAGGATATTTCGGGCTCTTCTTCGGGAATGAACCGGGGGTTTCTGCCGATTATGGTGACCTTAGACCCCATGGCTGCCAGAAAATAGCCGTATTCCGCGGCTATGTATCCTCCTCCAATGATGACTACGCTTCTGGGCAGTCGATCCAGCTTAAGGATTGTGTCGCTTGTGAGAAAAGGAATCTTTTTTAGGCCTTCTATCGGGGGTATTATGGGCTTCGAACCCGTGCATAGAAGAATCATCTTCGAAGTTAGTGTGTCCTTGCCTACTCTCAACGTGTAAGGCGCAGTGAACTCGGCGGCTTCACTGTAATAGTCTACGTTCTGGGAATGAGTGAGACCTTGTTTTATCCTGTTTACGTCTTCGTGGATCAGGTTTCTCATTCTCTGCATTATTTTTTGAAAATCAGGCTTCTTCAGGTTTGCGATGATTCCGAATTTGTCCGCTCTCTCGATTGTTCTTATCAATTCTGCAGGATACAAGAGTATCTTTGACGGAATGCAACCCCGTGTGAGACAGATTCCGCCCGGCTCATCCTTATCTATTATAGCGATTTTCAGGTCTGGCCGCTCTTGAACCGCAACGTTGGCTATGTTCATGGCTGAACCAGTGCCTACTATTATGATGCCATATTCTTTCATACAGAAGCAACGCAAACTGCTTTCTGATACTGAGGGTGAACGAATAATAAGCATTTCCTAGAAATACCTTCTACGTGCTACTCAAGACAGTGCGCAGTGGAATCTATCTTCTCTTCAACTCAAAAAGCTGTTCCTCGGCCGCAGAAGCTATTCTCTCCGCTAGCTCTTCGTTGGTTGTGCCCCTTGAAAACGCGTTCTCTATTTCGCCGATTATTCTCGGGTTCGTTGACAATATTAGAGTCTTGTTTGCGTCCTGTGCTTGAAACTCTGCAGTTATTTCTTCTGGCGAGTCTTCCACTTTCAGTCTCTGGTTTCCGATTGTGCATTTTGTGGTGATTTGTATTCCGTCAAGAATGCAAGAATAGGGCGTCCGCAATGGAACTTTGACTATTACTCGCGATAAGTTGTCTTTGTTTCCGGAGGAGGCAAGGATTCGTTTGGCAACTGTTCCCATTCTGACGCCTATGACTAGAAATGGCCCCAGGTGACCGTGAAGTTTGACAGCGTCTCTTATAACGGATTCAAGTTTCTTTTCACTCATTCTTGAATTTCCTCCCACCGGCTCTTTTTGATGAGATATTAATAAACATAGTTGTTGCCAGGGTTACAATATCTCCGACCATGCACCATCCGCCCGACCGCGCTAGACCGTTGCTAAATTCGGACAAAAATGGGTTCTTATGAGTCTTGGGTTTTTTCTTGTCATGTGTCTCATTGTTTTGACGGAGGGATCGTTGTCAAACAAAATCTGTTAAAGTCTGAATTTAGCAGCAAGCTGGCGCGCAAGGCTCTTTTTCGCTTCAACTCTTGACCGCGTTCCACGTTTGTGCCTATGAACTGTGACGGCAACTAGCGTCATTATCATGAACAATGCCAGAGTGAGGAATGAGGGCAATTCTGGAACCGTGAAATCTAGTATTAGAGCGAGTTTCTGGCTTTCTTTCAGGTTCACTGTTATGTTCTTGACATGGGTTTCATACACCGCTTCGATGGAGTAGTTGCCGACAGGGTGTTTTCCCGTGGAATCCCAAGTTTTCTCCGTCAACGTCAACCTTGCCCAACCGTCGGATTTTGTCCTTTCTGTTTCTGCCAGAGTATCGTTAGGGAAAGTTGCCGTGACAGTCACGTTAGGAACATCTTGACCTAATACGTCTACAACGTGCACGTCAAGATACCAACTGAAGTAGACATGGGACTGACCGCTCGTGGTGGGAAGGATCATCGTTGTGTTAACAAGCCAGATTTCGGAATTGTCATGGGAGAAAGCCCAGTTGAGGCTTGAATCATAGGCGATGATTTTGGAGTCATTGTACGAGTATATCCAGAACATTCTGGCGTCGTGTATTGCACTGGAGGAGGAGTTGAGGAGTCTTACGAATTCTATGTCTGATCTGATTATCGAAACGTTGGAGTTGCCCCCGAAGAAGAAGCCCCAGCTGTTGACTTGGGTGTCGGTAAAGGTGACATTGGGAAAGACGTTGCCTGTTAGAGAACAGTTAGTGAGCATGTTCCAACTGTCAGTCAGACCTGGTTTGAGTTCAATGATTGAACAGTTCACATCTACGGTTCCAATCTGGGCAGAAACTTTGCAATTGGACAGGCTGACGTGAGCGTTGTCCTCTGCGCTTAGGACTCCGATTGTAGTGTTCACAGCAAGTATCTGACTGTTGTCCAATCCGCTGACGCTGTTCACAGTTGAGTTTGAAGCGACCAGCTTGGAATCTTGGTAAGCGACAAAACAGTTAACAGTGGAATCTGTCAAGGTTAACGAGGAGCCTTGATACATGATTACGTCCACAAACAGACTCGTCAACAACTCGTCTACTTGCGCTGAGCTGTTCGAGTAGAGGTACAAATCCACATAGAAGCTGCTCCCGGTGCTAACTGACGTATTTTCAATTATCAAGCGAGGATTGCCATTTTCCGGATTACGCAAACTCATATTAAACTGCCCATTCTCGGTCAACATAAAAATCAGCTCTGCATTTCTCAGGAACAATGTAGCGTTTCCCTCCACTACTATGCTTCCGTTAATGTCAAATCGCCCATCAATGATGAACACATCGTCGTCAGAAAGCACCAAGTCGCCCTGATGGACTGAAGGAAAGTCTGCGAAGGCCATCCTAACTGCTCCCATTTGCATAGATGCCAAAATCAGCAGCAAGAATGAGCCGAATAAGGCAAACACAAGTTTCCTCACGATGAATTCCCTTGTCTGAATTTCGCTAAGATTAAGGCCACACTTCAATTCTTATGTTTTTTGGAAGATTCTGCAACGGATCTCGGCGGGTAAGATTAGAGAAGAATTGACTGCTAGTCTACTCAAGCCGTTAACGAAAAGATCTACTAAATAACCGTCTGAAAACGTTTGCGAGGCGATAGGGGCTGTGCTTGAATACGTCTGCGACCGCGATGGCAACTAGGTTTTCGGTGAACGCAAACAATGCTTTAGAGGACTAGTTTGTAGAGCCCGCAACGCGCGTAGGTCCGTTTTCGACATATTCGTGTCTCCAAAATTCGCCTTTTATTCCTCGTAATCTACTGCTTTGGTGTCGATACTCTCAAGCGTGATGGACGAATTACAATGAACATGTATTACTGTGAATCTTGCGAGCGTATGATGCCAGAAAAGTGGGTGGCAGTTTGCCACAAAGCACGACACATAACCCACAAGATCAGAGAGCTAAGATATATGGGAACGTAACTATGGCCTGTTGTCACATGTGAAGAGCATAAAAGACCTTCAATACGTACTGAATATGTCTTCTAGAAGTATGTTCTAGATGTATTCTCTATAAAATTAATCGCAGATCTCGAAATATGTCTAGCAGCGCGCGGTGTGGGTTCGTTTGAAACAAGGCGCGCGCAAATGCGCTTTTCAGATTCTCGATTGTTTTGCTTATTCTTCGCACCTGATTTGAGGGAACAGGCAAAACTGCGCAATATTTAAACTCTCAGATGAAGGTTATTGAAGTCTTGAATATCCGACTCATGGAAACGAGCATGAAGGTGAGACTGTGACAAGAATTGAGGAAATATATCTGTGCAAGATCTGTGGAAACAAAATCAGGGTCTTGGAAGCTGGAAAGGGGACTCTCGTGTGCTGTGGAAAGCCAATGACCTGTGTCAAAGACTAGCGCGCGGCGGTTTGAATTTTAAAAATTCCTTTGGGAAACTTTTTTTCACAGCTCGACGCTTGCGCGCGTTTTTTCTCACAAATACTCTTCGGTTCGAAGCCTTCGTGGTAGAGAATTATGATTACTATGCTGGTCACTACTGCACAGGACACCTAACTACGGACGTGTGCTAGAGTGAAGAAATGAAGAGCGAATGTTTGCATGGAACAATCGAAAACGTGTGAGAGAATCGCCGGAGAAAACGTGTGACATGCATCAGAGTTTTGCTGTCAAACTGAAGGAAAGTATAAATCGGCGGGGCATGGTTTCGGACGAGTTGCCAACATCATGCGAGGGATAGAGTTGAACGATGACGTTGCCATCCGAGTAGATGGGCTAACCAAACGGTATGGTGAATTGACTGCAGTTGACAACGTTTCTTTCACGGTCAAGCGTGGTGAGATTTTTGCGTTTCTTGGTCCAAACGGTGCGGGCAAGACAACGACAGTGGAAATGCTTGAATGTTTGCGGAAACCCACTAGCGGAAAGGCATACGTGCTTGGATATGATGTCTCAAAAGACCGCGAAAGCATAAAAAGAAAGACTGGTGTTTTGCCACAGGACTTCTACACGTACGAAAGACTCACGGTCAAAGAGACAATTCAGTATTTCGCTGGAATGTTCAACAGTCATCCGGATGTCGATGGTTTGATCAAGTCGGTTGACTTGGAGGACAAGAAGAACGCCCTGTTCAAACACTTGTCAGGAGGCTTGAGACAGCGACTGGGAATTGCGGTTGCTTTGGTCAACGATCCTGAACTCATTTTTCTGGATGAACCCTCAGCAGGGCTGGACCCGAAAGCGCGGCATGGAGTCTGGCATCTAATAGACGGTTTTCACAGACAAGGAAAAACCGTGTTTTTGACAACTCACTACATGGAAGAAGCGGAGGTTCTTGCGGACCGCGTTGGAATAATCTATGGCGGCAAGATTGTCGCATTAGACGCCACAGATAAACTCGTCTCTGAATATGGCAAGAAAAATTTGCTCATCTTGAAGAAGATCGATCCCAAAGCAGTTCCAGTCATTGAGAAACTCGGCGTAAAAGCAAACTACGACAAGACAACGGGCGACGTTACCGTCCATTTAAACCATGCCGTGGCAGTCTCAGAGATCCTGCAGACTCTGAGCAGTTCCAAAACGTCCTACCAGGAATTGCAGCTGAAACGGTCGAGTCTCGAAGATGTTTTTCTTAACCTCACAGGCGAATCGTTGGAGGAGGAAGATAACGCATGAGTCACGTCGTACTTGACTTAAAAGCCAGCATAAAGACGTTTATTCGAAACAAGAGCACGATTTTCTGGACCCTAGCCTTTCCATGCGTCCTGATACTGCTATTCGGAGCAATCTTCAGTCAGTCTTCAACGAAATACGATCTGTACGTGCAAAACCAGGACCAAACAAATGGAAAAGCGACCTACTGGTCCAGCACTATCATGTCAGTTCTAAACCTGACGAATGCTTTCAACATGCAAGTGCTGGACCCTTCAATCAACGCCACAGACTATGCAATAACAAACAGGCTCAGCAGCTTGCTAGTCATTCCCACAGGATTCAACGACAGCGCTAACGTGGCACTCCTTACCAGGGGCCACACCACCGCAAACGTCACCTTCGTCTATGACCAGTCCACCTCATCCGCGCCCGTGGTTCGCAGCATCGTAACTAGCATAATCGACAAATTCAACTTTGACCTTTCAAGAGGCGTGCAATACTTGAGCATTGAAGACCTTACCATAGCTCCAAAACGGTTCGGCTACATCGACTTCTTCTTGCCAGGAGTCATAGGAATGACCGCCATGACCACGAGCATTTTCACCGCCGTCGCGACAAGTGCCAGATTCAAGCAAGATGGTGTCTTCCACAAACTCGCAACCACACCATTGAAACGTTACGAATGGATACTATCCAGAACAATCTACAATATCCTCATATCTTACCTGGGCATGGCAGTGATGATACTGTTAGGCATAATGCTGTTCAACATGAAAATTGCCCCAGACCCAATCTCAATATTCATGGTGGCAATGGCTTCGCTGATGTTCACGGGTTTGGGAATGATCATTGCAAGATTCGTCAAAGACCCAGACGGTGCAGACGCCGCCGCAAACGCCATAACCTTCCCAATGATGTTTCTCTCAGGCACATTTTTCCCAATCAGCCAAATGCCCCAATTCTTACAAACAATCGCACAACTGCTCCCCCTCACCTACGTAAGCGAAGGACTCAGAGCCGCCATGATCTTCGGCCAACCGCAACAAGCAATCCTCAACACTGCAGTGATAACGGGCCTAGGAGTACTATCCATTATCGTCGGCTCTTTGATAACCAAATGGGAAGAGGACTAGCCCCTCACCTTCAACGGTGGGCACGCGCGGGGTTTATTGTAGGCTGGCGGGGTGGGATTCGAACCTAGCACCGAGTGGCTAAATCTCACGCGACCCCCTTTTTCCCTATGAAGTCTGCCTTTTTTTGCTTGATAGTGAAGTATTTATGAACATGGCGGAACAGAGACCAAAATGGCGCGCGCAATAGTAGTGAACACTCACTTGATCAAGTAAAATCGGGTAGTTCTTGCTTAGCGCTAAACGACAGATGTGTGTTTCAGACAGAGGGTTTTAGGGGAAGAGTTTGAGTCCAAGTGCTTTAAGAGGGCTGAAGTGTTTCAAGTCGAAGGTGTAGAGGGCAGCCCCGTTGTTTATAGTTATCGCGGCTATCATGGCATCGGTTCTGCGTATGGGATGTCCTCTTTCCTCTGCTTCAAGCTCTATTTTGCTAGAGGAGACTACATCCTTTTTCATATAGTTCAAAACAGGTAGCAGCAGAATCTCTTTGATTGGTTTCCCATACTTGTGGAGGCCGTAGAGTATTTCGTGTATGTTGAAGACAGTTGTGCATATTTCTTCTTCGCTTTGAAGGATCTGCTTGAGAGCTTCGTCACCCTTTTCTGATTTCTTGTCCAGTATCTCAATCAACACATCTGTGTCTATCGCGATCATCTTCGTTCAGCCCTGGAAGAGTATATCTCTGAAAGCATCTCTTTCTTTTTTCTGAACTCTACACTCGCCCTGAGTTTCGATAGCGTTTCTAATGGATCCTTACTCTCTACAAGCCTGTCAAATAGCTCGCTGAAACTTTCATCCTTCTTCTTGACAGTAAGCAGTTTTCTGTATACTTCTTCTCGAATAGTTATTGTCTTAACCAAAATGGACCACGAGAATGAATGTGTTTAAACATACCTTTAAACATTGTTCGAATTGTGCCGGCAATGAAACGTTGTCAATATATTGACAGTTTGCTCCCAGAACAGTCGTCAATGGATTTACAGGGAAGTCACAAAACAGTTGTCAGCAAACACCCAAGCAAACCCTAAAAAGGAGTTACCTAAGACCGGACCGGGTTCGTCTATAGCGGACGGGGTGAGATTTGCACTCCGTACCTTGTGGAGACATCTTCCGCAACTTCCCCTTTTTCGCTTCCTAAGGATTCCAGAAGTCAGCGCACGCTAACTTTCCCATTGGCTTTTGTTGCGATCTGGATGATTATCGGTGGGGAAGCATCTCTGACATCATTTATGACCGAAAAGGGAATTGAAGTGAAGTATACGTGCTAGAAAGGTGCGAATATTCCAATGAAGACCAGCCAAGCTAAAATTGTTTTCGCTACGAAACTGAGGATGATGTAGAATCTCTCGCCGTACAGGTAATCCTTCCAGCGTCCCACGCCTTTGTATTGTAGAACCATGTTGAGGGCAAAAACGTTGAAAACGATGAAATAGATGAAGAATATCGAGTACACAAATGCTGGTGGATTCGTCCCTGTAGACATAACGGCTGCCACGAAATAAGCATACAATACGACCCATGGAACTCCGCCAGAGATGCATCCAAGCAGAAATGCCGACCAAGAGGTTTTCTCAGTTCGCTGATTTATCATTTCCATCAAGTATCCAAACATGATCATCATCGCGTTCAAGACGAAGATTGTGGTCAGTAGCCAGAAATCCCAAACACCCACGAAGGACGCGATCAGCACGATCATTATGGAGCTTGAGAAGGCATACTCGTACCAACGGTAGGGATTCATTCCTTTCTTTAGGTTGTCAACGTAGCTTTTGTTCTTTGGATAGGCGATCATGAAATGGGCGAAAGCTGAAATCAGGGGGAAGGAGGCAACGATCATGCCTAAGTAGCTTGCAGTGAAAAGTATCTGAGGGTTTGGATAGGCTTGAAAAGGTTGTTTGGTTATGTCAAGTTTCAGATAGAAGGTGTATATGGTTCGGTCCCACTTGAGAAGGCTCCCTAGAGACAGCATCAGTATTCCCTGCACCAGATGCAAGACACC
>Ga0315284_10007453_pt1 | contig 15640 bp, 11 predicted proteins | sample YL17G09_16_MG_FD_203696 | JGI IMG/M metagenome (GOLD analysis project Ga0315284, IMG submission 203696) | Sediment microbial communities from Yellowstone Lake, YNP, Wyoming, USA - YL17G09_16 | ecosystem: Environmental > Aquatic > Freshwater > Lake > Sediment | place: USA: Wyoming | collected... | reverse complement strand
GACCCGGATCGGACCATATATCACTAATTCAAGCCACAAAAATACATCAAACCAAATATATCTAAAAAAAAATATACTGAACTGAATATGACTAAACCTGATATCACTGGACCGAATATACTGAAACCAATATACTGGACGGGATATAACTGGAACGAATATACTGGAAAAAATATACATTTCACCTTCTTTCATTCTTAAAAAAAATATATATGCCTTTAATCTATCCATAAAGTGAACGCTATGCCCTCCTACGACACATACTCTCTCCTATTGTCCCTTGCTGAGTCCTTCCTAGTTTCTCTCATCGTAACTTACGTTATACTGCCCTGGGTAATGCAAAACATGAAAAGACGGGGAATTACAGGTCATGATCAGAACAAGCTCGATGAGCCTGTAATTCCCGAAATGGGTGGCGTAGGGGTCGTGATCGGGTATTTCTCCGGTCTGTTCACTTTCCTGATTAGCTATCGCTTCTTGTTTAACGAAGACCTCCCATACTCATCTGTCCTGTTAGCCGGCATGTCCTAATATCCTCACCCCCACACCTTACTCCCAATCCCGCCAGGCGCCCACCCGTTCCCCCCACATTGCTACGATCTCCATTAATTCTCCCCCCATTGCCCCGACCTGAATCGATCTCCCCCCAGTGCCTCCTCCCCGCTCATCCCCCAACAACTCCGCCATCCCACCCATTCCCCCAACAACTCCGATATCCCCCCCAACCCGTTCACCTATGTCTCCCAAAAAACAAAAAACCATTCTCGGCATGCTCTCAAGCCCCTTAGGCATACTGACATTTGTAATGGTGTTAGTGGCTTCTATGGGAATATGTATATTCAATATCCAACAGGGTAATAATGTTCCAATGGCCTTTGGTACCTCCATTATCATCTTTTTAATTCTGTATGGCATTTTCGTATGGGCGGTCGTGCTCGACGCAAAACAGAATTCCTCCCATCCCCCGCTTCAAAACAAGAGACCAAAAAAGAATCCCCCGGTTATATAACCAATACTATAAACCGCATATATCATACATAGATGCACTGTATAACGACGGGATATACTGGACTAGATATACTGGATTACGACTAGATATAACTGGATAGGATGAAATGTTTCACACAAAGTGAGACTTAATCGGCGAATCATTTTCGTAGTGGTATGACAATACCCCAAGGGGGGATCATACCATGGAAGAAGAAGACAACAAAAAACGAAAGTGGACCCCAAAGGAAAAGCTGGCCATTGTACTGGAAGGGATAGCATCGCAAAAGATCCATGATGTGTGCGATAAGTATGGCATCAGTCCGTCCCAGTACTATGAATGGAAGAACAAACTCTTCGAGAAAGCCGACGATATCTATCGCCGAAAGGACGACAAAGTGAGGAGCAAACGAATTGCAAAGCTCGAAGAAGCCCTAGCAAAGAAAGATTCCGTCATCGCTGAGGTCACGACGGAAAACCTCGAACTAAAAAAAAAGAGCTGGCGTTGATGGATCATCCCAATAGGATCTGGGACCTCATATTCGAGGTCCGGGCCATAGTGCTTGAGACCAAAGAGAGGACGGGATGGAAAGCCTCTATGATACTCAGAGCCCTTGATGCATCGCCAAGCACATATTATCGAGTACTGAGAAAGAAAGGCTTGAAGATGGCACCTCGACGGAAAAATACCTTTGAGGTCCTTCAGGAAGAGCGAGACGCGGTCTTGAAATATGTACGGGAACATCCAAACCCAAGGCACAGGGAGCTCGCCTGGATGATGATCGATGAAGGTGTTGTCTTCCTATCCGCATCTACCATTTATCGAATAATGGAAGAAGAGGGACTGGTCCCGCCTTGGCCCAAAGAGACGACGGATGAGCAGCAGGGAAGCGGTCCGCGCAGAGAATGGGCGACTGAACCCGACGCAATCTGGGAGGTGGACTTTACCTATATCCACGTCGAAGGGAAATGGCGGTTCTTGATGATAGTCATAGACGAATACTCTCGATACATCGTCCATTGGGCGCTGTCACGGTTCATGGACGCCAATGTGGTCACACTCGAGCTTGAAAAGGCCTTGGCCATACCTGGACGAACGAGGGACCCTATTCTTCAGACGGACAATGGTCCGGCCTTCATCAGCCGTGAGTTCAAGAGGTACCTGTCCTTCGTCGGTATCGGCCACATGCGGATCCACCCATACTCCCCGAAGGAAAATGCCCTTGTTGAACGAGGCATCAAGACAGTCAAGGAGCTGGCCGGAGACAGTTTCGACGGCCAGCTCCAAGCTGAGCAGGTGATAAAGGAGAACATCGACCACTACAACAATGTCCGATTGCACAGCTCTCTCCACTATTTGCGCCCGATAAATTATTATCGTGGTAATCATATAGAGATGTTGGAAGTTCGGAGGGAGAAATTAGCCTTTGCTAGAGAACGGAGAAAGCAGATTAACCTCGGGCTCAGGCAGACAACCCTTTGCCCTGAAGAGGTGTCATCTTGAATGTCACTACCCTACGGAAATCGGGTTCGCCAAAAGTCTCATTTGCGAGAAACAGTACAATCCATCTCCGGAAATGTCATTACCCAGCCAAACGGGAATGGTATCAACTACTACGCCTACTCTGCGAACACGAACAAACTGACCATGAAAGGGAACACGATCACAGATGCCCAATCGAGCTCACCGATATACATCTCGAACTCCGAGGGCTCCTGGCAAGAGTTCCTTTTTGCCGACAATGTCATCGAGCACAGCTGGAGCAACGCGTTGGGCCTTGACCTCTATTACATGAACGCGGGCAATGTGTGGATCATCAATAACACGATAAACGATACGGGAACCTTCTGGTATACCTACTATGTAGACTTCAAGAACATTGTCATGAAGAACAACACCTTCACTCATATCAATGGCTATGTCTGGTATTGTGATTGCTATTCTAACAACATAGAATCAATAACGCTCGAGAACAACTACGCTGCTGACAATTATTATTATTTCTTCTACCTATATGACTATGGTGGAACGATCTCCGGGGACATCAACATCAAATACAATACCATACTGCGCCAGCAATATGACTATATGTTCTACATCTACGTCCCACGGTACCAATGGTACGGCGGAAACGGCATGCAGGGCTGGTTCAACTTCACAGACAACATGCTGGACACCATATACAACTGGGGTCAGCCGGCCTACATCGTAGGCGAGTCGGGCTCCATGAAGGGCCTCAACGTCGAAAGGAACGTTATCAAGGATATAAACGGTTGGGGCGGCTTTTCGCTCTACTTCTACAGCACGACCTTCACGAACGATATAAAGATCACGAACAACACCATCGTCCGCTGCGGCTCAGGGATTGAGTTCGACAACCCCAGCGGGACAGCACCGCACCTGTTCATCCAGAACAACACGGCCATCAACAACCAGAATAACGGCATCTATGTCTACTTCGACAGCGCGAACTATCCCTTCTACTTCGAGAACAACCTCATGATACAGAACTCGTGGGGCGCCACGATAGACAACTGGAACCCCATGAACGGGGAGATCCACGTGGACAACAACACCTTCTTGAAGAACCAGAACGGTCTCCAGCTCTATGGCATGAAGGGAGTTCGCCTCGAGGACAACAAGATAACCAGCAACAGCCAGTACGGGGTCTATATCTCTGGGGACTGGAACCAGCAGTTCGAGTACAACTCCTACAACAACATCATCAGCAACAACGGTAACGACATCTACATGGAGCAGGGGGCCATTTACAAGTCGCACAACGACACCTTCGCCACAACCTCCCTCCAGAACTGGGGCGGTCAGACGCCCGAGATCTGGGTATTCGGCCGCCTGGACGTCCAGGTCCTATGGCTCGACGGTAGCGGCCCGGTGGGCGACGCCGAGCTGAACATCTTCGACAAGGATGGCAACCCGGTCCTGGCGGACAGGGCGGACAGCAACGGATGGTACAAGAACATCGACCTAGTCCTCTACAAGGTCCTGACGACCGGCAAGGTCATGAACGTACCAGTGACCGTCAATGCGACCAAGTACGGTATAGTGAACAGCGTCAAGGTCTCGCCGGAGTCCTACACGGTCATGACCATCTACCTAGACAATGTCCCGCCGGTGGTCAATCTCTTCTCCCCGACGGACATGATGGTGACCAACAAGGTCCAGGTCCGGGTCTCCGGGGTCACTGAGCCCGACGCCATTTTCTCCATCAACAACGTTCCAATAAACCTCACCAAGACCGGGGCCTTCGAGTACTATGTCCCGCTGACCAGGGAAGGCAACAACGACGTCCGTATCGTGGCCAAAGACAAGTTCAACAACACAAGGACCATACTGATACACGTCATACGCGACACGGTCCCGCCGCCGTTATCGGTGGACCAGCCTGTCAATGACGCCATTACGAACCAGCCAACCATAACGGTCCGGGGCGAGACCGAGCCCGGTGCTACGATAAGGATCAACGAAAACATGGTCGCCGTCGACCCGAACGGAAGGTTCGAGGTCAAGGTGATGCTCACCGAGGGAGAGAACAACATCTCTATCGTGGCAACTGACGCGGCCGGCAACGAGGTCCACTCCTTCCGCATCGTTAACCTGGACTCCGTACCGCCGACGATAACGATCATCACCCCGCCGAACGGCATGGTAACGAACGTCGGCGAGCTCGACATCAGGGGCATGGCCAACGGGGCCACATCGGTCAAGCTCAACGGCATCGCGATCAAGCTCTTGGGTGAGACCTTCGTAACGACCCAGAAGCTGGGCCCGGGCGTCAACACCCTTCTGTTCGAGGCCTGGGACAACGCGGGCAACTACGCGTCCCTGCAGATATCCGTGATACAGGACTCCAACCCACCGCAGCTGGACGTCGTCTATCCCAAGGACAACCTGTTCACAAGCAACTCGGTGCTCGTCGTCAGCGGGTCCTCCGAGGTCAACAACATCGTGACCGTGAACGGGGTACAGGTGACCCTGGACCCGAACAACGGCCAGTTCTCCTACATGGTGCTCTTGAAGGAAGGGGCGAACCGCATCGTGATACGGGCGGTGGACAAGATCGGCAACACCTACGAGGTCGTCAGGAACGTCTTTTTGGACACGACCCCGCCGCCGCTGACGGTCACAAGCCCGACAGAAGGCTTGGTGACCAGTAACCCCAAGCTCGTGGTCGATGGCCTTACGGATATCAATGCCGTCATCACCATCAATGAGATTTCCGTAGCTACCGAGGGCGGGGCCTTCAAGAAGACCATGACGCTCAAGGAGGGCATGAACCAGATCGTCATCATTTCGACAGACCTGGCGGGCAACAGGGCCACCATAATTCGCAAGGTCTTCCTCGATACCTTTGCCGGCATACAGATATTCGCGCCCGCCGACGGCATCAGGACCACGACCGACAACATAACGGTCTATGGAAAGGTCGAGGCGGGTTCGACGCTGAAGATCAACGGCCTGGACGTTCAGGTGGATAACCAGAGCCAGTTCAGCTACAACTTCCTGCTGACGTTGGGCTCGAACGGCATCGAGTTCGTAGTGACCGACGCCCATGGGAACGTAAACACCGTTGAACGAACGGTCATTCGTGAGCAGGTCTCGCCAGTAAAGCCCAAGACACAATCGACGGGCCTCTCGGGGACGTCCTCATGGTTGGCCGCAGCCCTTGTCGGAGCCATCGTGGGGGCCCTCATGGCCATCATCATGTTCTTGGTATTCTCCAGGAAGAAGGGTGGTCAGGTGTCCCCGGTCGAAGACACGGGGACCGAGGAGGTCGAGGCGGAGAAGCCCGAACCTGAGGCACCGAAGGCCCCGACGACAAAACCCGCGCCACCATCATTATCGGACAAGAACGGCAATGGTATCAAGCTGGTCCCGCCACCACCGTCCATGGCAAAGAACGGGGGAGGGAAGCCTAAAGCGCCCGAGCCTTTCTCGAGCGTCGATGAGGAGGCCGCACAGCCCAAGGGGATGTCGGACAAGGCGGCTGGCGGGGAGCTCGCGGCGACCGAAGGCGAGCTCACCGACCTCCAAAGGACGGTCGAGGGGCTCGATGCCAAGGGTGCGGACACGACGAAGGTCAAGCAATCCCTGAGGATGGCGGAGATCTACAACTCGAAGAACAACCCCGATAAGGCCGAGAAGCACATCCAGAAGGCCAGGCAGATTCTGAACGAGATGGGCACATCCTCGGAGATCGCACCCAAGGGCGGCGAGGTTGAGATGAAGACGGGCGCCGAGAAGCCGCCGGCGGAGGGCAATCCCCCCAGGAAGTCCTCCATTCCGGCGATCCCGCCCTTCCCAAAGCTCGACAAGGACGCCGAACCTGGTGATGTCAAGGGAACAAAGGGAGGTGATGGCGAATGAACGCAAGGGCATTCTCGCTATTGGTGGTCCTCATGCTCGTGGCACCTGCGGTCCCGGCCCTGGCGGCCGGGCCCGGGATCGAGGTATCCAGCTACAAGGATGGCGATGTGCTGACGGTAAAGACCGTCGACATCGCGGGCTCGGCCGAGCCATCGCCTGACGGATGGTACCAACACCTCGCGTCCGAGTTCAAGTCTGGCTCCTTCAACAACGCGACCCTTACCAAGGACGGGGCCATCGCCGACGACCCCTACCTATCGTCCTTCACCAAGAACGCCAACAACCCCATCATTGATCTCGGCGGGGTCGGTTCAGCGAACGAATTCGGCATCGTGCTAGGCTCCGTCATCAAGGATGGGGAAACCTACAAGATGTGGGCCATGGCCCTGAACAACAGCACGGTCTACAACATAGTATACCTGGACTCGACCGACGGCTCCTCCTGGAACGCCACGAACGGGACCCTGGACATAGGCGCTCATGGGGCCTTCGATGAGATGGCCATCTGGCCCGGTACCGTGATAAAGGAGGGTGCGACCTACAAGATGTGGTACACCGGCCAGGGCGCTGACCAGATCTACAGAATCGGCTATGCTACGTCGACGGACGGCATCACATGGACGAAGGGCAACAACGGCAAGGCCGTGCTCGACATCGGGCCGGTCAATAAATTCGACGGCGGAGGCACCTCGAGCCCGGCGGTGATAAAGGATGGCGGCAAGTACAAGATGTGGTATTCCGGCATGATATCCTACAGCAACAACCTCTACCAGGTCGGCTATGCCACCTCGGCGGATGGGATTGCATGGACAAGGGAGAACAACGGGGACCCGGTCCTGAGCTTTGGCAAGAGCAGCGCCTTCGACGGCAACGCCCTTTACGGGGACGTCGTCATCAAGGACGGCGAGACCTACAGGATGTGGTACATCGGCCTGCCGAGCCAGTCCGTGGGCTACGCCACATCCCCCGACGGCGTCAACTGGGAAAAGGGCTCCGACGAGTCCTCCGTACTTTCCCCTGACGGGGGCACCTTCGACGCGCTGGGCATCAAGGGCCTGGCCGTCCTCAGGGTCGGCAACAATTACGACCTATATTGCACCGGCATGGACAGCATGGGCCAGACGCGCCTAGGTCTGGCCGAGGCGAACATCGAGGGCCTGAACGGCATTTACCAGTCGGACATATTCGCGGGCGACTTCAAGGTCGATTGGAACGAGGTCAACGTGACCGCGGACACCCCGACGGGATCCTCTGTCACCATCGCCACGAGGAGCTCCAACGACCGTGTCGACTGGACCGTCTGGAAGGGCCCGGTCAACGGCAACAATGGCTGGAAGAACGCGAAGTACATGCAATACATGCTAACGCTGACCTCCCGCGACGGCCAGAACATACCGAAGGTGAGCGCGGTCAAGCTGGAGTTCGAGGCCATCGAGCGGGTCGAGGTCAGCACCGACAACTCCACCTGGTACCTTGCTACGGGGACGACCCAGTGGAACATCACGATGTTCCTCAGGGAGGGCCCGAACAAGGTATTCGTCAGGATGATGGACACCACTAACATCCCGACTTATACGATGATGAACCTGGTCATCGATACACTCAGGCCTATGGGCATCATCCAGTTGAACTCGGAGTCCATGTACACCACCAACACCACCGTGCACCTGGCCCTCGCGGCGACCGATGCCCGGGGCGTGATCAAGATGCGCCTCGGCACGACGCCGAACTTAACGAACGCTACATGGCACAACTTCACGACAGGCCTGGACTACCAGTTGCCTGCTGTGGACGGCATCGTGACACTCTACGCCCAGGTGATCGACGCCACCGGCTGGGTATCTAACGTGTTCTCGGACTCCATCATACTGGACACCACGCCGCCCAATGCCACCGTCGTCATTAACGGCGGGGCACCGATGACGACCTTCCAGGGCGTAACCTTAGGCCTCACGGCCACGGACATCAATGGCGTGACCGGTATGCGGATATCGAATGACCCGGACCTAACAGGCGCAGAATGGACGCCCTACACAAGAGTCGTGGACTGGCAGCTCGAGGCCAGCGATGGCGTGAAGACGGTCCATGTCGAGTTCAGGGACAGCGCCGGGAACACGAAGGCCTTCAGCGCGACCGTCAAGCTGGACACGACGGCACCCGCAGGGACAATCGTGATAAACAACGGCGATGCCATCACTGCGGACCAGGTCGTCACCCTGACGTTGACCGCCACGGACAATAACGGTGTGGCCTATGTGATGGTGAGCAACCAGCCGGACTTCCTGCTAGGCAGCTGGGCCAACTACGACAAGACCATGAGCTGGAAGCTGCCAGAGAAGCTTGGCCCCCAGACGGTCTACGCTAAGTTCAAGGACACGGCCGGGCTCGTCAGCCCCGTGGTGTCGGATTCGATCATTCTGGACATCCACGAGGAGGGCTTCCACGGGAGCATCCTGCTCAACAGTGGGGATGCATACTCGTCGAACCAGACGCTCAACGTGACCCTTGACCTTATCGGCGGGGACGCCCAGACGACGGTCATGTTGGCCGAGGGCCAGGACTTCGCCGGGGCGACCTGGGTGCCCTCCGCCAGCGCCATGAGTATAAAGGTATCAAATGCCGACGGGCAGGCAACGGTCTACGCCAAGTTCAAGGACAGGTACGGCATCGTCAGCCCAGTGGTGTCGGACACCATAATGATCGACACGGCGGCGCCGACCGTGACCATCCTGACGCCCAAGATGAACGCCAAGGTCACGAGCGACAGGGTGACCATCACGGGCACGGCCTCCGACAACCACGGGCTGAGGACCGTGGAGGTACAGCTCCCGAACGGTGCTTGGATGCCGGTGGACAACCCCAAGTCCTTCAGCCTTGATGTCTATCTGCCTAACCGTGCGACCTACACGCTACCGGTCCGGGCGATCGACCAAGCGGGCAATGTGGGTACGACCACGATAGCCATCAAGTACGTCAAGGCCCAAGACAACGGGGTCCGGATACCCGGCTTCGAGGCTGGCGCAGTGATTATCGTAGCCCTCGCCCTGGTCCTCGTACTTGCAAGGCGCAGGAAGGAATAGTCCTATCTCGGGGGCCGGGAAACCGGTCCCCTTTTGATTTATTTATTTGTAAAAAAGCCCTATCTTCTTCCCTTATCCTCGAGCTCGAAATCATCGACGATGCGCTTCATGTTCTTGTACATGTTCTCGACGCATTCCATCATCTTGGCCCTGATCTGCTCCTTGGGCAGCGAGAAATATACGAAATAGTAGCCGCCCCTGGGGATGCCCCGCTTCTCCCTAAACACCAGGCCGCAGCCCATGAGCCGCTGCAGGGACCGGTGGACGATGGACCGGTCGCGCTTATGCTCCTTGGCCAGCTGCTCGCTCCGGACGGACCCCTTCCTCATGAGGCTCTTCAGGATGGACAGCTCGAGGTCCCCCAGGTTCATCATGCAACGGACGAGGTCCTCACAGCTTGCGGTGCCCAGGATGATCTTCTGCGGGTCGGCCATATTTCACGGTATCGGCAATAGCGCTCTTTACCTTTTCCCAGACGGGGGTGGGCAATTCCGTAATTTTAAAAAGTCCTAGACTGGAGTGAACCGGCCCCGGACCCTCACGACCTTGCCCTTTTCCAAGACCGCCGAGGTCTCGACTCGTATGCGAATGGGCTTCCCGTCGCGGGTGATCAGCGTCACCTCGTATGGCTCCACGGGCGCGCCCTCCTTGCGGGCGGCGAACTTCTCGAGCATGAGGTCGTGGTCCTTTTCGGAAATGACGTCCCAGACGGAGATGGTCTCGAGCGCATCCTGCGTGTAGCCCGCGAACTCCGCGGCCTCGGGGCTCACATGTGTGAAGTTGCCCTTGAGGTCGAACTCGAACTCGTAGGTCCTCGACGGCTGGTCGCCGTTCTTGTCCTTCACAAGCTCCTTGTAGAGGTCATCGAGCTTCTTGGCCATCGGTCCGTTCCCTTCCTTCCGGGCAATGGGGCCAATACTCCGAATCGTTATATGGCATTTGGGCTGGCCCCATCGGGGTCCAATATAATGGACCTCCCTTGAATTGAACCTTTCGGATAAAATTCATAAGCCGGGCCGACCCCGAGGAGGCCACCTCTCCTCTTTTTATCCTACAAGTGGTATACCACGGCCTCGTGAAGCCACTAATAGGCGTCCGCGGGATGAGTAAGTCCTTCAAGGACCTGCTTGTTTTCCGCGACGTCAACTTCGACATCTTCCCGGGCGATAAGATCGGCCTCATCGGAAGGAACGGGACCGGTAAGACCACGTTACTGAACATCCTGGTCGGCAAGGAGGAAATCGACGTCGGCGAGGTCGTGACCAAGCCCGACATCCGGGTCGGCCTGCTGACCCAGCGACAGATCCAGGACACCGACGAGACCGTCGGGGAGCAGCTGGCCGAGACGGGCTACTCAACAGCCCTGAAGGACGAGCTCAGGTCCATAGAGGCGCGCATGGCGGACCCGGCCTTTTACGAGCAGACGGGCTACGAGGACGTCATGCGGCACTACAACGAGCTCCAGTCCGAGTACGCGAAGTACAGCGGGGCCAGCTACTTGGACCGCGCCATGGACATCCTTGCCCGGCTGGGCTCCCCCGGCATCAGGCCCGCAGCCCGCATAAGGGACCTGAGCGGAGGCGAGCGCAGGAAGGTGGCCTTGGCCAAGACCCTGGTGGCCGCGGGCAGCATGGACATCCTTCTCCTGGACGAGCCCACGAACCACCTCGACATCGAGGCCATCGAATGGCTCGAGGAGTACATGCTGGGATTCGACGGGACCATCATCATCGTGTCCCACGACCGATACCTACTCGACGATACGGTCCAGAGGATATTCGAGATCGAGGCCTGCGAGCTCTACCCCTGGGAGGGCGACTTCACGGACTACGTCGAGCAGAAGTCATTCCTCCAGGCGGCCCGCAAGAAGGCCTTCGACAAACAGCAGAAGGAGATATCGAGGCAGGAGGCCTTCATCGAGGATATGCGCGGCAGGAACCGGTTCAACGCCCAGATTCGTAGCAAGCTCAGGCGTCTCGAGAAGATGGAACGGTTCGACGACCCCATAATAAGGAACAAGACCTTCAAGTTCCATTTCCAGTCGAGCCTGAAGAGCAGCCGCAACATAGCCGAGGCCAAGGACCTCTCCATGAGCTACGGGAAAAGGGTGCTCATAGAAGGGGCCGAGTTCGAAATCGAGACCGGCTACAGGATCGGCCTCATTGGGCCCAACGGCTGCGGCAAGACGACCCTCCTAAGGATTCTCGTGGGCGAGGTGCAGCCCACCGGAGGCGCCCTGTGGGTCTCCAAGGGCGTCAAGATCGGCTACTTCGACCAGGGCCACCTGTCATTGGCCGACGACAACGACCTCATCCAGGAGCTCAGGACCGTCAACGAGCTGCTGGCCGAGGAGGACGCCAAGGCCCTCTTGGGCAGGTTCCTCTTCAAGGGCGACGTGGTGAACAGCCCTGTGGGCAATCTCTCCGGCGGCGAGAGGGCGCGGCTGGCCATCCTGAAGCTCGTCATGTCACCATGCAACCTGCTGGCCCTCGACGAGCCGACCAACCACCTGGACCTGGAATCGCGCATGGCCGTCGAGGCGGCCCTGAACTCCTACCAGGGCACCATCATCATGGCATCCCACGATAGGTATTTCCTAGACCGCGCCTCGGACCACATCATATCCATGGACGGCCGGGGCCACATACGCCTCTATCCTGGGAACTACACCCGGTGGCGCAGCCTCATCGCGTTGGAGGAGGATCGCTTCGGGGCCTTTTCCGGCGAGAACAGGACCTACATAGTCCGCAAGGGATACACGGACTGGTCCACGGGAGACAGGTTTGCCGTCGGACAGCAGCTCAGGCTGAGGCGCGAGGACCTTACACGGCATCGCTGGGCCCTGGAGACGAAGCACCTGGTCCCGCTCGACGAGGCCGAAAGAAAGTAGGTCCCATTATTTCTTAAGCGCTGCTTTGCAGAAAGGGCACTTGAGGAAGTCCGCTTCCACTTCCTCGCCGCAGCTGGGGCATTTGGTCTGGCCGGCGGGTGGCTTCGAGCTCAGCGGTGGAAGCTTGTAATCGTCGAATGTTATCATCGGTGGCGGAGGTATGAAGAACCTCTTCGGGGTCTCGGGCTTTGGCTCGGTCCTTGGCGCCTCGGGCGCTGGGACATCTGCCTTTTTTTCCTCAACGACCGGCTTTGCCTCGGCCGCCGGAGGGTTTGGCGCAGGCTCGACACTGGGCGTGGGCTTCGTTTCCACCGCCGGGGCCGGCTTTGGGCCCTCCGCCGGCTTGGCGCCTTCCGTGGACTCTATCTTTATGATGACCTTCTCTAGCTTCTGGACCTCGTCGGGCCTTTTTAGGAACGGCTCGATTTTCTGGAGCCTGGGATCCTTCAACCTCTTGAACCTCACGGTGAGGGCCTCGAGCTTCTCGACATCCTTCGCATACCTCTCGAACTCCGGTCGGAGGGTGGACAGGTCACTGTCGATGATCTTCTCTAGCCTGGTAACGTCGTAGCCCACCTCCCGCCAACCATTGAGCCTGTTTAGCAATTCCTTCCTCTGGCGCTCCGCGTCCTGCTCTCCGGCATCAATGTCGGTTTTCTCGGTCACAGGTCCCGCAGACACCGGCAGGTCAGGCCCTGCCTTCTCGAGGTCCGCCTCGACATTCTCCATGGACCTTTCGATGGCTTCCTGGTCGACCATGTCCTTAGAGGTCTCCTCGTCGGCGGTCTTTCGCGGTGGCAGGGCCGGCGGCAAGGGCGGCGGCAGCGCGGGAGGCAACGGGACAGGTCTTTGGGCCTCCAGATCGGCCTCGGTCCGCTCCTCCTCCTTCTCGATGGCCTCCTGGTCCTTCATGTCGTCCCTTGTCTTTTCATCGGCGGTCCTCTCGGTCTCCTTGACCATCTCGGTCTCGGTCCTGTCGAGGTCCGACCCGACCCGGTCCATGTCCTCCTCGGTACGCTCCATATCTTTCATGTCCTCGGAGGTCCCCTTGTCCTCCCCCTCATCGTCCGCCTGCCGGTCGGAGACCAGATGGGGACCTCCGTCCCCGCTGGCCCAGGCCGGCCCACCGCCTCCCTCCTCCTCCTTCAGGTCCTGTCCGCAATACTTGCATTTGATCCAGGACGACTCGACGATGTTGCCGCAGCTGGAGCAGCTCGAGTAGCCCCTGCTCGGCTGGACCGTCTTTACGATCTCGGACCTGCCCCTGGTGGTCGAGAGGTAGGGTGACGAGCCGCCCCTGAGGAGCTCGTCGACCTCCGAGATGAGCTCTTGGCAATCCTCGAGCCGGCCCTCGTTGATGGCCTTCTTCATCTCGGTGATCATCTCGTCTATCCTAGGCATGTTCTTGTTGTCCTTGCCGAGCTGGTCCACGGCCCGGGCCTTGACCTTGGTGACCCTCAGGACCATCTCCTTGATCTTCTGGACCATCTCGTTGCCTGCGTCCAGGGCGTAGCCAGAATAGATTATGGACGTCCTGAAAAGACCGCTCCTGAACATGTCCTTGGCCTGGTCGAACCAGCCGCGGGCCTCGGAGACTTGGCACCCCTTCTTCTCGAGGTCCTCTATGAGCTTCCTGGCCTTCTCCAGGTTGTCTTGGGCGACCGCCTGTTCGCCCCCTGGGGTGGCCATGGATGGTGGTGCCATGTGGTCTCAATCCCCTCGATACTCTGCCATCCCGAAGGAAAGGCTAACCTTCAATCGTTTCAATCCATTTAACCTTTCTGTTAATAGCGAAACAATACTGACGGATGGCGGACCCGCCTCAGGCCCTCCTCTTCAGGAACATGATGGCCCCCAGGAGCATGACGAACAGGAACACGATGAGCGCGAGCCCGTTGCAGCAAAGCGACTCGAGGCCCCATCCGCGAATCATGGCGCTCCTGACCGCGTCTATGCAATAGGTAAGCGGGATGATGTAGGAGATGGGCCTCAGGTAGGTCGGTATGGACTCGATTGGGAATAGCATACCGCACAGCAGTATGCTCGGGAAGATGATGAGCGGCACGAACTGGATGGCCTGGAGCTCGTTCTTGGCGCCCGAGGACAGCAATATACCTAGGCACTGGTGGCCCATGCCCAGCAATATCAGGAAGCCGTAGGTTATCAAGATATGGTACCAGACCGGCGGCGCGATGTAGATGTGGAACAGCCCTATCCCTGTGAGCAGGATGACCGTGGCCTGGGCCACGCTCACCACGCTGAAGGCCAGGGCGTAGCCGACCACGATTTCGGTCTCCGTCGCCGGGGACGCCTGGAGCCGCTCAAGGGTCCCCATCTTCCTCTCCTCGATGAAAAGGAAGATGGTTATCATGGTCGTGACCATGAGCATCGCGAATGCCATGATGCCGGGCGCGAAGGCGTCTATGAACCTGATGTCGCCGGTGTCATACGCATAGTCGTCCTTCTGGACTACCGGGCTGTCGACCTGGAACTTCCTCAGGGCCGGGGTCTTTGCAAAGATCTCGGTCTGGGCCTTCAGCAGGGCGTCCATGACGGCCTTCTGCACGGTGCCCTTGATGTTGGGGTTCGCGCCGTCGATGTAGATCGTCAGATCGGCCCCGTCGTGGCAGACGTCGTCGTACCAGAAGTAGCCCTTGGAGCCGCATTCGGCGGGGGTCCACTCGGCCTTGTCACCAAAGTCCTCGTGGCACTTGTTGCTGTACCACTTGAAGCCCGCCTTCTCGCAGTCGGACTTCTGGGCGTACTTGTCGGCATTGGTGGCCTGGAAGGGATGGCATGAGCCATCGTACCAGAAGTATCCCGTGGCCTCGCACAGGGTCTTGTTGGTCATTGCCTTCGACTGGGATACCCTTGCGATGTAATCGGCAAAGACCTTGCTGAAATTCTTGGGTATGTAGATGACGGCCCAGGACTTCTGGAAGAACTGCGAGGTCCGCACGGTCTCCTTGGACCCGTTGAGGTCGTCGCTGGTTCTGATCGACAGCGTGTCCCTGTTGAGACCCTTGTCTATGTAATCCCCGAATGTCAGATTGACTGTGGTAAAGTTGCCGGCCCCGCTGCCGGGGACGATGATGGTGGCTTGTTGGTCGTCGTTCACCAAGATGACGCTGACGTTCTTCACGTCCCCGCCGAAGGTGTAACCGAAGACGACCATCATGATGAGCGGCATCAGCAGTATGAACCCAAAGGTCCTCTTGTCGTGGCGCAGCTGCTTGAGGACCCTCCTGGTGAAGGCCAGCGTCCGCCGGAGCTTCATTCCTCCTCACCTCCGGCGTC
>Ga0315284_10007452_pt1 | contig 15642 bp, 32 predicted proteins | sample YL17G09_16_MG_FD_203696 | JGI IMG/M metagenome (GOLD analysis project Ga0315284, IMG submission 203696) | Sediment microbial communities from Yellowstone Lake, YNP, Wyoming, USA - YL17G09_16 | ecosystem: Environmental > Aquatic > Freshwater > Lake > Sediment | place: USA: Wyoming | collected... | reverse complement strand
TTCGTTCCTCACGTATTTGAATGATTTCACCCAGGCGCGCGTGCAAACGTCGCATCGCAGGGAGTGGGTCGCCCGGCATGTCGGTCGCCACATAGCCAAAAAGCAACTCGGCCAACGTGGCACTGGCATAGATGGCGTGCTGCCAGAGTTTGGCAGCTTCGCTCTCGTATGTAAGAACCCCGCCGGGGCCTTTCGGCAAATCCGACGGGGAGAAAGTCTTTGGCTGGGGCGGCGATTTCACAGGCGGCGACAGGCCGTGCCAATCCTCCGGGCAGTTTCGGCACCGGCGTCGTCGTGGCATGGCATCACCCGTCCCAGCGTTTACTGAGCAATTCCACAATCTCCTCAATATCGTGGGAGCGGTATTCGCGCCCGTCCACAAAAAGGAGATAGGTCGGCACTTTTGTGATCTTGTGCTTGGCGACCAGTATCGGGTGCCGATCAATGTCAATGATCTGCACATTGAAATGGCGGGCAACTAGCTTCATCAAAACAGGGTGTTGCTGCTTGCACGCACCGCACCAGTCGGCTGTGAATGCCATCAAACGAATTTTCGGCTTCGGCGTCGGCTTCTTCTCGGGGGTTCGAGATGGAGCCTCGCAACCAAAGCCAAGAATCAAAGCCAAAGCAATCAGGAATCGCATATTGAGTCTCCATTTCAGTTCTGTTTTGGTCCTCACGAAAGGGCCAAAACAGAACCGGCTCCGATCTCGGAGCCGGTCAATAGTTACTTGGCAGCTTCAAGAGCCTTGGCAGCTTGTTCAGCTTCCAAAGCCTTTCCCTTGATGTAGGCCAGACCTTCCGGCGAAGCGAGTTTCTTCGTCAGAACAGCATCAAACGTGCTCTGCAATTCCTTCTCGATGGCATCGCTGCCAGCGTCGATAATCTTGCACACGTCTTCAATGCGCCGAAGCATATCGTTGACATCGCCAACAGCGAAGTCTTCCAACAGCGACGGAATCAGCTTGAGGCCGGCTTCACGCAGACGACCGGATAGCTTCTGAGCAGCACGCTTCTTCACTGCCAACTTCTCGCTCGCACCGTAAGCCCACTTACCAACTTCACGGCCCAAGAGAACGGCAACAACAGCAGCCAAAATCCAAATCACGAGTGTCGGGTTCATTATGTATCTCCAGATGATTGATTAGCGGACGCCAGGGTAAACCTTAGCAGCAAACGTCTTGCCGTAGCCAAGAACCACACCTGCACCAAAGCCAACGAGCATTGCCAAAGGCAAAAAAACGTAAGAACTACCCTCTGTCAACGGCCGATCATCAAAAACCGGCGCACCTTGATGGTTGGGCGGCTCAGGGGTTACATCAGGCTCGGGCTGTGGTGCCGGTTCGCGTTCGTTATCCACGCGCCGTTCCATGTCCCGTCGCCAAGGCAAAAGCGGTCGAAGCCCCTGAGCAGATTGGGCTGCATCAGCCATTGCACCATAGAGTCCTGCGGATGTCATAGGAATCCCTACACCCGACTGCTCGTAAACCACCTCACCATCAGACTTCTGCATCCGAACAGTCGGCAGACTCTTGACATTAGGGGCGTATCGCGACTTGAAAATCGCCATGTCGCTAGTCACCCCGACGAAGTGGACTTGCGTTCGCAGCTTCTTCAGGCTGGGGTCAACATTGAACCAAGACGTAACTTCCAAGTATCGGGCGTCTTGGGGGTCCCCGACGACACTGATGTACCATTTGTTTTGGTCTTGAGGCAGTGAAATCACACGCTCTTCAGCGAGTACGCCGTTCACTTTGTCAGCCATACTGGTTGTTGCCGCAAGCAACACAATCATCACACACAAAAGCAACTTGTTCATTTGCGCCTCAGTTGATTACGTGTTCAAGGTATGCGGCGGCCATTCGACATAAGATAGCTTGATCTTTGAAGTGCCCAACCGCAAGATTACAACAATGACATAGCAACCCGCGTATCTGGCCTGTTTGATGGTCATGGTCAACACAAAAATGTTTATCACTCATGCGGCCAGAATTAGTCGACCCGCAGATTGCACACTTCCCATCTTGCGAACTTAGCAGAGCATTATACTGGTCTAAGGTAAGACCATATTTTCGCAGCGCCCCTTTTCGTTGGTGCAGTTTATTCGCGTCCCGCAGTCGCAAATCCATTCCATAATCTGCAAGACACGCTTTACATGCCCCGGTAAGATGTGAATTGCGAGTTTGATAATACTCCGTAAGTGGCAGGGTTTTACCACATTTAGAGCAGACTTTTGCGATGGGGCCAGCATCTGTGCGAATATACGGCGATCGCTTTGTCTGCTTCTCAGACATTACGCATCGCGCACACAATAACGTGAAGCTCGTAATTACTACCCCACGCCGCCAAATGGTGAAATGTTGTCGGCCGTTTCCAGGATCAGAGGACCTGCATCTTGCGCAGACTCCCAACTGTGAAGTTAGAACACGCTCGTAATCATCCTCTGTCAAACCATGTTTACGTCGAAGATGATTACGTCTAAGACAAGCACGCTGCGCTGTTTTGGCCTCAACACTAAGATCGCGTTTATGAGTTATGGCAGTGGAGCCGAGGGGGCATATACCACGGTCAAAGCCCAACCGTAGCTTGCCTTCCACTCGGCAATAAATCTCTTACGCGGAATCCATATAGGATTCATCGGTGCATTATTGTCAATCAGTGCTGCCCACGTCCCATCAAGATGAACAAGATTGACGCAATGTGCGCCTCCCAACACCGTCACAGCCGCGCCGCGACGTGTCCGAATGCACCACTCTAAGAATCGCACGTCGCCATTTGTCACATACGCATAGCGGATACCCGCTCGGTCCATCTTTTCCGCCCAATCATCTGGAACTTCGCCATTTCCATAGTGTTGCCGAATCCAATCGGCCATTTGATACCGCCCCTGCCAGCGCAGCAACGTGATGGTGGAAGCCCAGACACACGAGCCCTCGCCTCGATTGCCGATCCAGTTGTGTTGCCTCAGCGATAGAGGCAGGTTGACGGCGGGACGTTCTTTCTTCGGTATTCGATGCAGTTTGTTGTTCGGGGCCTCACAGCCAACTATGAGCAATACGACTAATAGAAGCCGCTTCATTTCAGCCTCCGTGGTCTAACAAGCAGCCGATGCCACCAGCGAAAATGCCGAATTAAACGCGCCGGATTCCAACGGCTGACGTTTTCAGTGGCGTGCAGACCAACTGCTGCATAAGCCGCTGCTACAAGTTCTGAGCAGAAGAGAAAAGTCAGATCGGACTCTCGGAACAAACTCTCGACCCATGACAAGCCAACTCCGGCCGATCTCAATGCGCCAAGGGCATCGTATCGACGGCCAATCATGCTCATCAAAAACTCGGTGAGACGCTCCTCTTCAAACGAGTAGAGACCACGATACAGGGGGTAGACCCACACGCGGCCTTCATAGATGTTTTGCATGTACTCAAGCGGATGCGCTTGTACACCATGAATAGGTTGATGCGTGATTTCACAGGAGCCACGATCTGCTGTCGTGGCCTCAAACACCAGCAAGCGACCGTCAGGGGCGTGAGCGAGGATTCCAACGTGCGAAGGACTCCACAGCGGTACACCATAGGTGCAAACATTTATGGCGGCAGAAAGCCAGCATCGGCCAGCATACGCCACAATATCCCCAGCTTTGAACTCAGTATCCCCCGGCAACCACAGTTTTGATTTGAACGGGAACATTCATCACCTCCCCGGGACCTAGCACAATTGTTGATACCGCGCGACTCTTACCGTGATACTTGACTTGATCTAATACCCAGCAATCCTCGCAACGCGCTTCATTGGCGTAACGGACGGTGCGACCGCAAGCACAGAAAGTGGGAAGATTCACAAAAGGTCTCGCAAATTACTCGGGGCGGGTAAAAGAGTGACCGTTCGCACGATCTCTTCATTCCTGGCTGATGTCACCACCGCAGTCACCCGTTGAATAATGTCATCGACAATCAGTTCGTAGTCATCAATACCTTCCAGCCGATCAATTACGATCTGGACGATCGTGTTGGCCAGTCGCATTGCAGTCTTCGTCGACATTAGCGACCCGAGATTCTGCTCGATAACGAAACAATCCTTCACCAACCTATGAACCGTTTGAATTGCTCGCTCACACGCGGGCCATTTGAGCATCCGGTCGGTATCAGTCTTCATCTCGTTTTGCCACATCTCAATCATCATGCGGGTCAGAGCGATCTCTTCCCGCAGCGATTTCACCTCATCGTGATCCGCCAGTTCGGCGAGCCTCTTCTGCTCGTCTGCCCGTTGGAGCAGGTAGATGCGTTTGGTAGGTGAAATCGTGGGGCGTGGGGCGTGAGCGAGACAGTGATCGCTACCCTCTTCGGCCACGTTCCAACACTGCCCGGTCGGAGTTGGTGATTTGCACCTCCGAGAGTCTGCTGGATCGTCGACTCGTTGCAGCGGCATGTCGGCACCTTACCTTCCTGTATATACGACTCATTTTCACCCTCTTTTTGCCAATAATTCCCAAAATATCTTGCCGACGCGGCAATCCAAAGTCGCGTCAAGGCCGCTTAGATTACAGATCAACTCCCGACACCTTTTTATGGGGCGTGTAAACGATGCGAAGTTACGTGATTCTCTATCGACGCGGCACTGGACGGTGGGGCCAGGTGAACCCAGTAGTCCATCTGGGCCTTTACGACCGGGAAGAAGTCTGGAAAGCAGTCGACTACTTGCGTGAGAATGACGCGGCAGAAGGGGTTGCTCTTCGTCTGGGCGACGAGGCGTTCAACATTTGCGTCACATTGGAGCCCAAGACCCCCGACACCTTCGAGTTCTAAGATGCTCATCAAACGAAACTACCCGAAACCCGAGCCCAAGCCCCAAGCGTGGCCGGCTGATAAGCCGAAGCCCAAGCTGCCGGCGATCACAGTGCCGGTGTATCGAGTCCATTATCGCGCACTGGAGACTTACTTTGCTGAAGTCTACCGCCTACGCGACTACGACTTTCTTCGCGCCACTGGAGCGGGTGGATTGGCGGTTGAATACCGCGTGACCGCAGAACTGACATCGGCTTGGAATGCCCGCGCCCTGGCGGACCACATCCGCTGCGGTCAACGCACCACAAATGTGCAGTTGATCCTCAACGTGCTGTGTATAGACGGCTTCATTGGGCCGGGCCAGTACATCATCGACACCCGGCCGAAGCCCAACCCGATTGACCAATATCGGCTACTACTGGATAAGACGCACAATCCCCAAGACGCCAGGTGCATCCAGTTCTGTGCAAATCACAGGGGCGATCGAGTCTTCACCGAACAAGCCGCCATCTTAGACAAGGCGGTTGCATCCTGGCTAAAGAATCAGGAGTGAGCATCAGGAGTGAGAACAACGGGCACGGATGCCCGGACGGCTAGGACTTCTTGCGATGAGCCTTCTTAGGCATTGCCGATTTCATCTCAGACAAAACACTCTTAGTCTCCAGAACCATCGCATTCATCGCTGATGCCCACGTTTGAGCAGCAATCAAATCCAAAGGTTGCGAGGCGATAGCCCCTGTGAACGTAATCTTCACGGTTGGGCCGCGTTTAGGGTGTGGGACGTGAATCTCAGATCGAATTGCCAGCGATCCAAGACGGGAACCCCCTTCAAAAGGAACCGTAGACAACTCGATACCCCAATTAAACTCATTACGTTCAATCATCACAAACCTCACAAACCTTGTTGTTCCCGTTCGATTCGCTGGGCTTCATCTTGCTGCTGAAGTTCGTCTTGCAGCTTCCGGCGAAACTCCCGCAGAGCCATACGGAGTGGGTCGGGAGCCGTCAGGCCACAAGCAAGGCTGGCAGGGAAGGCCGCAAAAGCCAAGGCAACATTACCGGAAATGTCAACTGAATAGCAACGCCAAAGGACCGCAATAAACACACTGAGCGTCACCACTACGCAAATCCCCACCCGGCAGTGCCACTCTTCTTTTTCCTTTTGAGTGAACTGTCGGAAGATGCACATACGCAAGTCGCCCGCGTGACGGACTCCCGGCACGCCTCGATAACGGGCTAGACGACAGAGTTCAGGACTCATAGCTTTCTCCAGTACACTGAATTCTACACCACGAACCTAAAGAAGCAAATAATGCCACACAAGTGGCATAATCCGCATCATCGCCTCAAGTAGACTGGGTTGATTGCTGAAAGTCAAAGAGCCATTTCCACAATCATGCGGAAAGCAAACTCCTGCAAGTCGCGGGACTTGTCGCCGGACCCAGTACACCAGTGGATGCACTCTTCCAGGGCGGTCTGCAACACATCCTTGGTCAAGCCACTAGCATGGGACTCTTCCAGGAAGACGCCATCCTCATCGCAGAAGCCATTGAGTTTGGCGTCAGCGGACTGAATCGCGCGAAACGAGCCGACATAGGGCTTAGCGCGGCCGTTGGTCATGTGGCAATTCTCAATCCAACCCCACACACGGTTCACAGCGGCTTGGGCGGCCGGGGTGGCCTCAATCTTGTCGTGGCCCTTCTTCTCACTGGACGTGAGCACCTGAGTGTCGGTCTTGATGCCTAACCGGCCCAGCGGCTCAACTAAGTTCTGTGCCAGGATCGGCTTGGCCGTGAATCCCTTGCGAGCCACGAAGTCGACCGTGGCATGGCTTCCGCAGAGCACGGCATCGCCGGCTACCGCCGTCCACGCTGCCGACCAGTTGCCCTTCTCCTTGGCGCTGGGCTCATAACAGTTTGAGCACAGGTAATACGGGTCCAGCCCGCTCTCGAACGAGGATTCCATCGCGGTCAACGACCGCAGGAAGGGGACCAATTGATCGGCGGATGCTGACCGCAGGGCCTTGGCGCAAGCGGCCCGGACCGAATAGTCCGAACTGTTGCGGCTCTCGTCGATGGTAATGTCCTTTGCCGCGAAGTTGTAGTCGTAGAGCGATGTTTCCTTCTCGCCTTGAATCTCGCGGACGAAGACGCCGCAGCGGTAGACCATCGGGGTCTTCGACTCGCCGAGGTTGCGATTGGCCTTAAGGAGGATCGTCTGGCGGACGTGCTCCGGGTGATTCGAGAAATGCAGAAAGCGGCGTGGCAGTTCGCCAAAGTAGCGGTACACGTCGTCGCTGGCTTCAATGAACACCCGTGTGAAGCCGGCCTTAGCCTTAATCTTAGCCTCTTCCACGATGCACACGGCCAAATCCCCCGACACAATAGACGGGCCAAACTCGCCGTGATTCTCACGGATCGTCCGATCCAGAGCGTTGGAGACAAACTCCCGCAGGGCCATCGCGATCTCGGTCCAATCGAGGGAGCCGAAGTCCACGACCCACGACAGATCGAGTGTTTTCTGCGACGTTCCGCTGAACTTGACGCACACGCGCTGCACGGTCTTGGAGACCAAGCCGTCATTGACCGATTCGTCTTTTGTGAAGAACTCCAACTTCGTAGGTCCACAGTAGATGAAGAACTTCAAGCCTGCACGGAGCAGCACGTTGATAGCGTGCTTAGTGCCGGAGCCGAACTGGCCTATGGTTCCCTCAACACCGCAGTCACGGGTCGTGCTCACGCCCAGCATGGTGTACGCTTCGGCCGGGGCGACACCGGCATTCTGAATCATTAGGTAGCTCATAGTGGTTTCCTCAAGAGTGTGAATCTACACGAAGCATACCACAAAATCCGTGAAAGTCAAGAAGAAAATGGGAGATTTCTGTTGCTCACAGTCGTCGCCTCTTCGGGAGGGGTTTCCAACATTGATTCTCGGCGTCCCAGTATTCCAGCGTTCGCTCCAGCCCGGCACGATCCTCCTCAGCCTCAGCCTTGTCATCATAGGGCCCGTGCTCGTCGAAGCCGGCAGGGAAGCCGGTGATCCACAAGCCATCAGGTCGCTTAATTAGCTTGAGCTTCATCGCATCTTCTTCGACTTCATATTGCGGGCGCAGTCAGCGCAGTACAGGTTATTGTCGATGACTTGCCAGCCCTCTCGCTTCAAGCCTCGGGCGAGTTGGGCCACTGCCTCAGACTCTTCTGTGCCACTGGCATCATCTGTATTGCCGCAGCCGGCGCACTCGACAGTCGCAACAATTCCTACGTCGATGTAGATGTCGTACTCACTCATGCGGGTCCTTTCGCCCAATGGGCAAACGAGGAAAGATACAAGGTATGTCGCTGACCCTTCTGCTCAAAAAGAACGCCGGGTTCATCCGGTCTTGGTTTCGAGCTAAACCAATTGTCTGGCCGGTGGCCGTCCCCGATCGCCAAGACAGTTCTTCGCGTGCGCCCGGCTCCGCGATTCACGTAAGTCACTCCAACTTTCACGGCACTTGGTTTCACAATCCCATCTCCTTGAGTTGTTCGGGTGCGTGCGGCCAAACTGGCCCACACTCAGCAAACTGCTCCTCGTGTGCCCGAGCGCACACCGGACAGGGTGTCGACCAGAAGCCATTATCATCCAGCTTACCGCGACCAATTGTCAAGCACTCGTGGATGCCGGTGCTGATTGAGCAGGTATGTCCTTCCGGGCGTATGAAAGTTTTGAATGGTTTGATGTCCATGTTCAGTCTTCAGCGATCTTCTCAAGGAACTTCTCGGCCCGCTCCGACTTCTCTTCCTCTGCCATTGCTGAGCCGCAGCCACATGTTGGCAGTCCTACTTCATCCAACCATCTGCGTGTGATTCTCGCAACACAGCCACATGTAGGTTTGGAGCAAATGATCTTAAGTTGTCTTACTGTTTGTTTCGGCGGCGCGTTGCTCTGGCCCTTGTCCAGGGCAGCATGTGGGTACTCGCCCAACTCAGCAATGATCTCTTGCAGACGGGATTTGAGTTGCTCTCCGGCTGTCGTAGCCGTCAACTTTCCCTCCAGACCTATGGCCCGAGCACAATGCTTGAATGGCCCACGATGATTTGCTTCAAGACCCGCCGCACAGTGTACCAATTCGTGAACCAAGGTGGCCGCGACTTCTATGGAGTCCTTCAAGAAGGGCGAAATGAAGGTCTCAAAATGCTCGTCTCCCGAGCACTCGGCAGACCAGGCTTCACCAACTCTTTTCTTTCGCAAAGCGAGAGCTGACTTCGACGGCCAACTGCACGAGCAGCGGATTCGATCCGGCAGCGCGAAGCCCGCGCGACCAAAGTCTGGCCGCAGTTGGGTCATACATTCACTGAGCCATTGCTCTCTGTTCATTGTTGTCTCCTAACTCAAGCATACCACAAAAACAGTGAAAGTCAAGTGGAATAACAAACTAAAGGGCTCTCGGGTCAAGCAGAGCGGCTACTTGATCCGAAGATTCCAATTCTGCCAGTCGGGAGGCCCAGTGATTGTGGGTGTCGCGGGCTTCCAGCAGATTTCGGGCCTCTTGTGTGTATTTGGCATGGTCGACACGGCGAACGCGGTGTGAATCTAATGGAAAGGTGTAGCTAGGAAACATGCTCCCCAGAACTTCTTCCGCCAAGTCAATCGCTTGCCGGCCACTTTGGGCTTGAATGAAGTTCACAGGCGTCCAACCTTGTGTCTGACTCTTGACTTCAACGATGAAATACAGCACGGCGCTCTCCAATAGGTCTAGTTGGTATCTCCGCAGCCACAGCATTGAAACCGTTCTCTCGAAACACTTCGGCCGTCGATTCAGCCCACACGTCGGACGAGGGCGCGCCGAAGTTGGGCGCTACATCAAAGATCATCGCGTACTTATTGTCCTGTTGCATGGCGATCGCGACTCCGTGACTCAAGAGTCTGAGCAGCTTGCGGGTCTTGTCGAACAACTCTTTCGGCAGCATGGTTACTCGAACGACGTGCATGTTCTGACTCACCTTGTTAGTTCGATTGCGTGAAAGTACGAGGCGAAGTTGAATAAGCCGGAATCGCAGATGCGTTCAGCCTGAGCAATTGCCCACTCCAAATCCGCTGATGGTTCATCATGCTGGATGCACACGAAGAAGTTGATACTGTTGGACCATCGGTCAAATGTCTTACGCTCCCCGAACTGCACGTCGGTGTGATCCTCGCGCCGTATGATGCGGGCATTCAGCTTCTCACTCTGAAGATACAAGCCTGATGGATCGAACACCCGGAATCCAAGTCGTACCAACTCGCCTGCAATGTCTTTTGTCAGCCGATCTAACTCTCTCATGCTACTGCAACCCTCCCCAGATACTCAGTGCCAAGATACCGCTTGATGATGCGCCAGACCGCAACTACTGTGAACTGTTTTTGCCTGCGAGTCTGAAAGTGATTCGCGTTGAGCCACTCGACGATGGTCTCCAACGACTCACCACTTTCGCGACGGCGCTTGAACTCAGGCACAAGGAAATCGCAGTAGAACTCCTCAGCGTTCTTTGCATTCCGCTCTGTTGCAAGGGGCTGGCCCCGCTCCTGACCCAGCCGGGCCCGGTCTTCGCGGCCTTTCCAATGGTTCGGGCGGGCCGAACCGAGCAATTTGCCTCGATTCTTGGCCACTTCGAGGGCGACTTTGGTTCTGTGGGCGATCGCCAGGGCTTCGTGCTCAGCTATGGCGGCCAGAATGTCGATTGTGAGGGGGTTTGCGTGCTCATTGTCGCAGCACACGAACTTGAGTCGGGACTCCTTTAATGTTTTGGTGAACCAGGCGTTGCGGGCGAGACGGTCGAGCTTGGCGACCACCAGCGTCGAGTTGGTGAGCTTCGCGTGCCGCACTGCTTCCAGCAATTTCGGTCGGGTCGCCGACTTGCCGGACTCTTGCTCGGTGTACTCGCAGATGATCTGTGCGCCATTGCGTGCTGCCATCGCTCGCACTGCATTCTGCTGGGCTTCCATACCGAGACCACTCTGACCCTGCCGGCGGGTACTGACACGCACATACGACACGTATTTGATGTTCATACATGAAGCATACCACAAAATCGGTGAAAGTCAAGGAAGAAAAGAGAGAAATCTACAGAATCCCAATACCTCTGGTATTTGTCCGATTCTGACAGGCTCTCCGTGATCGGGCACAGGGTTGTGAGCCTCGATCTCCTCTGGGGTCGCGTACCGCCAGGCCAGGTTGTGATGTTTGGGCGACTTTCCGCGAAGACAATTGTAGATTGACAAAACTTGGTGCCCGGCTCGAAGAGCATCCGACAAGGATGCGAAGTAGGTGTCACCATCAAGGCCGGTGGCCACCAGTGCGATTTTCTTGTGGGTTGTTGTTCTCACAGAGCGTTCACCAGACGTGTAGGCCCACTGTCTGTTGTGATAATAGAGCAGCGTGCCACAGAGACATTTCCGCACGGACCCAATGTTGTGGCCATCAGCGGCCACATCCTGGATCGTTTGGTAGTCGGTTCGATTGCCTAGGCCGTCGATCGAGTAGATGTAGCTTTCCGCGAGCCTCGCGGGTTTTGCTACTTCCGGCACGCAGGCGTCCGCCCAATACAGACCACGATGCCGGGTTGTTCGGTGCAGACACCGTGCCACGGCGACGGGCGAATAGCCGCCGTCCTCCACACTGAGGAGAGTGGGGTAGTCGGTCCGGTTGCCTTGGGCGTCGATGGAATAGACGGGTCGCTGGTAGTTTGTCATATCACGACAGTGCTGCAAGTCGCGTGCCAGTCTCTAAGTCCAGGATTCTGGCGGGTTCGTGTTGCAGAAGTGCATCATCGGTCGCCAAATGTCAACTTGTTTGTCACCCGCCAGCTACCTCGTGCCGCGTCAATGGAAATACTGTAGAATTGCGATAGCAGATGTCGTAGTTACGCATCCGCGAAATCTATTATCGAGCGACTTTTGGGATGATTGTTTTGAGGCGGGCACCTAAGTGCTGGCGGGTTCAGGGGGTTAAATCCTACGCAAATCACTTAACATTACCCATAAGTATCCTTCAGGGGTGTTTTCCGACTTCTTTTTACTTAAGGCGCTTTTATTCTTATTTCTTCTTCTTCTCTATACATCATCAACCCCCAAAATAGAGGTCGATTGATACTTATGGGTAATGCGCTTCCCCAACCCCTTCACCTGCAAGGACTTACAGAACATGAAATTGACGTAAGTCTCTAAAAATGACTAACTTCTCAGTAACTGGCGCTCGTTTCAGTAACTTCCACCATTAAGATGGCAATTAAAACATGCCTCCTGTAGGGGGTTTCGACACCGTTGAATGCCGCGTCAACCCCTTCTTTCAGGTGGCACCACCCAAAAGAGGCCCTGTCCTCTCAATCTGGGCTCGGCGACCAACGACCTCGATTTGACCCTCCCTGTGCCGCGTCAGTGGTCCCGCAACTGGCACATGGCGTGTGGAAGGTGCCGCGGGATTTGCCGGTTGTGTCGATCGTAACGAAAACAACGATTTGACCCACCCTGTTCCCGGCATCATCGACACCACCCGCAAGACTCCACGTACTACAATCCAGATAATCACTACAATCATTATCATCATGCTTTGGAGTGTACCATCGCTAGGCCGATGGTATCGGATTGGTGTGGTCTTGCGGGTTGCAATTGGCGCAGACAGGCGGGGTTGCATTCCAGCCGACCGTGATCGGGTGGAATGTAAAGTGTAATGTTTCGTTACACTCTGTCCGAAATCGGACACCTGAAAGTGTATCGAAACGATACACTTCTGCCAGAATGTGAGGTTTTTCCTCACATTGACGTGGTTTGCCCAGCAAATATCACGGGCTACTTGGCGCATTCGCCAACCGATCGCGCCGATCGCGCCGATCGCGCCGGTCCTCCGGCTTGGGGCCGATTCTGCTAACTACTACCGTGGTAGTAGTAAACTCAGGCACCATGCCTGAGTCTAACCGTGTGCGAAAATTTAGTTGCCTCACCCACAAGACTCCACTATCTAAGTACATAGCCTACCTATACTTAGCTATACAATCTTGCGCCGCGAGCGGCGCTGGTTCCGGGTAGCCTATATGTAAACATACATACAGTAGACTGCCATTTTGGCAGTCTCCTAGCTCCACTTGCGTCCTATATCTGGAGTCTTACGGGTCGATACCCCACCCGCCAGCACCGCACCCGCCAGCACCGCACCCGCCAGCCCCGCACCCGCCAGCCCGCCAGATAGAAGAATCTTCGGTTGTGGAGTCTTGCGGGTTGCCACCTAACAGCGCTATCCTTTCCGCTACTTTCGCCATTGTCGTACTATCCTCGGAAACTATTTCCCCGATTCTTCCAAACTTCTACGGATTGCATTTGCCGACACCACAATAGCAGTGTATTCTTAAGCAGAATAAAGGAGCTACCAATGGAAATCATTAACCCCAAACAGCTAGCGGAAATGCGCGAACTATCCCAACGCCTAGGTGTATCGGATTGGTATACGGGCAACGGGCAACGTATACGGCGAACAAACGATGGTTTTGAGACTTACCCCGGGAAACTTCACCCCGAATGGATCGGCAAAATATGCCGCTTAACATGACCCTGAAGCAACGTGTAGTTGCAGCGCTTGTCGAATCGGTCCCATTGGTTGAGGAGAGACTGGCCGATACGATCGACCCACAAGAGCGAGTGTTTCTTATCCGTTGGTTGGCGCGTGTCGACCAACGCCTACCCCACCTGAGGAGCAACCCATGAATTGCATAAAACTTTGCACGAAAAACGATCGAAACGGCAACCCGCGAAGAGTCTATGTCTTTCTTCGGCCTAGCGGCGCAATCGCGTTTGCGGTCGACGAAGAATACAAAGGGCGCGGCGCAGTATCCCCGGAATATATCCCGAATTCGGCCGAAATTAGCGAATTCCAGACAACGCCTACCGAGTATCGGTCAATCCTGAAGCTATGGGGCAAGGAAGTCTAACCCGCAAGGAGCTAACCCGCAACACGCAAGGAGCTAACCCGCAACACGCAACACGCAACACGCAACACGCAACACGCAACACGCAACACGCAACACGCAACACGCAACACGCAACACGCAACAGAGGGCCTTATCATGTTCCACTATAGCCTAGCCTATCACCACCAAAATGGCGATGTTGAGGGGTTCGCAGCTAACACCTTTCTCAAGGAGAGTGGCGAAGCGGCTTGCATCGCCAAGATTGCGCGCAAGTGTGGCGATATTGGGCAATTCTTCGATCCTGCGCGCATTATTCGCTCTTTTGACGGGTTGACCCCAGCAGAGAAAGACAGCATCCTCCGAGATTGGCGTTGCGACCGTTAACCCCACTACACTCCTACCATTTCTGAAAACAATCTCGGCGATTCTTTCCAGAAAGATCATTTTACATTTGACGACACCATAAAAGAAGTGTATTCTTAAGTAGAATCACACAAGGAGCTACACCATGTTCGCAACCCTTCTTATCTTGTTGGTGTCGGCTGGAATCGGTATCGTCGCGCTTGCCACAAGTGGCCCCTCCATGGCCGGCCGCTTTTAACTTTCATTCGTGTTCTGATATAGGAGCCCTCCAATGTACATAACGAGAAAACTAACGGGGCGAGTGGTCGGGCAAGATGTGCCTGAGGCAACCGTTGATCTTTATTTGTCTTGCTTGCCGACCGGAGTCTACGGGCTCGAAAACGACTACGGGATAGAAGTGGCCGAGGTACGGGTACGGCGGGGCAAGGTGAGCTATAGCCCCGTGGGAACCCTGAAGCTAGAAGCGGTAGGTGCCTAACCGGCGGCGGCGGCAACGTGTGCGACGATTGTTTCTAAACTGGAGATTCGGCACATGACGAAAACTGAGTTTCAATCTGAAATGTTCCGCGTCGAAACGCTCCGCCGACTGGCGACGGAGCCGCTTCGGGGCGATTACTACGCCGGCTACGTCCGCGGCTTGCGGCGCAGTTACCACGGCGATATCTTCGGCACGGCGCAGGAGCACGAACTGTGGACGAGCCTCGCGGACGATCCCGACGACGAATCGCGGGCGGCTCGGGGGCGAGGCTATCGGGATGGTCTGTCGTTTCGGAGGAACGACTCGTGAAATCACGGACGAAAAAAGCGAAGGCAGCCAGGGCGGCCAGGGCGCCGGCGCGTACAGCCAGGGCAGCCATGATGCAATGGCAATAGTCCGCGCTAACTTGCCGCAAGGTTACCGATCGGCGTGCGTCCCCATGAGTATGCGCGGAATTCTTTAGGCAACACGCAAGACGCAACCCACAACAAGGAGTCTACACAATGTCTAATTTCATTTGCACCGATTGCCACGAAATTAAACCGATCCAACCCGCCGGCGGAACCGGATACGGAGTCTATGGCGGGAAGGCGAAAGTCTGCGACGCTTGCTGCGCGAAGCGCGACCGGGAAGAGATGCACTGCTTTGGACGCGCTGTTTTCTATCTTGTCAAAACGGCTTCGGGTTACGATATAACCAATTGGCCTGGCACGTTGCGTTTCACGGTCCGCAATCGCAAGGTGGGTCGACACAACATTGCGGGAAGTCGACTCGATGTTTGGTTTCGGGATTCGGACAATCAAAACTGGCATGGCGTACAGTACGGGGATAGCCAATTGTGCCATTGCAAGAGGGTTGCCTAGTGCGATTCTATTGGCTGGCCCTGGCTGCGCCCGGTCGGCGGGCAGGGGTCGGCGGGCAGGGGTCGGCGGGCAGGGGTCGGCGGAACCGCCCTGGCTGCGCCCGATCGGCGGGCAGGGGTCGGCGGAACCGCCCTGGATCGTCGGGCGTCGGGCGTCGGGCGTCGGGCGTCGGCTGCCCTGGATCGTCGGGCGTCGGGCGTCGGCTGCCCTGGATCGTCGGGCGTCGGGCGTCGGGCGTC
>Ga0315284_10007451_pt1 | contig 15643 bp, 10 predicted proteins | sample YL17G09_16_MG_FD_203696 | JGI IMG/M metagenome (GOLD analysis project Ga0315284, IMG submission 203696) | Sediment microbial communities from Yellowstone Lake, YNP, Wyoming, USA - YL17G09_16 | ecosystem: Environmental > Aquatic > Freshwater > Lake > Sediment | place: USA: Wyoming | collected... | reverse complement strand
ACCTTCAGATTCTGATAATCTTGCTCCCACGTGGAACCGGCCTTGTGGAGCTTCTTGTCAAGAACCGGAGTGAAGCCAAGTAGGTCACCGGGGCTTCGCTTCTGAACCAGCAGCGGCTCCATCGTCCGCACCAGTTCAGAGGTCGCCTTGGTCCGCATCAATTCCACTTCGGCCTGCCAATACTGCCCGACCAGCAGCGCGCCCATCGAGAGGGCCCTGAAATAGTGCTCCGCCGGTGAGAACTCGGGCTGCACGAGATTGTTCCAGGGCCTTATGTACTTGTTAAGTACTTCACCATAGTTGTCCGGTCCCATACCATCCAGGCTCGGGCAACCGACGTGGAAGATGTCCATGTACTCCCAGTCGCACGGGGATTCGCCGCACCAGGCGTTGGCGTACATGGGGATGTCGAGCGATTCCTTTGCCTTCCGCACCACGATCTCGACGTACTTCCCCGTGTAATAGACGCCCATGGCCTTCCGCGCGTCGTTGGGCCAGGGCTGCTTGCCGAACACGTCCTCCCAGGTCCCCGACGTCTTGCTGCCGTTGCCGTGGTACCGGCTCCACGTGAACCATCCCATCTTTGCCGGGTCGTGCTTCGGCGTGTCGATGGACTTCAGGTACTCCAACAGCACCTTCGGCACCTGCTCACCGATGTGCTCGTTGGCTGCCGGGGAGAAGTCGCAATAGCAGGGCATCTCGTTCTCGACTTGGACGGCGATGAGCACCTGGTGGCCGGGATCCTTCAGTGCCGCGCGGGCCAGCAGTTTGTTCAGCGCCAAGCCGTCCCGCTCCGCGCATTTCGTCGCGAAGGGCGAAACACCCCCATTCTCGGGCTTCCCATCCTCCTTGAGCGCCGGGAACCCGATCTTCTCGTCCCAGATGTATCCTGGCACGTAGTTGCTCTGGAGGTTCCGCCAGGTGCCGAACCACACGATGATCAGGTGCATGTTGCGCTCTTTGGCCGCCTCGATCAGCCCGTCGATCATCGCGTACTCGTAGGCGTCCTTGCGGAGTTCAAAACGGTTCCACTGGATGATCGCGCCCACCGTGTTCAGCCCTTGACGTTTCCACTTGTCGAACTGGTCACCGTAGTAGGGCACATCCGCTGGGTCAGTCATGACATCCTCCAGCGTTTCTCCGTAGAGGATGAGGCGCGGCTGTCCGCACACCATGATGTTCCCTTTCTCGGCGCGCGGCGTCGAGCCGTCCGGCTTCGGGTACGGCGGAAACGTGGTCTTGTCCACCTTGTCAGCCGGCAGGAACTTCGCGCCGGAGGCGTACAGCGTCCCCTTGCCCTCCAGCGTAACCTTCACGTACCCATCGGTACCCGCGGCAAAGTCGTAGTCGCCGAGGTCGTTCCATCCGGAATGGCCATCGCCCGTGTTTCTCTTGATCGTTGTGGCTCCGCCCTTGTGCCGGATCTCGAAGGTCACGTTGCCGCTGGCACCCCAGACGATGTGCCAGAAGTACACCCGGTATGTCCCGGCCTTTAAGTCCGGCGTCCACTTCGCCCACGCGCCGGCGGAAGTGGTCTTGCGCGACTCGACGTTGTCTGCCGGGTAGACGTAGTAGTTGTTCCCATTCTTGCCATTCTCCCAGGTACCGCCTTCGGCGTACTCAAGGTCGCCGTTCTTGATGACGATCGACCCGTCGTACGCGTTGGTGGCGGCGAGCGCCGGCGTCACCACAGACGCGGCGGCGAGCGACGCAGCCAGTACGACCCACACGCTCATCGTCGGAGTATTCATGGCATTCCTTTCCCTGCAATCAGGCCTTTTTTTGCGGCGGCCCTCGGACCGCCTGACGCGCCCACTTCGCTGTCCCCGCGCCGACGGCCGGTGTCGCCTCCGGCCTCCAGTGCCGCAGCACACACACCGACCATGCAGATCGCCGCGAGTACGATTCGAGTCATCGTTGTTTTTATTTCTACCATTTCCTTTTTGTTGGCTATTGTTTTTTCTGGTTTTCACCCTTCGGCGCTTCGAACCCGAACATCTCCATGTGGCTGAACGCGCTGGAACCCGGAACGCAGTCCCACACCAGGAGCATCTGGTTGTACTGGCCCGGGCGCTCCAGGAGGAAGCTCTTACAGAGGTTGGGATCCTTGTCCCATGCCCTCTGAAGGACCCACCCCTGGCCGGTGAGATCCTTCATGGTGCTGCCCTTGAGCGTGCCCGGGTCCAGGTTGCCGTTTGCGGTGTAGAACTCCGCCCGGGATCCCCGTGCGATAAAACCCTCTCCCTGATCAGCGCTGATCAACCCGTAGTTCATGGGATAGGCCTTGTCCAGATCGAACCGCAGGTAGAGCCGCTTGCCGGGCTGGGCCTTGCCGTATGGCGCACCCGCCCCCAACGCGCCATCGTGGGTGTTCACTATGTTGGACTGGAACAGCACGGAGTTCCTGCCGCCGCCGGGACTCGTCCAGACGGCATTCATGGGACTCGAAAACAGCTTGATATTGCCGGCATACCAGAGATCGCGCAGGAAGCTGAAAGCCCCGCTGTCAGCGCCGCCGAACAGCGGCGGCGAGGCCTCCGGATCGGCATAGATGAAGACCTCCTTGGTTTTGTGCAGACCTCCGCCTTCCTGGGTCAGTCGCAGCACGTTGGACTTGGCTGGCTTGAAGCACCCCAGGAACTCGGTCTTTCTCGCCTTCCTCTTGAGCAGCTCGGACCAAGTCTTGCCCCCGTCGGCTGATCCCTCCAGGCGGACCGTATCAGGCGCGTCACTGCCGTCCTGATAGGCGATCACGAGAGACGAGACTGTCCTCAGGGCGGGCAGCGCGTAGGTGAGAACCAGGGGCGCCGATCCGTCCTGCTTGGGTTGGAGCGACTTCCCGCTGCCGTCTATTGTGTCATTGGCGTTGCCCGTCCCGCTTAGGGCCTTGCCGGCCGTCATGGGCAGACTCCACACCGCTTCATCCAGCTTCCCGTCGATGGTCAGCTTGCTCGAAGTCTTCCTGGCTGTCACGGCGGTTGCCGGCGGCGCGGCGGCGCCGCCTCCTTCCCCCGCGGCCTGGGCCGACAGCACCAGATCGCCGAAGGCCGAGGTGTCCTGCCAGTTCTGGTCGGTCCCGTGCCACATCAATTGAGTGTTGCGGCCACAAGGGCCGTCGCTGTTGTTGTTGCCGACATCGAAACCCAGGGTCATCCCCGCCGACGGGGTCACGCCCAGGTTCGACCAGGGAATGGCCAGCTCCACCGTATAACCGCCGGGGATCGCCGCCCAGCCGTGCAGCACGCCGGTGGTGTTCGTGCCGAGGATCCTCTCATCGTTCCACCCCTTGACGAATTGCCGGTCCTGGGAGTCGTAGGCGGTCGCCTTGTTGTGCGTCGGGTCCACGTAGACTTCCACGCTGTCGTTCATGTACCCGACCTCGGAGGTCTTCTGCAGGTTGGCGTCCAGCACCTTGACCCCGACGTAGAGGTAGGTGTCGTCCCACAGTGCGCCGAAGGTGACGGTGTTACCGGCCTTGTCATCAACGTTGCTCGTGGCCCTTACGCGATTGGTCCACGTCTTGACGTCCAGCCCCCGCAGCACGTTCACCGTGCCCAGAACGCTCTCTTGCACCAAGGGCCTTTCATGATCGGTATCCCCCGACTCGCCGGCGGAGGCCGGCAGGCTGCCCATCAGGCAGCATAGCCCGATCAATAGACCGCAGCACAGTGTGGTCCTCATATGTCAGTTCTCCTTACCCTACGGAGTGTCCGGCTTCGCGGGACTGCCACCCGGAAGTTCTGAACCGCCGCCTCCGGTCGGCGTCTCGACGCCGAACATCTCCAAATGGCTTCGCTCGCTGGGGATTTTGTATGCCTGGGCTTCCCACGTCAGGAGGATCTGGTTGTGCGTGCCCGGATGCTCCCGGAGGAAGCTCCTGCATGCGCTTCCGTCATTCTCCCGAGTCTTCTGAAAGATCTACACCTGACCGATGATGTCCTTCGTGCCGCTGCCCGCAGAAGCACCGAGATCGAGGCTGCTGCCCGCGATAGCGGGGGCGGTCGGTTGGAGCAGCGGAGTTTGCTGATTCTGAACGATCCAAGTCATTTCCGGTTCTCCGGATACTTGGCGACAATCTCCAGTCGACCCGCCTTGGGCTCGGCAATGCGCACCCATTCGTTCTTGGGGTCGAAGTCCTTCCACTCCTGCCCGTTGACGGTGACGGCCGTCATCGGCTTCTTAAGCGGATGGCGGAAGCGGACGAGCAGTATGGCGGGTGGCTTACGGTCTGAAAGCTCGGTGGTCGTCCTGATCTCGTTGTCGGCAACCCGGCTTTCGGTAGTGAAAGAGAGCGGGCCGTAGTAGGTCGGCGCCTGCTTGACTTCAATGCGTTTCCCGTCAGCAAACCAGGCGCGCGGCACAGCTTGGCCGATGAATAGCGTGCCGTCGCCGCGGAGCTCGTTGAGCAGCATGTTGCGATACAGCTCGAACCACGCGCCATCCGTGCTGGGCGGCATGTAGTACTGGCCCCATGCCCAACGATGTTCGAGCGGCGTGAGCTGGTGGTGCGAGAAGGCGCAGGCCATCATGCTGTAGAAGGCGCGGATGACGGCCTCGGGCTCGTCGCGGTATAGGTAAGCGGTCGCCTGCATGTTATACACCGGCTCGTTGGCCGCGCCCCATTGGTTAAGGTAGAGATTGTCCTCATGGTCGTGGAGCATGGCGGTGGCGAGCCAGCCGCGCGGATCTATCGCCGCGAGCCGCGCCATGTGCGTGACGCCGGCATCCACGTCGGTGGGATACCATTCTTCGAACAGCCGGCGCGGCGTCATCGCATCGCACGGCACGTAGTTGCTCCAGGTGCCGTCGGCGAGCTGCACCACGGGCGACTTCACGCTGCCGCGGGCAAAAGCGGCGGTCACGTCAGCGTGCATCTTCTTCGCCACCGCCGCGACCTCGGCGGCGCGCGGGTGGCCATAGGTGCCGAGCGCGCGGGCGAAAATATCCAGGCCGGCGACGAAGTAGCCGTTCGGGAAACCCCACGCGCGGCTGGCGTGGGTGAGGTCGTTCAGCGGTGCGACGATCAGGCCGGGGGCTTCCTTGTTTTCCTGCCCCTTGGCGACTTGCCCGAGACACCAATCCATCGCCTTGAGGGAGGCGGGCAGCAGCCGCTCGAAGGACGCGCGGTCGCCGGAGAGCAGGAAGTTCTGCGCGATGGCGTAGAGCATCCCCGGCGAATACACGCCCCAATCCGCGAAGCCGCCCACGCGTCCGTCGGGCTTTTGCTGAGTGTGATACATCGCGGCGAATTCTTCGTTGGCCACGGCGTAGTGTCCGCGCAGGCCGTGGATCATGTAATCCACATACACGGCCTGATTAATGGGCCAGTCGGCGTTGAGTTGGCCGTAGGCGAAATTGGAGTAGGGTAGATCGATGCGCGGCTCGCCGTTCTCGCCGGTGCGGAAGCGCGGGAGCATCAGCGCGTGCCAGAGGTTGGCGCGGAAGAGGTCGTTGACCGTTTTCTCCGGAACTTCGAACTGCGCGCCCTGGGCCAACCAGCCCTCCCAGTATTTGACTGTCGCCGCGCGGGCTTTCGCGAAATCCAGCATCGCGAGCGCGGCCACTTCTGCCACCGGCACGGTGGGCGAAGCAAGTTTTACGACGATCTCCCGCGTCTCGCCGGCGGCAAGTTCGCCGACCGCGTCAAACTCCACGCGCGGGTCTTTCTCGTCCGCGATGGGCTTGCGAGCCTTGAGTTTGAGGCCGGGACCGGGCTCGACCATCAGCCACACATTTCCCGTCTCGCGGTCCACCACGCACCAGTGCCCGCCGACGTCGCGAAGCTCCGGATGGCGCTCCTTATTTTCCGTCGCCAGCCGGAAGCCGAAGCGGAGCGGCCCGGCCGCGCCGGAGAAGCAGAACTTGTTCAGCAGCACGCTGGCGATTTCGCCGCGCTTTTTCGTCGGCACGTCGTGCAGCGGCTCTAAGATTTGCTCGACCTCGCAACGCTGGCCTTCGCGCTCGTAGCTCGTCACGAGGATGGGCAGGCCGTCCACGATGCGTTGGCCGGTCCATTCGAGCCCTAGCCAAAGGGGGTCGAAGCGGAACTTGTGAGGTGAAGCATGGTCGGGGCGCACGCTGGCCCACCGATCGACCCCGAATTTGTAGAGCGAGCCGTGCCGCGCGACGAAGCCGGTGAGATGACCTTGGGTGCCCAGCCACGACGTTTGCCAGGGCTTGTCCCACTGCTTCGGGTTACCGAAGTCCTCCCACTTGCCAGTCCACTCGGCGAGCGATGCCTCCGGTTCGTGCTTGACGCGGTCGAGCGTTCGCTCGCCTTTCAGCGAACCCACATGCTTGTCGAAATCCACAGGAGAATCGGCCAGCGTGACAAATGCGTCATGCGCCGGCAACCACATGGCTTTGTGACGCAGAAGCTGTTCGAGGCCGACTGAGAACCCCCGCGTCCCATCCTCCGCCAGTTCCACGGTCAGGACCGGCGCGTCCGGGATCAATGCTTGATCATCCTTCAAGCGCGCCACCTGCCCCGTCGCGCTCTGCAAGGTGACATCGGTGGTCAACGGGCCGTTGGAGAGGGGAAAGGCAAGCAGATTCGGCGTTCCCTGATACGCCTCGCCTTTCGCCACTGAATAGGAAACCATGTAGGGCGTGTCGGCGGCGGTGGGAATTGGACTGCTCAACTCCGCTTCAACCCATCCAGCAGTGTCGGGCGCGGCGGCGGTGGCGGAACCCAGTTCGGCGCCCGCGCTGTTCCAGAGCCGCAAGGTGTACCTTCTTGGCCCGCCCACGGGATGCCAGACGCGCAGTGCCGTCACTTGACCAGGCTTGGTGCTCTTGAACCGCGTCCCCAGTTCGTAATCCGCATCGTCGTTCGCTTTTCCCGTCGCCTTGCCCTCGACGAGTGTTAAGCCGGCCGAAGACCCCCCGCCCGGAGTGAAACGCACATCCGTCCAGTAGAAGCAGTCCTGATAGGACTGGTTGGGAAGAGTGCCCGGTTTGTGGCAGAAGGCACTGCTGCTGGGAGTGAGCAGAATGCCACCGTCAGCCCGACCGCCGTCGGCAAGGAGGTACTGCCAGATCGAGTGCACATTACGCCTTTCCTTCGTGGGCTTGGTCCAGGTCACTTCCACATCAAGCGCATCCACGTCACCGGCTCCCGCGTGCAGCACGGCGCGATCTCCGACAGAGTCATCCGCTTCGAGTCCCACGCCCTGCATGGCCGATACACGCAACCCCGCCGACCCGGCAACCATTCGGACGGGAAACGCCGCGTTCTTGATTGCGCGATGCCCGAAAGAAACTCGAACCTTCAACGTCTCCGCATTCGCCGAACCGGCGGCCCATGCGACGGCAACGACGAGGATTGTGATGAGTTCTGTTCTCATGGGGTGCTCCCCCTTTCGGGTTCGCTTCTCGCCGGACGGTCGGCTTGGGTCGGCGTCTCGATCCCAAACATCTCCAGGTGGCTCCATGAGCTGCCGCCCGCCCCCCACTTGCCGCCCCCCCACACCAGGAGCATCTGGCTGTACTTGCCCGGGCGAGCGAAGGAGAAGCCCTTGCACACCTCCGGGTCGTTGTCCCATGCCTTCTGGAGGATCCACCCCTGGCCGGTGAGATTCTGGATGCCCTTGCCCTTGAGCGTGCTCGGGTCCAGGTTGCCATTGGCCGTGTAGAACTCGGCTTTGCTTCCCTTGCTGCCGATGATCCAATCCCTTTCCGGACTGCTGATCAGGCCGTAGTTCATCGGGTAGGCCTTATCCAGATCGAAACGCAGGAAAACCCGTTTCCCGGGCTGGTCCGAACCGTAGGGCTCCCAAGGCCCCCACCCACCGTCGTGGAAGTTGCGGATGTAGGAATCGAATGGCGCATGGGGAAGGCCCTTCCCGCCGAATGGCGCTGCCCAGACAGCGTTTCCGGTGCTTGGAAACAGCTTGATCTTGCCGGCATACCAGAGATCGCGCAGGAAGCTGAAGGTGCCGCTGTCCTTGCCGCCGAAGAACGGGAGGGGAGCTTCGGCGTCGGCGTAAACAAAGACCTCCTGGACGCAGTCCCCTCCGCCTTTAAGGTTTAGGCGGAGTTGGGTGACCTTCACGGGTTTGAAGCATTTCAGGAACACCGACTCCTTTCTTGGTTTGCTTTTGAGCACCTCGAACCGGGTCTTGCCTCCGTCGGTCAAGCCTTCCAGCCGGATCGTATCAGGCGCGTCCCCGACAATCGCCAGGGACGACACCGTCCGCGGGGCGGGTAGTATGTAGGTGAATACCACGCCTTCTGCCGGTTCGCCCTGGTGCTCGGGGGCGAAGTCCAACCCGCTGCCGTCGATCGTATGGTTGACATCTTTGCGCCACTCTGGTTGATCGCCTTTCCCCTTGACGTTGCAGGTGACCGTCACCCGATTCTTCCACGTTTTGACATCCAGTTCCCGCAGTACGTTCACAGTGCCCAGAACGCCATCCTTCACCAGAGCCGCTTCCTGATCCAGATGCCCCGACTCGCTGGCCGTGGCCGGCACGCCGCCCAGCAGGCAGCAGAGTCCGAGCAACAGCCCGGACCCGTAGCAGCGCGTGGTCCTCATAGGTCAGTCCCCCCTCGCCGACGGCGCAGCCGGTTTCGTGGGAGTGCCGGCCGAGTTTTCCGGACCGCCGCCGTCCGGCGTCTCGACCCCGAACATCTCGAAGTGGCCAAATCGGTTGTACTCGTACGTCTTCTTGCTGTCCCAGACCAGGAGCATCTGGTTGTACTTGCCGGGATGCTCCAGGAGGAACCCCTTGCATGCGCTGGGATCCTTGTTCCAGGCCTTCTGGAGAATCCACCCCTGGCCGGTGAGGTCCTTGATGGTGCTGCCCTTCAGCGTGCTTGGATCCAAGTTGCCGTTGGCAGTGTAGAACTCGGCTTCAGAGTCGCCCGCAATAATCAGCTCTTCGCGTCCCTTCGGCATGGGGTAGCAGCCGATCAATCCGTAGTTCATCGGATACGCCTTGTCCAGGTCGAACCGCAGGTACACCCGCTTGCCGGCCTCTTTGCCTTCCCCCCAACAACCGTCGTGCGCGCTTGCCATCTCAGAAATAAAGAGGTTATGCGGACGGGCCATGCCACCCCAACTTTGTGTCCAGACGGCGTTGTTCTCGGGACTTGGGATCTGTTTGATCTTCCCCGCATACCAGAGATCGCGCAGAAAACTGAACGCGCCGGTGTCCTTCCCGCCGAACAGCGGCAGGGGGACCTCGGAATCCGCATACACGAAGACCTCCGTGATTCTGCGGAGATTCCCACCTTTACCACCTTCCAGGCTTAGCCGGAGTTGGTTGACCTTCGCGGGCTTGAAGCATTTCAGGAAGTCGGTTCTTCTCGGCTTGCTCTTGAGCAGTTCGGTCCAGGTCTTGCCTGCATCGGCCGATCCTTCCAGTCTGACCGTTTCAGCCGCGTCATCACCTTCCCAATACTGGATCTTTAGAGACGAGACCGTTCGCAAGCTGGGCAGGGTGTAGGTGATAATCTCCGGGTCTGAAGCAATATGGACAGTAAAGGGTATGGCCGAGCCGTCAATCGTGCTTTCGACCGGGCCCCCGTACCAATCGGTGGAGAACTTGTAATTACTCTCGACCGTCACCCGATTCTTCCCCGTCTTGACGTCCAACTCCCGCAGCACGTTCACGGTGCCCAGGACCCCATCCTTCACCAGAGCCGCTTCGTGATCCAGATGCCCCGATTCGTCGGCCAACGTCGGCAGGCTGCACATCGCCAAAAGCAGAGCCATCGCGATGGCGGTCTTCATACCTTGGCTCCCTTCTACCTGGTCCCGATGCAGTACAGGTGAGTCTGGCCCCGGACGTACAGGCGCGTGCCCGAGAAGAGCAGACTTGACGTGAACGGTTCCAGCGTGTTGCGCGCCACCTCCTGGTACTCACGACCGGGCTTGATCACCACCGTCTCACCCTCATTGCTGCTGGCATAGAGATAGGGGCCGGCCAAGGCCACGCTGGAGTAGCACTTGCCCTTGAACAGGGCCTGCTTGTAGACCGTCTTGCCATCCGCGGCGTCGAGGACCGTGAACCGGCCGTCGATCAAGGCGTAGAGCAGTCCGTCGGCACAGACGGGTGAGCCGACGCACCAGCCCCTGACCGTCTTCGCCTCCCAGAGCGTCTCGGCCACGATCCGGCCGTCGCTCGACGGCTTCAGCCGCACGGCCCCGCCGCCTTTCCCGACGAGGTACGCGGTGTCGCCCGGCACGACGGGCGAGCAGCAGGTCTCCAGCGGCAGGCCTTCGGACGGCCATACCTTCGTGGCCAGGGCCTTCCCGTCCCCAGTCCGGAAAACGTCCCCGCACGCCGTGAGGACCGCCTCGGTATCGCCCACACGCACCCGCACAGGGGAGGCGAAGTGGACCCCGGCTTCCGCCTCCCAAAGGGTTTGGCCGGTAGCGGGGTCCAGGGCGGTCAACTTCAGGAGGTGAACCAGGAGCCGGCCCCCGGCCAGGAGAGGCGATTCCGGGACGCCGTACAGGCGAGGCTCCGAGTACTGGGACGGCTGCGTCTCGAGCCTTCGCGCCCACCGCCGGTGCCCTTCCAGATCGTAACAGGCGACGATCCCGGTCCCGAAGGCCACGTAGACCTGCTTGCCGTCGCTCGTCGGCGTCGGGGACGCATAGCCGGTATCGTCACTGGTCTTCGGCGGCACGTAGGACGCCAGCGCCTTGAGGGCTTCGGAGGCATCCTTGCCCTCGCCTTCCAGCTTGGCCAGCTTCGCCTTCAAGGCGGCGTCGTCCGGCGTCTTGCCGAGGGCCTCAGAGACCTCGGCCTGGGCTGTCTCCAACTCTTTCACCTTGCGGGGCAGACTGTCCGCCTTGGCCTGATCCGCCAGGGCCTGTTGGCGTGCGTTCTCCGGCGCCGCGTCGGCATAGGTGGTGCTGCTCGACCACAGGATCGCGCCGTCCTTCGCGGAGATACACAGGAGCGTGGACGGCTCGCTGCAAATGAAGATCCGGTCCCCCACGAGGATCGGCGACGCGTTCGACTTGCCCGGCAGCGGCGTCTTCCAGACCATATTCTCCGTCACCGACCACTTCACGGGCGGATTGGCGTCCGGGTAGACGCCCGTGCCGTCCCCGCGCCAGCCCACGGACGTCTCTGCCGCGGCAAGACCGATGCACCCGACCACGACCCACAAGAACCCCATCACGTTGAGTCCGCGCATGATATCTCCTCACTTCTGCGGGTTCTTGGGCGTGCCACCGGCGTCCGGCGCCTCGGAACCGAAGACCTCCAGATGACACCAGCGGTCGTTCTGGTACGCTTCGAAGGCGTCCCAAACCACCAGCATCTGGTGGAACTTGCCGGGGTGCGCGAACCGGAATTCCTTGCGTATTTCGGGGTCCTTGTCCCATGCCTTCTGGAGAACCCACCCCTGGCCGGTGAGGTCCTGGATGCTACTGCCCTTTAGGGTGCTCGGATCCAGGTTGCCATTGGCGGTGTAGAACTCCACCGGGTGAAGTCCCAACCCGTTCCTGGTTGGATCAATGTTAGTACCGGCCGGCGTATAAATCACGCCGAAGTTCATCGGGCAGGCTTCGTCCAGGTCGAACCGCAGGTAGAGCCGCTTGCCTTTCGTCACGGCGTCCCCGAAACCACCGGTGTGCTGGTTCGGCAAGCGGGCCTTGAACAGAACCGACTCCGGGAATCGTGCTTGGCCCAAGGCGGCCCCATTCGTTGTTGTCCAAACGTTGTTCTCCGGGCTCCACACCAGCTTGAGCTTGTCCGCATACCAGAGCACCCGATGAAAACTGAAGGCGCCGCTGTCAGCACCGCCAAACAGAGGGAGGGGAACTTCGGGATCGGCGTAGACGGCGACCTCCTTGGTCCTGCGTGAGCCGCCCTCCTGGGTCAGTCTCAACGCGTTGACCTTCACGGGTTTGAAGCACTTCAGCCCTTTGGCTCGTATATCGAATATCGCGAACCAGGTCCTGCCTGCGTCGGCTGATCCTTCCAGCCTGAGCCGTTCAGGCCCCTCCTCGTCACCACGATAGGAGATCGCCAGCGACGACACGGTCCGCAGACCGGGGAGTGCGTACGTGAGGACCAGGGGTTTCGCTGGGTCAACCTTCGGATCGAAGAAGCCGCTGCTGCCGCCAATCGTGGCGTCGGGTTTAGTGTTGTTGTTGCCTTCGACGTTGCTCGTGACGGTTACCCGGTTGGTCAAGGTCTTGACGTCCAGCTCCCGCAGGACGTTTACGGTGCCCAGAAGGCCCTCTGTTACCAAGGTCATCTCACTTCTCGTGTAGTCTGCCTCACCATCCGTGCCGAGCCCCTGCCTGAAGGCTGAGAATTTGCCTTTCTGGACTGCTTTAGCCGCCTGTGGCTCGCCGGCCAACGCCGGCAGACTGCCCAGCCCGAATAGCAGCGCCAGTGTCAGAGCGGTTTTCACGCGTCGGCCCTCCATCTATTTCTCCCCGATGCACCAAAGGAACTTGTGCGTCCGGAGGTACATCCGGCTCCCCACGAAAAACGGCGCGCTCGTCATCTGGTCGTGATCTTCCTGTGTGAGCGAGGCGCCAAGTCCGCCCTTGGCCAGCGTATTGGTCGCGACCTCTTGGAACTCGCGACCCGGCTTGAACACCCACATCTGCCCCGAATCGAACGGGCCATAAATGTACGGCCCGGCGAGCGTGATACAGGGATGCGGATCGGTGCCCCTGTTCACCGCGCGGGGCGGTGACTTATAGACCACCTGTCCCGTGGCCGCGTCAAATGTGACCACTTGGAACTTGTGATCGCCGGCGTCACATTTGTTGTAGATCAGCCCATCGTAGTAGATCGGCGAGGAGTAGCCGCCGGGTCGCGCCGTCTGCTCCCACAGCTTCTCCGTGGCGATCGTGCCGTCCGCGTTCGCCTTCAATCGCACCGCCATCGACAAGTAATTGGTGCCGGGCGGAAGTTTGGGGCCTTTTACACTACTAAACGACTCGTCCCACGCGGAGTACACGGTGTCCCCATGTACTGAAGCGGTCAACTGGCTGTTGATGGCCGCCCCCGTTCCCAGCAGTCTGCCGTCGGACGCGCGGTACACGTTGCCCATCGGCATCACCACCAACTCGTTCCCGCCCATCTCCGCGCGCACCGGCGAACCGTAGTACTCATGGTGCTCGACCTTCCAGACCGTCTTTCCGCTGGCCGGATCCAGTCCGTGCAGAAAGCCGCCTATGCAGATCACCAGCCGGCCCCCGGCCAGAAGCGGGTTGGCGCTGTAACCCGTCGCACTCCTCGGCTTCTCAAGCCCCCGCACCCACCGGCGTTTGCCCTCCAGGTCATAAGCAGCCACCATGCCCGTGCCGTACACCACGTACACCTGCTTCCCATCGCTTGTGGGCGTCGGCATCGTGTACTCCAGGATAAAGCCAAAATGCTCGCCCATCACCGGCGGCATCTCGAAATACTCGCACCTCATGATGTCCTTCTTGCGGGACTCCTTGATGGCCTCCTTCTCCTTCCCGGTCTTGGCACCATTCACCTTGCCGATGATCTCGGCCGCCTCGGGGTCGTCCTCCGGCACGGTGTCGAAGAAGGTGACCGTGTCCGACCACAGGGTCTTCCCGTCCGCCGCCGAGACGCACAGCAGCGTGGAGGGTTCGCTACACGTGAAGACGCGGTCCCCCACGACGATGGGCGCCGAGTTCGACCTTCCCGGCATTGGTGTCTTCCAGACGACGTTCTCCGTTGCCGACCACTTCAAGGGCGGATTCGCATCGGGGAAGTTCCCCGTTCCGTCCCCTCGAAAGCCTATGCGGGCGTCGGCCCCAGCCGCCGCGTGCGCCGCGATTGCCGTACAGAGCATCACGACGACGACCGATACCACCACCCAGTTCCGTTCCATCACGCTCGCTGTCATTGCAGTCTGCTCCTGTCTTGTCTTATGGACATTTACGCCGGTCGCGGCGTCCAGTGCCGCGCGTCATCGCTCCCAGCCGAACTCCACTTCGTTCGCCCAGTGCTGGACCCAGTCGTCGCGGAAGGTGGAGGAGTTGGACTTCGAAACACTCCGTTCGCGCGCCAGCTCCATGCAGGCCGTGCCGGCATTGTCGTTGACGCGGAACGAGAGCTTCACCGGTTCGCCTGCGTCGCGCTTGGCCTTCACTTCCGGGATCTCCGCCCAGGGAATGGCGCATTCCACGATACGCGTGTTGCCCTCGTGGGTGATGACCAGCTTGCCGCCTTTCGCCGGGCCTTCCTGGGGCGGCTTCGGATGGCGCGGATAGAAATGAATCCGCGGCATGCCCGGCACTTTCAGCCGCCAGACCTCCGGGTCCAGTTTCAGAGCAAAGGAGTTGCCGACCCAGGAGGCCGTGTAGGCGCTTGGCGGCGGCTGGGGCGTGGGCTCGCGGCCTTGCGCGTGGGCGGCCAGGGCCAAGGCGCCGAGTACGGCCGTCGCAAGAAGCACGCGTCTCATGGTTCGCTCCTGGAGGAATCGCTGCCTTTGCGGAGGGGCCGCACCTGGGCAAACATCCACTCGACCAGGCGTGGATCGTCGTACGCGAGGTCGCGCACAAACGTGTGCCCGACACCGGCATACTCCCAGTAGATGGGCTTGCCGCCGGCCGCGCGGATCGCGGCGATCATGTTCCGCGTGCGCTGGACGTTGATCGTCTCGTCCCCCTCGCCGTGGAAGGCCCAGATCGGCGTGTCGGCCATGAGCGGCGCGCAGGCCTCGTCGTGGCCGCCGCAGATCGGCACGGCCGCAGCGAAGAAATGCGGCCGGCGCGAAACGGCCTCGAAGGTGCCGAAGCCGCCCATCGAAGCGCCGGTAACGTAGATGCGCCCGCGGTCGATAGGGTACTCCGCAAGAAGGCCATCGACGATCTCGAACATCATGTGCAGGTACTCGTTCATCTCGGGCGGGCGCGGACTCGCTGGCTTCGTCCAGTCCATGTAGGCCCAGGCCTTCTGCTCGGGGACCTGCGGTGCGATGACGAAGCACGGGTGCTTCTGCTGGGTCTCGGGCAGGAGGAACATGCCGACGCCCCAGTCCGTCTTGTCGGGCGACGGGTCGTGCCGGATCTGCTTGAGGTTGTCCGTGCCCGTCTGTCCGGCGTGGTGCAGGTAGACGACCAGGGGAAACGGCCCCCGGCCAGCGTCATCCTTCGGCACAGAGAGCCGGTACGGCATGGTCAGGCCCTCGGCACTGCGGTGGGTCAGGGGGCGCATGAGGTCCGCCGCGGGCACCCGCTGGATCGCGGCCTTGGTGCGAAGCCGTTCTCGTTCCTGTTCGCTGTCGGCGGACGGACGATGGCCGTGGTCCCCGGGGCCGCGGCGGGTTCCCGATGCGGCTCAGACCCCAGGCGGCCGCAGCCGGCGAGCATGAACGCCCCCACCCACGCAACCGTCAGCACGTGCATAAGGCTGTCCCCGATCGCAAGCATCCTGCTATCGCCCCCACGCGAACTCGACCTCGTTACCCCAGTGCTCCGTCCAGTCCGGGTGCAGGGAAACCTGGAACGTCAGATCGACCTTTTCCGAGCAGTGCGGCGTGCCTCGTCGTATCCTTCCCTCAGGCTTCGCGCCGGGCACGTCGCTTGGCGCCTGCGGCCGGCAGGCATGTCGAGGCGCGCGGCACAAGAAGCGATCGGAGGCCCACCTGGAGCGCCGAGGCGTCGCCCGCCAGAGCCCTCGCCGCCAGGTGGCCCGCCTCCTCC
>Ga0315284_10007449_pt1 | contig 15643 bp, 21 predicted proteins | sample YL17G09_16_MG_FD_203696 | JGI IMG/M metagenome (GOLD analysis project Ga0315284, IMG submission 203696) | Sediment microbial communities from Yellowstone Lake, YNP, Wyoming, USA - YL17G09_16 | ecosystem: Environmental > Aquatic > Freshwater > Lake > Sediment | place: USA: Wyoming | collected... | reverse complement strand
TCGTGGTTGAACCACGACAAAGAGACTCGCAAAACGGCTCCGTCAACTCTGCCGCCCGCCTTCTTCACACGCTCTTTGATGGAATCGGCTACGTTTCCGCCATAAGACCATGCGAAATCATTCGACCACCGAAACAACTGTTTGGGCTCGGGATGAACGGGTGCGGTAAGCGACATCAAGTTCCCGAGATGGTTACCCTTGAAAAGGATTTCCATACTATGGGTTTCAGGCAATATTCGAGTCATGAAATCATCGAGACCGATTTCTTCCGCTTTTTCCTCGTCTTTGCTCGTGTCCTTGGTCGTCGAGACGGCATGCTGCATGAGCACATCGCCAATCCCGCCCTTCATGAGGGGTTTCACTCCTCCGTCGACCCACTTCACGTCATTCACGGAGACGTCTCCGATGACAGCGAAGCGTCGCTCAAGAGCCGATTCGAGTCCAAGCTCCTCTATCGTCTCCATCGCCTTCTTCACCATTCCGGGAGTGATGAGAGCGGTGGTCCTCTTGTAATTTTGAGGTGCGACCTTCGTCTCGAAGCTCTTTACTGCGCGCTCGATATCTTGACCCTCGGACAAATCTTGCACGAGCGTTCCGATGACTGTATTACGGAACCTAGATCCGGGACTGCCCGCGTTCGACCACACAAAAAGACTCTTTTCAGAAGTACTTTTTGATAGAAACTGTCGTTGCATTTTTTGGAACTGCAAAAGCGCGGGTTTATGCTCTTCTCCGCGATAGAGGCTGTTTGCCTCCACCAACGAGATGACTGTTCCTACTGCTTCCGGAGATAGTTCTAAGAGTCCCCGTTCAAATACTTGAACGGTGGTTCGATATTCTCCGCGCGCCGAATCGGGCAGTGCCAAACGAAGAGAACTCGGAATTTCACCCGTGTGCAGGTGATTCCAACTAGTTACCTTCTCGGTCTCTTTATCCAGAGAACGGGTTTGGACCGCGCCAAAAGCGCCTTCATTCTTACTAACTCTGAACAAATCGCGTACGCCTGCAGTTTTTACCACGTCTCTCAGGTTGGTCGCTACCTCTTTATAAAACTCAGGTGCTTTGCTTGCCGCTTTATCCCAAACGGTTCGGACTTCCCCGCCTTCTACAGTAATCACCGAACCGGCGCGACGAATGAACTGTTTGCAACAGGAGCAATCGTGCTCCGTATTCTTTTTGAATATTGGATTGGTTCCCTCAGGGAAAGATGCGAGATATTTCGTATATAATTCATCGCCGTCAATATTTGCAACAAATACATTTCCATCTTTAACAATGTCATGAAATGATGCCGCAACTATTCGGGCGAACTGCGTGAATATATCTGTGCTCATGCCTTATCTCCTCATTTCCTTCATAACTTACACTAGTGATTGTTCCGCAAATTCTGACTTTCCTGTTGTATTTTATTTGATGCTCCCTATTCGATACACACCGGAATTTATTCCAAACCCATCAGAGGTTTTGGAATCTTTAAAAATTGACCTTGAATGGGAAAAACGCGATGACGCACCGCGTCATGAATACTACTGCAATGATTTTCCGAATCCATACGTTTATGGAGCTGGTCGCGGAAGACGTATCTATTATCCGCGCCCCTACCATCCACACATCCTCGCGATTCGCAAATCGATAGAAGCAGTCACCTCCACAGTCTTTGAGGTCTGCTTCTTGAATCGGTATACTGATCAATCTGATCATCTCGGGTGGCATGCCGACGACTCACCTGAGATGGATGATCTGCGCCCTATAGCTGTCGTTTCTCTAGGCGTCGAACGCGAGATCTGGTTTCGTCCAAAGCCCGAATCCTCTAACGACTATAGGCCGAGCCCTCCTACTGATAAACTAAAACTCGGTTCCGGTTCACTTTGCCTCATGCTTCCCGGCATGCAGGATGCTTGGCAACACCGGATTCCGAAGGCTTCATTCATATGTGGAGAGCGTGTCTCCCTCACATTTCGAGGCTACGTCCCACCATGATATCTTGCGAACTCTGTGATGTTGAAGTTCACATATTTTTACGTTGGCGCGGATCCCGTGATCTTTTTCCTGTTTGCTATAATCATTTCCAAAATGGAACACTTATTGATCATTCAATAGTTAGAGAGCCCCTTGAAGAAACGGAAAAAGAATACTTAATCCAAAAGCTTCACAGAACATAATCAATCATACAAGAGAGGATAATCTAAACGTGAGTTTATCCTCTCTTACTATCAGTTGGATCTATGATCCCAATGATCTTTCATGAAGACTCCCTCGAAGTCAGTCTTCTTGTCGTCTGTTCCTTCGAGGTCGTATTCGCTCGAAATAACCTTTCCGAGCCACGCCTGAAGCTTCAGAGAATCGGTCCCGTCCGTGTAATGCGTTGACACCTCACTTGCGAGGTTGAGAATGTCGTACACCTTGCACTTGGCCGGAAGAAGCTGAAGCTTCTTCGCCGAAATACCATCGAGATTGGCTACTCCATAGGAGCCATGGATGTCCCCGACAACTCTCTCGTAAGCCTTCACGAATTCTTGTTGGTCTTTCAACTGTTTGAAGATACGAAACAGATGCAGACACTCGTTGAGTGAAGCTGGGGATGATTGCGACGATTCAAACCGTTGGCGAATCGCGCTGTAACCTTCATCGGAATCGAAGCTGTCCAAAGAACGGGAGATCGCATAGTAGGGATCATCGCCAATGGAGATGTCTTGGCGAAAAGATGGTGCATACGCGACTGCGCCGTTTGAGCAAACCTCTCGAAGAAGAGACAGATAGATGGATGGATTCCCATAGCCGTCCATAGGGGTTTCCAGAACGAAACGATTCCGGAATCCATCTGGACCGATTTTGAACTCTCGTTCTCCGCTCGCTGGGATGTAAGTGCTGATTGCAACACCCTTCATATATTTGACATCCGTACCTTTGTACTTGGACGCAATATCCATGAAGTGGCTGCGATCAATGACCGGTTTCTTCGGGTTGGAGACCGCGAGGGCCGTGGATGAACTCGGGTCCGTGCAGAAACGAAGTTCAATATTCGGTTTCACGTGACAGATGCGATCAAAGACCTCTTGATGCTTGTAGTAACGAAACACCGAATCTGAAAATCCGAACTTCGCAAAGAACGAAGTCCAAAAACGTTGGGTCGTCTCGTAGGGCTTTCCACCCACCATGATTTTGGCCTTCAAAGTTGAAGGATTTTTGCCTTCTTCCCCATGGATCTTGATTTTCTCAAGCGGCAAGACTTTATACTCAAGAGCGGGGATCTCGGATTTTCCACCCACCACTCGATTTAAAACTCTCGGTTCCATTCAATCTCCATAATCCCGGGGATCATTATTCCCCAGATTCTATATTACGCTGGAACCGTCGAGACTTACGCTTCATCTTCTTGATGAAGTTCGGTATTGGAACGTCGATCTGCACGACTTTCCGAGCGTACTGAGCAGCTATTGCATCGATATTTTCGTTTTTTGAAAGTGAACGAAACTCATCTTCAACCTGAATATAAGACATTCGAGCCCGAGCCGTTTTTATGAAAGGATGCCTGGTATCCTGACATTGCACGATCTGTTTGAAAGGTATGCTTTGGTGTTTTCGAAGCACTCGACCTCCCATTTGGACGGCTGGGAGTTTAGAAGAAGGACGAATGAAGACGGTCTTCATGTCATCTGCGTCGAAACCTTCAGAAAGAATGCTCATGGAAATGAGAACTGGAACTTCATCATTTCGAAAAGCTTCAATCTGAACTTCTCGATTGGATCCTCCCCAAACCACCTCATTTTTAATACCGATTTGGTGAAGAAGATCGGAAGCTTTATCACATTCATTTTTAGTGAGGAAAAAGATGACTGATTTCCCCCATTTTTTACGATTTTTACGGAACAAATCCATGATTGATTCTGGTGAGTATTTCGGGATCGTGTAGTGATCGAACTGTGATAGATATCCATCTTGAATTAGAGTATGGATACCAACATCTCGGACTATTCTTTCGAATGCAAGTTGCGCCCGATCACTCCTATAAGGGGTAGCAGATAATCCGATCACTTTTTTTGGTTGGATTGCCGAATGGATCTTGGACATGCTGTCCGTACTATCATGCTGGGCTTCATCAACGATGAGCCAGTCAACATCAGTAGGGGGGTCCGAATCAAACATTGAAATGAATCGCATGTTCGGGATTTTGAAGCCGAACTTGTCTTTCATGGCTTCGGCTTGATGCAGAAGATTTCTCCGCATAGCGACAAATCCAATACGGAAACCGCGACTCGCACCTAGTTGTGCAAGTGCTAAAGCCACGACAGTTTTTCCAGAGCCGGTTGGAGCTTCAATCAGGACGGATTTTGCGGCTTTCGGAACACTCCCGTCCCTCGATTGCCATTTCCCGTCCAACATTGATAGAACTTTGCCGCACAATCTTTCCTGATAATCTCGGGATTGTGCAGTCGTTCCGATAAAGAAGCTCTCCATCGAGAAGATTACGAATGCCAATGCCAAATTTACGATTGTATTATTAATGATGGATATTGAACTTTTCAAACAGAAACGTCTTCAACTTAAAAAGTGCGTTGATGATTCTGATGACGAGGGAATAGACGTTCTTCTTAAAGAACTTCGAGGACTTTGGAATTCAGCTACTCCAAAAGAAATAGAAGCGACCAGAGATTCAACTTTGGAAGAATTTTCTACTCTTAACATTGAAGTTGATAAAATACTATCTGGACCAGAATTCATTCATGACTGCCAAAAATGTATTTACATAGGCAAAATTAAGAATAATAGTGAGATATATTTATGTCCTAACGGGATATTCGGTGGCAGTCTTGTCGCTCGAATGAGTTCAGAAGGTCCGGACTACGAGTCGTATCCAGTATCCATCATCCATGAACTCGAAAGTGAATGGTTTAGGGAAGCGAGTCAATTGGCTTACAAGTATATAGTTAAATCGGCGGTGAAATAGTATGTGGTTCGGCAAGACTGAATGGGATGGACCTGAAGAGTGCAGTTGCCCGCCAACGCACAAACCATCGATCGAGGAAGAAAATCTTCCGATAATAAGCAAAGATATGGCGGATTCACTTTGGGGAACTAAAGAAGTCTCCCCTCAAGTGAATATTCCATCTATGAAAGAAGAACTTCTTTCAGTTGCTAAGAGAGCCCGAATTGAAGTCATCGGAAAAATAAAGATGATTGAGGAGCTTCAAAAAGAAGCTGCCCTGTTGATGGAAGTAGCCGGAAAAGCTGAAGACATGGCTTTGATGGATATTATTGATTCGATGTAACGTTTTTCATGTCAGCGAACGATACAGACATGGGTTATGCAGTTGAAATACTCAACGAATTTGAAATAGACTCAAAGAAACTTAAAATACTGCATGATATTCTGGATAGAAATCAAAATCCAGGGTGTATCGGGGATCGGCTCATGACCGAAAGTGAATTTAAAGATTTGCGTTCTATTTTAGATTCATTTGACCATATAGAGAGAGGTATTCGTAGCCTCACAAGGGACGTTAAAAATCCGAATCGCTCCAAGTATTTCTTGGATAAAGTCAAATGAAACATCAGCCAATACACTGGTCGGGCGGTGTCAAACATGCAATGGGAACACGTCTTCAGGGGTGGCCATGCTGCTGCTCCGGTGACAGATGTATTAAAATATCTGAACAACCTAGCATTATGACGACGGATGTTAATAAAGTATCATGTAAGACTTGCATAAGAATAATGAGAAAAGATCCGATTCTTGCGTTAAATTTTCCTCTACCTAAAGAACCCGAATTGAACGAAAGGGAGATCAATGCTGGAAAATCTCTCTTAGAAGAAATTAATTTACTTGCATCAGCTCGAACTTGTTATCCGAGTGATGAAGATCATGATCATGCCATGATCTCGCACACAGCTCGTGCTTTAAGAAAGTATAGGAATTACTGATGATCAACTCAAATGGTAAACTCGATTGTTTTGAATCATTTCGAATCGACCGGAGACTCCCGAAGTATTCAATTAGAATGGAGGAAATGTCTGATAATTCGGATAATCCATATTCGGATAATCCATATTCGGTTTTTAAGTCTAATAATTCATTCATAAGAGTTGAAAATTCTGGTTCTCTCGTAATTTTACCGAAGCCTAAAACTCCTGGATTTTTGGCTCGAATTCTGGCTTGGTTCAAGTCCAATAAAGAAGAAGAACCAACTTTATCAATACCAATGTTTTTCTCTCTGGTCAAGGGAGCCGTTTCTGAAATTGGGGATATGAAGGTAGTTGAAGAACGTGCAAAGGGCTACGAAAGTGCTCTTCTGCAAGCAAAAACTACAGGACAGCAAGCACTCTTTGAGAAACTATCGAAGAATCTGGTAGTCACTAGAGCCGAAGCTCATCTTTTCGAACTAGAACTCAAGAAATTCATATCAGAAGAAACCCTGATTAAATTTGTCAAGAAATGTCCTAAGGGCCTCCGGCTCGACTGGATTGAGAATTTCACTAGAATGATTCCGAAAGAAGTCGTTTCGGTGAAACAGAAGTGTGATCTAAGACTAATTTTTGATAACTATCTAATTCTACACTATGATCCAACAGAAAAATCATACGAGGAAACTCATGCTCAGAAGGAAGCTAAGAAGGATCCAATTCTTTTCGGCGTCATTGATGGTCGTCGCACGCTCTATTATATTGGAGATTGGGTGGATGAGATTTGTGATCTGACTCTCGACCAAATAGCAGATCTGCTTGGTAAAGAAGCAATCAATCAGATTGCGTGAGAAACGCCGTGGCAAATTATGATGAAATGTCTGATGATATAACGGTCATTTTTGAATCCGAATATGTTAGTTTAAAGATGAGAAATGGACATCTATATGCATTCACCTATTGGAGTGAGTCCCCGATGTCATCTCTCTTCGGTAGCATTGAAGAATTCAAAGAAGATATTATAAATCAAATAGGTGCAAATAGTGAATCCAGAGATTTATGGAAGGCACAGGAAGATTTAATAAATTTCATAGATAATAATAGAGAAACTTTGGAAGTCTTCGTTCTACATGAGAGTTAATTATGGCAGCGATAGATCAAAAGAGAAAGCAACTAGAAAAACTAAGCTTGGAAAGCGGTCAGCTGGACACTAAAATTAGATCGTTAAGGGAAGAAATAGATCAATGGGAAGAAGCAAAAGAAAAAGCCCGTGGCGACATCTTCTTTTCATATTTATGTGCTGAACTCGTAGACGTTCTTAGTCCTGAGCATGTAAAAAATAAACGTTTGGAGGAATGTAATGATAAGAATTATATTAACTACACAACTTGTTCTAGATGCGCACTCCTAGAACTCATGAATCTTGGTTATTGGAATTCAGAATATGAAATAGAATTTAAGTTGAGAAATAAAGGCTCTTAATATCTATTAATAGAACCAGAGCAATATCCTAAAAAAGCACGGAGAACTACTAGAATTTCAAAATCTTGTCCTATCTCTTTACCTTCACGATAAAACTTTCCGTCGGAACCTATTCTCAACATTTCTCTACTTCCGACGCAGAAGTATATACTTCCATCAGGAGAACCTTTTACCCCGACTCCTGAACTGATAGTTATATTATGATATTTACCGGAATTCAGTAGGCTCTCTTTTACTCTCTCCATGATTATTGATATATCTATTTCAATCCCTTCACCCGAATTAAAAGTAACATCTCCTCCTTTGGAGGGAGGAACTTCACCGCCCGTTATCGTAATACTATCTGCCATTCTTCAAAATACAGTTAAATTAATCTATCTAGTCTACACGAACGATTAAATGATGTTGGTTGTATATTTAATTTTGGAGTAGCTCAGTGTTGGGCTCATATGTATAAAGTTGGACTCGGTAACAGTTTCGGAAAGCAGGTAGAACATGGGATCAAGCAGTTGGAATGATGAATATTATAAAGACCGCGAAGATGTAAGAGTGAAGGAAAATAAAAGCGCCTTCGTTTATGATAACGCGATGAAATCAACTCCGCACGCCTCTCGTGTCGTTAACGACAAAATGGATCCGAAAGGTGTTCGTCGCGAGAGTCGCGACAGTGACGCTCATCCTGATTCTGTTGCAGTTGGCGTCATTTTCGACGTGACTGGCTCCATGGGTGGGATTCCGGTCCGCTTGCAGAAGAAGCTTCCTCAGTTGATGGGTCTTCTCACAAGAAAGAACTATCTGGCCCACCCACAGATCCTTTTCGGAGCTGTTGGCGATTTCTTTGCCGACAGGGTTCCCCTCCAAATGGGTCAATTTGAATCTGGGATCGAGATGGACGACGACCTCGGTCGTCTCTACCTCGAAGGCGGCGGCGGCGGAACGATGGAAGAGAGCTATCAGAATGCGATGCTCTTCTTTGGTCGGAACACATCCATCGACTGCTTTGAAAAGCGTGGGAAGCAGGGGTACCTCTTTTTGATTGGAGATGAGAAGCCTTACTCTCGCTCCACGAAGGAAGAGGTTCTATCAATTCTCGGCACAGACGTTAAAGACTCAGTGCCGATCGAAGAGATTGTAGCTGAAGCCCGAGAGAAGTATAACGTCTTCTTCGTCATTCCGAAGGGAGCATCGCACGGTCTCGACCCCTCCGTGAAGAAGAGATGGACCGAGGTTCTCGGAGAGCAAAACGTACTTATGCTGGACGACCCGGAAGGCATCTGCGAGGTCATCGCTCTGGCCATTGGTATGTGCGAGGGTACTGTTGACCTTGGTGACGGGGCGACCCATCTCAAGGACAGTGGGACCGATGTTGGCGTCATCAACTCAGTAACCCGGGCCTTGGATCCCCTGTCTAAGGGTGTTTCCCTTTCCAGAGTCGGAACCGGCAATCTGCCCGAAAAGGTGAGTTCCAACGACAAGGTCGTGCGGCTGTAAATTCAGGTGGTGGAGAAGTATCAGTTTCTCCACCACAGGTGAAAATGGAAGCGAATATTTTCTTAATTGCTGGATTAGGTTTCGGTGATGAAGGAAAAGGAACGACAGTCGATTACTTAGCTCGTCGGTTTGACACGAGTTTCGTTGTTAGATATAATGGTGGTGCCCAGGCCGCCCATAATGTCGTGCTCCCTGATGGGAGACACCATACTTTTTCTCAATTTGGGAGTGCATCATTTGTTCCCGATGTATCGACTTATCTGAGTCGATACATGTTGGTGAACCCGATTGCTCTCATGAATGAAGATCGACACTTGAGAAGTATCGGCATAAAAAACGCCATGGAGCGATTATTCATATCAGGAGAATCGCTTGTAACTACTCCCTTTCACATCTCTGCCAATAGATTAAAAGAAATAAATCGTGGTAAAAATCGTCATGGTTCTTGTGGCATGGGAATAGGAGAAACTACATCTGATGCCTTAGAGTCTGGGAATGATGTCATCAGGTTCTCTGATTTATATGAACCAAAAGTTTTATCTAAAAAATTGAATCTTCTCCGTGATAGGAAAAGAGAAGAGGTTTCCGGGTTCATAAAAGAACTTAATTCAGAAATCGCTCAAAAAGAAATAACTATTCTCGAAGAGAATTCGGTGATTCAAGATTGTATGAATAGATTCAGGGCTCTGGCGTTCCAAGTATCCATAGTCGGTGAAGATTTCCTGAATAAACAAGTTCTACCTAAAAATAAGAATGTAATATTCGAGGGTGCTCAAGGAGTTCTTCTCGACGAGAAATATGGTACTCATCCCTATACTACTTGGACTGATATTACGTTCAATAACGCCTTCAAACTTCTTAAAGGATCAAGTCGTCCTGTTAGAAAACTCGGAATCACAAGATCATATATGACCAGGCACGGTGCCGGTCCCATGCCTAGTGAAGATCCAGAATTCCATTTTCCTGAATCCCACAATTGTTTAGGCGAATGGCAAGGTAGATTTAGGTATGGATACTTGGATTTAGTCTTGCTAAGATATTCAATATCCATCCTCGATGGAATAGACGCCTTGTGTATGACACACATGGATAAGGCTGGTGATAAAATCATTTGCGACAGTTATTCATCCGGTTTATTCAAAATAAAAAACCTCAAACTCACATCGTGCTTAGAACATCAAGCTGGTCTAACTAATCTTTTATATACTATGAACCCAAATTTGATTAGAATTCCTAGTGAAGAATTCCGTGAATTCATCTTCGAATCTTTAGGAATGGAAATTTCGATAGAGTCGCGAGGTCCGACTCACCTTGATAAATCGACTCACCCGTATTTTAGAGTTGACGGAGAATCCATATGAAGTCCTCAAATATAGCGGCTGAAATGATCATCAATGCGACTTGTCCAGAGGATGTATTCGGGATTTTGGTTGGTGATCAAATAGCAGCAGCTACAAAAATATATAAACAAATCGTTATGGAAGTTCATCCAGATCATTTCATGAATAAGAGTGGGCTCCCTGAAGCTCAAATAGCTTTCGTACGCCTTACGACCCTAAGGAAGGAAGCCGAATTCAAAATCCGTGCTGGAACCTACGGAGATAGAAAAAAGGCCTCCGTGATACCTCCGGTTGTCTCTTCGGAACCGATCGAGGTTACAGTTCGCGGCAAGAAAATAATCGTGACCGATGTTGCATTTAGCGGAGACATCTGCGATATCTATCGTTGCACCATCGATGGACAGGATTTAGCTTTCAAAATAGCTCATAATGCGTCGGTCAACGACCTTGCTGAGAACGAATCTAAGGTGCTGGAAAAACTATTTCCAGCAAAAGCAAAAGAAGAGAAGTTCTTCAGGTATTTTCCGCAACTTCTTGATTCTTTCGTCCTGAAAAACGGGAAATCGAATCGAAGAGTAAACGTCATGCCGATGTACTCAGAATATAGATCGATGAATGACATCATTCGTGCTTTTCCGAAGGGGATAGACTTTCGGGACATGGTTTGGATGTTTAAACGCACTCTTGTCGGTCTCGGGTATGCTCATCGAGAGGGTTTCGTACATGGTGCCGTAATACCCCCACATGTGCTAGTCCACCCCATCGGACATGGGGCAAAAATCATTGATTGGTGCTATTCGGTCACTGGAAAGGGGAGAATTAAAGCCATATCTCCTGATTATAAGTTATATTATGCTCCTGAGATCTTCAAAAAAGAAAACGTTTCCGGAGCCACGGATATTTATATGGCAGCGAAATGTGCCATATCCATTATTGGAGGGAACGTTGAGGATAACTCAATGCCAGATTCTGTACCTCAACAAATTCAGAACTTCCTTAAGGGTTGCTTGTTTGCTTCACAGTCTAAAAGACCGAACGACGCTTGGGAAGTTCACGACGAATTTAATGAGCTGTTGAAAAAAGTGGTCGGGAAATCGAAATATAGACCTTTTACTATTCCATGATCCAATAGGTTTCTTTTCTATTTTCATTATATGCGCCCTTCAGAATTATCAAGTGAGCTTCTCCGTATTGCTCTATTAGTAGATTCATCTTCAAGTCCGAGTAAGATGAATATCTCTAACCACATTTCATCTCTCATTCACAATCTATCCGCCACAGATGATGAAGCCCTCGTCATGCTTCGCCGTATGGAAGATGGTGACAGGAAAAAGAGGAAAGACGACAGAGAGAAGAAAGCGAAGGCAGAAGATGATAAAAAAGAGCAGAAGAAAGAAGATAGAGAGAAGAAGGATACGGAAGAGAAAGAAAGACGAGACAAGACTTTTGAAAAATTGTCGAGCTAATTCCTAAATACGCTCTGTCTCTTCAATGTTTTAGATAAAACAATCGCATTCTCTAATCTTAACTCTAGACCCCCTTGTCTCATTTGTCTGGAAGTCTTCTCATATATTTTCCTGGCTTCTTCTTCATTATCCCCTAAGTAAACACTAAGCCAATCATCACAGGCTCTTCCGCCATGTCTTTTTACTTCCCACATGTTCCCTCGCTAAACGTAGAATTTTGAATTATGTCGAGTCGCTGCTTTCTTTTTTGCTATGAGGGTTTCTCTCATCCAGGATTCCATCCAAGCGTCCGGGGCTTTATATCTCCCGAAACGTTGATGGAGTTTGGACATCTCCTCCAAGTTAGTCGTCTTAATATCCGGCCAGATATCAAAATAAATGGTATCGAATTTTGAACCTTTTTCAGGCTTCCACTGAAAAATATCATCACATAATATTTTTAATTTTGGTGATTCAATTTTAACAAGATCTATCACATCCTGATATTTTTCTATTATAATTACTGATTCAACTTCGTCCTTTTTGAGTATGGGTAGAAGCACCATTCCTATCCCTAAACCTGCAATTAATACTCTTCCGCGAGCTTCATGTACGAAATGTGAATTTGATCTCTTCTCCATAGATGTGTCGCTCATCATAAGCTGTCCATTTATGTTCAGTTGTACATAATCGCCCGGAGCTACATATTCGTCTCTTCTACTTATGAAGGAACGTAGAGAAGTTCTCTTCGAGTCCTCTCCGGAGACATTTACATGTCTAATTTCTGCCACTCCTTTCACACCGGGCTTTATATAATCAACCATCTTCTCGAACATTTCATCTCCCATATTTAGAATTTACATTCCTCGTTAATGATCGTAGTAATGAAGAGCACCAAGCTGTATATAAAGGATGCCTTCTACGGATTCGTTTCCATAATGCTTATTGTTGGTCTAATCTTATCCGGATACTTCATCTACGGTTTTTTTGATAGTAAACAAAAATGTAATTGGATTTGTAAACATCAAAATCTCGAATACTATCAGGTAGATTTTGGCATCTGTCTATGTAGGGAGCATTCAAGAATTCACAGATTCACTATATTCAGATACTAGTCATGATGAATGAACGTATTCAACCATTATAGTTCCTTCCCATGAATCGAAAACCCTATATAGAATTTTGTATTGATCTAAACACGCCGAAAATGAAATTAAGTCATTTTTATTGGAAAACAATCCTTTTGAACTTTTGACGAAATCTATGGCTTCATTGACTTTTTCAAATTTAACTTTGTTCTTTTTTAAGTAGTCCCTATCAAGATCAATGAATAGGTGTTCTTTAAGAACATGGAACGCTGATAATAAATTATGACCAATTCTTATCTTCCTTTGGGACTCTGAGAGATTCATTATGTATGTATCTATTTTTATTAATATATCCCATATATGTGGGTCTTTCCCGAAAAACGCATCCTTAATTTCATCTTCAATTGAATATTCACTATTTTCAAGTTCAGAGACATTTCTAAAGAAGTTTATTGTGGGTTCAAGAAGTACTTCTATACTACTTGGATACCTATACATTAAGTATATGAATACTCTATAATCACCAGGCATTCCTGTTGCTCGGAATAACTCTGATGAACTTTTTCCTATAAGTTTTGACTTCAATAAATTAATTTTAAGCCCAGATTCTTTGAATAAAACTTCTTGGATTTCGTTTATTCTCATTTTTCACTATTATCTTCTATGAATATGCTTTTCAAAAACCACTGGGTCTATTTCGAAGCGGATTTGATTTATGAATTTGTAGGTTGATAGAACGATTACATATATCCCTAATTTTCTTGGGAATCGAAATGTCGTTCGTCATATGCTCCATGACTGTTTGAATAGGAGGAACGCCTTCAATCCTATCTATGATCATGGGGCCATTATTCAGTTTTTCAACTGAAACTTCCCGGGCTTTTTTCTTATTGAATTTTTCGAGAATGAAAATGCGTTTTTCCTTCTCTCTCATTCTTACTCCACCAAAAAGTTTCTGGTCTATTTTGGTAATTCTGACAGGACGGACCTCGGCATCCAACATAACCGACTTATTGATGCTAAAAGCGATGTGAATTTTCCCCTCCCGGATTCTTCTTGCTACACATACAGTTCGTTTTACACACTCTGGATCTACGAGGTATGTGAATTTGATTAGATCTGGTTTGGTTTCTTCCATAAAAAACTTTACAATCGGAGTAGCCATTTAATTTTTGATTTAATTAAGAACAATCGGTGTTAAGGTGTTATGACACTAATCCAATGTTTTTTCTTGGAACCTACCCATTTCGCTGAAATATCTTTTAGAAGATTCACACGTGAACAAATCGCTTCATGCTCAGAACTCGGAACCGGACATGATGCAACTTGTCTAGTTTATATGGATATATATGATGTACATAGAGTTATTGAAGTCGATTATTCTGATTCTAGATGGCCAAGGTTTTGCCCTCAATGTGGCTATAAATTCACTAGCTATGATCAAAGACAAATAGTTCAAAATCAAATATTTAAAAGAACAGACTCGGATTTTTTCACCACTCTCATGAAAGCTCCTATTGGAGCCATGTGGGATGCAAGTTGGATGAAGGACTCCGAAGGGGTTAGAATAAATATTGATGGTATGATATTAGTTGTTAAAACAACAATTGGAGATTGGTTTATTGATGGTCCGTCAGTTTCCGGTGAATATTGGGACCGTTTTGGACATCCACCAAATATAACAGTTGTACAATCAACATTCATTGATTGTACAACCATTTCTCTAATTGATGGTTTTTTGAATGAAGTTAGTTTGGACCATTAGATGAATTATCTTTAAATCTTTCTTCCGTGATATTTGATGCTATTTCATCATAAGTGTTTGCAATATCGAGCATCACCGCATTTTTTATTTCATTAATTTTATCTTGATCTAATAGCAACTCATTTTCTAACGTTGAAATAAACAGGGCTATTCCCTGTGTTATTAGTATGTCGGAACAAGTTCCCGCGAATACTTTATTCATATCCGTCTGTTCCAAAACATCAACAATTTTATCCTCGAAATCTTCAATAGCTTCTTGATCTTCTTGATCTTCTTGCTCAAGGATTGTGTCTGACATTTTCCACGCTACCTTCATTATTTTTAAATTACAACGAACGAGGTGAAGGAACAATTCGCGGTTTTATGACATCTTAAAATATGGGCGATGACAAGCTCACGCTTTTGGAAGCTTGTTATATCATTTTCGTCTCAATTTCATGCATGTTGGTCATCGCCTGGTAAATTTTCATGATTAAAACGTACTATTTGTGATGATCAATGAAATCGATATATCAGAGGTCTTGAAGCTTCAAGACCTCTGCAGAGAGTTAATAAACGGATTGGTGATTAAGACAGCACCTCCCGTAATGGCTTCCATCGACGAAATTAGAGGGAGAGAAGAAGACTTTTCCGAGCTTAAATTTGGAAACTGTCAGATTTTCTTTCATTCGACTTTCTCGGTTGAGAATTCAGATTCTCAGATATTTGGGAAGCAATCTTCTCAGATATTTGGGAAGCATAGAACAAAAAATATGGTTCTTCTCATCAGAGACATGATCAATCCATTAAATAGTGAGTTCATAACTGTGGTTAGGAAATATGATACCGCAAACGCATCATTTAAGTCGTACTTACTTATGGAACAAATCTCGGAAAGCCTAGTGAATATTAATGATCAATGTGTCACCGATCTCAAACAAACACTTGATTCAATTTTAAAAGACCCGGAGGAAAATGTAATAAAGCAATTGAACGGTATCTCAGTTCAATTGAAAGATTCCATAAATAAATTCCTCGATAATCCGAACAAGGAAGAGCTTTCCATCCTCATGAAAGGGATGGTGTTTCCATACAATGAAATAATTGAGTTAAATGAACCGGAATTTTTCAGTCGTTTAACTCCATATTTTG
>Ga0315284_10007448_pt1 | contig 15643 bp, 17 predicted proteins | sample YL17G09_16_MG_FD_203696 | JGI IMG/M metagenome (GOLD analysis project Ga0315284, IMG submission 203696) | Sediment microbial communities from Yellowstone Lake, YNP, Wyoming, USA - YL17G09_16 | ecosystem: Environmental > Aquatic > Freshwater > Lake > Sediment | place: USA: Wyoming | collected... | reverse complement strand
CCTTCAGGAACAGGATCGGGTTGACCATGAAGAACTGAGAAAGGAAGGTGGGCACCCCACGGAAGACACCTGATCCAAAGTGGTGAAAGACGTGGCGCGTTCCTTCCGGGGTCTCCACGGTGTGCCCGGCTTGCGCGCCCCCGTTGAAGCGGACAACGATACCAGCCCCCTGTGTGGAGCAAAGGTAGTCAGTAAAGAGCCCTTTGCCTTCGTCTCCGAAATTTGCGCCGATAACGGCACGGGCTTTCATGTTTGTTTCTCCTTTGTTCTTGGGGCTTCATGCCCCACGATGTTCCAACAGTTGTCGCAGATCACGCAGCAATAGGGCAGTCCAATAAGCCTTCTCCACCCGCTCCTTCTTGAACCCCTGTACCTGATCCTCCCACTTCCAGTTATGTTTACCAATGATGAGCCAGTCACTGCCCTGCCCTACACCGAGTTTTGCCAACTCTCTTGAAGGAATGATGGTCCGGTATCTGGCAGAGGCTAGATGCTCTCCTTGATGCTTGAACGTTACTTTCACAGTTTTAGTCTTTGAAATATGGCCACTCTTCCATAACGCGAAGTGTATCCAGAGAAAACGCATTCGGATACTTCAACACATCCCACATCGTTTTTTCTCTAGGCGCACCGCCGTTATGGGACGAAACCATTACACGCATCGCAGCAGCCACTTTTTCAAACTCAGTTGTAGGTTTTGCTTCAGCAAGACGAATAAGTTCTTCTCTAGACAGTGTAGTCATTGCATTAACCAATCTTGATGCTTGAAGGTGACTTTCATCCTGCTGCACACTCTGCACAAGTGGAGAGGGGCTCGGCGCGCGTACGCAGCGCTGAGCGCTCCCAGGGCATGGGACTAGGCCGTGCCGAGCAACCGCGGACCCGGACTCCGAGGCAGGTTCTTCACCGCGTCGTAGACCACCCTCCCCGCTCCACCCCACCCCTTGGTGGAATCGGCCGCGTCACGACCTTCGGTCACTTCGATGGCGCTGACGATGGTCTCGGCCAGCTTGGTATGGTCTTTCAGCCGAATGACGTTTTGCCCCATCAGCGTGGTCCAACTGCCAACCACCCGATCCAGGTGCGATCGGGCAAAGGAGCCCTCTTCGACGATGATGTGGAAGACGTGGTACGAGCGCTTTGCCATCTCCAGCATATCCGCCGAGGAAAGATTTGCCTCAAGCGTCGCGCCGGTGAACTGCTTGATCTGCGCCTTCGTCAGCGGTGCGGGCGCACACTCATCCCCGACAGTGAACAGGTAGCCCTTCTTGCCGCGCTTCTCCATGCTGTCGTGCACGGTGTGAAAGGCTGCGAAGTACCAGGGGAAGTTGTAGGACTCGCTGTCGTTCCCGCCGCCTCCGTGCTCCAAGTAGATTTGGGTGAGCTGCTCGATGATCCGCTTGTCGGCCTCGAACTGCGAGACCTGCAACGGTGCGCTGTCGCAATTCGCATCTCCCACCGCCATGAACATGACGTGGGGGTCGCTGATCGGCTTGCGGTCAAGGATGCTGGTGAACAGTGTCCCCAGCCCTTGGCGCGCAATCACGTCTGCAATCATGCCCATGCTGCCCGTGACATCTATCGCCACAATCAGCGGGGTGCTCGCCGGGTTGTCCGGGCTGTCCCGGGACTCACGCACCTTGACGCCCTTCGGGTCGAGCGTCGGGCTCATGTTGCGCGACGTGTAAATCTCGTCGGTGCTCTTCCCGACCGTGGTGCTTGCGTAGGCTGCATAAGCCCGCGCATCAAATCTTCCTGATCCCATTTTCGTTTCTCCAACATTGACTGCCCCCCAAACAACCGCGAGGGGCGAACGGTTTTCTTATGTTTCCTCTTTCACAATCGGGAGCTCTCCACTCCCAATCTTGGCAGCAACAGCGAGGAGCATCCCGTGCATGCGGTAGCCGGGAAAGGCTGCGTCTACCGCAGAAGGGATGCGGGCGAGGAGGCGGACAACGGTCTTTGCATCCGTCCTCGTGTTGCTGTTCCCCCACCGCACCTCCCTCGCCATCGTCTCCGCAGTGAGTTCAAGGAGACCAGTCCTTTCTTCCAAGCTCATCTTCTTCCCATCACTCAGCCAGTGGAGTGCTGCAACCAGCTCTTCTTCAGCACTTGTTTTCTGCAATGCAGCCAACGGTGGTAGCTTGATGCCTTGGTATGAATAGAGCTTCTCGGCGATTCGGCTGTAGAGCATTGCGGGAAGGCGCTCTGGAGGTTGCTTGAGCTTTTCACTCTTCAACTCCCCTGTGCCTCGCAGCAGAGAAAGAAAGGCCGCGCGGGCTTGAGGCTCTAGCACAAGGAATTGGTTGTAGAGCACTCCCGCTTCTTCCGAAGCCTTGCTCATGAGGTGGGCTGTGGTGTGGGTGCCTTGGCCTTACCTGCTTTGGTGGGAGTACTTTTTGCTTCTACCACCTCGTCCTCTGCGATGTGACGAAGACAAGCCTCGATGGCTTGTATGTCCCCAGCGAGGGCTCGGTCGAGGAGTAGTTTCTCCAGCCGCGCCTTGTTCTCTTTGATCCGTTCCAACGCAGTTGTGTTTCGGGTGCCAGCTTGGCGCCCCCCTAGTCTAGACATTGCTTAGGTCCTCTGATTTGAAAATAGCGTAGAAAAGATAGAAAGTAGCAGCAGTTTACTCTTTTCCTCCCCACCCCGTGGGCAACGCACAGTTGCTCGGAGCGCCTGTGAACATTGGGCCGATCTGCTCGTCGGTGTACCCCGCAAGCCCACAGCCTACGCGGGTGACTTGGAAATCAAGCTCCGGGTGCTCACGGGCATAGTGTAGGAAGGCCTGCACGTGGCTACTGATTCTAGGAAGGGACAGGGGGCACATCCAGTGGTCTTTCGTGGGCAGCGCATAGGCATCGCCCGTGCGCCCCACCCCCACACCATAGACGGCGCCAAAGAACTTCTTCGCGTGCAGCGCAGCGCCTGCCCCATGTCGCCCTGCGAGGTTAGAACCGAAAACGAAGATTTTCATTTCACCTTTCCTTATGCACCGCTGCAAGAAACCCGGCGCAGACAAGAACCGAGGGTGCTGATTATTTGGTCATGTCGGGGCAAATGCGGTGCCGAGTTCATCCGTCGTCACGGTAATCTCCGCACCCGCGCCGTTCGCCAGAACGTATCGGCCTTCAGCGTAAGACACGACAGCAAAACACACGCGGTCCCGCAACCGCACCCAACAGGCGCCGGGTGTACTGATTGCCCCACCATACAGCGGGCTCCATGGGTCTGTCTTGTAGCTCATCGTTGCTCTCCTTTTACCCGCGCAGTACCCATACCCAGCCAAGCCTGTTGAGGCTTGGCTGGGGCTACAAACTACAAAGCGTTGATCTGTGTACGGAGTTCTTCCATCGACAGATTGCCCAGTGCCTCGTTCTCCTTGCCCTCCAGAATCTGGAGCAGCTTTTGCTTCTTTTCCTTGTTCGCCGCCGCCACCGCCGCTGTATTGCGCTCGGTCACCTTGACATCGATGACGGCTTTCACGACATCGAAGCTCAATTGCAGCATGGTGCTCACCTTCTCCTGCGGGTCAACCAACGACGGGGCCTCCCCCGAGCCCACGATTTGCCGCAGCAACGGGCGACCGATGTCGTCGAGGTTGGTCTTGCCGGTCTTGCTCGTCAGCGGCAAGTCCCACAGGTCTTCCACGGAGAGCAAGCCCCGGGACGTTTCGAACCGAAGCTTCAAACGGGAGGCTTGTTGAAAGATATCCATTGCAGTTTTCCTTTACGAGAGCGGTCTCAGAAGACCAGGTTGATGACACGAGAAAAAGAACCAGTGACCTTGCATAGGACACTGTTGCGGACTGTGCTAGAAAAGCCAAGCCCAGACAGTTGACGCTCCGACAATTCGGTTTTCGTCTTGCTGCCGACCAGTTCCAAAACCTTCCGGTGGGCGGTCAACTCCTCCGTTAGGAACTCATTGAAGTAGGGGCGTGCTTGCCCATCGTTCTTGCACCCCTCAAGCATGAAGAACCAGTGCTTGCTTCCTGTTGCTCGACCCGCCCCCCAATGGTTCGGACTGAGCATCAGCACATTGACGGGAACGACTGTGTGCGTCGCAATGTTCCATATCTGCTTCGATACAGTGGAGACGGGCAAGCTTTCCACAACCTCGAACCCCGTCGGAGTGCACTTGATGTGGGCTACCTCTACCGTCTCTTGCGTGCGCAGCACCTTGTCATAGACGAAGTTATAGCGCACCTCCCCACCGAACTCCCGACCGAATTCGATTTCAACCTCGAAGCCCCGACCATCGGAACGGCGAGAGTAGTTGTTCACCTCAAGCACGTAGACACCGTGGGGCATCTTTTGTTTGGATGCGTAAACGATGTTCTCCACTGGGTCTGGTCGAATGCCATCCATGCCGTTTGCATCGACATCTAGCACCCCTCCAGCGCGGGAACGGCGGTGGGCGTAATTGATGCGCTCGCCGCCAGAGGGTTCACGCATGTGAAGATCAAGGTCATCGGTGTAGTCCCACGCCAAGCGGCAGCACAAGGCGCCCTCCACCGCCCCACCCGCCAACTTGACGCGCTCTTTGATGGCGTCAGCCGCGTCACCGTTGTAGGACCAGGAAAAGCCGTTGTCCCACTTGAACAAGCGCTTGGCGGTCGGATCGACAGGCGCTACCAACGACACCAAGTTTCCCATCAGTCGCTTTTCGAACATCAACTCCATCGTGCTGATGCGAGGCAGAATGTCCGCGATGAAGCGCTCGATGGGAACATCCTCGACCTTGTCCAGGGACTGCGGCTTCACGGGCACCGTGGATGCAAGTTCATCAAACACGTCTGCCTTCATGCTCTTGCGTGCACTGCGATTGGCAAACAGGATGTCGTTGACGTTGATGTCCTCGATGACAGCGTAGCGCCGTTCCAACGCTGATCCGAGACCGAGCGCCTCGATGGTCTGCTTGGCTTGAGCGATCTGCGCTTTCGACACCAGGGCTGTCGGGCGCTTGTAATTCGTGGGGGCCATCACGCTTTCAAATTTCTTCACCGCGTCTTCTAACTCCTCACCATCGGATAGGTCTTTCAACAGCGTGCCAATGCTGCTGTTTCGCACGTGGAGGAGGGCTGTCCCTGCCAACTCGGCACACCTCATCCAAACATGGTTCTCGCGCAAGCCTTCTGCCACTCGCTTGTACTTCGCCTGCTCTTGCTGGAACGCGGTAAGTACTCCGCTGAACTGGTCCCCCCGGTAAAGTGCGCCCTGACCAATCAGTTCAAGCGTGGTTGTAACCGCGTCCTCTTTGATTTCATCGAGTGCGCGCTTGAACACCTGTTGTGCTGAACGGGCCTTGCCCAGTGTGCTGGGAATGTCCACACCGTGCGCCACATACTTGCTGGGGAGATTGACAAAGAAGTGCTCGAAGGAACTCACGGTGGCCCTGTCCGGCAGCACCTTGTCGAATAAGGTACGGGCAGTTCCTGCCGTGCGCTCGAAGTGGAGGAAGGAGTCCACGATGGGCTTGCTCCTTACGAGCTTGCTCATGGCGGCCGCCACTACCCGATACCCGTCATCCAGTTTTGGGCTCGGCTCGAAGTCCCATACCGATACCAACTCCCCCTCAATCACACACACGACATTTCCCACCGCCCGCAAGAAGTCCTTGCAGCAATGGCAATCGTGCTCCGTGCGCTTGATGAAGATGGGGTTGGTGCCTGCGGGAAAAGATGTGAGGTAGGTTGACCACAGCCCCACCTCTTTCACTGTCCCACTCTCCGAGTCGAGTGTGTCATTGATCTGCACCCCTGTACGGAACAAGGGATGGTACGCCATATTCTCGAACTGCTTGGCGACCGCTGCTTTCAGTGTTTTGAATTCCATGCTTCTACTCCTTGGTTGTGATTGTGAAAAAGGACTCTCTAGAGGGCTGGCTTAGTATCTGCTTTCCCTCCTTCTCATCCTATACAGATGACTCCGTGACCACACACCCTGCTTGGTGCAGAACTTTCCGAACCTCCGTGTGACCTTAGCCATCAAGGGGAGGTTGTCCGTGTCAAGTGTGTTCCAGATGTCGTGCCAAGCATAGTCCCAGTGGGACCCCTTCGGAGGGACCCACGTGCAGGCGTCGGCATGGATAAGTGTCACACGCGATCGGTCAGCAAAGTGCACACCCACAAGATTGAGGAGGTCGGCATCAACTTCTAGCACCGTCACGTGCTTTACGTCGGGCTTGGAGAGGATTGCCTCCAGCACCAGCCCTAGGCCGAGCCCGCTGATGAGCACGTTGCCAGTGGCGTCGAAGACGGCCTCGTAGTTCGTGATTCTCTCCATCCGAGTGTTACTCATGACCACCCCCATATTCTTGTGGGCCAGCCGTCGGTAGGTGCCTGGAGGGCAGTACATCAAGGGCTCATCACGCAGCGCCCTCAGGTTGGCCATCAGGATATCGTCCTCCGTGAGCGTGAAGGTGTCCACACTCCAATCCCCATAGCTACCGTCCGGGATGGAGCAGGTGCTGAAGCCCGGCAAATCGGAGTCGTAGTCCATCATTCCACCTCCACGTACACCGCCCCACGGCACACGTGAAACATCGTCGCGCGCTGTGTGTCGGTGATTTCAGAATGTCGGACGCGCTTAAAGCTTTTCGCGTGCCAGGGCACGGTAAGCTCCTCGGGAGGAGGCCAGTCCAGCCCTAGGCCTTTGCACGTCAGACGCAACATGCCGGCACTCGTGGAGTGCAGCTCAACAAAGTCGTCGTCGAAAGTCATTTCGGTACCTCCCAGTTCGGTTTATCCACCACGAGTCTTCCGTCCAATTCGAAACCGGGGTCGTCAGGATGGTGCAAAGGCTCTACCTCCAACGACCTCTTCTTGTTTGCATCGATATGGATGGGGCAGACGCCGAGCGCCGTCCCATCCAGCGTGTAGAGCGTGACGATAACGGACTCGGTTCGATCAGGCCTGCTCTTCACGTCTCCGGTGCGCAAGGTTTCTTCAAACAACTTGTCACCCACGATTCCCTTTGCTGTCCAGGCCTCGGAGGCGTACAGCATGATGTCCGGCGCTGGAAGTCCTCCAGGGGCATCCCCCACCAACGTCTTCTCGACGAAGACGCGCAGGTACGTCTTGCCTTGTTCGGACCCTTGGAAGAGCTTCATGATTGCCTGTGGCATGTTGAAGAGGATGTGGGGCTCATCCTTCTCCAAGTTGAAGGCAACGAGTTGCGGAGGAAGCTCGTCCCCACCCTCAATGACAGAGGCAGCGTAGACACTGAACTCTTGGTAGAGCTTGTCGAGGATGGGTCGGGCAATGATCTTTTTCATGGTGAAGTTTTCCTTTCGGTTGGGGTTGGTGTAGTGTGGTATGAGGTAAGACAAACGCTCACTTCATATGGTACTTTCATGGCTCGGGGCTCGCTCAAGCCAGTTGGTGCTCTCAAGGTCTTAGGCTCGCTCAACTACTTTGGTACCGTCGAGGAGCTAGGCTCGCTCTCGTTAATTGGTCCTCTCCCTAACGAGGGCTCGTTCAAGCAAGGTGGTGCTCACTGAGTCAATGACTCGCTCCCTGAGTGTGGTTCTCTCAAATCCGCGGGCTCGCTCGTGGTGCGTGGTTCTCTTAACAGCAATGGCTCGTTCAAGCAAGGCGGTGCTCACTGCGTCAATGACTCGTTCTATGGGTCGGGTGCTCTCAGGCTTTCGGAATCACTCACCTGCTACGGTTCTCTCAATCGGAGGGGATCACTCGGTGACGGGGGTGCTCTCAAGAACTTGGGTTCGCTTCCACAACATGGTACTTTCAGCAGACAAGGCTCGTTCGTGGTGCGTGTTTCTCTTAACAGCAATGGCTCGCTCACGTAGTAGGGTTCTCTCGCGACGCTGGGCGCGTTCAACATCGATGGTGCTCTCCGTCTATCTGACTCACACAGTGAAGTTGGTGCTCTTCGCAGACTGGGCTCACACGTCATCGAAGGTACTCTAAACCACATCGGTTCGCTCTGCGTGCGGGGTTCTCTCCGTAGATAGGGCTCGCTCACAATTCGTGGTGCTCTCGACGGGCGGGGCTCGCTTTCCGGGCACGTTTCTTTCGTACAGCTTGGCTCACTCACAAACGATGGTGCTCTTCTTCCACTGGGCTCGATCTGGACCTCTGGTACTCTTCGGCAAAAAGTCTCCCTCCCTTAACATGGTCCTGTCTAAAAAAATGGGTCGTTCACGGTGTTTGGTACTGCTCGACGTTTTGACTCGCTCAGCAATGCTGGTGCTCTCCGATTCTTGGGCTCGCTCTGGGACCAGGGTGCTCTCGCTTCGTATGTCTCGCTTTCGCCTTCTGGTGCGCTAGCCGGTGCTGGCTCACTCAACACTGTTGGTCCGCTCATGGCTTTGGGTTAGCTCTAGGCGTTAGGTTCTCTCTTCTGCAAAGGCTCGCTTCTACCACTTGGTGCTCTCACGGTCTAGGGACTCACTCGATGATGTCGTCCTGGCAAGTTCCGGGCGGTTTGTAGTCATCTTCCTCCCAATGTAGTGGGTAGGTAGGGAAAATCCCAGACTTGATTTGTGCTTGTTTCACTGCGGGTCGAATCACGCTGAGAAAAGAAGACCAGCTTTTACAGTGCCGAGCTTCAAACAGCAGTTCCTCTACGTTGAACCCTCCGACCACCGCAGACGAAAGAACGGTGGACAGGTTTGGTGGCACATTCATTCCTCTCTTACGTAGAAGCTGCCCAACATGGTGTATTTTCTTCTCCTCTTTTGAGCAAGTGGACAGGTAGCAGATTCCACCTAGCTTGCGCCAAGCCTCGTCAAGGCTATCAACATCTCCTTCCTTGAGGTAAGCCGCCGCAGCGGTTTCAACAGCATCAAGCACAGCGTTGGCACCAAACTTTTTGACCAACTTTTTGATGCCTGGGATGATTATTACTTCTACAGCAGCGGGAGAGAGATCCCTGTCGAGAGCCTTGCTCCAGACATCTTCTAGTACACCTACGACCTTTGTTGCTTCTATGTCTTTGATGGCATTAAGACCTTCACGAAATGCTAGCAGGTCCTCAATCTGTCGCCGCCTTTCATGAAGCTCCGTTAATTGTGCCTGCTGTTTCCTTAGAGCGGAATTATCGGAAAGGGGTCTTTTTCCCTTTCCCCTATTGCATTCTTTACAAGAAGTCACCAAGTTCAGCAGGTCTCCGCCACCACCTTTACTTTTTGGATGGAGATGGTCAAGCTCTAAAAGAACGTCTGGGGCCATTGCGCCACAATACTGACACCTAAAGCCATCCCGCTTGAAGACATCAAACCGAGTCTTAGTGCTGACGTTGGCGCTCATGCGTTTCCTTGCGCTTGGTGGACGTTGGCTTGCTTCGGCCATTTGGGTCTGTTGATTCCGACTCAAAGACAAGCTCCTCTATCTTGACCCCCTTCTTTGGTGGCTTGAACTGAATTCTCATGCTCGTGCGCTTGTTCACTTGCTCGATGTAGAGCTTGAGCTTCTTAGAGGACGAATTCCAATTGGCGTATGCCTCCCCCGTAAGACCAAAGATGCGCTTCAAGAAGCCCACTGTGAAGGTTCTTACCGTGGGGTCTAGCAGGTACTGCACATGACAAGCGAGCAGGTACATTCGAAGTGATCGCGCGTCTTCTGGCTTCATCCCATCCTTGAAGTTGAGCAGGGTGAAGTTTCCGGCACTGCACTCCGCGTTATTGAGGATCTGCACAACAACGGGACCTAAGGTCACTTGTACTTTGCCTTTCTCATGCAGCTTCCAGCCCCCGAGGATGTTGAAGACGGAACGGGTCCTCCACCCCTCCTCATACCCAAAAGTCTCTACGTAGGTGTAGCGCAAGTTATGCAACGCGATGTGAAGGTTTTGAAAGTCACCCCCCATTGCAGCGTGGGAGGTGTAGGGGTGGCTGTGCTTGAAGAAGTCTTGTAACTGAAAGGTTATGGTATGCCCCACCCCGTCTTGCTTCCTCTTAGCAAGAAGGTAGAAGAAGAGTTTGATTGCAAGCGGTGGCAAGCCTTGAAACGCGATTGTTCGCGCAATCTCGTTGGGCACCTTTACCTCAAGCTTGTCGTGGGTGGTGAGAGGGAAGACAGGTTCTTTTGATTGCTTCATGATGGTTGCTTTTGAGTGTTGAAGGTGGTAGAAAGCCCAGTAATGTAGTCGTACTGGACCCCGGAAGCTGAAAAAGCAGGGGAGGCACGCCTGTAATTTCGGACTGCAGGCCGCATCAGTGCTGGCTTCTTCCAGTCACCAGTAATGTAGTCGTACTGGACCCCGGAAGTCACCAGTAATGTAGTCGTACTGGGCTTTGAGCTGCAAGCCGCATGAATGCTGGCTTTTTTTGACGAATATAGATACAAGGATCAAAAAACTGTCCTGATACTGCCTCAGTCAACTACAGGGGGTACCCCCGAAGGGGGAATCCCCTATCGTTGAGCGAAGCGAAACGATATACCAGGCAACAGGGGGCTGGACCCAAGATAGGCAGGAAGGTAACCGGGGTTGTCGCTGTCGCTTCGCGACATCGTAGGGATACGCCGCTACGCGGCGCACCCCTAAAGGTGGCATGATGTGTATCACAAGCTCGGGCATCTCGGTTCTCTCAGCGCTCCGGGGCTCGCTCTACGATGCCGGTACTTTCAATTCCTTGGGCTCACTCTTCAAGGATGTTGCTCTTACGAAGTAGGGTTCACTTTCGCGAGGAGGTGCTTTCGGTGCTGTTGATTCACTCAGCCTGCCTGGTTCTCTCGTGTGGACGGGATTCGCTTTGATCTGATGTTGCTGTCTCAACATAGGGCTTTGTGCCTAGCTCCTGATCCTGGGTGCTGTTGAACGGTAGGGCTCGTTCCCTAGCCTTGGTGCTCTCCTGAACTTGGACTCACTCTCAAAAGCTGGTGCTCTCATCTGCTTGGGCTCGCTTAACCAACCTGGTTCTCTCCGGGGGTTGTCTGGGCTGGGGTAGTGCTCTTGGGGGTTGGTACTCTTCATGCTGTGGGCTCACTTCGGCCGCTGGGTGCTCTTCTGAAGTAGGGCTCGTTCAAACAAGTTGGTGCTCACTGAGTCAATGACTCGCTCACATTGTGGGGTGCTGTCGAATCTTGTGGATCACTCTGCGTGCATGGTGCTCTTCTTGGATCTGGTTCACTCTTGTTGTTTGGTTCTCTACCTGCTCTTGGCTCGCTCCCGCCTATTGGTTCTCTCATTGAAGAGGGCTCACCTCACTTGTGCTCTTCGGGGGGCTCAGGCCGGACGGGGGGTGAGTACAACAGGTAGGGGAACATCTTGGTGCAGGACTCTGCGTCGAGGTCGCGATCCTGAATGACATCTTGATCGTCCCCAAGCAACAAACCCCCCAGTCGTCGTCGCACCTCCCCTGATGCGTATGTCTTATCCCAGGTGCGGAGGATGACGAAGACGCACGTCGGTGCCCGTCACTTGTTCCGCCACACCTGCCCGACTTTGTGCTTGCTCATGTTTGTCTCGGTTCTTTGTGGTGGTGGGAACAGGAAAGGCCCCCCACCCCAGAAGGGTGGAGGGCCTTGTGCTTTACTTCGGAGGGGGGATGATGTGAGCATGCCCCATGATGGCGATGGGGTACGGCAGCGGAGGTGCCTTGCCGAAGTGGGCCTTGTACCAGGTCTCATGCAGGTGGCTCAAGAAGAGCTTGACTGCGTAGCGACGTGCACGGGCATCGATCTGCCCTGGGGGCAGCTTGCCGGCGACGTAGGCCTTGTAGGCTTCTGTGGTCTTGCCGACGCGCAGCGCGCCCGCTGCTGCCGCCGCTGCGTTGCCACCGGCGTCGTTGCGGGTGATTTCATAGAGCTTGCGCTCGGCGTAGGTGTGCCCGTAAAAGCAATCGGGGTGGTTGTGGAACTTCATGAAGGACTGGCCAACTTTCCAGCACAGCGTCTTGAGCTTGGCGTTCCAGGGACGCTTCTCACCTTTGTTCCAAACCAGTGTCGGGTCCAGGCCAGCATACCGCCACCATGCGCCGGAGGTCTCGATGGTGACCCGTCCACACTCCGGGGTGCAGGGACTGCCAGGAGGACATGACATAACGCGAGGGCCGATGACGCCGCCATCGTCGGTGCCTTTCAGCTTCGTACCCAGCTTGGGGTTCCGGCATTTCCAGGGCTCCACGGCCAAGTGAGCCAAGAGGCCCGCAGCGATCACGGGCCCGATGCCGTAGATGCCGCGCAGCCAGGGGCCAACGAGGTGGTTGGTGCTGTAGACATCGAGGGCCCGTTTGATCTGGCCCTCCATCGTGTCCATTTGGGTATTGAGCCAGTCCAGTGTCAAGTGCTGGCCCGGGCCTGTGTCTGCCTTCTGTTCCAGGCTGCGGATTTGGTTGCCGGAGGACTTGCGGTACTCCTGGAGTTGGTAGAAGGCATCAACGAGGAAACGGCTTTCGGCGTCTCCCAGGTTTGCTGCTGCCTTCAGCGCGTCGCGCGTTGGACGCATGATTGAATCGAGTTCCATGATATTGAGTTCCTTCAGTTGGTTGATGATGGGCAGAAGTGCACACCCCCTAGAGCTGGTTGCCCTAGGGTGCTGTGCGCGGTTAGCGGGACGATTGAGGTTGCGGTTGCGGGCTCTTTGCCACCATAGGCACGGGAGGTGCCATGCTGCAACGGTAGGTGACTGCTCGTCTGCCGATGAGCCAGTCAGGCATTCCGGGGACGGCAGAAACATCCGAGAGTTCAATGGCCGATTTCTTGCCCACCTCTTGACAAGACCTTGTCGCCGTTTCCTGGACTTGCTCTTTGGTGTTGAAGTCTCGCCAATCGATGACCACGGTCTCTCCGTCGTTACTTGTGACCATGGCGCAGGCAGACAGGATCAAGGGAAGTAGGATGTAGGAGGTTTTCATTTGGGGCTTTCGAAAGTTGTGGGTTGGGGTTTCGCTCTACCTGGTTGGTTCTCTCAAGGGATAGGGCTTGCTCAGTCAGCCTGGTACTCTCATTCCATTGGGCTCACTCTGGTCATATGGTGCTATCACGACATCGGGCTCGCTCGGGCAGACTGGTTCTCTTAGGCCGAAGGGCTCGCTCACGATGTAGGATTCTCTCCTGTGGTGGTGGCTCGCTAAACCAACCTGGTTCTCTCCTTGGTTATGGCTCAATCAGGGTGTAGGGTTCTCTCGTCAGTAATGGCTCGCTCCACACAAAGGGTGCTCTCAAGCTTGTGGGCTCGTTTTCCTTCCCTGGTTCTTTCCGTGTACGGGGCTCGCTCTCGCACTATGGTTCTCTCCTTGTCTCGGGCTGTGCTACCCCCCGTGCTTCAACCGCAGTTGCTCGGCGTGCAGCTTTTGCAGCGCGGCAAGCATTGAGGTCTGACCACCAGTGACGCGGACAATGCGCCTGCCGAGGGTCTGTACCGCTTCCACTGCGCTGTGGCTGGTATTTTCCATTGAGAACAAGACCACATCGGATGCTGCCGCCTTCTGCTTGAGCACGGTGAGGCCTTCGTTGGGGTTCTCTGCAAACCAGTGTTTCAAGTGCAGCGTCTCGAAGCCCACGGCGGTGCGGCTGTTGATCTCCGATTGCTGATGCCCTCTGAAGCCACACACCAAGCACTCAAGTTGTCGAATGCGGGGGTTCAGTTTCGCTTCCGGCGCGAAGGGGTTGTGCTTCTTCAGGTCACTGTCAACTATCACCTCAGGCATGACGCCGTTTTGCAGCGAACGCAGCATGCGGGCGATTTCGCCGTTGGTCAGCAACTTCTTCGCCGATTCCACCAGAACGCCCGCGATGAAGGTGCTGAGTACCTCGGTGACCGTCTTCTCCGCTGCCGGGAAGCGCTCTAGCATTTCTTGTGCGGGGGGCGTGTAGCTGGTGTAGACGTTGCCCACTTCCTTCTCCAGCGTGCTCTCCATTGACGATGCAACAGGGGCCTGTGCTGGCGCCACCGAGAGCGTGGGGTGTTCGTGCATGTGCTTGCCGAGTGCTTGGAATTTGCCGTAAGCGTCAGGAGGGTCCTTCTTTGCTTTGTCGATCAGGCTGTGGAAGGGCTTGATGTTGTCCTTGCCCTTCATGGACCCCCGAGGGCGGCGCCTGTTCTCGGGCAGAATATCTTTCTGCACGACGCGCACGGCGGCGATGTTGGAGACAGGCCAGGCATCGTAGCCGTAGCGCTTCAGGCACTCGTCGGCAAGTTTCTGCCACTCTTGCTTGGTCCACTTGATGCGGTCTTCGTTGCTGCTCATGCTGATTGTCCTTAGGTTGGTTTGGCGTGCAAAGTACACACCCCCTAGCACTGGTTGCCCTAGGGGCTACGTGCTTCTCTTTTGTCCTGGGTTTTAGAAGACGCCTAGAAGGCGTTTTCGGGGCTTCCGGCTAGTCAGCTATACCCCCGCTCCCGAAAACGTCGCTACAGGCCGATTTTGACGCTTGCTGGCAGGGTCTTCTCAGGAGTCAAACGTGCAGTTCTTACAGCCCCGATTGTTTGGGGTAGCTTTGAAGGAAGCTAGCGATGAGTTTCTGGTTGTCGACGATCCTACTCGCCGACTTGCGCTGCAACTGATGCAGAAGGGTGTGCACTTGTGCTCGCTCGTCGCCGTCGGCAGGAATCATGAGCTTCAAGACGCCTGCGTCGGTGTTCCTCATCAAGCTGGAAAGGAGAACCTCGATCAAGTTCTTGACTGGTGCTTCCTCGAGCATTTGCAGTACACAGACGATGGTGAGCGCGGTGTCTGTCAGCGTGCAGAGCAACCGCACCGCCTCCTCACACCGACTCCCGTGGTGGCGGGTGATGCTGCTGAGTACCTCCTCCCGTTTCTCATCCTCAGCGTTATAGAGGTGGGTTAGGGTGTCGAGCAGGGCTTTGAAGTCTTTTGGGGTCGTGCTGTCAGTCATGGGATCGGTTTCCTTTCGTGCGCCGGGCACACATCAGGCACGGGGTTGTCTGGGGTCTCTTGGTGGTGGGAGAGTTCAAGGTGGTGGGGCGTAGCCTGCTCTGCGCCCCACAGGCGAGGATGTTGTTGTGGGCTTTGGCGATGATGGCGTGGGATACCCCCCACGCCAGTCCGCCGCGCTGTCTGCACAGCCATCCTTGTGCTTGCACATGGTGGATCATAGTCACTCCCCCCTGACTTGCTTGAGCAGCAGCGCCTCCTGCGCCTCCCGGATTTGCGAGAAGGCCAGTGTGCCACATTCGCTCGGGGCGTGGAAGGCCTGTAAGTCCTCGGCAGTGCTGATCTCCTCGTCTTCCAACTCGGCCCATTCTTCAGCGAGCGCGAGGGTCGGAAACCTCGGCGTGTGTGCACTGGCGTAGGCGGCTTCCTCTTCTTCGGAAAGCGGCGGGTAGGACGAGGGACCAAACCCGTCAGCCGCCTCACACTTTTCGTATTCCTCGCGCTCTTGAGCGTTCAGCTTGTTGATGTCGAACCAGGAGACTGCACGGAAGCTGCCTTCGGCGTCGCGCAGGAATTGCCAGCACTCCGAGGGGTGTGCAGACAAGAACTTGCGGGGCGTAGTTTTGATAATGGTATCGGCTTTGTTCACAGGGGCTCTCCTTTGGGGGCAGGGCGAGTAACGAGTGCAGCGGCTTCCTGCAGCTTCTCGGTGGTGAGCATCAGGAAGATGTTTGCCTCGGTGAGTAGGTTGCGAGCGTCGCCGGTGGGTGTGGCCAAGATGAGGTTCTCAAGCTGGGGCTGCTCGACGTGCTGGAGCTGGCGCAGGATGCGGATAACTTCT